>LFIK01004207.1_pt1 | contig 11646 bp, 17 predicted proteins | sample 643401 | NCBI WGS metagenome assembly LFIK01 (sample SAMN03777447, study PRJNA286221) | soda lake metagenome | biome: soda lake; feature: Kulunda steppe; material: water; isolation source: sample T5-Br brine of Lake Tanatar-5 | place: Russia: Kulunda steppe | collected 2010-07 | reverse complement strand
TCGCGCGCATGGTCTTGCTGCAAGGCGGCGCAAGAGGGAACGGGGGGGAGGGGCATGCGTGCAGGGTGCGGTGAGGAAAGGTCTGGACGCAAGGGGGTGGAGGGGAGGGGGGGACAAGGGGAGGGGCTGGGGTTTGGAGCTGGAAGGGGCATGTATGCGGGGTCAAATCAGACCAGGGTAAATGCGGACAAAACAGATGCGCAAAGGGGGGCAAGGGGAGAGGCAGGAGGGGCCTGGAAGGGGCCAGCAAGGGCATCAGGGATGGGGCCCCTCAACGGGGAGATCAAACACAAAAATAGGGGCCCTTCACAAGACTGGCCCAACCACATGTGCAGGATAAGAGGTGCAGAAGCGGGCATGCCTATTGGAGCAGCCCACACGGGCGCTGGTGGAGGTGCAAGCCTTCACCCAGCCCTGCAGCTGCGCACCTGCACCACGCATGCACACACCTCTCAGCCAGCTTGCTCCCTCCCAGGGGGGCCGTTTTGGCAGCCAGGGCCCGGTTGGCAGCCAGCTGCAGCGAGGTGTAGCTCCCGCTGCCGGGCTCTCCTGTCGCGCTGCCCCTGCGCAGCGAGCAACAGCAAGCAAGGCCCGCTGTGTCTCACACACCAGGCCCAGGCTTGCATGGATGAAAACCCACAAACGATGCGTAGGTGCCAGCAAGCACAGCAGACGAGGCCTGCTCTGTTTAGCACTGTTCTGTCACACACGCACGACCCAGGCTCTCACGACCCTCTGCCCCTGTGTGGTAGCAAAGCAGCGAGCAACAGCAGCCAAAGCCCCTGCTTTGTCCAAGCAACAGCAGCTGAAGCCCCTGCTTTGTCCAATACACCATGCATCCAGCGAGCAACAGCAGCCAAAGCCCCTGCTTTGTCCAATACACCATACCCAGGCTCGCATGGACATGAACACACACACACACATACACACACACCAGCGCATGCATGCATGGCCTCAGACACCTGAGGCACGCTCGCCAAGGCACAAGCGTGGGCATGAGCACGCGCCACACCTTGACGCAATGCGGGCCATGCTGCGGGACGGCCCATCCAGCATCGTGTAGTCCCGGGCGCGCGGTATGGAGGACGCGGTGTTTGGCTCATGCGCGCCACTTGTGCTGCGATGGGACCATGCGTTGGGCTTCGGGAGCCGGCTTGCTGCGCGGCGTGCGTCTTGCGCGGCAAGCTGCGTAGTGTGCGCTGCAGGTACAAGCAAGCAGGAAGCAGGAACACAAGTTGTGGGGCTTGGGGAGCATGGAATGCATTCTGTGAAGGTTGGGAATACAGTTGGCAGTATGGCGCGCGGCTTGTGCAGTGAGCTGTGCGGCGTGCATTGCAGGTGCAGGGGCTGGGGGGGCACAATATTGTACATATGCATGCGCCTGCACTCACATGATTGGATGTGTGGCAAGTACTTGTGTACATAAACGCACACCGCGTGCGTGACTGCACTACAAGATGTGCACGCTGCGCGCCTCACCACAAGCCTGTACACGCACCTCCTTGCTACTCGCACTGCCAGCGACGAGACTTTGTGGGAGCATGCAGTAATGCTGGTCAGCCATGTCCTCACTGCATAGTCCCTCATGGCAGCAGCGCCTTGATGGCTTCATCAGCAGTGCTCTTGTGGCTGATCAGCCATTCCTTCATGATCGACCAGTCAAGTCTTGATGACTGCTCTATGGCTGCCATGCCTTCCTGACCACCTACCTTACTGCACAGAACCCCTTAAAGGCTGGCCGGCAACACCTTACACCACACACCACACCTGATGAAGTGGAGGGATCAGCAAAGCGCCGGCTGCGCGAAGGAGGCACACTGGGGGACGAGACCGAGGCGATCGGGCCTCCCCCTGGTCCTGGAGTTTGCATGGGCATGAAGAAAATGTCGTCCTTCTCATCCTGCATGCAATGGTCCCACACACGCTCAAACACGTCTGCCTGCGCATACTCGGCGTTGGACGCAGACACATCCACTGTGCATGCGCAAACGCGCAGTGCACACCAGACTCACAAAAGCACCCGATTCACACTGCTTTGAGCACATGCATTATCCTAGCTGGCAAGCTCATCTGGGCTTATTGCAGTGCTCTTGGATGGAGGCCCTGGACAAAGATACAATTCTCTGCATCGATCGAAACAGGGACAGGGGATCAAGCCAAACCACACTGCATCGCCTCAGATGGACTCTATGGAATTGGGTTCGTGTGGAAGTTGGGAGTGCGGCTTTTTGGTCGTGTAGTCTGCGTTCAAGGCGTGTAGGCTTTCAGTCAGGACCCTAGAGCAACATCAATCACACCTCTGCGGCAACATCGGCGCTGTTTAGACGCCCCGGCATCAGCGGCGGCACAGCACTGCTCCTGCTGGCTGCACTGTGCATGCTGGCTGCGCTGTGCATGCTGCTGTGCTCCTCAACGCTGTGTTCATCCAAGAGATGCTGTGCAAGACTGAAGGACTGGGGTGTACTTTCTGCAATCATAAGTCACACAAACAAACTCAGTCAATTTTAGGTCAGGCCCGCGTCTACCATGGGGAAGATGGGACATAAAACCATGTGTTTTTTCCACTGCAAGGGCACCCCGCACCCCTAGACACCTTCATGCGAACGAGGGGGAATCACAGCCCTGTGTCCGTTGCACAGCATCATGGTCAGGGTTAGCCCTGGAAAGCACTGACTTTCTGTGTCCGTTGCACAGCTCATATGGTCAGGGTTAGTCCTGAAAGCGCTGACTTTCTGTGTCCGTTGCACAGCATCATGGTCAGGGTTTGTCCTGAAAGCACTGACTTTCCTCAGCTAGGATGGCTGGAAATTCTTCAGATGGAGAGGCAAGCACACCTGCTGCTTTGACAGCTGCTTGCCTTGCCCTGGGGTCAGCAAACGCCTGGCTGGCGTCCTCCAATGTTCGCTGCACGAGGGCCAAGGCACACATGCCAGGAGTACATCAGGATGGATCTTGCATTTGGAAAGGGGTCAGTATCAAGTTTCACCGTTAGCACAGCCGCCAGTGCAGTTCTGCAGTTCTGCAGTACCAGAAGCATTTTGAGGCAAGTGTGTGTGGCACATCCCAGAGCCTGAATGTGTAAATCAGACTAGCACGTGATTGAAGTGCCTTGTCGTTGCCAAATGCTGCATATACAATACCAAAAAGCTGGTGTGCTGCACTGCACGCGCGCTGCGCCTCTTCACCATCTTGCTGGCCGCCTCTGGCAAGATAAGGCCGTTGGACTCTTTGCCCTGGAGCCCTGTCTTGAAGCCCTTCTGGTTGCTCAGATTGGGCCAGTCAAGGCTGGGGCGCCTGCACATGCACCAAGACAGCCTTGGCTGATGGAGAACTGGGCTCCTCCTTCAAATCCAACCGTGTCATGACACATGTAGGAAACAGTCGGACACATCCCCCATTCTCTACTATGTTGGCTTCAATTTGGGGTTGGAAGTAAGAAAACCCAGCCTGCTTAATAGTAGATGACCACAATGTCATGTGGTGGCGCTTCTGGCTGAGGGATGTGGAGAGGCTAAAAGAGGATAGTCAGGGCAACTGAGGCAACATACAAATTTTGGGAACATTGAAAGATACAGCAACACATACGGGGGGGGGGCAAAAGTGCAGATGCATATAAGGCTGCAATAGCGGGGTCCCTTGTTGGAGCTATCAGGCTGAGAAGAGCAACACAATCATCAGGGGTTTCTCTGAGGGTCATGCTTCAGCAAGTCATGTTGGAAGGATGTTGTACAGATGTCATCGAGATCCTTGCAGCATTGCTTCAAGATGGTAGCACACATGGACTCCATGAAACCCTTGTCAATATTTTAAGCTAGGTGCAAGGATACAAGGCAGAGCCAGTCTTTCACGTACTGGTTGCTCGAAACACAGGCTTCATGAAGCGCTCTAGCATTCCGGCCTAGGCATTCACCTGGGAAGGCTTCGGTGGGATGTTAGGGCTTCGTCAGTAGGATCTGTGCCTTGACCTTCACCACCTTCACTTGCCCTTCGCTGGCCGCTCTGGGCAGCTTGCCATTCTGTACCAAGCGAGGTTCCAAATGCCCCCACATCAGATCATAATGAGCGGGTCCATGACCACACCATGTGCCCATAAACACTGCACAACTCAGCAAAGAATAAGCCGATAATCCAAATGCAGTTACATAGTTTGGATGAATGGAACAACTAAGAGCAAAGCCTGATATGCTCTGCTGATCCGCAGTTCCATGCCAATCCTCACGGAGCACGCATGCAGACACGTAAGATGCACCTTGTGACGTTGTAAGAGATTTAAGTCTAGTTCCACCCATTGTAAGGGAATGACGGTAAATCTGTGGCTCTTCCTCTTTGGGCAGGTATGCACCGGGCCCTGTCAAAGCAAGGGGAAGCTCTTTGTAGTGAAAATGAGCAAGACAGTGGATACAAACTCCATCAAATGAGGCATGCACTTCATCTGCACCTTAAGCTGTGTCTGCTGGCCTTATCAAAGGTGGCAAGATGGTGCATCTCAACGGAGGGCTGAACGAGCTTGCATACGCAAGCCTTTCCCATCGCTCACCAGGAAAATCGTTTTCAGGCTCCCACAATGGAGGTCTGCGATGAAACAGACGGCAACTCCGTGAGAGCAGGGGGCTTGCAGCTCGGTTGAAACCCTTCTGGAATCAATTAGTCCGTGGACCCCCCACTCGCTCTCACCCTCACTCACTCTTACCTCTTAGCCTTAGCAAACACACTCATTGAACGAGGCAAAAGGCCCCAAATTAGCTTCAACTTTGCTCGACGGGGAAGAGGATCTAAGTCATGTAATCTATGGACATAATATCATTTTGGAATAGATTTTTTGAGAAACCTGACGGCTTCCCTTCAGGCTTTACCTCTCAACACAAATTGGCGCGTACCGGTATTTGATTAATTACAGTATCATGGATACTATCATAACAGTCTAGTGGGACGAAGCTTTACTCAGGGTCAACAGGGAGGAGGCCATGAGTCTTCCAGAGGGGACAGCACAGTTGCTGGACACGCTGGATGACCAGCCTCTTTTGGTAAATTTGTGTCCCTTTTATGCAATGCATGGGCGCACCTTCTGCCTTGAGGTTTGCCCATGCACATGGCACTGACATGCCCATTCAGGTGCCCGATGAACTCACCCAGTACCTCATGCGCAAGAGTGGCCAGGACTGCAAAGATCCCCGATTGTAAGTAAAACAGCAGTCTCTCGCTTGGTGTTGGAACCTGCTAAAATGAAGCGTACTTTGGGCAGGCGTGAGCGGACGCTGTGCTTAATGCTTATACAAGTGATCTACCTGCTTGATTGCGATTCTATGATGTGCAGGGTAAGGTTGACGAGTCTGGCTGCGCAGCGTTTCATTGCTGAGGTCATCTGGGACTCCCTCCAGTGAGTATATCACTATTTGCCTAGTAGCTTCTGTCCTTGCCTCCATTCCCTTCAGCGTCAGGCATCCTTGCCCAGAAGGTCACGTCACTACATCTCTTCTGTCACACACTACCTTTTGCCTCGGCAGGCTTTGCAAAGCCAGGCTTGGCTCTAGCAACAGGAAGCAGCTGAAAGCAGCTGGGTATAAAGACAAGCGTGTCCTGAGCTCTGAAGACTTGTCCAAGGCTCTGGCAGACGTGAGTGAAGTTGATGCGCTATACACAATCTCAAGAGCTTGCAGCTTAACATTCTCTTCGCCCCGGTTATGGACGAGAATGGCATGCAAGTTTCGGACGCAAGAGCCCAAGCAGTGTCCCCAAAACATGGAGAGTCAAGAGATGGATCCTCCAAGCACAAAGCAAATTCCATCAGAGGTCTCAGGACCTGATCACTTTCCTTGGGAGACCTGAGTAAGCATGAAACTGATGGCGACTTATTTCAAACCTGGACTTACAATGATGTGACCTAAAATACATGGATCTCCCGTTTGCATTGCAGTTTGGAGTGACGCACCAGCGATCACCCTACTTGGTGGATCACCAGCCAGGACAGCAGCAGCACCCTCAGCAGTAGCCTTGGACAACGGCTTTTACTGCGTGCTCATGAGATTCAGCGAAGGATCATGAGGTTTCAACGTCACCTCTTTTGCATGGCAGACATTGATAGGCCTGCCTTTGTACTATCAGCCCAACAACTTGAGCTTGGCCCAATTCTTTTTGCTAGGTTCCGGGGCATTTGAAACTTCCAGGATTCTGTGCTTATCCCCTCTTCTCCTTTTCAGAAATGAACTGCATGCAGGTCTCATGCCAGATCAGTCCTGTTTTGTGTTTGTGCATTAATCAGAGATCCACCACTTGCGCTTTGAACGTTTCTTCACCATGCAAACAAAGGGTCGCCCTCTACTAGAGGGTAGAGCGTAGTATAGTAGACTACCCTCTATGGTAGACTAACAGATCCCCACAAGTTCTTCCTTTCTTTCCTGGCAGAAGAGACACACAGCTCTCTGGGCCAATGCGTCTCTTTTCCCTTAATTGATGTAGGGAGTTCTACTGCCTGCGTAGTTTTCTTTTTTTCTTCAGAGTAACTCGATGTGGGGCAGGCTGATTCTGGGGAAGGCCTAGTTTCCAGCAGTGCTGGTATTCTTCCTCGTTGCCGAGGTAAATTCACATAGCTGCACCTGCCAAGGGGCGGCAGCTCAGCTGAGGCCTGTCAAGGTCACCTGTATGAGTGCTGGGGTTGCAGGCCCCAGGCATCAGCAAAGATGTTCTCGCTCAGAACAAAAGGCAAGGTAAAATAACGCTTGCTAATGGTAAGATGCCCTGGTGCTTGCACTCGGGTGCATCGATTGATCTGCAGCCACACTGCCTGGATACAGCCGGTCAAGGAAGAAGCATTTAAAACATGTAGTACTGGCCAGAAAACATTGATGCTCTTCATCGCATTACTCTTAAAGAGCTGTAGTTTATCTGTAGACTATATATTGTCGCAGTTTGAATGTAAAATCATGTTTATGTACATTACTGAGCGAGAAGTCCGAGTCTCATTTATAAATACCCGTGAGCAGCCACCGGATGCCAAAGCCAGCAACACAGCTCAATACTTGCAGAGCCAAGATGCGCATACACAAGGTATTTTCGTTGCAATTACCAAAGAGCTGGAGCATTAGGTTCACCAGATTCCAATCCGGCTGATCCTTTGGCCTGAGTAACCCAGTCTGCAAGCGGAACAAAGGCAAGAAAGAAATCGCTCATGGGCATTCACATCCTGTTCCTAATAAGGAGGAATGACCTATGATGATTCATGTTATGAATGGAAAGATAGCTCCGACTCCATCGATAAAGCTTCAAGACCAGACATTGAACAGTGTTGGGTCCAAAACAAGAGGTATGACATCCTAGTCCATGCTTGAGCTGGCAGCACCACACACTGCACACCGTACCAGGGGACACATGCTCCAGCATATGTATTATTTACATGGGCTGCCTGGTCTGATTTGATTATACGGCATGAATTATACAAAAAGCGCACACTGCCTGCTTGCCTCCCTCCCATTCTCGCAGACAAATTGGCCCATGCTCGAAATGATTGACAATCCCAGGGAAAACTGAACGATACAAAACCCTCCTGCACCCATATGCTGCAACAAAAAGTGCGATAAAATTGTGTCATTTTCATGTCCGCACGTGCTGAGGCATCCAGGTTTGTTAGTGGCATTTTCAGTCCGCACATGCTAAGGCACCCAGGTTTTGAACAACGTACCTTAGGGTCAAAAACTGGCAGGCGATGCCGTGGACAGGGCACAATCTTGAAAAGTTGAGGTAGTGAATAGACAAAATTGAACACCTGAAACACGTGATTTGAGGATGGCTAGCAAAAAAGCGTGATTTAAGGATGGTTGGGAAAATAGCTTATTGCTGCCATATGAATCAGACAAGGTGAATCAGACAAGTGGAATGAACAAGGAAAAAGTTCATACCATTTCACTTCAACGATTATTAACATTCACTAAGTGCTCACTCGATAGCACTGAGTGTCAAACATTGCCTCGCATGTTTAAGGACACACATCCCATAACAGGGCAGCTTATTTACCTGGGGCAGAAGGAAAAGTAGCATGGTTTCTGAAAAATGACCCAGGATGCCAGCAACTGCAAGGGTCATGCCAGCAAAGTAGGTGTAGGTATCCCCGACGAACACTCGCGAGGGGTACCTGCATAGAGATGGAAAGCAATCAATGAGCAAAATAAATCCGGCACGGAAGGTGCTGCTAAAAAAAATTATTATGTCATTTAGATCCCCTGCCCCTGTGCACAAGATCCTTGCCATGGATGCAAGCATCATATTCTTAATGCCGGACTGCGCTTTGGGGCTTGATCTGGCACCAATTTGCTGCAGGTTCCCTGGACCAGATCAATAATCATTTTACAAATCGTTTTTCGTCTCAATCATCTCAATAATCTTTAATAAACGAACTGATCATGAAGGTACGGTATTCAACAATGATGTCATGAGCAATCCAAGGCATCTATAGTTGCACTGACGGATACATGCTCCTGAGCACAAGCTCACAGGCACACACACACACATACACACTCACCAGTTATGCACTAGCAAGCCCAAGGTCGTGGCAGCCAGAGGCATCATGAGGTATGCACTAAACAGGTGGCCATCACGCACAGCAGGAGAAGCTGCAGCATAGCCAGCTACAGACATAAGGTTGTGGCCAAGCGTGGCACATGCTACAATGAACGTTTGTCCCGCCTCCAACCCATTGACCCCTGCATGCAAACAACAACCAAAAAGTAGAGGAATGCACATTGAGAGTGAACTCGACGAGGTCTTGCAACTCATACGATTGATTCCCCTTGATCTTTGGCATCTACATGCAACCATCCCAGTTGTTGACACCCGTGCCGCCCAAGCTTTTAACTTGGGGCTATTATGGGAGTGTGAGGACACATGGCAGCACATGATTAAGCTCACCAGGCAGCTCCATTCATCGCGTCGCACAACACAAACTGCTGCGTTGGCAGCTCACAGATCAGTACAGCATTACAGTGTTGGGACACAAAACAGAGGGCCAAACAGCGCACCTGCAAGAATGTTAATGCTGTTGGTGCAGAATATCACCAGCATGACCATGAAGACCTGCTCAACAGGGCAAATGACGGCCAGACAGGTACTGGTGAGGCCACCTAGCACAGCATTTTACTCAGCGCCGCCTAGCGCAGCGCTTTTACTCAAAACACTGGGAGTCCTGGTGCTAGCTAGCTTGCTGAGTGCATAGCAAAAACGCTGCCCCAATTTGTACACTTTCTGCTCTAAAGCAAGGATGGTGAGCTGCTGAGCCAAGCATGGGCAGGCAAGGGGAGAAAGCACATACAACTCAACATAAAATAAGTAAGGTGACATCAGCAAACCTGAGTGTACACACCTTGCTCTTGAAACGCAGACACTGGTTTGCACATTTGCACATGCTGGTGTGACAGGATGCAAGGAACAGGCTAGTGCTGAGCAGAAAGACAGCAACCGGTGTGCAGCAAGGGCGCACACCCGCTGCAAGCTGCCCAGCACAGGTGTGGCAGACGTGGGCTTGTAGGCGCCACAGGGCCCGAGCAAATGACGGCGCAGAGGTTTGGCTGCGCGCGTAAGCCCCACCAGGCTCTAGCAAAAAGCGGCTCTCAGGCCTGCCGAGGCGGATGGGGCAATCAGGGCTGCTGTGCCACGCGCGCGATCACTCTTTGCACAGCAATCCCAGCTTTCAGTAGGACGGCGGCGCACCTTGTACAACACCCCCAGCTCTAAATAGAACGGCAGGCCCAGCCACGCCTGCAGCGGCTTGGGCACGGCAACGCCTGTGCCCCCCGAGTAGGCCGCCAGCAGAGGCAGCGCCGCGAAGAAGGGCAGGACCAGCTTGACCCGCCACCTGCCCCAAGCAGATGGGCGGTGCCAGGAGACGCATTGCGGAAAAGCTTGAGGGGGGTTTGTGCAGGCAAGGCAGAAGAAGGAACTGCCGCGCGGCGTATCCACTGGCACCTCGGGGGCCTCAACTGGCACCTCAAAGGCCTTTCAGGGGCCTTTGGGGGCCATCAAATGGCATCTTTGAGGCAGGCAACCACGAGCAGGCAGCAGGGCGCTGGCAGCACCATGAAGCTGCCACGGAGTCTTTAGTGCAGGGCAGGGCAGGGCTTGACTGACCAGGCAGCGCAGCGTGCTAGGTCTAAACCAGGGGTGTGCAACAAGGTCGTCAGGGGTGTGCAACAAAATTGCAGCTGTTTGGGTGGGGGGGCCATCCGATGCAGAGCACTCCCTTGCATATGATACACGCCAGGAAAGGACGGGTCACTCCCTAGGCTGCCTGTTCTCTCACTCATCGATGACAGCACAGGAGAAGGGCAAGTGCCAGGCCAGGCAAGCAACATCGCTCTCCACACTGCTCGCACATAGAGTGCAGGTGCCAGGCCAGGCAAGCAAGCCCTATGCAAGGTGCAGGCGCAATTCACGGCAGATGCTCCTTTGGGTCTGAGAGGAAGCGTGCTGGCCGTCAGGAGGTGATGGGCATAGCCTTGCGCACGCCCCAGCCGCACATTTGGCGTTACATGTATGTGGACGACTCGCAGCGGCATGCGCGAGCCGCTCCCGCACCTGATGTCCAGCACGTCATCCGCAAAGCCCAGGAACAGCATGAAGCAGATGGTGGCCATGGCCGCGTTGTAGTCCACCAGCCAGGCGTCCGGGGTCTGCTCCATCCGGATGGCCCCTTGCTGGCCGCCACTGCCCAGCCAGCGCACGAGGCTGCCGATGTCGTAGTAGTGCAGCAGCTCAAAGCAGATTATGCACAGCAGGAACACGCACCCCACTGCCAGACCACCGGCCTCAGGCACGGGCCGCTCGCCCAGTGGCGTGCCCCTTTTGTTCAGGTCCTTGCCGCAGATTCCGCGCGAGGCTGTCTTGGCACCCACCAGTGGCACCAGCCACTTGGTGGCCAAGAAACCGCACGCGCTGACGGCGGCGCTGGTGGCCAGCAGCAGCTGCGTCTTGGGGTCCCCGCTGATCTGGCAGAAGGCCAGGACAGGCGGGAGGAGGCCCACGCATGCCAGCACGCACAGCTGCACAGGCCTGGTGGCCTCCATGGGCTCACGGCCTGCGCACACATGCACGCACGCGTGGGCTCACACACACATACTCAAGCGCATCAGGGGTAGAAAGGGAGTGGTGCGCGCACTATCTCTGCCATGTGCCTTCGTGACCGCGTGCAAGTGACGTGTGCCTGAGGACCTGCTGCCTGAACATGCACTACTTGCGCAGTCGCATCTTGCAGTGTGTACTAGACGTACGCGGGTGAGCAAGAGTGCCCACATGTGTCACATGTCTCAATGAGTGCGCGGGTGTGCTTATGTGCATGCATGCACTGACACATAGAAGTATGCGTGCCTTTGTGTGCGCGTGCCTGTCTGCAAGTGTGAAAGTATATGCATGTGCCCAGCCACCCGCTTGTGTGTGTGCGTGTGGTATGTTGGGTGTGTGTGCGCGCGCGTGTGTGTGCTTGAGTGTGTGCGTGCGTGTATTTGTGTATGTGTTGTGTGTATGAGCGCGCGTGTGCATGTGTGTAAAAGTGTGTGTATCTGTGTGTCTGTGCATGTGTGTGTGTTGCGCGCGTGTGCGTGTGTGTGTTAGTGCATGCGTGTGTGTGTGTGTGTGTGTGTGTGTGTGTGTGTGTGTGTGTGTGTG
>LFIK01004206.1_pt1 | contig 11648 bp, 12 predicted proteins | sample 643401 | NCBI WGS metagenome assembly LFIK01 (sample SAMN03777447, study PRJNA286221) | soda lake metagenome | biome: soda lake; feature: Kulunda steppe; material: water; isolation source: sample T5-Br brine of Lake Tanatar-5 | place: Russia: Kulunda steppe | collected 2010-07 | reverse complement strand
GATCGCACCGCGAAGCACGAGGTGCTGATGCGGGCCGGGCACAGTCATCAGCCCAACATCGGCGACCTCATCGTCGGCATGATGGCACCCGAGCTGCACGTGCTCACGATGCTCACGGTCGGCGACATCGCCGATGCCGCCGGCGTGTCGAAGGCCACGATCGACAGCTACCGCTATCGCGGGTACCTGCCCGAGCCGCAGATCGTCCGCGGCCGCACGCCACTGTGGGCCCGGCCCATCGTCCGTCGGTGGTTGAACACCCGGCCGGGCTCCGGGTGGCGGACCGATCTGCACGTCGAGCTGCCCACCGCGGTGGCCTCCGACTCCTGACCACGGCGGTCCGTCGTGAGGCCGACCTGGACGCGGCGGTCCGTCGTGAGGCCGACCCGGACGCGGCGGTCCGTCGTCGGCCCGGCCCGGACGCGGCCGCGATGGGCCGAGGCGTCAGCGGCCGACTCAGGCCACGAGCTCGGTGTAGCGGATGCGCCGCCGCCGCTCGGGTGTCAGCCCACCCCACACGCCGGAGTCGAGCCCCGCGCCGACCGCGAAGCGCAGACAGTCACCGCGGACCTCGCAGGAACGACAGAGCTCCAGTGCGGGCTCGGGACGGGGGGCGTCGAAGAAGGTCTCCCAGCCCACGCCGGCGCATGCGGCGTGCTCGAACCATCGGCTGTCGTCGCACGGGGGTGCCTGCATCGTCGTTGCCTCCGAGTGCGACGGCCGGGGGCCCGCACGGCATGGGGCCGCTGTGGTGCCGTCGTCGTCGCACCGTCGCTGTGGCGTGGTCGCTCTGGTTCGGTCGCCGGCGTGTTCTCGCCGCGACGTTCTCGCCGTGACTCAGTCGCCGTCGCCCGTCGGTCCGCCGTCGGCGCAGTAGAGGTCGTCCTCGAACTCGATGCAGTCCAGCCCGTCGACCTCCTCGACCGCGACGCCGTACCCGATCGCACCTCCGATCAGGACGCCGAGGATGAGGCCGAGAGCGACCAGCGTCCAGATGAACACCTGCGTCTGGTTCGAGATCGCGCTGAACTCGTCGTTCACCGCCCGGGTGTCTTCCTTGAAGCTGGCCATGTCGTCTCCTGCTGTCGATCGATCGGATGGGTCGCCGGTGGTGCGGAGGGTCTAGAGGAAGACGATCACGAGGATGATGATGAGCACGAGTGTTCCGAGTCCGATGGCCATGGGAATCTCCTTGTTGCGGGTTCGGCGGTGTGGTTTTCACCGCGTCAGAAGCATCAGACCGCACGCCGCCGGGCCCCGGGGCCGGCATGCCCATCCCCTGACGGTGGTCCCCATCCGGTTGGGGTGGACCCCGGCGGACGTCCCGTGGCCGACCGTGCCGACGCGGCTACGTGGGCGCACCGGAGCGGGGCACACCGGAGCGGGGCGCACCGGCGCGGGGCGCACCGGAGCGCACCGGAGCGGGGCGCACCGGTGTGGACCGGGGCGCTGGTCCGGGCCTGACGGCCCGGACCAGCGGAGGGCATCACATGCACAGGGGTTCCGGTCGGGGACGTGTCGCAATGACGACGCCCTGACCGGTGACACGGACACCCTCGACCGGTCCGCGGCCCGGGGTCGAATACGACGTACGAATCGCAGGACGACTCGGCGCAGGGGATACACCGATCGCTGCTGCGGGAACGCCGGCCGGACAGCGAGGGCCGGACACGGGCGTGCTCGGTGCGACGAACGGCGATGCCGATCCTCGCAGCCATGCACGTCGCATCCCGGCCCTTCGTGTTCCTGAACGACGTCGACCCCGGCTCGGGGCGGACGCGCCCGACGCTACGACCGGATGGCCGGCCGCGATAGGCCGCAGACGTTGGGTTCCGGCCGTCGGTGTTGGCTTTTCTGCACGTGTGGTGGCTGATCGACGGCATGGCATGCTTCGGGCGGTCGCCTACCGCGACCCCCGTTGGCCGGGCGTGAGGAGGATCGCCTGATGGACGACTACACCAGCACCAACCTGGCGAACTGGGAAGCCCGGGTCCCGATCCACACCGGACCGCAGGGCTACGACCTGGCCCGGTTCCACGCCGATCCGACGGCGTTGTCGGATGTCGTGGCGTTCGACGCGCCCGCGCTCGGCGATCTGACCGGGCTCGACGTCGTGCATCTGCAGTGCCACATCGGCACCGACACGCTGTCGTTGGCCCGGCTGGGGGGACGCGTGACGGGGGTGGACTTCTCCCCGTCCGCGCTGGCCGTCGCGCGCGAGCTGGCGGCCACGGCGGGGCCCGAGGTGCGCTACCTCGAATCCAGCATCGACGACCTGCCGGCGAACCTGCCCGAGACCTTCGACGTCGTCTACACCAGCGTCGGTGCGCTGACCTGGCTGCCATCGGCGGCGCGGTGGGCCCGCATCGTCGCGGGGCTGCTTCGACCCGGCGGGCGGCTGTACCTGCGTGAAGGGCATCCGGTGCTCGACTCGTTGGACGACGAACGCGACGACGAGTTGCTGGTCATCACCCACCCCTCTCGGGAGATGCCCGAGCCCCACCGCTGGGAGACCGAACGCAGCTACACCGGCAGCGACGAGGTGGTCGCGCAGCCGGTCACCTACGAGTGGAACCACGGGCTCGCGGAGGTCGTCCAGGGCGTGCTCGACGCCGGTCTGCGCCTCACCCGGTTGGCGGAGCACGAGGAGCTCGAGTGGCAGTTCTTCGACTGGATGGTCCCCACCGAGCGGGGCGGCTGGGTGCTGCCCCACGCACCGGAGCGGCTGCCGCTGATGTACACGCTGGAACCGGTCAAGGGCTGAGCCGGCTGCGGGTGCACGCTGTCGTCAGCGAGAAGCTGTCACCACGAACAGCTCGGCGCACGTTCGGTCGGCGGATCGGTCCGCGCGGCCGTCGATCCGGCGCGAAGCTGTTGCCACGAACAGTTCGGCGTCGTCCCCGGTGGCCGAGCCGCGGCGATTCGGCGCTAGCGTTCCGGCCGCCGCCGCGTCCGTGGCGGCTGGGACGTGGTTGGAGACACACGTGGCACACGGGACACACATGGATCTGTCGGGACGCACCATCGTCATGTCGGGCGGGAGCCGGGGCATCGGGCTCGCCATCGCGCTGAAGGCCGCCGCCGACGGCGCGAACGTCGCGCTGATGGCGAAGACCGCTGAGCCGCACCCCAAGCTCGAGGGCACGGTCTACACCGCGGCCGAACAGATCGAGGCCGCCGGGGGCAAGGCGCTCCCGATCGTCGGCGACGTGCGTGACGATGCCGCGGTGGCCGACTTCGTCACCAAGGCGGCCGAGCACTTCGGCGGCGTGGACATCGTGGTCAACAACGCCAGCGCCATCGACCTGCGTGGGACCCGCGACCTCGACGTCAGCAAGTACGACCTGATGCAGACGATCAACACCCGGGGCACGTTCGTGCTCACCAAGGCCGCGATCCCGCACCTCGAGGCCTCGGACCACGCCCACATCCTGACGCTGTCACCGCCGCTGGACCTCGACCCGAAGTGGATCGGGCCGCACATCGCCTACACGCTGTCGAAGTACGGCATGAGCCTGGCGACGCTCGGGTTCGCCCATGAGCTGGCCTCCGACGGCATCGCGGCCAACGCCCTGTGGCCGCGCACCCTGATCGCGACCGCCGCGGTGCAAAACCTGCTCGGCGGGGACGCGGCCATGGCGCGCAGCCGCACGCCCGCGATCGTCGCGGATGCCGCCTACGAGATCCTGACCTCGGATCCGCGGACGTGCACGGGCAACACCTTCATCGACGACGAGGTGCTGCGCGACGCCGGCATCACCGACCTGGAGCATTACCGCGCGGACCCGGACGGCACCGCGGAACTCGGGCTCGACCTCTACATCGACGGCGACCTCGACGGCTGACACCGCTCTTGGTCCGGTCGCGGTCCGGTTGCGGTCGGTGTGCGGCGCGAGTCGGAACTGATCGCCTGGGCACACCGCTTCCGCCACCTGGGACCATCGGTCCCCGTGGGCCTGGCTTCGGCCTCGTCTGGGAGCGCGGCTCACCGCCCGTCGACGAGTGCACGGACGGATGCCGGTACCTCGATGTCCGCCCGCAGGTCGGCCGCCGGGCGCGGTCGGCCGTGACGGACCTCGATGGGGACGATGCCGGCCCAGGCATCACCATCGAGGTCGGACTCGTCGTCCTCCACCTCGCCGTCCGAGACCTTCACCGACCACCGCTGAAGCGGCAACGACAGCACCGAGGTGGCAGCGAGTTCCCGGCGCGTCGAGGGGCGCACCTCCGCCGCGCGACCGGGGATGAGCCCGTCGGTCAGGCGTTCCAGCGCGGCCTCGCGCTCGTCCACTGCCAGCACCTCGCAGCTGCCCAGCACCATCGCACTGCGGTAGTGCATCGACGACTCGAACGCGGAGCGGGCCACCACGAGCCCGTCGAGCAGGGTGATCGTCGCGCACACGGGGGTGCCGGCCGCGAGCTGGCGCAGCAGCCGGCTGCCGGTCGATCCGTGGAGCAGCAGCCGGTCGCCGTCGCGCACGTAGGCCATCGGGATCGCCAGCGGCTGGCCGTCGTCGACGATGGCGACGTGGGCGACCGACCCGGCGTCGAGCACCGCGTCGAGCGCCGCACGTCCGTGACGCTGCTTGTCGGCCAGCCGCCGCACACGCAGAGCGTCGTCGGGTCGGGTCGGCAGCTCAGGCGGGACGGTGCCGGGCATCTCGTTGGTGGCCATCGTGGACTTTCGGTGCTGGATCGTGTCGGGCCGTGCGCGGGTGGCCGGTCGCAGCGGAGCATGCCCGCCCGGCGGCATCGGTGTCGTGGGCCAGATGGCGAAGATGTCCCGCGCTGCCCACCGCCTCCGTCGGCCCGGGACGCCGTCCCGCTACGTCGATATCGCCGAACGTTCATCTGGTGGACACCCACGGGACCGTCGGCCGCTACCTCGCGCGACTCCCGTCGGGGGTGCGCCCGGTGGCCGCCGGGCCAGGTCCGTGGAGAGTGCGATGGCGCGGTTGGTGCTCGAGGGTGTCGCCAAACGATTCGGTGACCTGCAGGCCCTGGCGCCGGTGTCGCTCGACATCGCGAGCGGTGAGTTCGTCGGTGTCCTCGGCCCGTCCGGATGCGGCAAGACCACGCTGCTGCGGTGTCTGGCCGGCCTGGAGACGCCGGACACCGGCCGGATCAGCTTCGGCGACCGCGAGGTGTTCGATGCCGAGCGCGGCACCAGCGAACCGTCCCATCGACGGGGCATCGGCATGGTCTTCCAGGACCTGGCCCTGTGGCCGCACCTGACGGTCTTCGAGAACGTCGCCTACACCCTGCGGGCGCGCAAGGACACCGACGACCTGTCGGCGCGGGTCCACGACGCGCTCGCCAAGGTGCAGCTGCCCGTCCACGCGGAGCGCTACCCGCACCAGCTCAGCGGCGGGCAGCAGCAGCGGGTCGCGTTCGCCCGGGCGGTCGTCGACCGCCCGACGGTGCTGATGATGGACGAGCCACTGAGTGCGCTCGACGCTGCCCTGCGGGTCGACCTGCGGGCCGAGTTGACGGCGTTGACCAAGGAGCTCGGGCTCACCGCCGTCTACGTCACCCACGACCAGCACGAGGCCATGTCGATGGCTGATCGCATCCTGGTCATGGAGGACGGACACGTCCGCCAGGACGGTGCCCCGGAGACCGTCTACCGGCGGCCGACCACCCGGTTCGTGGCGGAGTTCATCGGCCGGTTGAACCCGATCGACGTCGCCGCGTCCGGCCCCAGCGGGGTCCGTCCGGAGAAGGTCCGGCTGAGCGCCAACGGCGGCGGTGAGATGACCTGGCCCGCCCGCATCGAGCACACGAGTTTCCTCGGTGACCGCTACGAGCTGCGGTGCCGGCTGGACGTCACCGATGCCCCGTGGGTGGTCTACAGCCATGAGCGCCACGAGCCGGGCGAGGACGTCGTGCTCTACGTGATGCCCGACGACCTGATCGTCACCGCCTCCTGAGACGGTGACCGCCGCGCGGGCCCGGTCGCGCGGTGCCGGTCGCGCCGTGCCGGTACCACCGCGCCCGCCGAACCGCCTGACACCGCCCGCCCCATCCACCACGTCAGCCCGACCGTTGTCCCGATCCGAGCCACGACTGCAAGGAGCATGATGCGACCGACGACCGCAACACGGCTCGCCGCCGGCCTGCTCGCGGGGAGCCTCGTGCTCGCCGCCTGCGCCAGCGACGACGAACTCGACAGCGCCCTCGGTGATGCCACCGCCGACGACGACACCGATGCGGCCGACGAGACCGACGACGCACCCGACGACGACGCCACCGAGGACGACGAGGTGGATGCGGACGCCGGTTCGCTGGTCTTCTACTCGGCCGGTCCCGGAGGACTCGCCAACGACCTCGTCGACGCGTTCACCGCGGAGACCGGTATCGAGGTCGAGCTGTTCCAGTCGACCACCGGTGACGTGCTCGGTCGGCTCGAGGCGGAGATGAGCAACCCGATCGCGGACGTCGTCTACCTCGCCTCGTGGGTGCCGGCGGTCAACTACAAGGCCGACGGTCGCACGCAGGCCTATACACCCGCAAACACCGACGATCACAACCCCGGATGGGCCGACGAGGACGGCCACTTCTGGGGTCGCGACGGCTCGGCGCTCGCGCTGACCGTCAACACCGATCTGGCACCGTCGATGCCGACCGACTGGGAGGACCTCGCCGCCCCGGAGTGGGAGGACCTGGTCATCATGCCCGACCCGCAGGAGTCCGGCACGGCGCGCGACTTCGTCGCCGCGTTCGTCGACGACCGGGGTGAGGACGAGGCGTTCGCGCTGTTCGACGCCCTGGCCGACAACGGCCTCGCGATCGAGGGCCCGAACCGCCCAGCGGTCGATTCGGTCGTCTCCGGGACCCACGCCGCGGTCATCGCCGGGGTGGACTACATGGGTTACGGCAACGCCGACGCCGGCGAACCGCTCGAGGTCGTGCTGGCCGAATCGGGCACGATCGTGACCCCACGCCCGATGTTCATCACCGAGTGGGCCGAGAACCTCGACGAGGCGCAGGCGTTCATGGATTTCGTGTTCTCCGACGACGCGCAGCGGATCGTGGTCGACCGCTACCTGATGCCCGCACGCACCTCCATCGAGGTGCAGGACATCATGCGGCCCTTCGACGAGGTACCGCTGCTGGACTACGACTGGGGCAACATCGAGGCGACCGGTGACGACCTGCTCGCCGAGTTCGTCTCGCGCTACCTGCGCTGAGCATGAGCACGACGACCACGCCGACGAGCCCCGAGACACCGGATCGACCGGTGTCCGGGGCCGCCGGACGTGGTCGTGCCGCACCGCCGTGGAGTGGGCTGGCCGCGCTCGGGGTGCTGGGCGTGCTGATCGCCGCACCGCTGCTGATGGTGCTGATCCGCGCCCTGTTCCCCGAGGGTGACTTCGCACCGGCTCAGGCGTGGGCGACGCTGACCGGCGGCACCAACCTGCGCATCATCACCAACACGGTGCTGCTCGGCGTGCTGGTCTGCGTGGGCTCCACGATCTTCGCGGCCCCGCTGGCCTTTCTGATGTCGAAGACCGAGATGCGTCGGCACCGGTGGATCGACATCGCCGTCATCGTGCCGTTCATGACGCCGCCCTACATCAACTCCATCGCATGGATCATCTTCATGCGCCGTCGCGGCTATGCCGAGCAGCTGTTCGGCGAGACCGTGGCGGGCGTCATGCAGGCCGCCTTCTTCACCCCGGCCGGTATGGCCATGGTGATGAGCTTCAACCTCTTCCCGTTCCTCTACCTCATCCTGCGCAACTCGCTCGACAACGTCGGGGCCGGCCCGGAGGAGGCCGCGGCGATCCACGGTGGCGCGTTCGGCTACCGGATGCGCCGCATCGTCGTGCCGCTGGTGCTGTCGGGCTACTCGATGGGCATCCTGCTGGTGTTCATCAAGAGCGCGGGCGAGTTCGGTACGCCGATCACGCTGGGCAACCGCATCGGGTTCATCGTCCTGGTCAGCGAGATCTACCAGAACACGTCCATCTTCCCGATCGACTTCGGGGCGGCCGCGGCCCTGTCGGCGGTGCTGCTGTCCATCGGTATCGGGGCCTGGTTCTTCCAGCAGTGGTTCCTCGCCCGGCGCAACGACCGGGCCCTGTCCTCGCGCAGCGGCCGGTCCACGGCCATGGCGCTCGGTCGCTGGAGGTGGCCGGCGTGGGGGTTCGTCGGGCTGACGTTCGTGCTGTCCATCGTGATCCCGTTCGCGACCGTGTTCGCATCGGCGTTCACCCGACTGCAGTCCGCCGGACTGGTGCCGGGCAACCTCACGCTGCTGAACTTCCAGGTCCTGTTCGATCCACGCAGTGGCGCGATGGCGGCGCTGGGCAACAGTGTGCGGTTCGCCTTCGCCGCCGCGACGATCGCGTCGGTGATCGGCATCGCCGTCGCCCTGCTGGCCGCCCGCCGGCGCGACGCCACGGCCCGCGGGGCCGACTTCCTCGCGCTGACCCCCGACATGGTCCCCGCGATCGTGGTCGTGGTCGGCCTGATCTTCTTCTGGAACGCGGCCTGGCAGCCCGCCGCCGTCTACAACACCGTGTGGATGCTGATCCTCACCTACGTCGTGCTGTACGTGCCGTTCAGCGTGCAGAACGTCAAGGCCGTGTACGGACAGATCAGCCCCACCCTGTTCGAGGCGGCCGAGGTATGTGGCGGTTCGTGGTGGTTCCGCACCCGCCGGATCCTGCTGCCGCTGATCGCCCCCGGCGTGATCGCCGGGTGGGTCATGGCGTTCAGCATCTCGATGCGGGAACTCGTCGGGTCGCTGCTGGTCCGCCCGCCGGACGTGCAGGTGCTGAGCACGTTCATCTTCGGGCAGTTCGAGCAGGGCGACCGCTCGCTGGGGATGGCGCTGACCATCGTCGGGGTGTTCACGACCACGATGGTGCTGGTCGTGGCCGATCGCTACCGCGAGAAACTGGTGGCGCGCCGCGGGGCGTGACTCACGCGTGCGGTGGGGCGATCGCGGTCACGGCGAACCCGTCGGATGCGACGAGCCACGCACCGCCCTTGGGCATCGCCTTCGCGGTCAGGTCGATGTCGTCGGGTACCTCGACGTCGAGGTGGCCCGCCAGTGCGGCGAGCAGCGCCGGCAGGATCTCGCCGTGGGAGCAGACCACGAGCGTGCCGGTGGGCGGCGCAGCGGCATCGATGGCCTGCAGCGCCCGTGCCGCGTACCACGCGGCGTCGGGCCAGCCGTCGCTCGCGTGCAGTGGCACGGCGACCTCGGCGAGCCGTTCGTCGGTCATGAGCTCGCGACCGAGTGTGTCGGCGAGTGGTCGCAGGGTGTCGACACAGCGCGTCAGCGGACTGCTGAGCAGGCGGATCGCCGCCGGGTCGGGACCGAGCACGTCGCGCAGCTGGCCGGGCAGGCGTTCGGCTTGACGACGGCCCTCCTCGTCGAGCGGCCGCCGGCGGTCGAGCTGTGGATCGGCCGTGCGCTCCCCGGCCCAGGCGTGACGCACCAGCACCAGCCGGTCGGGAAGCGTGATGGCGGCCACGGACGGCACCGATCGGGTTCGGGAGTGGGATGCGCAGCGTAGGTCGGGCCACCAACGCCGAGCCTGGTGGCCGGCGTGCAGCTGGCCAGCAGCGTGGAGCGCGGCATCCAGCGCGGGTCGGGCTGCACAGGCGAACACGTGTTCGATAGACTGGCCGCATGCAGACGGCAACCTGGCAGAGCTCGCTGTTCGCGTCCGCGGATGCGACCGGCACCGATCCCGCCTTCCCCGGCCTCGTGCGCCACGAGCTGGCGCACGGGGCGTGGCTCGATCACCTGCCCGGTTGGCTGGCCGGTGCGGACGCCCTGGTCGAACCACTGATCGCCCGGCTGCCCTGGCGGCAGGGCGTCGAACGCATCCAGGGCGAGTCGATCCCGCGCCCCCGGTTGACCGCGGGTATCCCCGTGGCCTGCTTCGAGGCGGGCGGGTCGCCACGCGCGGAGCTCGCGCCGGACGGTGGTGACGGCTTCCTCGGCGAGCTCGTGGCACCGATGCCCACCGCAGCCGCCGCTGGATCCGCCGGCCCGCGATCCGGGACCACGCCGCACCCGCCGGCACCCGCCGCGGGATTCGGTCAGGAACTCGAGGTGTTCGCCCGGATCGGTGGGCAGCTGTCGGCGCGCTACGACGTCGCGTTCACCCGGGTCGGCGTGAATCTGTACCGCGACGGCCGCGACTCGGTGGCCTGGCACGGCGACCGGATCGCCCGCGACCTGCCGACGGCCACGATCGCGATCGTGTCGCTCGGCCAGCCACGGATGTTCCGCGCCCGGCCGCTGGGGGGCGGCACGTCGCTGGGCTTCCGGCTCGGGCACGGCGATCTGCTGGTGATGGGCGGGAGTTTCCAGCGCACCTGGCAGCACGCGGTGCCGAAGGTCGCGGCTGCGGGCGTGCGGATCAGCGTGACCTACCGCCACGACTATCCGGCCGCGTCGCGGGGCCGATGACGCTGGGCCGACCGGTCGGGTGTCGGTGGTCGATCGTCCGACCCGCCCGTTACGCTGCCGAGTCGACTTCAACTGATGGGAACACACATGGCGAAGAAGCTGTCCAAGAAGATCGCCAAGCTCGAGAAGCAGGCGGCGAAGCTGCACGACCAGGCCACCAAGGACGCCAAGGCGCTGCGCAAGCAGGCCAAGAAGGAGGCCAAGGAGCTGCAGGCCGAGGCCGACACCAAGATCGAGGAGTTGAGCGCCAAGGCGGACAAGCTGCGCGCGAAGGCCGTCAAGAAGGGCGAGGACCTGCAGGAGACCGTCATCGACGAGATCGACGACATCGACGTGGACGGTGTCGTGGACGGTGCGAGCAAGAAGGTCCCGATCGCGCTCGGTCTGGCCACGGGTGCCGCCGCCGCGGCGGTCGTCGCCACCAAGAAGCGCAGCTGATCCGGCGGCGGTCACCGGAGGGTGGGCGAGGTTCCTCCCGGGTCGACCGCCGCGTCACGGACCGGGCTCGTCACGACCGGGCTGATCACGGACCGGTGAGAAGGTGGACATGGCCCTGGTGGGGCGACTGACCGACGCCATCCGGCGCATCATCCGCGAGGAGCACCTGCGCACCTGGGACCGCAACGGCGGCCCCGGTGTCGTGCTCCGTCTCGCCATGCGCCGACCGGCCGTGACGGCCGTCGTGGTCGCCATCGTCCTCGCGGCGGTGCTCGTCGCGACCTTCGGAGTGCCGCCGTTCTCCCCGCTCGGCCTCATCGTGCTCGTGGTCGCACCGATCGTGCCGTGGCTGCGGGCCGAGCGTGCCGTCCACGCCGAATGGGTGCAGCGCGGTCACCGCGCTGACGGCGACCCGTCGTCGGACGCCCCGCCGGACCCGGACACCGCCGACGGGGACGCGCCGGACCCGGACACCCCCGACCCGGACGCGCCGGACCCGGACGCGCCGGACCCGGACACCCCGGACCCGGACACCCCGGACCCGGACACCCCGGACCCGGACACCGGACGCGACCCGGAGGCCTGATCACACCAGGGACCACACCGGGGACCACACCAGGGGTCGGCGCGGGTGCTACCTCGGCACGTCCATCGGCAGCTGCACGCGCACGCTGGCACCGCCACCCTCGCGGGGCTCGGCCCAGGCACGACCACCGAGCAGCGTGGCGAACCGGCTGACCAGGCTGAGGCCGATTCCGGTGCCGGGTTGGTGTTC
>LFIK01004204.1_pt1 | contig 11655 bp, 18 predicted proteins | sample 643401 | NCBI WGS metagenome assembly LFIK01 (sample SAMN03777447, study PRJNA286221) | soda lake metagenome | biome: soda lake; feature: Kulunda steppe; material: water; isolation source: sample T5-Br brine of Lake Tanatar-5 | place: Russia: Kulunda steppe | collected 2010-07 | reverse complement strand
GTGCTGCCCGGTGTCTGCAGCCACAGGCCATGTGCTGCCTGGTGTCTGCAGCCACAGGCCATGTGCTGCCCGGTGTCTGCAGCCACAGGCCATGTGCTGCCCGGTGTCTGCAGCCACAGGCCTTGTGCTGCCCGGTGTCTGCAGCCACAGGCCATGTGCTGCCTGGTGTCTGCAGCCACAGGCTATGTGCTGCCTGGTGTCTGCAGCCACAGGCCATGTGCTGCCTGTTGTCTGCGGTAACAGACAGCTTACACTCATGCTCGTGCCTGCACCTGCTATGGCTCTTGTCCATGTTGGCGCCTGCCTCCAGCATGATCCAGTGTGCTTTCAGCCAAGGATTTCACGCTAGACGGTTGTGGTGGTGTGCTCATGCCTGCACCCAGGCCAAGGCCTGCACTGGCGTCTGATCCTGCAGACATACCTACAGAACCAAGCGGGCCTGGTGCACCGGAAGCGCAATGGCACTGAGGGGGCACGGACCTTGGCAGTGGATCCCTCTGCACCCATGCAAGCACAAAAACTTTACATCAAAGGGGCCACGTGCGAGTCCTCTCCTCTGACATCTAACAATGCTGCCTAGCTGCAAAGCATACTGGCCAAGAGGCGCGGGAGCATGCCACTAGGATGCCCTACCTTTGCTGCTGTGAGCATGGGCTGCAGACGGGTGTGCATGGGCGGGCAGCCAGCTCACGGCACCTTGCTCTACTCCGCTGCCAGGGCCCCTGCTGTGGCCTCACCCTCTCTCCCATTTCTCTCATGTGGCTCCTCCCATAATGGGAGTCCCATTGCTGTCCTGTCGCACCTATGGCTGTCCTGTGGCTCCCATGACTCTCGCAGTTCTTCTGGCTGTCCTGTCGCATCTTTGGCAGTCCTGTCGCTTCTTTGGCAGTCTTGTTACACCTATGGCTGTCCTGTTGCTTCTTTAGCTGTCCTGTTGCACCTATGGCTGTCCTGTGGCTCCCATGGCTGTTGCTCCTCCTGATGTCCCATGGCTGTCCTGCCTCTCCTTTGGCTCCCCAATGGCTGTCCTACAACTCTCCTGTGGCTGTCCTTTTGCTGTCCTTCAGCTCTTTATTGGCTCTGCTGGCTGTCATGTGGCTTCTCAATGGCTGTCATACGGCTCGCTTCCTTGTGGCCTGCCAAACTGCCCCCCTCCCTGTGGTTCCTTTCGTTGTCTTATGGCTTTCCTGTGGCTCCTGGATGGCTGTTGTATGACTCACCACATCCCTGTTGTATGACTCACCACGTCCTTGTTGTATGACTCACCACGTCCTTGTTGTATGACTCACCACGTCCCTGTTTCCTAGTTGTTTATGCGTGAGCTGCGTATTTGCCTTGGTGCAAGCGCAATGGGCCTGAGCTCTTGGGTTTGAGCGTCATGGTCAACTTTGTGAAAAGATGGGGCTCATGTGCTGGATGGACATTTTGGCTTTTCCCTTGATTTGCCATTGCGGTGTGTACCAGGCTCTCCCCTTCTTCACATCCCTGTGGCTAGACGAGCTGCCGCCGCCACTCCAACTCTCCGCCAACTCTGCCAACTCCCCTCCACCTCTCCGCCATCTCCTCTCCAACTCCCCACCTCCCTGTGGCTAGACAAGTCCACACCTCCCTGTGCTGTTAGCATCAAGTTCTTTTCTTTTCCACCATCCTGTGGCAAAACAAGCCGCCGCCATCACCTCCCAGGGCTTTGGCAGTTTTATAACATGCTTTGTGCAAAACCCCAAGCCCCCAATGCAACTCCAAGTCCCCAACACAACCCCCCCAAATCCCTCCCCCCTCCTCTCTACCATGTACAAACACACACACATGCATGCACATGCGCAGAATACACGTACATGCACACGCGCATAACACATGTACGTGCACACGCGTAGAACATATGCGCAGAACACGCAAAGAACACGAACACACACGAACACACACACAGCACAGATTGCTAGCGAAGAGCATCACCCACACACATGTGCACAGACACGCATGCATACAGAACACACACATACACGCACACACAACGCAGGTTGCCTGCAGATGCAGAGGGCCTCTCACACGCACACAAACATGCACTGCAGGTTGCCTGCAAGGAGCTTGCAGAGCGCAACGAGGACCTGAGCCGGATCCTGGAGGGCGCGTACGCCACCATAAGGCAGAAGGAGCAGGAAGCAGAGCAGCTGCACGTGCGGCTCGCGGAGCAGCTCACCATGCTGGACCTGGCCTTCTCCAGGCGGGACATCGAGATCCAGCGTTCGGAGGAACTGCAGGGCATCCTGGTGTGTGTGTTTGTGTACATGTATGTGTGGGTTTTGGTATGGGAGCGACTCTATTTTTTGGTGACCCTCTGGACTTTTGGAGGGCTGTCGGTGAGAGAGCTGGGTCCCAGCTACTACTTGAACATGCACACCTTCCCTCAGGCGCGTATGGGTGCCTGCCTGCGCGACATGAAGTGAAAGTGCTGACTACCTGTGGGTAAAGAACAGCCTGTCTTGCAGTATCCCTGAGCTCGGCAGTCACTCTACGTGCTTGCCCTTCTCAAGTGTATTTCCGTCCCCAGGCTGATGACGTGCATGAGCAGCGTAAGCCGTCACCGTGCTATGTGTCTGCCTGTGTGCCCTTTGCTCACGGCGCAGGCGGAGACGGTAGACCTGCTTGTCACAGAGGGACAAAACAGCCTGAATGATTGGGCGTCCATCTGTGCTGAGAAGTGCGTGCCTGGCGCCATGTCTGCAGCGGAGCTCAGGTGGGTGGGCTCCCAGGGATACGAGCTGCTTCTATAGTGGTGCTGTGTGTCAAATTCCAATTTCTTGAATGAGCTTGAGTGCAGAATTCTGGATGCAGGATGGCCTGAGCACTCGGGCCACTCAAGGCATTACTTCCACGCTTGAACTGACTCTGGTCAATGTCGGCTTGAATTGACTCTGGTCAATGTCGGCTTGCATCTCTTGTGTCTAACCTTCCTGGTGCTTTCCAGTGTTGCTCCACGCTGTGCTTGTCTGGCAGCCACCAGGCGACAATTAGCAGTTGTCATCACGGTCAGAATCACTGTTTAAGAGATGCAGATGCTGCGGCAAGACACATAATCATTCATGCCAGCGTCTTCACCGCAATCAAACGACATGCTTTCTGTGATGCAGAACCTGAGAGCTGCAAATTGCATTTCTGCACGTGCGCGCTTAATTGGTGACTTGGTATGTGCAGTGAGGGAGAGTGGGGCATGGGCAAAGCGCTGATGGAGTCCGCGCGGAGGCGTGGCGCAGCCTCCACCATCATTGAGCTCCGCAAGGCAATGCCTGCTGAGCTGCCCAAGTGAGGCCCACACGCACACAAATGCATGCATGCAAAAACGCGTTCATCATGGTGTGCTGGAAGGCGGTGCCTGCTGAGTAGCCCTGGCGAGGCTGATATGCTTGGAGGCTACATGCCGTCGCCCCTGCTGTTGCTGCTGTCCGTGCTATCGGGGCAGACTGAGGACGTGGACTTAGGTACATCACTACGCAAGGGCCTATTTCATCGACGACCGTCTTGCAGCTGTTGCATTATTACTGCTCATCTGATGTCTGTGAGGGCTCTGAAGCATTGAGAGGGCAGGGCATGAGCATTTGTCCCCGTAGGATGCCGTAGTGCCAGCAGTATGACCTTCTGAGTGCTTCAGTAGTCATAGAACAGGATGCCGTAGTGCCAGCAGTATGACCTCCTGAGTGCTTCAGTAGTCATAGAACAGGATGCCGTAGTGCCAGAAGTATGACCTTCTGAGTGCTTCAGTAAGTCCTGTATAAAGATTGATTAAGCGGCTGTGTCTGAAATGATCAAGGGGCCATTCACGCGCCCTGTTATTTCATGATTGAGTGGCAGCATGGGCACCGAAAGGCCAAGAGGTGCATCAGAGTCGCTTACTTACTGATGAGCAACCAAATACAGACAATGTATGCTTTGCCAGCGTGTGCTGCGGAAGTGTGCAGACACATGCACACAAAAGAGCAAGATGTGCATTCGCGCGCATGCACTGTGCGCCGAGCCATGGCGCATACCTCCCTGGGGATGTATCACACAGACATGCATGGGCACACCAGTACGTATTCGCAATTGCGCACCAAAAGTGCTCTGTCCCTTTTGCACCTGCGGTGCGTGAGCACGCCGTGGCGCAAAAGTGCTTCAATGCGGCCTTTGCTCAGGTACGAGCCTCCAGTGGAGGACGATGGGTCCGAGGCGCCGCCGCGCATTGAGATGGAGGAGGAGTGCATTGACGAGGCTGTGCCCCAGCTGTGGATGCGGCTTGTCAAGGCACCGCTGCAGGAGCAGCTGCCCCTGCCTGTATTGCTTAGGTGCGGCAGCTCGTCAAGGCACCGCCGCAGAAACAGCTGCTTTGTACTGAAGCCTTGTTTTAGCCATTCAGTCGTTTCTGATACGGCCAAATCAATGTAGCAACACGGCAGCGTGCCACAAGGCAATGTTGGCTGGACAGAGCAGTTCCTGCGCAGTTCCTCCGGGAGGTGGCCGCGGCTTGGCAAACGGTGCACTCGTGGGCAAAGCGCTTTGCACACCCATGTGCTGCGCTGCACCTCTCTCACACCTCACGCGCGCGATTTGGTGCCTGGTTTGTCTGTGTTGGCGTTCTGGTGACAGAGGCGGGCGCAGGAGAGGCGAGGGGCATGGTGCTTTGACCTCGACGCATGTGCTTGCACTTGATTGACGCTGGTCAATCTGCCCTCCATTTCTGTGAGGCGCCCCTCACAGCACAGCGCGCTCCGCATTGCCTGCGACAGGCATCAATATCAGCGATGGTGTGCAGGGGAGGGGGCAGGGCAACAGCGCTGGCAACAGAGGGCGTGGTCAAGGGGGGCTGTGTATGCAAGCACACACGCAATGCGCCTGTGTCCTTGCATCTTGGGCTAGAAGTGCGCGCGCTCCTTTCCCTTCTTCCTCCCCCTCACTCCTCCCCGGCGTGTGTGCCTGCCTTATTTTCTTCTCATGCACCCACGCCCAAATGGGTGCGCACGCCTGCCTTGCTGCCTCACCCACCCCTCTGCCTTGTACTCTAAACCTACCCCCCAGCCACTCTCCCACGTTGCCCCTGCCTCTCTCCAGTCCTCCCGTTGCTCCTGTCCACCCAACACAATCCACTTATTATTTGACTCTGGCGCACTGCGGGACACAAGCCTGCGTGCACGCACACACATACACACACACACACGCACACACGCAGACAGCCACACCCACCTGTCTAGCACAGGCGCAGCTGCTGGCGCAAACCTCTCAGTTGCGGCTGCATGGCTTGTCTGTTGCCTGAGGTCCCCATGTTCCTTATTTTTGAAACTGTCTAGGTATACAATGCAGGGGATAGGATCAGAAAAGCTAGATTGAGGGTATCAAACAGGCTGGCTTGTCATGGTTTTATCCACATGCTGCTGTGCTCAATGAGTGGATCTAGGGGCAAAGAGTTGGAAAGCAAGTTGGTTTCCTAGGTTGGCAGGGTGGGGCGCACTTTTGGTGGACGAAGACTTCTGCATGGGTTGGAGTGCCTAATAGCCGACAGGGATCTTTGGGGCCCTCCACCCATTGAGACGGGGCCGCTGCTGCGCAGACCCTGTCCCTGCATCTGATCCTCCATCCCCCTGCCCTTTGCCCTCTTGTCTGCTGAAGCAGCATTCAAGAGCGCTCCTGGATATGCATGACAAGTGATGCAACTCACAGTAAGCTGTAACCAAGGTGTGGGTTAGTGCCTGATTGTTCACCCAGACGGCAAGGCTGGAGCCTCAGCACTGATCCTGGCAGCTGAGGGAGGAGCCCCAGGCGCAGCAGGCAAATGACGCGCTGCTCAGAAGCCTTCTGCCTGCAGACCCTATCTCTTGCAAGCCTCTGCATGGCTGCTGGTGCCAAGCACACTCTTCTGTCGCACCTGACCATCATCAGTCGCAGCGCGCTCTTTATACCAAGGACACTCTTCACACGACTCATTCCCTTGTCACACCTGGCCACCTTTCACCGACCAAGGCTCAAGCTGCTGCTGCTGCTGCTGCTGCTGCTGCTCCCATACGGTGAACGCGTGCCAAATATTTGCTGCCCTAAGAGGTCGTGGATCACAAACGTACCCCTGCGCCCTTACAGGCGAATCCGGGAGCTGTACGCGGAGAAGGAGCGCGACGACGACTGGGCTGATGCCTCTGGGTTGGCCCGCCAGACCCTCCACGCCACCGTGTACCGCAGCTACCTCAAGAGGTGCGCCTGCCTGCTGCACCATGCACGTGTGTCCGTGTGTTTGCGTGCGTGTTCATGTGTTTGTCTGTGTGCGTGTATGTGTGTGAAAGCGGTCTGCCTGCTGCCGCTGTCCACCTGCCCTCAGTGCAGTTGATCTTAGGTGGGAAGCAGGCTGCACAAAGTACCTGGTGAGGGGACAGCTGTTGACTTAAACTGTTCAAAGACGGCTGGCTGGAGCAGGGCGCCTTGTTGAATCACTGACGCTGTCCAGCACTATAAGGCAATGCTGGGTGTGCAGGGATGCGCTGTAAGGCCAGACGGCAATGGCTCTGTCCATAGAGGTTCAGGTTAAAGGGCTAGGTTTGGGTGAAATTGGCAGGCAGGGTCATGCTCAAAGGGGATCGAGCGGCAGGCGGGCCGAGAATAAGAGAGCTGAGCTGGGAGGTTTTGGAAAGGCAGGGCTGGGCAGGTGTGGCAGAGTAGGCCGTGCATGTGTCACAAGAATGCACACGCACGTGTGCAGCTCCCTAAGGTTGAGGGTGTACCCCGCCCCCGCCCAAACCCTGTGTCCTTGCAATGCCTCTGCCTGCGCGCTGCGTCTCTGGGTCCTTTTGCAATGCCTTTGCCTGGGCGCTGCGGCCACCAGAGGCACATGGACGCATTAAAAGCACTGCAGTGCTCGCGCGCCTCTGCCTGGGCGCTGCATCCACCAGAGGCACGGTCCACATGGACGTTAGGAGGCAGGCAGGGCCAATGGACATCAGCTTGATGCCTCATCCAAAATGGTGGAGCCTTTTGGGGGAGGTGGTTGGGGTTGAAGAGCAACTTGAGCCTGCGCAAATGTCTGTATGTGCGTGCTTGGGCACGAGCTGCTGCAGATGCAACTGCCGGCGCAGAAATGGAAGAGGGGAGGCAGGTGCCCCCCCGATCATGAATGCACGCGCGCGCGTGCTGCTGCAGGTGCTTCATGACTGTAGAGGCAGAGAAGCAGATGTCGCACAGTCGCAGGTGCCCCAAAGGTTGAAACTGCCGGCACGTGTGTGTGCTGCTGCAGGTGCCCCACGGCTGCAGAGGCAGAGAAGCAGGTGGCAGCTCTAGTGCAGAGCCTGAAATCCCATGCGGAGCGCAGCCACCGCTGCGCCCTGATGCTCCGCTGCCTGGGCCTGCGCGCACCCGTGGTCCCCGATGCCGGTGAGTCCACGCTCTCTCTTGACTCGACTTGTCGTCGTTGCCCGGCGCAAATGTGCCTGTGGCGCTCGATGCCAGTGCGCCCGCGCTGCCAGGGGTGGTTGCGCCTGCTTGGCCTGACGCTGCACATGCCTGTTGAGTATGGTGCAGGTGCGCCTGCTCAGCCTGGGGTGGGTGCAGGGGAAGAGGGTACGCACCCTGCACCTTCAGCCCATCTACCTTTTGTTTGGTGGCTTGAAAAGGAAAAAACGATTAAGGGACGAGACAACAGAGCAGCGAGCCTTCACTGCTCCTGTCCCTGAACTATAGATTTGGTGTGGCTGCATGCGCTCGGCCCTGTGGCCCCCTCCCTCCAGCGCCTCCGCTGCAGGCCCCTGTGCGGCTCCACTAGCTCAAAACATAAATGCAACCGTGCAGGTCTCAGAGTCATGCGCGCGATGGATGCAAGCATGCGCGGCCCGCCCCCGCCCGGCCAGCCGGCGGTGGTCAACGAGGACATGGGCGCAGGTGTGGGGCATGCCCGTGGGCACGCCGCATGCTTTTGTAGGACGTTCAGGTGCTGCACACGTGGCCTTGCGGGCTCTGCCCTTCCCGACATCAGCTGGGACTGCCCTTGGGAGTGATTCAGAGAGTAGAGAGCGGACCATTATAGTGTCCAGAGCGCAGACTCGCCTCTCGTGGGCGTGCGGGCGTGTGCACATGCACACACGCACACATGCACACACACAAACACACACACATACAAGCATCAGCAGTGACCTAGCACCTCTCAGGCTTTGGCAGAATTGTGGAGCCATGCGCCTCAGCGTTCACTGCTCGGAGAGAGGTCATGGAGGTGGAGAACTCGCTAGCTGGGCTAGGGGACCAGCAGCTTTGTACCGGCAGCGTGAACGCGTGCACCATGATGAGCAGTGCTCATGCAACATGCGCCACAGCCCCACAAGCAGCCACAGCGCCAGCTTTGAGCATGTGTCATTGAATACCTGATTGCAATTGCCTCCATGTGGGCCCCATTTGCACAGAGTGGTCCACCGTCCCCCCTAACTCCTTCTGCCCTTCCAACTTTCATCTACAGTGCCCTCTTGGGACTTTCATGACGTCCTTTTTTCTTTCCGCGCCTGTTTCGCTTTACTATGTCTTTGCCAAGTTGATGCCTGGTAGCGAAGTGTGCTTGAGATCTAACAGTTGTTGGAGAAGTTTGACTGGGTGCGGGGGTTTGGAGGACGAACTGTTTGTCACAAAGTGAGAGCGTGGAGCCCTGCCTGCACCAGCTTGCCCTGTCCTCTTTTTGTGTGCCTGCAGCGACGTGGGTGTCCTCTTTTTGTGTGCCTGCAGTGACGTGGGTGTCCTCTTTTTGTGTGCCTGCAGCGACGTGGGTGTCCTCTGCGCGCTGGCGGCCGGTGGTCATTGCAGTGCTCACGCAGGCAGCCAGCCCAGGCACGGCAAAGGCGGCCGTGAAAGGGGTGAGCTGCGTGGCTGTGTACTGTACTGCTGAAGTACTGTACGGCTGTGTACCGTACCGTACTGTACCGTACCGTACCGTACTGTACTGTACCGTACCGTACTGTACTGTACTGTACTGTACTGTGAAAGGGGTGAGCTGCGTGGCTGTGTACTGCTGGCGCAGGCCAGAGCCTTTCGGGGCGCGCCGTGTGGCTCTGATCCTAATGCAAAGGCCAGAGTGTGTAAGGTTTGGATGAGGCTTGGAAGGCTGTGTGTATAAGAGTGTGTAAGGTTTGGATGAGGCTTGGAAGGCTGTGTGTATAAGAGTGTGCTTGTGGGGCTCTTTGCAGCAGCGTCCTACCTTTGAAGGGGTTTTGGATCGATGGATCACTAAGAGGCAGCTTTATATGGATATTGCAGACAGTGCTCTCAACATTGACTATGAGAGAGCGCCGGAAATGTATGCTGCGCCTAGCACTTACAGCATTCTGATGCCTCCACACCTGCTGCGAAATTCGGGGAGGCTCTGCTGCGAGATCACTGCTGCTGTTTGCTGCAGCTTATGACTATTGCCAGGGGTGGTGGGTGTTTTGTGCGAGACAGAGGCTGGCTGCAGCAGAAGCAAAGCCATGTTGCTGTAGATGGTGCGATGCTGCAGCAAGCAACACCCCTTGGGCTGGATGCCCGTTCCCTGGCATGCAGATTGTGTGCTGATGTGTTATTTAATTGGATCAAATTAGGCACTAATTGACACCTTGCTGTACTGTGAAATTCTCGAGTTTGAGGTTGAGCATTCTTTTGATCCAGGGCAGGCCCGGCATGGACATTGGGGCATGTGTTGACGTATGTTTTTTGTCAACAATACACATGCGTAAGGAAACACACATCTATGCTTGTATGTGCATGCCCAGTTCAAGCATATGCTTCCCAGCCACTCCCAATGGACTAGCAGGCAGTAAGCGTTACCTGGGTTGGCGTTTGCTTCACAAATGGGTGGGGGGAGTGCAGGCTAATCGGTGCCTTTCATGCTCAGCAGGCTCAAAAAGTGTGTGGGATTAAACGTTTTTGAGCTAGCTGCGTGCACACCCTGCATTCATATTTGGGTGCAAGACGGTGCACTTTGATGGTGCAGGCTGCAGCACAAAGCAGACTGTGTGTGCCAAAGGATGCAGCCCAAAGCGACTGCGTGTGCCAAAGGATGCAGCTCAAAGCAGACTGTGTGTGTGCCAAAGGATGCAGCTCAAAGCAGACTGTGTGCATCGAAGGATGCAGCTCAAAGCAGACTGCATGTACCAAAGAATGCAGGCGCCCAGGCTCCACCGCGCTGCGCCTAGACATTAATGCGCGCTATGATACCACCCAGAACACCATGCTAGAGGCAGCTCCCCAACTTGGCCAGGAGGGCCGCTGCTGCTATACGCTACTCAGCCTGCCGTTGTTCCCTGGCCCCTGCTGTGTGTGTGTGCCTGTGCAGGCATACAACCTCCGGCCCGACCCATCTGCTCGCAGCAAGCCGCACGCGGGCATGGTGGACATGGATGGCGTGCTGCATGAGGCCATGGATGCGTGGTCGCAGGTGTGTACGCGTGCGCCTGTGTGTGTGTTGCAGGCCCTGCCGCGCCCATGGGTGGGGTGCAGCAGGTTCATGAGGCCATGGATGTGCAGGATCTGGAAGGGGTGAGTGAGGGAAAGAGAGGGATGGAGTACAGAGGGAGTGGGGGAGGGAAGAGGCAGAAAGGGAGTGTTTGTGTGTGTTTGTGTGTGTGTGTGTGTTTGCGCGTGTGTGTGTTTGTGTGTGCGTGTGTGTGTTGTCTACCGCATGCACAGAGGGTGCTCCTCACAATTTTGGGCAGTCTGGAGGGGGCCAGTGATGTCCGTTCGTGTGCAGTATGTACCGCTTATAGAGGGTGCTCCTCCCATTATTGGACACTCAATGGCATATGTCTGTTTGGTGCCATTTGGTCCAAAGGAGATGAAGCTCTTGCTTAAGCATAGGTGCCTGCCTGCACACGCCGCATGCCCGCAGTTCTACCACGAGCAAGCGTTCAAGCACCTGGAGGAGCTGTTTGTGCAGGCAGACGCCCAAAAAGATGGCATCCTGTCGTTCCAGCAGTTCCAGCAGCTGGCCGGTGAGCGGGGTGCTTGCTAGGTGCTGGACAGCCGCCGCATGCTCAGCTTTTGCTGCACTGCAATGCCAAGGCCATAGCCCAGGCGCGCAGCTGCTGAGTGTGCATGCGGAGCCTATGCGTGCCCCTGTCTGTGCCAGACTCAATCCCTCAACCCTGGGCAATTGCCTGCCCCCATTTTCCCCTTTTTTCCTGCCTGACTTAACAATGTGTGTCGCTCAACCCTCCCCCGATATTTTGTCTGGCTGCTTCAACCCTGCGCCCGCAGCCCAAGCATGCCCCAACACCAAGCTTAACCCGGAGCAGGCTCTTCGGCTGCAGCACGAGTGCCTGGCAGAAGCCTGTGCCGCTGCGGCTGCAAAGGAGGCCAAATCAAAGGGAGGGGTGAAGAGCGTCGTGAGGGGGGCCATGAGTGCGGCGGCATTTGCTAAGGTGCGGGTCACTACCCCTGTGGCTCCTAAGACTGTGCGCTACTGTGTGTCGCTGCCCCTGTGGCTACTGAGACAGTCTGCAAGGTGGGGCATATGTGTTTCGTACTGATGCCTTGTTGGACATTTCTAATGCTGTGTTGGGGTGCTGATGCTGTGCTGGTCGTTCCTGTCTGCACTGAGTCCGAGCCATTTGGGAGCCGCTGGCAATGTGAGGGAAGTTATTGGGAGTTAGAGAGAGAGAGAGAGAGAGAGAGAGAGAGAGAGAGAGAGAGAGAGAG
>LFIK01004203.1_pt1 | contig 11656 bp, 8 predicted proteins | sample 643401 | NCBI WGS metagenome assembly LFIK01 (sample SAMN03777447, study PRJNA286221) | soda lake metagenome | biome: soda lake; feature: Kulunda steppe; material: water; isolation source: sample T5-Br brine of Lake Tanatar-5 | place: Russia: Kulunda steppe | collected 2010-07 | reverse complement strand
TCGAGTACATCGAAGTGGAGTACAACCGAACCCGTCGCCATTCTGCCCTTGGATACCTCAGCCCTGAGGCATTCGAGGCACGAATAGTGGCGTAATCGAGTGTCCACTGTTACTGGGCAAGATCAGGTGGCACCCTTCCAGCACTCGGGATGGTCCAGGTAGGTGGTCATGGCGCGGTGGTAGTGGTTGGGCAGCGCCGACAGGGTTTCGATGAACTCCGCCAGGGCCTCGGGCTCGGCCTGCATCTGCCATTCCGCCTCGTCGATGATGGCCCGGAAGCCCTTCTCGCAGCTCAGCTCGAAGATGTCCTGGAACTCCGCATCCATGGGCTTGCGCTCTTCCTCGGGCAGCGCCAGCCAGGCCTCGAACAACGCGTTTGGCTTGGTCTCCTTCAGGGCGGAAAAGTCCAGATCGCCGAACAGGCCCCGTTCCGTGAAATACCGCGCCAGCAGGGCGTTTGGGGCCTGCCGGAAGAAGCTTCGGGTTGAGTAGTGTTGGGCCATGCCTCCCTCCCCAGCCGTTTTGCCGGAGCCTCCTTGGATTATATGGGGCGATGCAGTACATTGCAGTACATTTGCAGCCATCCCGCGAAGGACCCCGATGGCCACCACAAAGACCGCGACCGTGACCTTCCGCATTGATCCCGCCGTGAAGGAGGCGCTCCGTACCGCTGCCGCCCGTGAGCACCGCTCCATCGCCAACATGGTGGAGGTGCTGATCCGGGATTATTGCGGGCGTAACGGCATCACGATCCCGGAGCAGGGCGACCTGCTCAGCGGAAAAAACAAAGACTGAACCGGGACGACCGGCGTGACGGGGCTGCCATGAAACTGATCGACAATATCAATGAGCTTCTCGGGGACGATCTGCGGCGCAGCATCACGCCCGGCGCGAAGCTCAAGATCGCGGCCTCCTGTTTCTCCATTTACGCCTTCGCGGAGCTGAAGGAGCAGCTTGAATCCGTCGAATCCCTGGAATTCATTTTCACCTCACCGACTTTTGTCCCCGACGAGGCGATAAAGGACAGCGGTCGCAAGGTCCGCCGTGAGTTTCATATTCCCAAGGCTGAGCGGGAGCGCAGCTTTTACGGCAGCGAGTTCGAGATACAGCTAAAGAACAAGCTGACACAACGGGCCATTGCCAGGGAGTGTGCGGACTGGATGCGGCGCAAGGCGGTTTTCCGCTCCAATCGAAGCAAAGCGCCGATGCAGCAATTTGCCTGCGTCGATACAGGCAAATTAGAAGCCGTGTACCAGCCCCTTCATGGCTTCACTGCCGTCGATTTGGGCTATCAGCAGGGTGATGCGGTCTCGAACTTCGTCAACCGGTTTGATGATCCGGCATACACAGCCAATTTCCTGCAATTGTTCGACCAAATCTGGAATGACCCCGAAAAAATCGAGGACGTGACCGAGCGACTTTGCGACCACATCGCTTCCGTCTACCAGGAAAATTCGCCCGAGCGCATCTACTTCCTGATTCTCTACAACATCTTCAACGAGTTCCTGGAAGACATCAGCGAAGATGTCCTCCCCAATGACCGCACCGGCTACCAGGATAGCCTGATCTGGAACAAGCTATACAGCTTCCAGCGGGACGGGGCCACCGGCATCATCAATAAGCTGGAAACCTACGACGGCTGCATCCTGGCCGACAGCGTGGGCCTGGGCAAGACGTTTACGGCGCTGGCGGTCATCAAGTACTACGAGCTGCGCAATCGTTCCGTGCTGGTACTTTGCCCCAAGAAGCTGGCGGACAATTGGCTCAACTATAACCGGAACCTCACCACCAATCCGCTGGCAAAGGATCGCTTCAACTACGAGGTGCTCTGCCACACAGACCTTCAGCGCACCAGCGGCGAGTCCTTCGGCACCCGCCTGGACCGCGTCAACTGGGGCAACTACGACCTGGTGGTGATCGATGAATCACACAACTTCCGCAACAACGACGTGTTCAAGGATCGGGAGACTCGCTACCAGAAATTGATGAACAAGGTAATCCGCGAAGGCGTCAAGACGAAAGTCCTGATGCTCTCCGCAACACCGGTCAACAACCGGTTTACCGACCTGCGCAACCAACTCGCGCTGGCCTATGAAGGCGAATCCAATGCACTGAGCGCCAAGCTGCGGACTGAAACAGACATCGAGGAAATCTTCCGCCGCGCCCAGACCGCCTTCAACGCCTGGTCCCGGTTGCCGCCGGATGAGCGCACTGCAGACGCCATTCTGGACGCGTTAGACTTTGACTTCTTCGAGTTGCTGGACAGTGTCACCATCGCCCGCTCCAGAAAACATATCGAGCAGTTCTACGATACGACGGAAATCGGCACCTTTCCGGAGCGCCGCAAACCGCTGGCCTTTCACCCACCGTTGACCCAGCGCAACGACGTGATCGGCTTTAATGACATCTACGCGCAGCTCTCAACGGTCAAGCTCGCGGTCTATGCCCCGGTGAACTACATCCTGCCCAGTCGGTTGGCAAAGTACGAGGCGCTCTACGATACTGAAGTGTCCAGCGGCGGCGGCCGTCTCAAGCAGGCCGACCGGGAGCGCAGCCTCCAGGCGCTGATGACCACCAACCTGCTAAAGCGCCTGGAAAGCTCGGTGGAAGCCTTTCGCATGACGCTGCAAAAACTCCGAGACAACCACGCCCGCACGTTGGAAAAAATCGCCAACTACAAGGAAACCGGGCGTGACCCCGGCTTTGCGGATGTCACGGCCGGCTTTGCGGATGCGGAACCGGAGGATGAAGAATTCCTGCCCGCAGACGATGAATCCATCGGCGGCAAGGTGCGCATCAGCCTGGCTGACATGGATCTGCCGTCCTGGGAACGGGATCTTGAGGCGGATTTGAACATCATTGCGGCGTTGCTGGCCGAGATGCAGAAAGTCACCCCGGAGGACGACACCAAGCTGCAACACATCAAGGCGCACATCAACAACAAGATCAACGCGCCCATCAACGCCGGCAACCGCAAGGTCATCATCTTCACTGCCTTCGCGGATACCGCGCATTACCTCTACCGCAATCTGGCGCCCAGGATTCTCGAAGCGCACGGCCTTCACAGCGCCATCGTTACCGGCTCTGATGCGCCGAAATCGACGCTGGGCAAGGGCTATGACTTTCAATCCCTGCTGACGCTGTTCGCGCCGAAGGCGAAGGACAAACACCATGTCCTGCCGGATGAGCCCAACGAGATCGACCTCCTGATCGCCACCGACTGCATTTCCGAGGGCCAGAACCTGCAGGACTGCGACTACCTGATCAACTACGACATTCACTGGAACCCGGTGCGCATCATCCAGCGCTTCGGGCGCATCGACCGCATCGGCTCGCCCAACGCCAGCATCCAGCTGGTCAACTACTGGCCCGACATCAGCCTGGACGAGTACATCAATCTAAAGGAGCGGGTCGAAAACCGCATGGTCATCGTCGATGCCACGGCCACCGGCGACGACAACCTGCTCGATACCGAGGCCAGTGAAATCGCCTACCGCAAGGAGCAGCTTCGCCGCCTGCAGGAAGAAGTGATCGACATGGAAGACGTCAAGACCGGGGTCTCCATCACCGACCTCGGCCTGAACGACTTCCGCATGGACCTGCTCAACTACATCAAGACCCATGGCGAGCTGGCCAATCTGCCCAGCGGCCTGCACGCCGTGGTCCCGGCGGACCGGGACCGTGGCCTGGTGCCGGGGGTGATCTTCAGCCTGCGCAACCGCAACCACGCGGTCAACATCCAGCAGCAGAACCGCTTGCACCCCTTCTACCTGGTCTACATCGCCAATGACGGGCAGATCATCGCCAACCATACCGAAGTGAAACCTCTGCTGGACCTCGCCCGTGCCGCATGCCGGGGACGCGCCGAACCCATCCAGGCGGCCTGCCAGCCCTTCAACCAGGCCACCGATGACGGCCGGAACATGGGCTTCTATTCCGACCTGCTGGACCAGGCCATCCGCACCATCGTGCAGGTGCAGGACGAAAAGGATCTGGACAGCCTATTCACCGGCTCACGCACCAGCGCACTCACAAACCCAATCGCGGGGTTGAATGACTTCGAGCTGCTGTCTTTCATCGTGGTGCAGGAGGCGCGATGACCGAGCAGACGAGCCATCCAGCGCTGATCGACTACCCGGAGCGCGCGCGGGTGGGCCGGGTGGTGCCCAAGAATCGCATCATGGCGTCAGGTGCGCCGGGGCGGCGCGTGCGCGATCAGCTCACCACCCAGGTGGCCCGAATCACCTGGCAGTACAAGCTGGCAGAGGAAACGTTGAATCTGAAAGGCAGCAAGGCGGTGCCGGAGATACAGATATTCCGTGTGGCGCTGAAGCCGGCCGGGGTGAGGGATAACTTGCCAGTTGAGGTGTTGAAGTGCATCGACCGCGCCATTGGTTTTCCGCTGATCTTCGAGCTGACCAGTAGCCGCGAAGACGGCGCGCGGCGTGATGCCATTCGGGTAGCGGCCACCTACAAGCGGCCCAGCGAGGCGGATGCCAGTAAATGGGTGATCGACGATTACTTCGCCACCGACTGGCTGCCGGCGGATACGCCGCGAGCGCCTCTACCCGTGGCCCTGGATCTGCCCCGGCTCTACGAACAGATGCTGCGGCAAGTGATCGCACTGCCCGCCCACGAGGGCGAATCCATCGCGGCGCTGGTCGAGCGGCATCGTCAGATGGCAATCAAGCAGCGCGAATACCGGCGCCTCGAAGCGCGGCTGCATCGCGAAAGGCAGTTCAATCGCAAGGTCGAAATCAACCGCCAGCTCCGCGAGCTGAAGACCGCGCTGGATGAGCTGGCCCAATTATCAGAATCAAACTGAATCAAGGACTCCCGAAGCATGGCAGAAGAGCAGAAAGACAAGAAGCTGAAAATGCACAGCCCGGATCTAACCCCGGAGAATATCGAGAAACTGGCCGAGCTGTTTCCCAATTGTGTCACCGAGGCAAGGGACGCAGAGGGAAACCTCAAGCGGGCCATCGACTTCGATCAGCTTCGTCAGGAGCTCTCGGAGAATGTGGTGGATGGGCCGCGCGAGCGGTATCAGCTTAACTGGCCGGGAAAACGGGAGGCGCTGCTGGCGTCCAATGCGCCGATTGCCAAGACGTTGCGGCCTTGCCGTGAAGAAAGCGTCGATTTTGACACCACGAAGAACCTATTTATCGAGGGTGATAACCTCGATGCACTGAAGCTTCTCCAGGAGAGTTATCTGAATAAGGTTCAGTTAATCTATATAGACCCTCCGTACAACACTGGCAGTGATTTCATCTACGAGGATGACTTCGCGGATAGCAGTGTGACCTACATGCTGCGAAGTGAACAGCGTGATGACTCTGGCCAACGCCTTGTAGCCAATCTAGAGTCCAATGGCCGCTTCCACTCCGACTGGCTTTCCATGATGTACTCACGACTTCGACTTGCACGTGTACTTCTACGTGAGACTGGCATCATGCTCATTTCTATCGACCAGACCGAACTGGCCAATCTGCGGCGAATTTGCGACGAAGTGTTTGGTGAGGATAACTTCAGCGGCATCTACGTATGGGAGAAAAAGAAGAAGCCGTCTTTCTTGAACGCTAACATGGGGACGGTTACTGAGTACGTACTCGCCTACGCCCGAGACCGCGCATCGTCGCCATCCTTCGCGGCAGGTAAGGTAGAAGATGGTAAAAAGTACCCATTCAATAATGCAGGAAATCCCCTGTCGGTGTTGACATTCCCGGCGAACAGTGTCGAGTTTGCCTGCGACGATCAAACCATCGAACCGCAAGACATGTCAGAGGGCAACATTGTCACCGAGTTGCTCGACACGGTGACCATCCGTAATTCCCGGAACACGGACGCATTTCGACTCAAAGGCGAGTGGCGCTACTCTCAGAAAAAGTTAGACGAATTCGTCGCCAATGGTGCCGAAATTAGGATCAGCAAGGCGCCATTTAGACCAAACTACATCAATCGCTCCGGAGAAATCAAAAAAACCGCTAACCTACTTTCACATCGTGTCAACGGTGTTCCGACAAACGAGGATGCAACCAAGGAAATGCGGAGCATTTTCGGTGGCGACGTGATGAGTCACCCAAAACCCACTGGGCTGCTTGAGTACCTCGTCCGGTCCGTGACCAGCGATGATGACATCGTCATGGATTTCTTCGCGGGATCAGCGACAACGGCTCATGCAGTTCTGAACCTAAATGCAGCGGACGGTGGGGCTCGCAGATATATTATGGTTCAGCTCGAAGAACGCATCGATCCAGATGCTGTCACTAGCCCAACGGCCCGGGATACTGCGAGGCGAGCCGTGAAGTTTCTTGACTCCATAGGACGCCCTCACACCATTGCTGAACTGGCCAAGGAGAGACTGCGCCGCGCGTCAAGTGGCTCGTATGACTCATTCCTGGGATCAGGCAGGACCATTGACTGCGGATTCCGCGTTCTGAAGGTCGACTCGTCGAATATGAAGAGCGTTTTCTATCGACCCGAGGACACGAGTCAAGATCTCCTCTTCGGACACATTGACAACATTAAGGATGACCGGTCTGACGAGGACTTGCTCTTTCAGGTGCTTCTCGACTGGGGCGTCGACCTCTCACTTCCGATTTCACGACAAAACATCGGAGGAAAGCGAGTGTACTTTGTAGATATGGATGCGGTCGCGGCCTGCTTTGCGACGGGACTTGATGACGCTTTCGTAAAAGAGCTCGCCCAACGTCGGCCGCTTCGTGTCGTCTTCCGCGACGCTGGATATGGGTCTGATGATGTGAAGATTAATGTGGAGCAGATTTTTCGGCAGCTCTCACCAGGCACAGACGTTAGGACATTGTAGAGAGCGTCCGAATGGCAACATCAAAGAAGACACGTCGCACGGCTGCGCCAAGCCTCCCAACAATGCAGGCCGCAGGATGGGCAATGTCCCATTTCCGCGACACGGCGACCAAGCTGCTTAACAATGACAAGACGAGTGAGGAGCTAAGGCTGTACTTCTATGCTGCGACGATTTCGGGCTGGGGATTGCTCGCAGCGCCGGTCAAGCGATGGATGCGACGCAAGCCTAAGCGGCCAGTAATCGCATATCTAGGAACGGATCATGCACTAACAGACCCAGATGCGATGGACGCAATGCAAGATGCGGGTATTCAAGTGTATCTGCTGCGGCACTACAGGGGCGTCTTCCATCCAAAAGTCGTGTGGTTCGTTCAACCATCTGGTGGAGCTCTGTTGGCCGGAAGTAACAACCTTACCGAGGATGGACTCTCAAACAACATCGAGTTTGCCACCATGACGAACCTGAGTGCAAATGACCCGATGTTAGAGAAATGGCATCAGGGGGTCCATTCGGCGAGTGAACCGTACTCCGCCGCCTTGGTTGGAAGCTATCGGCGTGAGAAGGAGAAGTTCGGCCGTGAGCGAGCCAAGGCGGGAAAGGCCAAGACCTTCACTTGGTCCCGTCGAACCAGTGGGCAGGCATCTAGTAAGGAGGATGGCAAGTCACTGCAGCCCATCGATCTTGCATCGGGCGACCTTGTGCTTGAGGTCATGCCGAGAGAGACCAGTGCTGAGGGTCGACAGGTACAGATTCCGATTGCTGTGGCGAATTCGTTCTTCCGTCTGGCTCCGGAGATTGGTGCGTCCAAGCAACTCTATGTTGTCAATGAGCGTACGTTAGAAGAGAGATTGCTAACAATGACAAGAAATGCGAACCACACTACTCGTCTCTCGATTCGTGAATTGGAGTACCGCAGCAGGCCCTGCGTGCTTCGCATCCGCAAATTGTCGAAAAAGCGATTCTCTGTCCTTATTGTTCGTGAGTCCATTGATCCCGAGGGATATGCGGGGCTAATTGCTCTTTGTCCCCAGTCCTCGCCTCAGAGACGGTGGCGAATCGTAAAGAAGGCGGACCTCTGACCATGAAGCTCAAATTTAAGAAGCAATCCTTTCAGACCGACGCTGTCGAGGCCGTGTTGGACTGCTTTGCCGGGCAGCCTCTGGGCGGAAGTCTGAGCTATCGCGTCGATCCAGGCCGGGATGAGCAATTGCAGCAGCGCAAGCTGCAAGCCGTGGATGAGATGGAGGGCTTCAAGAACGCCGACATCGCGCTGCCGCTCCCGAAACTGCTGGAGAACATTCAGGCGGTGCAGCGGCATCAGAACCTCCCGGTTTCGGAATCTCTGGTCACCGCCAAAGTGTGCGATGTCAACCTGGACATCGAGATGGAGACCGGCACGGGCAAGACCTATTGCTACATCAAGACGATGTTCGAGCTGAACAAGCGGTACGGGTGGACCAAGTTTATTGTCGTTGTCCCCAGCATCGCCATTCGCGAGGGGGTGTACAAGTCGTTCGAGATCACGGCGGATCACTTCCTGGAGGAATACGGCAAGCGCGCCCGGTTTTTTATTTACAACTCCAAGCAGTTGCACAACTTGGAGAGCTATTCCTCGGACGCGGGCATCAACGTGATGATCATCAACGTGCAGGCGTTCAATGCCCGGGGCAAGGACGCCCGCCGCATCTATGAGGAGCTGGATGACTTCCAGTCCCGCCGGCCCATCGATGTGATCAAGGCCAACCGGCCGATCCTGATTCTGGATGAGCCGCAGAAGATGGAGGGTAGGAAGACCCTGGAATCGTTGCAGGAGTTCAATCCGCTGATGATTCTGCGCTATTCCGCCACCCACAAGACCCAGCACAACAAGATCTATCGGTTGGATGCATTGGACGCCTACAGGCAGAAGCTGGTGAAGAAGATTGCGGTGCGGGGTATCTCGGTCAAGGGGCTGACCGGCACCGACGGCTACCTGTACCTGGAATCCATCGTGATCGCGGCCGGCAAGCCACCGGTGGCGCGGGTGGAGATGGAGGTCAAGCGCCAGAGTGGCATCAAGCGCGAAATGCGCAAGGTCGGCCGCAATGACAACCTGCATACGCTCTCCGGCGGTCTGGACCAGTACCAGGGCTATGTAGTGGCCGACATCGACGCGGTGTCGGACACCGTGAGCTTTACCAATGGCGAGGAACTGCGCGCCGGGGAGGCCAGCGGCGACATCAACGAGGCAACCCTGCGCCAGATTCAGATTCGCGAGGCGATCCGCGCTCATTTCGAGAGGGAACAACGGCTTTTCGACCAGGGCGTGAAAGTGCTGACCCTGTTCTTTATTGACGAGGTGGCCAAGTACCGCCAGTACGACGAGTCCGGGGAACTCCCGGGCGAATATGCCCGGATTTTCGAGGAAGAGTACGAACGCCACCGTGATGAGGTGATTGGGCTGTTTACGGAGACCCCCTATGCCAAGTACCTGCAGGGGATCGAGACGGCCCGAACGCACAACGGCTACTTCTCCATCGACAAGAAGAGCAAGCGTCTGGTCGACCCCAAGGTCAACAAGCGGGGCGAATTGGCCGGGGAGGCCGATGACGTGGATGCCTACGACTTGATCCTGAAGGACAAGGAACGGCTGCTGTCCTTCGAGGAACCGACCCGGTTCATCTTCTCGCACTCGGCCCTGCGCGAGGGCTGGGATAACCCCAACGTCTTCGTCATCGGCACGCTCAAGCACAGCGACAGCACCATTTCCCGGCGTCAGGAAGTCGGGCGCGGCATGCGCCTCGCGGTTACGCAGAGCGGGGATCGTCTGGATGACCCGGCCACGGTGCATCAGACCAATGTGCTGACCGTGGTGGCCAATGAAAGCTACCAAGATTTTGTGGCCGGCTTGCAGAAGGACATCAGCGAGTCGCTGTCCGAGCGGCCACGCGTGGCGGACGAGGCTTACTTCGCCGGCAAGGTGCTCAATACGCCCTCCGGGGACGTGCCTGTCACACCGCAACTGGCGAAGCAGATTTATCGTTATCTGGTGAAAAACGATTACACGGACGACAGCGACCGCATTACCGAAACCTACCATCAGGCGAAACGCGATGATCAGCTCGCGGAACTGCCCGACGATCTCAAACCCTATACGGACCAGGTGGTCCGATTGATCGACAGCGTCTTCAGCGACGCCGATCTGCCGGAGATTGACGACGACCGTGCGACTAAGACGAACCCGTTGAACGCCAACTTCCACAAGAAGGAGTTTCAGGAACTCTGGAAGCGGATCAACCAGAAGGCCGCCTACACGGTCCATTTCGAGTCCGACGAACTGGTGCGCAAATGTGTTGCCGTCCTCGATCGTGACCTGAGGGTGTCGCCGTTGCAGTACCTGGTCCAGCGCGGCGAACAGAAGGACGATGCTGATTACGACGCGATCAAGAAAGGGGCCGCATTCGAGGTGCTGGAAACCGACAGGGCGGAGCACCAGGCATCGGTGCATTCAAACGTGAAGTACGATCTGATCGGCAAACTCGCCGAACACACGCAGCTTACTCGGCGAACTGTTGCCAGTGTGCTCCAGGGTCTCAGCAAGCCGACCTTCGCCCAATACCCCACCAATCCGGAGGATTTCATCCTCAAGGCGGCGCGCCTGATCAACGAGCAGAAGGCTACGGTTGTTGTGGAGCACTTGGCTTATGACCCTATCGAGGACCGCCACGATCTGGACATCTTCACCCGCGAAAAGCCCAGGGCAAGCTTCGAAAAAGCCGTGAAGGCCAACCGCCACATTTACGACTATGTCTTCACGGATTCGAAGACTGAGCGTGAGTTTGTCGGCGAGCTGGATACCAGCACGGAAGTCGTGGTCTACGCCAAGCTGCCTGGGGGGTTCTTCATTCCGACACCCGTTGGTAATTACAACCCGGATTGGGCCATCGCCTTCCAGGAAGGCAAGGTCAAGCACATCTATTTCATCGCCGAGACCAAGGGGTCCATGTCATCCCTGGAACTGCGGGAAATCGAAAAGAGCAAGATTCAGTGCGCCAGGAAGTTCTTTGCAAAAATCGCGTCTGACGAAGTCAAATACGACGTGATCGACAGTTACGACAAGCTGATGGAGCTGGTTGCATAGTGAGCGTGCTCTCGGCTGAAGAATCCAGAATTTCAGCGGGTACAGGGGTTTGATAGAATTCAGCAGCTATTCGATTTATGTGGACGAAAGTGGCGACCACGGCCTGGAACGGATTAATTCTGAGTATCCACTATTCGTGCTGGCATTCTGCCTTGTCTCCAAGGAGGAGCAGCGGACACGGATCGGGCCGGAGATCGGGGACTTCAAGCATCGCTGGTTCGGGCATGAGGCGGTGGTGCTGCATGCCCATGAGATTCGCAAGGAGAAGGGCGAGTTCACTTTCCTGTTCGACCGCACCGTCCGGGAGAGATTTCTGGATGATTTGACAGGCTTGATGGATCAACTGCCGTATACGCTGATTGCCAGTGCGATCAACAAGGCGCATCTGAACCACCGTTACGCGGAACCAGACAATCCGTACTCCATTGCCATGCGTTTCTGCCTGGAACGGTCATACCTGTTTTTGCGGGAGCAAGGTGAGGGAGAGCGACTGACGCATGTTCTCGTGGAGTCGCGAGGGCGTAAGGAGTCGGCCCTGAACAATACTCAACTCTCTGATCATGCTGCATAAATCGGCGATTTTCGCTCGCAGTGATTGCCGGAAACTGGGATAATATGGCCAGTTTCCTTGCAATATCGGATGGGTTTTTGATGCGCCACCGACCTTCGCCGAGTGATGAGCAGAACCATCGCAGTGACGATCTCTTCCG
>LFIK01004202.1_pt1 | contig 11656 bp, 8 predicted proteins | sample 643401 | NCBI WGS metagenome assembly LFIK01 (sample SAMN03777447, study PRJNA286221) | soda lake metagenome | biome: soda lake; feature: Kulunda steppe; material: water; isolation source: sample T5-Br brine of Lake Tanatar-5 | place: Russia: Kulunda steppe | collected 2010-07 | reverse complement strand
GGCTGTCATGCCAGGCGTCGATGTCGATGACCAGTTTCTGCACGATCTGCCGCTCCCAGGCATGGACGCCAATGACGGCTTCGATCTGCAGTTGTCTGATGAACACGCAGTCCATGATGAGCCCCGATGTCAGGTGGGGTGGGCAGCTGTTGCTCCATGTCAGCAAGTGGCAAGCAATCCATGTTCCATGCCGGAATCATACCGTTGACCATGTCTAGCGAGAAAGGGGCAAATGCTTGACCAGCGGTAAACGGTCGCGTTGAATACCGCCATGTTGATCGATCTCTCGCTGATTGTCCTGTCGTACCTGATCGGCTCGGTGTCCGCGGCAATTCTTGTCTGTCGCATGATGCGGCTGCCGGATCCCCGGCTGGGTGGGTCAGGTAACCCCGGTGCCACCAACGTGCTGCGGCTGGGTGGGCGGTTGGCGGCGGCGCTGACGCTGGTAGGCGATTTCGCCAAAGGCGCGGTTCCGGTTGCCGTGGTGATGCTGCTCGATCGGCCTGACGCAGTGCCGGGGCTGGTCGGGCTGGCAGCGCTGCTTGGTCATCTGTATCCGGTGTTCTTTCGGTTCCGTGGCGGCAAAGGCGTTGCGACTGCCTTTGGTGTGTTGCTTGCGTGGTCATGGGCTGCCTTGCTGATTGCTGCGGCTGTCTGGCTGCTTGTTGCAGCGCTGTTCCGTTATTCGTCGCTGGCCGCCCTTGCTGCGCTGGCAGCAGCGCCAGCAGCGCTTGCAGTGACGGGCGCTGCCTCCTGGGTGATTGCTGCCATGGGCGTCATTGCGGTGCTGGTCTACTGGCGCCACCGGGTCAATATTCGTCAGTTGCTGGCCGGGACCGAGCGGCGGATCGGCCAGCGCTGATTCAATCCGCAGATCAGCCTGGCGCAGTCAGCGTGTCGAGCGGCCAGCGTGGGGCAACGTCGAACGACAGGCTTGCATGTTCCCCTGCCAGCAGACGCTGCGCTCCCGCATACGCAACCATGGCGCCATTATCGGTACACAACGCTGGCGGCGGGACGAACAACCGCGCACTTGATGTATGGGCAACGCTGTCAAGGCGGCTGCGTATGGCCTGGTTAGCACCGACACCGCCGGCGACCAGCAAGGTGCTGACGCCGGTCTCTTGCAGCGCGCGCCGGCACTTGATCGACAGCGTGTCGACGACGGCATCCTGAAAGGCTCTGGCAATGTCGGCTGCGGCCTCGGTTCCAGCGCGTGCCAGCGTGTTTCGAGCGTGCGTCTTGAGGCCGCTGAAGCTGAAATCAAGTCCGGGGCGATCGGTCATCGGGCGTGGAAAACGGAATCGGTCCGGGTCGCCGAGCCTTGCCAGGCGCTCGAGCGCCGGGCCGCCAGGGTAAGGCAGGCCGAGCAGCGTTGCCGTCTTGTCGAATGCCTCACCGACGGCATCGTCAAGCGTTGTGCCGAGCAGGCGGTAGCGGCCGGTTCCGGCGGCGAGTACCAGCATGGTGTGGCCGCCGGAGACCAGCAGGGCAACGAACGGAAACGCAGGAGGGTTCTCGACGTCGAGCATGGGCGCAAGCAGGTGCGCTTCCATGTGATGCACGCCGATTGCCGGAATACCAAGTCCCCAGGCCAGACTGCGGCCGAAGGCGGCACCGACCAGCAATGCGCCGACCAGGCCTGGTCCCCGCGTGTAGGCGACTCCGCTCAGCGCGTGGCGGGTGATTCCCGCCATGGCGAGTGTTTCCTCGATCATCGGCGACAGCCGGCGGACGTGATCGCGAGAAGCGAGTTCGGGAACAACCCCGCCATAGCGGGCATGCAGATCGACCTGGCTATGGACTTGATGGGCGAGCAGACCTGCTGACTGGCAGTAGACAGCCACGCCGGTTTCGTCGCAGGATGTTTCAATTCCCAGAACCCGCATCTTGAGCTTGCCCTTCACTTGATTTTGCCGGTAGGCCTGATTAGACTGCATCGCCCGGTTCGTGCGCTCACGAACCGATGGTTCATTTTACACTTGAGGAAGGTGAATTGCTGCATGCCTAGCGTCAAAGTCCGGGAAAACGAGCATTTCGAAGTCGCCCTGCGTCGATTCAAGCGTTCATGCGAGAAGGCAGGCGTCTTGTCGGAGATCCGACGTCGTGAGCACTACGAAAAGCCTACCCAGGTTCGTAAGCGCAAGCAGGCAGCAGCAGTGAAGCGCCATCTCAAGCGGTTGTCTCGCGAGCAGCAGCGCCGCGAAAGGATGTATTGAGCGATTCCGGCTACTGCCCGATGTTCCTGTCATTCTGGACGGAGCGCGCGCTTGCTGAACCGTTGTGCGTCAGTCGTGGTCTGTTACTGTAGCGATGCGTCATTGGTGAGTGATGAGTGACGAAAGCAATCACGCCGAGACCAGGTCAGCTTTGCTTGATGCCGTCAAGGTGGCCATGCGTGCGCGCGATTCAGCGAGGCTTGCAACGCTCCGCCTGCTGACCGCGGCGATCAAGCAGCGTGAGGTCGATACCCGCGAGACGCTCGACGAAGCGGCTGTGATCAGCCTGCTTGACAAGGAGCTGAAGCAGCGCCGCGAATCGATCAGTCAGTTCGAGCGCGCTGGTCGAGCCGATCTCGCAGATGCTGAGCGTGCAGAAATCACTATCATTCAAGAGTTTCTCCCGCGTCAGCTTGATCCTGACGAAGTCACCGCGATCATCGATCAGGCGATCGCCGACTCAGGTGCGACGGGTATGCGTGACATGGGCAAGGTCATGAATCTGTTACGCCCACGCTTGCAAGGGCGTGCTGATGTCGGGGCTGCCAGTGCAGAGGTCAAGGCCCGTCTCGCTGGCTGAAACGCGGCATCCGACGGGTGTCGTTTGTTCTGCAATGCGAGGGCGCAGGCCATGGCTGGTTTGATTCCACGCGAGTTCATCGACGAGCTATTGGCGCGCTGCGACATTGTCGATGTGGTGGGGTCGCGTATCGCGCTCAAGAAGGCGGGCTCCAACCTTCAGGCGTTGTGTCCCTTTCATGCTGAAAAGTCTCCCTCGTTCACCGTGAGTCCTGCCAAGCAGTTCTATCACTGTTTTGGTTGTGGCGCGCATGGAACAGCGATCGGCTTCGTCATGGAGTATGACCGGGTCGAGTTCCCGGAAGCCATCGAATTGCTTGCCGGGCAGCTCGGGCTCGAGGTGCCGCGTGAATCGCGCCAGCAGCACTCCCGCGCGCAGTTGGATCAGTATCAGTTACTCGACCTTGCCGACCAGGCGTTCCGTGGTTGGCTGCGATCACATCCGCAGCGTGGCTCGGCGGTCGATTATCTGAAGCGGCGTGGTGTCTCCGGTGCGATTGCAGCCACGTTCGGTCTGGGCTTCGCTCCGGACGCCTGGGATGCCCTGCAGAAGCAGTTGGGACAAGCTTCCGCGCGTGGTCTTGTCGATGCGGGCCTGGCGATTGCGCGGGATAACGGCGGTCAGTACGACCGATTCCGCAACCGGATCATGTTTCCGATCCGGGATCGTCGAGGCCGGGTCATCGGCTTTGGGGGGCGCGTGACCGGTGATGGTGAACCGAAATACCTCAATTCACCGGAGACGGAGGTCTTTCAAAAGCGTCGGGAGCTCTATGGTCTGTATGAATGCCTTCAGGCGCAACGGAAACCGGAGCGTATTCTGGTTGTTGAAGGTTATCTCGATGTGATTGCGCTGGCCCAGCACGGTTTCCCCAATACCGTGGCGACGCTGGGGACAGCGACCACCACCGCGCAGATCGATCGGCTGTTTCAAAGCACGCAACGGGTGGTCTTCTGTTTTGACGGTGATCGCGCCGGCCGTCAGGCTGCCTGGCGCGCGCTGGACAGTGCTCTGCCGGCGCTACGAGACAGCCGTCGGGTCGATTTTCTGTTTCTGCCTGATGGCCAGGATCCGGACTCATTGATTCGTTCCGATCCCAGCCGCTTTGTCGCTGCGCTGGAATCGGCGTGTCCGCTGACCGAGTATCTGCTCGAGGAGCTGTCGGGCGGACAAGCGCTCAGTAGTATCGATGCCAGGGCGACTGTCGCGTCGGAAGCTGCCCGATTGCTTGCCAGGGTCCCGCCGGGGGTGTTTCGCGATCTGCTGCTCGACGAGCTGGCCGATCGGTTGCGGGTGGGGCGTGGGCACCTGGATGCCGCGATCAGCGGCGAACCACCGCAACGGCCGACGTCCGCTCCGCCGCGTGTTCGTCACCCGCAACGCAGAAGCATGGTTCGCCTTGCCGTGGCGCTGATGCTCGAGCGCCCGGAGCTTGCGCACGACGCATTACCTCCCGAGCAGTTGCGGGAGATCGATGTTCCGGGTGCCGCCGTGCTGGCAGATGTCGTTGAAATGGCGCGCGCGCACCCCCATCTAACGACGAGCGGTTTGCTGCAACGTTTCCAGGGCAGCCAGTACGAGCGCACGCTCTGGAAGCTTGTGCAGTGGGAGCATCTGACTCCACCCGAGGGGTCTCGCGAGGAGTTCGTCGGCGCGATGAATCGCCTCTCAGAGCAGTTGCGCAGGCAACGCCTTCATGAATTGACCGAACGCTTCCAGGCAGATGGACTGACACCGGAAGAGCACAGCGAATGGCAGGCGCTTCTCGCACCCGCCGCTCACCATAGCGGGACTCAGCAGGCATAGCGTATGACTCCAGAACAGCAGGAATCAACAGGCATGCAGGATCAGGATCAGAAACACAAGGAAGAGCAAATCAAGGCGTTGATCGCTCGCGGCAAGGAGCAGGGCTTCCTGACCTACGCCGAGGTCAACGATCATCTTCCTGACGATCTGGTTGATCCCGAGCAGATCGAAGACATCATCTCGACGATCGCTGACATGGGGATCGTCGTCCATGAGGTGGCGCCAGACGCTGACAGTCTGCTGCTCAACGACTCGGCGGTCAGCAGCGACGATGACGCTGCCGAAGAGGCCGCTGCCGCGCTCGCCGTTGATGCCGAATTCGGTCGCACCACCGATCCCGTGCGCATGTACATGCGCGAAATGGGAACGGTCGAGCTGCTGACGCGAGAGGGCGAAATCAGACTGGCCAAGCGCATCGAGCAAGGCCTTGATGACATGATCAAGGCGCTGGCGAGCTTCCCTGGAGCGTCGGCGTGGTTGCTCGGAGAATACGAGCGAGTGACCGGGGAGAGCGGCAGGCTCAGCGATCTGATCGTGAACTTTCGCGAAAGCGACGCTGTTGCCGACGGCAAGCAGGCGGCCGAGTCTGCCACGAGCAGTCAGACGGCGCGTGAATTCGATCGGATTGTCGCGATCGACTGGTCCGGCGCCGAGGGCGAAAGGCAGCCGGGGATCAGCGTCGCCGTGCTGGACGTCAAGCAGCAGATTGTCAGCCTGGTTTCCCCTCCGGATGATCAGGCGCACTGGTCGAGGGCCGATGTTGCCGACTGGCTGGCCGAGCTTGCGGCCGACGGTGAACGAACGCTGGTCGGGTTCGACTGCAACCTGAGCCTGCCCCGAGACTGGTTTGCGGCGCATGCGCCGTCAGCCGTGCATGCCGAGACGCTCTGGGCGCTGGTTGACGAGCTTTGTCACGATGATCCGGGCTTTTATGCCGGAAGCTTCTGGAAGGCCTACAGCGACGATTTCTGGTCCGATGCGGGTAACCGGCCAGAGAGCGGGCGCTGGTCTGCGTCGTCGAGCGACGATAACCGTGAACGTCTCTACCGCGCCACTGAACAGGTCTGCCGCGCGAGTAAACGTCTCGGTGATGCGGAGAGCCCGTTCAAGCTGCATGGCGCACGCCAGGTCGGGCGCGGCGGCCTCGCGTGCATGCGTTTGCTGCACCATCTTCGCAAGCAGCTTGGTCCGACGCTGGCCGTCTGGCCGTTCGACGATGACGCTGCTGTCGAGCAGGCGTCGATCGTCGTCACCGAGATGTTCCCGAGGTTGTTTATCGATGGCACGAGAAAGCTTGACAAGTCGGGGCTGGAGTCGCGGCTGAGCGACTGGGGTGTCGGGCTTGGCGATGACGAACAGTCGCTCAGCAAGGACGATACTGACGCGCTGGTCGCCGCTGCCGGGATCGGTTACTGGCTGCAGGCGGGAACGTTCACGCTTGATACCTCGCGATCCGGCTCTGACGCGCTTCAGGTCGAAGGCTGGATCTTCGGTGTGCCGTATCCTGACGGGACAGCTGAAGCGACGTCTGTGACCGAGAAGTCGGCGGTCGCAGACGGCACAAAGCCCGCTGCGTCGGCCAGTGATGATGCGGGCGATGACAACGGCGACGGCGACGATGACGATGATGGCGACAGCAGTGCCGGCATCGACAACAGTGGCCCGGACCCTGAGCAGGCGCGTGAGCTGTTCGAGCGTATCGAGGCGTTGCAGGAGCAGACGCAGCGACTGCGCAAGGAGGCCGGTGTTGACACCCGGCAGATTTCCGCATTGCGCGCCGAGATGGCGGATCTCTTCCTCACCATGAAGTTGACGCCACGTGCGCTCGACGATCTGGTGCGTCAGCTGCGTGACACGATCGAGGCGGTTCGTGATCACGAACGCGTTGCGATGCGCGCGTGGGAGAAGGCCGGGTTGCCGCGTCGTGATTTTCTTGCGCTGTTCCAGTCGGCTGCGTCGTATGCAGACTGGTTGCTATGCTGCGCCGACTACTGGATGCTGGTTCAGGCCGATCGGCGCAAGCCGGGCGCAACCAGCAAGTCCAGCAGTCGTGGGTCGCGCAAGGGCCCGGATCTCAGTGTTGTGCGGACGCGTGGCGAGGCATGTTGGTCCAGTCGCAGTCTGCTTGCCCTGCTTGCCGTGACCGGCGCCGACGCGCCTGCCAGTGTATTGCCTGCGCTTGCTCCGATTCGTGAGGCATTCGGTGCGGTGATTGTCGGGCAGCACGATGATGCGACCGACCGTTTCATTGATGTGCTGTCGAGCGCCCTTGCGCTCGACAGCAAGGCTGTCGAGGCAGTGCGCGCTTGCTGTCGACTGCTGGCAGAGCAGTCAGCAACTGATGGCGTGTCAATCGACGTCGTTGATGCCGTCCGTGATCAGCTGCTTGCGGCATTTCCTGGTCAGGATGCGGTGATCGATGCCATGCATGGCGATGTACAACGCCTGGTCAGGTCCGGTTTCTTCGAGCACTTCGGCCCGCATGGCGACTTTGCACGGTCGATGAGCGGTCTGCACCGTATCGAGGAAGAGACCGGGCTGCGCGTCAGCGAGATTCGTGACATCAACCGCCGCATGGCGGTTGGTGAGGCCGAGGCCAAACGCGCCAAGAAGGAAATGGTCGAAGCCAACCTGCGTCTGGTCATATCGATCGCCAAGAAGTACACCAACCGCGGTCTGCAGTTTCTTGATCTGATTCAGGAGGGCAATATCGGCCTGATGAAGGCGGTCGACAAGTTCGAATACCGCCGCGGATACAAGTTCTCCACCTATGCCACCTGGTGGATCCGGCAGGCCATCACGCGTTCGATCGCCGATCAGGCGCGGACTATCCGTATCCCGGTGCACATGATCGAGACGATCAACAAGCTCAACCGGATTTCCCGCCAGATGCTCCAGGAAATGGGGCGTGAGCCGACGCCGGAAGAGTTGTCCGAACGGATGGAAATGCCCGAAGACAAGGTCCGCAAGGTGCTCAAGATCGCGAAGGAGCCGATCTCGATGGAAACGCCGATCGGTGACGATGATGACAGTCATCTTGGCGATTTCATTGAAGACATCATGGCGATGTCTCCTGTCGACTCGGCGACGCGCGAGGGTCTGAAGGAAGCGGTGCGCGGTGTGCTGGGTGGCCTCACCGCGCGTGAGGCGAAGGTGTTGCGGATGCGCTTCGGTATCGACATGAATACCGACCACACGCTCGAGGAAGTGGGCAAGCAGTTCGACGTGACGCGAGAACGCATTCGTCAGATCGAGGCCAAGGCATTACGCAAGCTGCGCCATCCGGCGCGCTCCGAGTCGTTGCGCAGCTTTCTCGATGAATGACGCGGTGTCGCGACGGGGATAGTGCAGGGCGCGTACAACATCGGTTCGTCCCCTGCGTTCTGTGCGAGACTCGACAGGTGGCATGTCGACACCGCTGATCAGCGACGGGTGAAGCAATGCAGCGTTATTCGGGGTTCAGGCTCTTTCAGGCGGGCCTCAAGCATCACGAAAACTGGCAGCGCGCCTGGCGCAGTCCGGCCCCGAAGGCTGGCTATGACGTGATCATCGTTGGTGGTGGCGGTCATGGCCTTGCCACTGCGTATTACCTTGCCAAAGAACATGGTATTCGCAACGTTGCAGTCATCGAGAAGGGCTGGCTGGGCGGCGGCAATACCGGTCGCAATACCACTATCGTGCGCTCGAACTACCTCTGGGATGAAGCAGCCGAGCTGTATGAGCATGCGCTCAAGCTCTGGGAAGGCTTGTCACAGGATCTTAACTACAACGTGATGTTCTCGCAGCGTGGCGTCATGAACCTTGGTCACACGCTGCAGGACATGCGCGATATCCATCGGCGCGTCAACGCCAACCGGCTCAATGGCATCGACAGCGAGGTGATCGGTCCGGAGCGTATCAAGCAGCTGGTCCCGCTGATGGATGTCAGCGGCAGTCGTCGCTATCCGGTGCTTGGTGCGTCCTGGCAACCGCGCGCCGGTGTTGCTCGGCACGATGCTGTCGCCTGGGGGTATGCCCGCGCCGCCGATGCGCTTGGCGTCGACCTGATTCAGGAAACGCCGGTCATCGGCATTCGTGAGCGTGATGGGCAGGTGCTCGGGGTCGAAACACCGTCCGGTTTCATTGCCGGCAAGACGGTCGGCTGTGTGGCGGCCGGGTATTCATCGGTGCTCGCCAGAATGGTCGGTCTGAGTTTGCCGCTCGAGTCGCACCCGCTGCAGGCGCTGGTGTCCGAACCGATCCGGCAGGTGCTCGACACGGTGGTCATGTCCAACCATGTTCACGGCTACATCAGCCAGTCGGACAAGGGGGATCTGGTCATTGGTGCAGGTATTGATGGCTATAACGGTTACGGTCAGCGCGGCAGTTTTTCCACCATCGAACACACACTGCAAGCGATCATCGAGCTGTTTCCGAGCTTTTCCCGTGTCCGCATGAACCGCCAGTGGGGCGGTATTGTCGATACCGCTCCTGATGCGTGTCCGATTCTCTCGGCAACGCCGATCGATGGTCTGTTCTTCAACTGCGGCTGGGGGACTGGCGGCTTCAAGGCGACTCCCGGCTCCGGGCATGTGTTTGCCTGGACGCTGGCGCATGGTCGCCCTCATCCCCTTGCCGAGCCGTTTTCCATGAACCGCTTCATGACCGGCGCACTGGTCGATGAACACGGCGCAGCCGGCGTCGCGCATTGAGGGGTCGATCATGTTGCAGATTCTGTGTCCCTGTTGTGGCGAGCTGCGCGACGAGCAGGAATTCCACTACAAGGGACAGGCGCACATCACACGGCCGGTCGACCCGGATGCGGTCGACGACAGGGCGTGGGGCGAGTACCTGTTCTTTCGCGACAACCCCTGCGGCCTGCACCACGAGTTGTGGTATCACGCGAGTTGCCGGAAGTTCTTCAACGCCACGCGCGACACGCGCAGCTATCGCATTCTCGAGACGTACCGGATCGGCGAGCAACCCACAGCTGGACCACGTGCCGATAGCGTGCCCCTGCGGTTGATGCCGGCGGCGAGGAGCGAGCAACCGTGACCTGCGAACAGATCAACCGTCTTGCCGGCGGTGGTGATATCCGTCGTGACCGGCCGTTGCGCTTTCGCTTCAACGGCCGCGATCTCACCGGCTTCGAGGGCGATACGCTCGCCTCGGCGCTGCTTGCCAATGGCGTCACGATTGTCGGGCGCAGCTTCAAGTACTCGCGTCCGCGCGGCATCGTCGCCACAGGCCCGGAGGAGCCGAGCGCCATCGTCCAGCTCGGTGGCCGCGAGGCGACGCAGGTCCCCAATGTGCGCGCAACCGAACAGGTCCTGTATGACGGTCTCACGGCGCACAGTACCAAAGGTTGGCCCAGTGTCGAGCGGGATGCCATGGGCGTGGTCGGGACGCTGGCCGGGCGATTCATGCCGGTCGGCTTCTACTACAAGACGTTCATGGCGCCGAAAAGTCAGTGGATGCGTTACGAGTCGTTGATCCGCAAACTGGCTGGTCTTGGACGGGCGCCGCGTGAACCCGATCCCGACATCTACGATCAATTGCACCACACCTGTGATGTGCTGGTCATCGGTGCCGGCCCTGCCGGTCTGATGGCCGCGCAGGCGGCGGCCAATGCGGGTGCGCGCGTGATCATCGCCGATCAGCAGTCGCGTTTCGGCGGCCATCTGCTCGATACCCGCGAGTCGGTCGGTGGCTTGTCCGGGCCGGGTTGGGCCGAGCTGTGCCGTGAAGCGTTGCAGGCGCGCGGCGTGCTGGCGTTGGTCAATACCGTTGCCTTCGGCCTGCACGATCACGGTTTCGTCACGCTCAACCAGTCGCTGACCGATCCGTATGCCGAGCAGGCGCCGTCGCTCGCCGGCAACCAGCAACCTCGTCATCGTGTGCACAAGGTGCGCGCTGCACAAGTGGTGCTGGCGACCGGCATGCATGAACGCCCGCTGGTCTATGCCAACAATGACGTGCCCGGCAACATGCTGGCTGGAGCTGTCGACGCCTATGTCAATCGCTATGCGGTTGCCCCGGGTCGTCGGCTGGTGTTGTCGGTGACCAACGATCATGCCTACCGTGCGGCGATCGACTGGTATCGTGCCGGTCGGCATGTCGTTGCCGTTGCCGATGCACGCCTCCACCCGGAGGGTACGCTGGTTGATGAAGCGCGCTCGCTCGGTATCCGGATCATGACCGGTTCGGCGGTGATCGAGGCGTTGGGCAGCAAGGCGGTCACCGCTGCGCGGATTGCCGGGGTCGATGCTGACGAGTTCCAGGTCGTTGGTCGGGCCGAGACGCTTGACTGCGACCTGATTGCCAGTTCTGGCGGCTACAGCCCGGTTGTGCATCTCTCGGCGCATACCGGTGTGCGCCCGGTCTGGCGTGATGACGTGCTCGGCTTTGTCCCAGGGGAGGTTGACGGGTTGCTTGCTGCAGGCGGCGCCAATGGTGTGCAGTCGCTCGCCGAGGTGCTGGCTGATGGCCAGCGTGTCGGTCAGGCTGCAGCCGTCGCGGCACTCGGCGATCGTGTTGTCTCCGCGCCCTTGGCGGACTGCCCTGCGGTGCGCGCTCTGGTCGAGTCTGCCCCGGCGGCGCTCTATCAGGTGCCGCACGAAAAACCGACCATGCGCGCGCCGAAGCAGTTTGTCGATCTGCAGAACGACGTGACCGCCGCCGGTATCGAACTCGCGACGCGTGAGGGTTACCAGTCGATCGAGCACGTCAAACGCTACACGGCGCTCGGTTTCGGGACCGATCAGGGCAAGCTTGGCAATATCAACGGCATGGCTATTGCTGCACGCTGTCTGGGCAAGACCATTCCCGAGACCGGCACCACGATGTTTCGACCGAACTACACGCCGGTACCCTTCGGCGCCATTGTCGGTCGTCACTGTGGCGATCTGTTCGATCCGATGCGTTACACGCCGCTGCATCGCTGGCATGTCGATCGCGGCGCCGCATTCGAACCGGTCGGCCAGTGGTTGCGGCCCTGGTACTACCCGCTTCCCGGCGAAACCATGGACACGGCGGTGCGGCGCGAGTGCCGTGCCGTTCGCGAGGGAGTCGG
>LFIK01004201.1_pt1 | contig 11658 bp, 7 predicted proteins | sample 643401 | NCBI WGS metagenome assembly LFIK01 (sample SAMN03777447, study PRJNA286221) | soda lake metagenome | biome: soda lake; feature: Kulunda steppe; material: water; isolation source: sample T5-Br brine of Lake Tanatar-5 | place: Russia: Kulunda steppe | collected 2010-07 | reverse complement strand
TATCCACAGCCAAGAAGCTGAATATTGAAAAATTGAAACGGCTGTTTCAGAAACTCAGAGATGATGTTGTTGAACCCCTGGTAATTCGCAGAACCAGAACGGATCTGATTAAGAATGATGAGTACCTGGCTGATATGAAACAGCAAGGGTTAACTTTTCCGAAAGTGGATGACCCCATTGCCATCCGTTATGAGTTGGATGAGGATTTAACTGCACTATTTTTTGACACGGTAAGCCTTATTACCGGACTGGACGAGTTTGGAAATGAAACCGAAGGACTTGGTTACTATCGGTACAGAGCCATCGAATTTTTAGCAAACGAGGAAGATCGTAAAATCTATGGTAATGTTGGTCAGATTTCCGGCCGCTTATCAGCAATCATGAAAACACTACTCGTGAAGCGACTCGAAAGTAGTTTTCATGCATTTACTCAATCGATTAAACGTTTTCATAGGTCGATTGAACACATGCTGGAGATGTTTGAGAACAATCGGGTTTTTATCGCCCCGGATCTGGATATCAATAAACTGTTGGAAGAAGGATACAGTTATGATCAAATTGAAGAGAAAATAAATGACCGGGAAGGAAATAACAGAGAGTTCACTTCTGATGCATTTGATGAGAAATTCATTGAGCTGCTTAAGGGAGATAGAGAAAAACTCAAACAACTTGTAGAGCGCTGGTCAGATGTTCGGGAAGATCCAAAACTGAATACGTTCATTGAAAACATGCAGGATCGGTTTTTAGATAAAAAGAAAAATCCAACCGGCAAGATTGTCATTTTTACAGAATCTAAAGAGACAGCTAAAGAGATAGCGGATAGGCTCAGAACCGTTGGTGACTATTCCATTCTGCGAATTAGTGCGGATAACCGAAAGCAAATGGAGAGAACCATTCAGAAAAATTTTGATGCAAACCTGGAGCCGGAGAAACAGGAGAATGAGTATGATGTCATCATTACCACTGAGGTACTGGCTGAAGGAATCAACCTGCATCGAAGCAATACGATTTTAAATTATGATGTACCCTGGAACTCTACACGTTTAATGCAGCGAATTGGCCGAGTGAATAGAATTGGTTCTACAGCAAAAAAAATATACGTCTACAATTTTTACCCTTCTGCACAGGGAGATTCTCAAATCCGGTTGGTGAATACGGCGCTAAGAAAATTACAGGCCTTTCACACAGCATTTGGCGAGGATAACAAGATCTTTTCTTTGCTCGAAGAGAAAGGAGAAGGAGCGCTTTTTGGCAATAAAATCCAAAAAGAAGAGAGCGAGATTTTAAAATATCTCACAGAGCTTCGGGAGTTTAAAAAGAAAAATCCAAAGCGTTTTTCTGTAATTTCAAAAATACCGAATAAAGCGCGATGTGGAAGAAAAGCCGGTGATAGAAAGCTTGAATTCACAAATAGTGAAAATGATGTCGTCTCCTATCCTATTGAGAAAACGTCACTGGCTTATTTGAAGAGTGATAATCATCCGGGCATCTTCTGTTTTGTAACAAAAGATCTGATAACAGAAGAGGTAAATTTCTTACAGGCCGTAAAACTATACAAAGCCGATGATGAGGAAAGCCCTATTCCGCTTCATGACCTGCACCACGAACAAACTCAAACAGGATTTAAGTTTTTCACATCGGAGAAGAATCAAAACCAGGTTCAGGATGTGTCTAAAAAGAATTTAAGCCCGGTGGAAAACAGGGCGCTGACCAATTTAAATGCCATTTTAAATGTGGCACCTACGGCTCAAAAAAGGCAGTCTATACAACGGTGTATAGACCTGATCAACAGAGGGCGTTTTGCTTCACGTGGGTTGCCCAAATCGGTGAATGAATACTTCAAAGCCAACGAAAAAAATCTGAAAAACATCAACGGATTTATGGATGGCCTTTTTAAGGAAGTTCTGGATCGATATGATCTTTCGATTCATGAAAATGAAGATTCAAAGAAGACAAATAACAGAGGTATTATAAATCCGGAAATTGTATTGACCCAAAGTTTTAGTTAATGAAAGGCCTGTCAGGTATTGAAAACCTGACAGGCCTAAATAACGGACCTTCAAAGTGGCCAAATCAAAGAATAAAAAAGTAGAAGTACAGGGAGCGGCAATCTCAATCATTGAGAAAGAAGAAGAGGATTATATATCCCTAAGCGATATGGTTAAAAATTTTGATGGTGGCTCTGCCCTGATCGAGCAGTGGCTAAGGAATAAAGATACTATTGAATTTTTAGGAATCTGGGAGCGTATAAATAATCCTGATTTTAAAACCCCCGAATTCGAGGGAATTAGAAATGAGGCCGGTACGAACCGATTTTATCTTTCTGTAAAAAAGTGGGTGTCTGCTACAAATGCTATTGGGATTTTTGCAAAATCAGGGCGCTATGGCGGTACATATGCCCAAAAAGATATAGCCTTTGAATTCGGGAGCTGGCTGAGCCCGGAGTTCAAATTGTATCTGATCAAAGAGTTCCAGCGGTTGAAAACAGAGGAGCAAGAAAAACTTTCAAATGAATGGAACCTGCATCGAACACTTGCAAAAGTAAACTATCGTATCCATACCGATGCCATTAAAGAGCATATAATACCGCCCAGGGTCACCAGGAAACAACAAGGATTAATTTACGCCTCTGAAGCAGATCTGCTGAATATGGCAATGTTTGGAATGACAGCTAAAACATGGAGAGAACAAAATCCGGACAAAGATGGCAATATTAGAGATCACAGCACACTTGAACAGTTACTGGTACTCGCCAATCTTGAAAGTTTGAATGCCGAATTTATTCGCATGGGCCTGCAATCGGGGGAACGGCTTAAAAAATTAAATACCACAGCTATTCGGCAGATGAAGTCACTTGCTTCATCCAAACCCGTAAAACAAATCCAACCTAAAAAGTAATCGATACCTATGGCATCAAAGGAGCAATTTCTTAAAGCACTTGCAAAACCATACGACCGAATTCTTTTCGCCAGGGATGTTTTAAAACCGGTATTTGGCAGCAATTTTACGCTGGAATCTGAGCTGCGCCCAACCCGTGAAGAGCCCAACAAAACAGAGAAGCAGTCAATTCAAAGCGTTGGATACTACGGTACGATTCAACTGGATGACGACCGGCCGGTTACATGCTATGAGATAGAATTGAAGCCGAATGTACGGATTGAACAAAGCAAAGTGACGATTCAGCAGTATGTTCGCAAACTACTTACCGCCGGACAGGCTGCGCTGGTTAATTTTGTGGCACCGGATGATAAAACACTCTGGCGGTTTACACTGGTTGCCAAAGACAGTGAGATCACAGAGGATGGCATTCAGGAGAAGCTTACACACGCCAAGCGATATACCTACCTGGTGGAAGCCAACCGTCCCAATCGCACCCTGGCTGAGCGGCTTGAAAAACTGGGTAGTGCCAAAGATCAAGATCTGGTCGCAATAACCGAAGCGTTTTCTGTTGAGGCTTTGAGCGATGCTTTTTTCGATGAGTACAAAGAGCACTATCAAAACTTTACAGAGTACCTGACCGGTAAACGGATGGTAAAAGAGAAGGGGAAATGGAAGGAGAAGAAAACCGGTGAACCAAGTGCATTCCTGAAATCTGTATTCAATGGAAATGAAAAGAGTGCCAGGGATTTTTGCAAGAAACTGATGGGCCGGCTGGTGTTTCTCTACTTTGTTCAGCGTAAACGATGGCTGGGTGCAACCAATCAGCAATATAAAGATGGTGATCCTGATTTTATCTTCAACTTATTTCAGACATCGGGGGGTGGTGACAGTTTTTATCCGAACTGGCTCTCACCGCTATTTTTTGATACGCTGAACAACAACCAGCGCGAAAACGAAGAGTACACCTTGCCGGACGGCACCACAACAGTTCACATTCCGTTTTTGAACGGTGGCCTGTTTGACAAGGACAAAGTGGATGAAAAACGACTGACGTTCCCTGCGCACCTTTTCCACAATTCAAAAAATCCGGATTCACCCAAAGAGCGCGGTTTCCTGGATTTTCTGAATTCGTTTAATTTTACGGTGTATGAAGACAGCCCCGATGACCACACCGTGGCAGTGGACCCGGAGATGCTGGGCCATATTTTTGAAAACCTGCTGGAAGAGAACAAAGAGAAAGGGGCATTCTATACGCCTAAGGAGATCGTACACTTTATGTGCCGTGAAAGCCTGATTGAATACCTCACCACTCACCTTGAAAAAGAGTACACGGTTTATAAAGAGATTGGAGATCATCAGGTTCAACTTTTTGGGAATGACGGCAAAACCGGCCAGTTAAAAATGGTGGAAGAGTTGGGCGACAAAGCACTGAACCGGGCCGATGTGGAGCAGATTGTAATAGAGAAAGATATTGCCAATCTGACCCGCGAACAGATTCTCCGGATTGATACCCTTCTCGAAAGCGTAAAAATTTGTGATCCCGCTATTGGATCCGGGGCCTTTCCGATGGGGCTTTTGCAGGAGATTTTCAGTATTAAAGAGATCATTGCTTACGAGCTGGAACTGGAGTGGAATGCGGCCGGGGTGAAAGAGAACATCATTCAGAGATCTATCTATGGAGTGGACATCGAACGGGGAGCGGTGGATATTGCACGGCTGCGGTTTTGGTTGTCTTTACTGGTTGAAGAAGTGAAACCAAGAGCATTACCTAATTTTGATTATAAGATCGTTGTTGGCAACTCTCTGTTAAGTAAGTTCAATGGGAAACCACTTGAAATTGATTGGACGGTTAGAGGCGGAAATGAGTATGAGAAAGAGATCGTGGATTTGGGTAATAAGATTGCAAAAAAGCAGAAAGCTTATTTTCAGAGCGAAAAAGACAAGCAGAAAATCAGTGATGACATCCGGGATTTAAAACTTGATTTGCTCGGAGCGCAATTACGGTTAAATAAAAAGAAATACGAACAAATAACCGTGAAAAGTGGCTCACTTTTCGGGCAAACGTCTAAAGAGAAGAAAAAGCAGGAAATAATTACCAACCAGTTTCTTGAGTACAAAGGTATCGAGAATGATATCAATGAATTGAAAAACAATAAGAACAAAACGTTAAACTATTTTGACTGGCGCCTGGATTTTCCGGAAGTATTGAACCCTTATCTTAACAATGAGCCAGGGTTTGATATAGTTATTGCAAACCCCCCGTATTTGAGAGTACAGGAAATCCAAAAAACGATGCCGGAGGATAAGAAGCTATTAGAAAAAAAATTCCGCAATGCGAAGGCTTCTTATGATTTAGCTAACCTATTTTTTGAATTAGCTGTAACTCTTGGAAAACCGGAAAGCAGCAATTGCTTTATTTTTCCTCACAAATTTTTCAATTCGGCAAGCACAAAAGTTTTCAGGGATTATTTATTTGAAGGGAAATACATTGATAAAATCGCCCATTTTGGAGCAAACATGGTATTTAATGATGCGGATACGTATACCTGTATTGCATTCTTTAGCTCAAGGCCCAACGAAGGATTCTGGATACAAAAGTTTGGATTGGGGGAGAATTACAAGAAGCTGATGGAAGAAAGTGACCGGTACAGTTTTGTTCCGTATTCGAAACTCAGGGAAGCCTCCAAGCTGTATGGATCAAATCAATGGGTGCTTTTTAACACAGACATTGAATATGATGTTTTTAAAAAGATTCATAGATCATCGATTAAACTTTCAAAAGTATTCAACATTTTTGTGGGTTTACAAACCAGCAAGGATACACTATATGTTTTAGAAAATGTATCGGTAAATGGAGATTATTTAAATGGTGAAATATTCCGTGGTGATCAAAAAGTTAAGGTGGAGAAGAGATTCTTTAAACCATTACTGAAGGGGAACGATATTCATCGATTCGAATCATTAGATCCGGACAAATATGTTTTTTTTCCTTATAAAATTGAAAATGGTAAGGCAAAAGTTATTGAGCTTAAAGAGCTAAAAAATAATTTTCCACTTACATATAATTATGTGATTACAAATGAAAGGGAGTTCAAAAAAAGAGAGAGTGGTAAAGCAGGAAAAATGAAATATTGGTATGAATATATCTACCCAAAAAATTTAACAAAGTTTGAACAGAAAAAGCTTTCCAGCATGGAAATTTGTGCAAATCATCCTAATGTTACTTTAGATGATTATGGTTTTCATCATTCAACAACAGTTTACAGCTGGGTAACAAAAAAGGAAGTTAAAGAGAGCTATGAGTTTTTCCTTGCTATTGCGAATTCAAATCTATTATGGTGGTTTTTATTGAACACCGGAGATACGTTGCAAGGCGATGCCAGACGGTTTAAAAGTAATTACTTGAACCCTTTTCCATTGCCAGAAGATATTTCGACAGAAACTGATCAAACTTTTCAAAACAAGGTGAGACATATCATGTCAGAAAAATCCACCGGAAAAGATACAACGGTACTTGAAAAGGAAATCGATGCGATGGTCTACCGCTTGTACGGGCTGACCTATGAAGAAGTAAAGGTAGTGGACGAGGAGTTTGAGATGGGGAGAGAGGAATATGAGAGTTTAGAAGTTGAAAGACTATGAGTGAAAGTGAAGAACAAATAGAGCCAGTATTTTCCGGTGATAATGCACTTAAATCACCAGAACAGGATAAATTTGGCCGAGCGGACTTTTCATACCGTATATCTGAAATTATAAAAAAGCGAAAAGAAGCAGATCACCTGACCATCGGTATATATGGCAAATGGGGAGAGGGGAAAACATCGGTCGTAAATTTTATAAACCATTATCTGGAGAAAGATGAGGACATTATTTGTCTGCATTTTAATCCCTGGAGATACAGAAATGAAGATGAATTATTAAACAGTTTCTTTAAGCAGTTTTCACAAGGTATCAGTAAAAAACTAAAAAAGAGTGGGGAGAAGGTTGCTAAAGCGATCCTAACCTATTCCGGTACGATTGTAGCCATTACTGAGCCAATTACTGGGTTGGCAATATTTAATACTGAGAAAATTAGCGGTTGGTTCAATTCAATGAAGGAATGGGTTGGCTGGAGCAAAGAATTAAAAGACAGTACTGACACTCTTTATGAATATTTGTCAAAAGATGAGACGCTGGAAAATCAAAAAGAGAATATCAATAAGGAGTTAAGAAAGACCGGCAAAAAGCATGTCGTATTTATTGATGATATAGACAGATTGGATAATGAAGAAATTCGAACACTGTTTCAATTAATAAAGCTTACCGCCGATTTCGACCATGTTATCTATGTACTTTCATTTGATCCGGATATGGTAGCTGCGGCTTTAGATAAAATATATCCGGGCAATGATGATCAGTCAGGTATGAATTTCCTGGAAAAAATTGTACAGGTACCATTGAGATTGCCAAAAGTTAGAGAAACGGATCTATTTAATGGAGTTTTATATCCTGGGATTGATAGAATATTGAAAACATACTCTATAAGCATTAGTGATGAACAGGCAAGAGATATCAGAGATGGAATTGAAAATGGATTAAAAAGCAGATTGGCAACGCCAAGAATGGTGAAGAGATACCTGAACGCTGTTACATTTTCTTTACCGATTTTAGATGGAGAGGTAAATGTTGTTGATCTCATCCTCCTTGAAGGGGTGAAAATTTGTTATCCCAAAGCGTATGATTTTGTCTTCAACAATAAGAGTGCATTCATTCAAAATCCTCAGGAATTTATGTTTCCAAGTAAAGAGGAAATGGAAAAGCAGTTTAAAGAGACGAGAGAGCAATTTTTTGAGAAATCAGGTGATGAATCTAAAACAATATTAGAGACACTTTTTCCACGGATTGGAAAATATCGCTTTTCAAATGTTTCCGAAAAAGAACTGTCCAGGCTACAGCGTGTTAGCTCCCGGTACTATTTTGAACGGTATTTTACCTATTCAATTCCAAAAGGTGATATTCAAGATCAAAAGTTCAGAGAGTTATTAACCGGAATAGATTCAAATTCATTGGAAGTATCTGTTTCACTTGCAAAGGAATTAATTGAATCATCAAATGGTGATGTATTCGTAAGAAAAATTGAAGAAAACATTGAGAATATATCCAGCAGTGATGCTTATTACTTCGCATTACTGCTCTCCGATCTTGGTTCGTATTTCAAAAAAAATCGATCAATTTTCACATTTCATTCTCCTTTGAGAAGAGTTGCAGACCTAATAAAGGAATTTATACTAAAACAGGAGAAGGACGAGAGATTTCCATTGAGTGAAAAGATTATTAATGAATGCCCTAACATTGTTTTAGTTACAGAGGTAGGGAGAAATCTTCATCCCAAAAACAATAAGGAGCAAATATTTTCGAATGAAGATCAGGAAAAACTGGAAAAATTAGTCTCGGGTAGAATTAAAAAAGATGCAGAAGATAATGGGCCTTTTTATGAGAGAGAAGAAACGAAAAGAGATACTGTACTGCTATTTAATATTTGGAAAAGCGGGGCACTAGAAAATGAAGTTTCAGATTACATAAAAAGTCAAATTGGGGACTCACCAGATAAAGCCATTCAATTTCTCAAATCATTCATGGCAAGTGTAAATTCTTCGGAACATGGATATTTAGAGCATGGCCACTTCGAGTACAGTGAATACAGTTATGTTAAGAGCTTAATTGAACCGGGTCTCATTTACGATATCCTTTTGCAGGAATATGAGTCAGTAATGACCAACCCAAAAGATGTGAAAGTCATCAAGTATGAAGGTGGATTTGTTAAGGGGTTAGCTCAAAAGTTTTCGTTTTATTATCAAAGAGATAAGAATGAAAATACCCCTGAAGCATGAGTATTTCAGTACTTTATAATTAAATATTCCCGATAATTAAATTATATATTTTACACATGTTCGCTATTAGCGAACTTTTTTGTAGTTTAGAAACGTTTACTAAATGAAAGTAAGTTTAGTCAAAGAACAAACCGTACGTAATTACGCAAGAAAGCACGCTGAGGCTAGGGCTTCATGTGCAGATTTTATCAGCAGAATTAAAACAGCCGACTGGGAAAAACCTGATGATATGAAAGCGACCTTCGGAAGTGTGGATATATTAGGGAAAGGAACCTACAGAGTCGTATTCGATATCGGAGGAAACAATCATCGCTTTATTTGTAAGTATCGATTTGGTAAAACGTCAGTTCGGTTATATGTCCTTTGGTTAGGTACTCATGCTGAATACACGGCCTTATGTGATAAAGAGCAACAGTATACAGCGGATAATCACGAAAAATATATTTAAAAGAGTTATGGGAACACTGAAATATACCGTCATTAAATCTGAGGAGCAGTACTACGAATATTGCAACTTATTAGAAGAAATTGATTTTAGTGACGAAGCTGATGAAAGAGAAGATGAGATTGAACTTCTTACTCTTCTCATCAGAACGTGGGATGATGAACATCGATTAGCCCCGGAATCAGATCCGGTAGAACTTATCAAATCGTTGATGAAAGAACACGGGTTATCACAAAATGATCTTGCAAAGATTGCAGGGGTAGGGAAAAGCTATATCTCTGAAATTCTGAACTACAAGAAGAGAATGTCTAAAAAAGTGATTCGGAATATTGCCGACCGGTTTAAAATTCAGCAAGAAGCATTAAACAGGCACTATCGCCTTGAAGGTGAAGGCAAATTTGAAGAACAAGGCTCTCGAACAAGCCGAATTTACGATTTTAAAACTGGCGATTTAGTGAGCTATACTGAATCAACATACGGATTGGAAGTTCAAACTGAAGATGCGAATTATTCAATAGCAAAGTAGGAATGGAAGATAAAAAGAGTGTGAATATATCCTTCGGGCTAAATTCGTTTGAAATTGAAGAATATGAATTTAAGAAGCCTGATAAGAAACAGGATGTAAACCAGTTAGGTTATCAAATTCAGTTCAGGCCGGAAATTGACGTCAATAATGATATTTTCATTATTGAAATGAAGGTTCAGGCCAAATTTGGAAAAAAATCCAATGAAGTAATTGGGGCAATACATACAAAGACAAATTACAGAGTAACACGGTTAGAAGATTTGGTAGAAAAAGGAAAATTGGAATTGCCCAAAAACCTGGCTGTGACATTGTTAAGTATTGCACTCTCGACAACTCGTGGAGCTTTGGCAGCAAAATCCGAAGGTAACATTTTGTCTGAAAATGTTATGCCTCTCATTAATCCGGAAGAGATGTATGAATCCTCTCCATTAAAAGATCCTATTGAATTAGAGGAAAAAGGCGAAGCATCCAACCAATGAAATAAATAAATAGTGCTGATTTATGGCAGAACGCCGATTAACCGCAGATAAGAAAGTTCAAATTAATCGTTTGGTTGAGATTATAGAAAGCTTTTTGCCAATCTCAACTTGGGGGAAATCTGCCAATTCATTTAAAACAATATTTAAAGAGAGCAGAGTACATTCCTATCTGGATAGAAAAGGTTCTAAAAAACAACGGCTGATATATGGCTTTGGCAAAGTTTATCAGCAGCATTTACGACTGCCTTACACAATTCTACGCAAAGTCTTAAGCCAGGGCGAACAGTACAGAAAGCATAAACGAGTCCCAATCAAGCCTGAAGAAATTGATGAACTTCGGGATTGTCTGAAGAAATTAGAATTAAACCTTGATGCTGAACTTTCAGCCATTGAACTAAACCCTGATTTACCTGAAATACAGGTACCGCCAAAAGATCTTGTAGAAAGACTTGAAAATCACCCACTGGTTGAAGAAATACGCAGTGATCCACTTCAAAAGTTCAAGGATGGGCATTTCAATGAGGCTGTGCGAAAGGCGTGTGAAAAGTATGAAGTGAAAGTTCAAGGGTTGAGTGGAAACTCTTCAATCGGTTCAAGTTTGATGGGGCAGGTATTTAATCCACAAAGTCCTGCAGTAACAATTACTACTGGAAGTCAGCAAAACACCACTACAATTCAGGAAGGGTATCAGAAACTGGCCATGGGTATGATGTCAGGCATTCGAAATATCTTTAGTCATGGTGATGAAGATCGCCGGACTCCGGAAGAGGCTTATGAGATGCTGCTGTTTGTGAATTGGATGTTTAGAAAGTTAGATTCTTAAATAAAATAATAGTCAAATGTCCGACATCAAACTATTCCAAATCCAAAACGACACTGTAACTGAGCTCACGGGTTCGGCTGTTAAAATTGAAAAGTCTCTTCAGGATCAGATTGAGAAAAATTTAGATACATATCTCGGAGTGCGTTTTTTGTCCACTGAATATTCAACCGGTGTATATCACGGCGGACGCATTGATACACTCGGTATTGACGAGAACGGCAGTCCAGTCATCATTGAGTACAAGCGGTCGATGAACGAGAATGTGATTAACCAAGGGCTTTTCTATTTAGATTGGCTACTTGACCATAAAGCTGAATTTGAACTGCTTGTGATGAAGAAACTTAGCAAGGATGATTCAGAAAATATAGACTGGTACAATCCACGCCTGCTTTGTATTGCCGGAGATTTCAACAAGTATGATGAACATGCCGTCAAGCAGATGAACCGAAATATTGAGTTGATTCGATACCGGCGGTTTGGTGAAGATCTGCTTCTGTTGGAATTAGTTAATGTGGCAGAAGCCAAAAATAATGGAAATGGTTCAATATCATCCTCATCATCAACATCAAAACAAGAGTACAAAACGGTTTCTGAATACCTGAATTCTGCTAATCAGGAACTTACAGACCTTTACC
>LFIK01004199.1_pt1 | contig 11659 bp, 16 predicted proteins | sample 643401 | NCBI WGS metagenome assembly LFIK01 (sample SAMN03777447, study PRJNA286221) | soda lake metagenome | biome: soda lake; feature: Kulunda steppe; material: water; isolation source: sample T5-Br brine of Lake Tanatar-5 | place: Russia: Kulunda steppe | collected 2010-07 | reverse complement strand
TGCTGTGAGGGGCTACCGTGCAGAAAGGGCGGGGGGCGGTCCGACCGGCGTCATTAATACGATGCAAGCACGCGCCAAGTCGGAGTTCTTGGAGCACCACGCATGCGTGCGCCCATGATCAGGCATCATAGTACAAATTTGTTTTAAAACAGCTGCCTCAGTACCGAGGATGACGGGATAGATAGCATGTGTAAGGCTGAGATGCATGGAATGGTCGCTATAGATGGGATGGCACACAATGAGACCAGTGAATTAGGACGAGAGGGAGTTGAGGTGGGCACCAAAGAGCGCATCACGTGAATCTGCACTCCAACAATGGGGGTAACTTGGATTGTAGTCTAGCGGAGAGGCCATTTTCACGTGTTACCAGGGCCCATTCTTGTAGGGCAGTATATGTTCATGGATTGGAAGTGCTCGTGAGTAGGGGTCTGATTTTCTTGCCATGATATTTCCATACTAATTTTGTCCTGTCTGATTTTGTTTTCCTGGCAAGTAGCTGAAGCAAAGCTCCCAGCCGCAGGTGTGATGTTGTTGTGGAAACATTTAAGCTTGACTGTTTGGGAGGCTGCATGAAGGATGCTAAGACGTTCAGGTGCCATTATGCCCAGCATTTACCATCTGTGCTGTAGATGCAAGCCACTCTTGATGAGTAGAATTCTGGAAGAATGAGGGGTGGAGGAAGTGAGCGATGGGTGGGCTGCTCAGTGGTGGCTTTGGGCTTGTTCTTGACATTGTCAACACTGCGGATCCAGGACTCACAACTCCTAGTGGATTGTATGTCTACTTGTGGATTTGTGGGGTAGAAATCAAAGATGACTTAATTTTGCAGTTCTGTGTCCAATTTTTGTATCCAGGGGTTAAGCTTGTTGGACATGTCAAAGCTATGTCTCTTAAGGTTGTCTAAAAGTCGGGTCTGATGTGGGCAGAGAGAGGTCAGGCTCATCCTTCTGTGTCTTGAATTCCTGTATACGCTCGAGGAGAGTTGGTAATGTGTCTTTTGACTCCTCCCAGGTGGGTTCCCAGGAGGTGACCTGTATGAATTCTTTATCAGAGGTTTCAGTGTCTTTCTTGTTTTTGCTCACCATTGAGGTGAGCACAGCCAGGGCAAGCCCATTTGTCATTCTTGTCAACTTCTTCTGTCTGCCTCTCAGTGTAGCAGCCAGTGTTCTTGAGGCATACCCAGTGGTAGGTTCGTCTGCAGACCTCAAAGATGTACATGTTATTGAAGGGGGGTACATTTGTTTCAGGTTGAAGGCTAAAACATAGAAGTAAATTTCACAGCATGCGCACTCAATGGCAGAGCGAGCTTTAGGATAAAGGCTTCTTAGGTGTGAAGCCAGCCTTTATGACCCAGTCTGTTTGAGTTTGTCAGACTCTCCAATTTTTAAGTTTTACATAGCTGCACCAGCCACATGGGGGCAGCATCAGCTGAAGCATGCCAGGCCTGCAAACAAGACCAAACCACAAAAAAGTGCTAGAGCTAAACAAGCAATGCGGTGTTCTGATTCTCAGGCACAGCAGGCCAAGCACTCAGGCACAGAAAGAAAATAAGAACAATATCTAATTGTGCCCAAAGCATAGTACAATTAATAGAGCAGTACTTACTCACGAATATAATGTTTTCCAAGTAATATTTAAGGTCTTTTATAATTGTTTTTTACGTATGTCACATATCATTACATACATGTTTCATATGATGTATTGGATAAACCCACGCACATGTACCTCGCAACAACACGTTATGCTACAACCAGCATCGGCTCACGACAGGGATCTATGAAGATTACTGCCATGCTGCCAGCGGGGCTCCAGGTTGCTTTTCCTTTATACAAACTGCCACTTACCTGGAAAGACTTAGACTTCACAACTTACATAAAAACTTATACTACCAATCCTATACTTTTTAAAATTCATTTAGCATGCTCATTCAGGTGGCCAAATGTGTCCCATGCTTTGGTAAAAGGCCTCATTCCTGAGCTTGTCACGGACAGGGGGGACAGGTTGCTTCAACTCCTCCATTAGCATAGCCATGAATTTGTCCATCCTGGGATCAAAATAGCAAAGAATGGCAAGCCTATTTTGCGCTCCAAACCTTGGTATGGTGCTTTGTAAAGCTGTTTACGTTCTCCATGTATAAAGCAATGAAGCATCTTCATTGAAGACACATCTCATCATAAATGTGTGAATGCTCAGTGTCATTGCAAAAACAAGCACCTGCATAAGAGGCAAGAATCTGCGCCACAACCCTTTTCAAGGCAACGACTTGCAATACCCTGGCACACTGCTTGCCTTTTCAGCTTTATTGCTCACTTTGTCTGCTCAATCTAGCAGATGCGCTCTCATTGGCAGTTTTGCATGTTCGTGCCCTTAATTTTGTCATTTGGAGCTTTGAAGATTTTGTATAAGGCTTGGGGTCACATTTGGTGCATGAACACCCCAACAATAAAAGGGCAACAGACACTCATCCCAATCCTGAGACGGCTGAAACAATGTAAGTGATGTCCTGCCTACTGACCATGGCAAATGATGATAGTCCAAGCTTGTGTTTTGAACCTTGCTATTCAGTCTGTGAGAAACGTGAGACTTATGTGAAACTCCTGCACTCACTTGCAGAACACCCTGACTTCAGCCAAGGCATCCCTGCAGATGAAATGAAGGTGCAATATGTTGCTTTGGAGTCCACGAACAGACAGCAGCCTGCTGCAGCATAAGAACAAGGTGCCTCTGAGCATCAAGGTAAGAGCAGCTGCTGGCTTTGTCAGCCTATGCAGATTTTTGCTATGTGACAGCTACTCAAGATCCATCCACTAGAACAGGTACACTGGGTGGATTATGTGAAAAATCTTTGCACCAGGCATTGCAGACTTGCTTAAGATCATCATGTGGATGGGGAGATAACTCACAGTGGAGTCCGCTGAAAATTGACAATGACCAGGTGGCCCCCTCGCATCACCACGGCTTCTGTTAGGAGCAAGAAGAATGTTGGGAAAAATGCTGCTCTGAAAACTACCCTTGAACGCACAGGCACTACCTGAATTTCAAAGGCCTTTCTGAATTTCAGGCTGGCCCATCCAGCATGGACATCAACATTAATTTAAGTCTTCATTCTTTGAACCATGGGCTCACTCACCAGGTAGATCTGCTGCAGGAGTCACTCGGCAGCTGCTTCCTGTAGCGTAGAACCAGAACAGTCTTTCCTCTAGTGCAGCACCTCGAGGTCAGTGGTTCGTTTGATTTCAGCCTTTTGGCACGGCTACAGATGCAGACGTGTGCCTGCGCCAAGCGCAGGCTTCCAAGCACTCAGTTCCCACCTTGGAGCCCTTACCTAACACAAAGCAGGTGTCTGCAGAGCGTGCGTTAGCGACAGCTGCATTGAGCTGGTCTTGAGGCAAGCTTTCAGAAAAATTGACGATGGTGTCCCTGGAATCAGGGGTGCAAGTTAGAACATAGTCTTGTGAAATGAGCGCGCGCCGATGGTTTGTCTGATCATGCACTAGGCTCTGATGCTCCTTTGACCACAGCAGCTCCCATGAGGCCCCTTTGGATGAGGTAGAGGAACAGGTCAGGCTCACGCATCTGAGATGCGACATCTTACCTTAGCATGCCCCCACAGGCCTCACACTGCCTTCCTGTTATATGCTCATGCACACCAGCAGCTGTTCTGGTCGAGAAGGGCCTCCAAAACCGCCTGGCTCACAAAAGAGAAAGTGCCAGTGTTTGTTTGGGCATTGCCATCTTAGGGCGTTTCAGAATACAGGCACCTGATGGAAGTCGTGGCCTGACGTGTACCTGTTAGGCACTGAACCAAGAAACCACTCAATTCTACACCAGATCATGACAGTATGGTGCAAGATGTATGCATGCTAAATTGGTTACCTCCAGCAATGTGTGCACTGCTCAATATTTGTGTTGCCATGCAGCTCTGCGAGCGCGTGTGCAGGCAGACCGCTGCGCACGTGCAGGCCGTCTGTGTTCTGCATCGCATCCAATCCAAACATCACATACAGCGGATGTCATAATACACAAGCTGCAGACTGCGATGGAAGTACTCCCGACAAATGGAAAAAAAGCAGCAAGTCTGCAATCTTGCTTGAGCTGCTTGCTTCACAAAGGCTGCTGTGCCAAATGGATTTCAAAAAGGGCTTGACATGATGTATTGCCATGAGAATGTTGCACCTACTTGGCTGATGACAAACTTGAGCAGCCCAGCATCATACAACCCAACCAAAGCCATGTGGGTCGGTGTAGGGGAATGTGTGGCAATGCTTACAGGACGCGCCACCTGGATAAGGATAGACTCCAGCCTGTCAAAGCCAGCAGTCCCAAGCCTGAAATCTCAAGATGACTTATGATCGTGCACTTGTCAACTGTTTTCTTATAACATCTTGGCACAACATCTACCATCAATTTGATCTACATTTGGTGTTGCATTGCAAGCTCATTCTGAGGTATAGGGAAATTACTCTGGGAGAGCAATCCATCTGGCACGTCTTACCTGTATTCCTTGGTCAAGCAGTGTCCATACTCCCTGGGGGCCCCTGAAATCTGGGATTCCGGCACTGCACATATGTGAAGAGCAAAAAACTCAACACCACGCATGCACACGCTTTGAGCTAGTCCAGACTAGACAGATCTGCAAGATCCTGTGTGATGTTATACAGGGAATACCTTGTGCTTATACCAGCCCCAGTGAATGCGATCATGTGTTGGGACTGCCGCACTATGTTGGCGCATTTGGACACCTTCCTGTTTACAGAGCACATGTAGAAAGCCATCGTGGGTTCAAGATTTCAATCACGGTGATAAGTGAAAGCAAATAAGTATGCACGACCTGAGAAGCACATCTTCGGGGTCCTCGAACTCCTCGAGGTCCGTACGGACATTACTCATCACCAAAATGAGTAAAAACTAATGTTATGGAAAATAAGAAACAAGAATGAGAGAGATAAATTTCGGCACACACAGGGGAAGACCTTGGGGCCGATCATGACTTGCGGCCTTTTCTGTGGAGGCCCCCTCTATCTTGCTCGCCTTGCCTATTTATATTGTCTCTGATTTCTTTTCTGAACAGCACAACAAATTTTGCTATTTCATCTGACATTTTGGACTACTTTTTGGCTGGCAACGACCAGCCAAAAACTAATCTGCCTTACAGCCAGGTCAGCAGTTAACCCTTTCTTGTAACTTGCAGTATTTACCGATTCCCCTATTCCCACTGTCCTCAAGGTTTACAAGTTGAGGGTTACGACTTGAAGTTTTTGAGGGGTTACAGGGCATTCTATTCCTCAACCTACAGTGTTGTTGCCATGTCCTTTCCGTCATCCTCAGTTTGCCGTGGCCGGCAGTAAGTAACCTCTAACACTATTCCGGTATGTTTCTAAACTTGTGTTTCCAGGCCTACTTGTTAATGATTTCTAGTGAAAACAGTAAAGAGCAGCGACGAGAATCATTCTCGCAATGATATGCTATTGCTATGCAATATGATATTGCTTGGAGGAAGTTGCCATTCATATCCTGAATCAGAATTCCTGATCTTTTGGGGATCCCTCCTGGCCTGAAACACCTTCATACCCGTACATCAAGTGCATGCTTCAGCACAGATACAGAGATCAGATGCTCAGGAATCTTGAGTACCCTTGGACGCTTGGACTTGCTGCTGGTATGCCGCCAGCCGTTCTTGCATCTGCTGGAGTCGCTCTGCCTTGGCTACTTCTGCCTGTTGCCTGCAATTGTGTGGAAGTGTGCTGGGAAGTTGGAAATGATATTGTTATGGTGAAGCTAAGAACACAGGAGTTTCTCTTTTGATTTTTTTGCAGGTGCATGACCAGGTGTAAATGTATTAAATGACATGCTGTCACTAGGACTCTTAGCTGGAGCTCAAGTGGAAAGAGACAAGAGGACAAGCATGCTTCAGAGCCATGAAAACTTATCACCGCACCTCTCATCCTCTGCCTTTTTATTTGCCTGCTCTTCGCTGGGATCATCCTTCACAACCATGCGCGTGGCGTAAGGGATGGGTACCACTCGGGCAGCCACATTGCCTGCCTTGACTTCTTGGCCTGTTTAATCAGGAACAGCGTTGGGTCATGCATACTTCATTGCAATTTAAGCATTGCTAAAAATTGCGCGCTGAAAAGCCCCATGCATCCAATGCGCCCCCCCCTTCCCGCTCCCTCGCGTCCCCCATGTCCCCCGCGTTCCCGCTCGTTTCTGTGTGATTTCACTTTAGCACTAGCAAATTAGAAGGATGAAGGGAGCTTTGAATCAGTAGTCCTCAACTGCTGCTGTTGCTGCTGCTGTTGCCGCTGCTGTCTTCTGCTGTCTTGTGCACCACTGCCCTGGCTCTCCTCATCGCAGGACCTCACATGCTGGTGCCTGATCTCCCTGCTCCAAGGCCTGGGTGCGCTCAGCCAAGCAGGTTGCTGTACAGTCGCACGAGCTTGCACGTGATGTGGTCAAGCGTTTCTAGCTGTCGCTGTTCATGAAAGAGAGCTCTCCAGTTCTGCTCATAGCCTTGGCACTTTGAATGTATGAACTCATGCTCTGTGAAAAACGGGTGGTCAGAGAAAGCTGGTGAGGCAGATGAGGGTTTACATGCTTCCCCCAGCCCCCCCACCTCAGCCCTCATTTGACCCCTTATTGCGGACAGATTGATGTTAAACATGCGCATTATTTGTATCACACATGCATTTGAACGAGCAAATGGACGTATGACCCAACCTTAATCAGGAATGTGGAGATGTGCTTGGTGCAGGAAAGGCGGGGCTCTTCCTTCTCACCCACGATGCAAACAAGGGGTGCTGAGCCCTGCCCCCAAATGCTCAGAATCTCCACACATAATTGGGCACTGAGCATGGTGTTCTGGGCATCATCCACGCATGCATGTCATGAAGGAAGGAAACCACATGATGGATGGCTACCAGCAGCTTCAAGCCCTCAATTTAGGTATAAGGAGACTTTTTCAAACGAGATGATAGACAAGTCATGCGCTGTGCAGGTGCTGGACAATCATGCAGCGTTTGATCGAATCACAACTGAGTGGTCCTCATCCAGGCTTTCTTTGGAACACACCTTCCACATCAACTTGTTTGCCTCTGCTCTTGCACTTGATATAGCCCAGGGCAAAGTGTCTGCCTTCCGGGGTGGTTGTTACGCTGGTCACACGGCCCACTCGTGAGCCATCCTGCCAACAAGGAGGAATGAGCAGCTCATAAGCATTGCACTGGGTCCATTGTTACACTGTGAACACGCGTCCATGGACCCAAGGTGCATGCTGGATGCAAGCCAGCAACACAAAGGCCAGCTTTTTATTCATGCTGTTAAAGTGGGTCTCCTGCTACATCAACCGCATGCCAGAAAGATTGCATTCAAGATAGTTGTTAACATGTTCGACCAAGAGCAAGGAGATAGCGCAACCTGAGGACAGTTTCAATCTGTGGATTTGGTCCGCTCAACCATTCAAAGACGTATGCTTGCTCTGTCAGCAACTTGGGAGGCGGGCTCAGAAATAAGTAGAGGTGAATCAGGACACAAACGCCCATGTCATAGGTCGGGGTGTTTACCTGATCAAGCAAGCTGGTCCCAACTTCTACAGGTTGCTCCAAGTCCAGCCCCCAGAGCTGCTGCTTAACACCATTCAGATTAGTGAGCTTTGCCAGCGTCTCTTGACCTATGTAACAGCCCTGCATTGCATTTAAGCCATCATGTTGATATTATTGCATGTGCTTGACCTCAAACAGACAAACACAGAGGGTGAGCAGCTGGTTGGGAATTCGGCCAAGCGGCTGTCTGGTAAGTCTGATTACTTGTGCTGAGCACATCGAGAAGATGTCTATGACACATTCTGGCAGCAAAAAGGACATGAGCCCCAGCTCCAACAATCTACATGGCTGTACAGCACAGTGGAGCCCATCTGGAACGAAATTGTCCTGCATTGCCTCCATCTGCACCTTGTCCACTGACACTGCTTGGCACAGCCCAGCCTCTAGTGGGTTAAAGTCCTCTGTCAGCTCGGCGCCCACAGCTGGTCTTCCTGCTAGGATGCGTGCGCAGTCCCACTCGTCTTGACCCATGAGGATGCAGCCCTGACAGAGCGGACACAATGCAGGAGCATGCATATGTCTTGTATGTGCGATGTTTGTAATTGGCCAGGATTTCAGTCGCTCGTCCATGAGGATCCATGAGGATGCAGCCCTGACAGAATGGACACAATGCAGAAACATGCACATGTCTGGTGTGTGCAATGTTTGTGTTGGCCAGGACTTCAATCAGGCAACCCTTGAGGCCCCATTTATGCACCAGGGTCTCAAAGCCTTTTATTCCATCTGGTTTGGAGTAGCCGAGGGAGCCTGCCAGTGCATAAATCAAGCACTGCCGCAAGCCCACGCTTGTTGCCATGCGAAAGAGTAGCAACCACGGCAGCCCCTTTCCTACATTGCTCTTGAGCATTGAATGGCTGGTACTACCTGCGCAACTCTTTTGCCAGGCATACTGCAAATTCAATCAGGGGGCTTGCCAGAGGGAAAGCAAAAATCTGCAAGCACACACAGGGGCCCCCACCTTTAACAACGAACGGTCTGGAAACATCCTGGCCATCAAGGCCACCAGCTGGCGGCCATCAAGTTCAAATCAGCCACGTGCAATGCATGCAAGGCCACTCACCTTTGATGCAAGGACTGCAAACAAGTCTCCCGCAACCGACTCGTCTGCCAGCAGGGTGTAGCCTGGTGCAGCCAGGCCACTACCAACAACAAGGATGACTGGCCCGGTTTTGAACTTGAGCAGTTGATGGGTGCCGTAGGGCTTGCCAAAAACCGTGACTGTGTCCTGCATTGGGGGTGCACATGCACGCAGGAGCACGCTTGAAGTTCTGACTCCTTATCTATCGAGCTGGTGCATTGGCACTTTTTCTTCCCACTTATTCCTGTCTGTGTGATTGGTGACATCATTCCCAAAGCAATAGTTGGTGTTTTGACTCAAATTTGTGATAATCCAGGTGCTTTTCAAAAGCAGGAAATGTTCCCTTGCACATAGATCAGCGCAGCAGACTCCAGAGCAGAGGCGAGCGATAAGCATTGTCAAAAACAGCACACGAGCAAAGCAGACGTCATGATGGAGGCGCAGTGAGTCAATCAGAAAAAAAGGGCCCACTTACCCCAGCTAACTCCTTCAGCACATTGTCAGACTCAGGGCCAATGAGCGTCAGCATTGCGCACTGCTCAGAGATGTCGCGGACCTGCAGAATAGATGAGACTCGCATTTCTGCCCAACATGCACACCTGGGAGACAAATACCTCGTTCCCACATTTGCTGAAGGTTTGCACGACTAGCACTCTGACCTGTTGCTGGCAGTCTAGATCTATGACCTGTATCAAAGAGAAGCAATGCCATGCGAAACAATATGAAGGGAGGCAGAAAGCTGCTTGTGGGGGAAGGAAAAGCAGGGCAGGGCGCACATTGACAGTCGGTACAACTCATAAGGCAAGCACACACCTCCACTTTGTCAGCAGGGAAGATGTATTTGTCAAAGCGCTCAAGGAGCTGCTGCTTCATCTCTGGCGAGGTGATGACCAGGGCGTTGCTTTGGTTTATGAGCACGGTGCCAATATCCAGAGTTCGTGCGGTGGAGTTCACAAACACCTACACACCCAGTCATGGAAAAGCCTTTATTTTATACATATATTTTTTCTTTTATCATCATGCTGTCTTGGGCCCACGGCCTGAGGCCTCGTCCTTCAAGATTATGACAACATCATTCTAAACAGAATGCCTGCTCCTGCTAGTGAGCCTTGCGCACACTTAAGCCTTGAGATGAGGAGACAGTCCGCCAGGCCAAACCAGGCCTGATAACGTCTTTTGAGCCAACACAAAGAAGATGCTCCTAACACAAGCTTTAGGGCCCGGCATCAGATGCTCAAATGAGAGCAGATGACCGACTGGACCTGGCAGCTTGTATACAAATTTTTATACCAGTGCAAGGCCCTGGAATGCTCTGAGAGTGAATGTGGTTTACGAGTGCGATACAGAGCATCCCTTTCTGCCCTAGAGAGCGTCCTTGGGCAGCAGGGCATGCAAAGTATTCTTTCCGGAAGCAGCAAGAAGCCTCCTGTGCGCTTTGTCCTATGCAGTGAGCACCCCACAACACAGGGAGACCTAGCTGCAAGGATGATGGCAAGCTGCAACAGAGTTGGCAGGGTCTTGCTGCCCTCTGCTCACCGTATCACACCCCTGCCCAGGCCGCAAGGACTTGAACTCGTTTGTGGATTGGTTGTGCAGGAACGCCAGCCGGTCTTCCCCGCCCACACGGATCCGCCTGCTTGGCCATGCATGCCATGGGGGAGTGCTCATAACACTGAGATTGCATCGAGGCACAGGTTGGCGGCTAACAGATAGAGGCGGACAGAGCCCCTGAACAACACACACCAGGAGGGCTGGAGCGCGCATCCAGTGAAGGATGCAAAGAAGGTGTTACGCGTGAAACACAGAAATGCACACATTCCACTTCTGGTGATGCACATGAGCATGAAAGCATGCTCCTGTACATGTCCATAAGATCCTCCAGCACAGAGCCTGCTGCCATACAGCACACACAGGCTGCGTGGCGTCCCAAGGAAAGAGGTCTGACCAAGCACATAAGTTATGTGATATAACACACCATCATGTACTAAAGATGAAACACTCGCAATCTTCAGACATGGGCAGGGATTGGCTAATACCACTGCGCCTTCTGCGTGCTTAAAAAGGCATGAGCACATAAGCCTGTTCAGCACGGCTCATTTGTAAGGGTGATAGCCCGAGGACCTGGACTGTGCCGGGCAGACTTTTGGGATCTTTGTTGCATTGATGCTCGTAGCGGCTCCTCCTACTGTGCAACTGGTAAACAGCAGTCAGGTCCGCACCCCCAGTGGCTCCGATCACACAGCACTACGCCTGTCTCGACCGCTGCTACAGCCTGCTGCATATTGCCATAGGTGCGTGCCACGCCTTGGTCCTGCATATAGCAGCAAAGCAGAGCTAAGGCTGATGAAGACAGCAGAATTGAAAAAAGGGCTGCATTATGAAAAAATCAGAGAACCTCCGCCCATCAAAAGAGCGCCATTGCAGCACGTTGTTGAACAGGTAATTTTGGAAAAGCTGTTAACCTCGCTTGAGCCTCTTGCACAAGGAGACCTTACAATCGTAGGTGTACGCACTCACGTCAAACTGTGCACCCAGCTCCTCCTTGATGGACCGCAAGTCTCCATCTATCTCAGGCATCTCCAGGTCCAGTGCATCTAGATCCAGGGAGGCTTGCACAGCCAGAAGGGACCCATAACGAGGAGCAGTGTGCTGCTTTGGCATCTTGAAAGGGCACTGGAATGGCTGCGCAACAGCCCTCTTTGCACTGCATTTATTTGAGAGCAAGAATGCTTGCATGTGTTGCATTGCGTGCATGTGTGTGCACGCGTGTGTGTGTTCAAGTGCATTTGTGTGTGTGCACGCGTGCACGTATGCGTAAGTGTGTCTTGTGTATGCGCATGCGCGCGTGTGTGCGTGTGTGAGTGTGTGGGGGTGCTCATGTGCGCGTGTGCGCGTGAGCGTGGGTGCATGTTTGCGTATGCGCTTATGCACGGGCGTGGGTGGGTGCGTGCATGCGTACGTGCGTGCGTGCGTGTGTGTG
>LFIK01004197.1_pt1 | contig 11662 bp, 12 predicted proteins | sample 643401 | NCBI WGS metagenome assembly LFIK01 (sample SAMN03777447, study PRJNA286221) | soda lake metagenome | biome: soda lake; feature: Kulunda steppe; material: water; isolation source: sample T5-Br brine of Lake Tanatar-5 | place: Russia: Kulunda steppe | collected 2010-07 | reverse complement strand
TGTGTGCCAATCAGCGGCCGTGCATTTCTGAGGGCATGGTGCTGCATACTCGTGGCAGAAAGTAGCACTTTTGGCATGTGTCATCATTGTGCAGCAGCTTGAATGTGCACGTGCAGGAGAGCTAAGGTCGTGCCGTCCAGACCTGCATGCAGTCTCCATTGGCACGTATCTGCAAGAGGGTGCATGTGAAGTCAAGGTGCAAAGGCACAGATGTGTGCAGCCGCAGCCTAGCATCAGCATGCGGCGGTGGCACTGCATTGCGCCGCTTAAAAACCAACCAGCATGCATCTTTATAATCCAGCCTTACCTAACCAAACAGCATGCACATGTGTCCCGCTTGTACGTACCAAGTAGCTCTGTGCCCGCGCCCAAAATGCGCCAACTAAATTCATCTCAGCCCAGCTTTGGCCCAGACACCAGTCTCCGGACCATGTCGGGCACTTCAGTGTGTGATATACCTCTCCCTCAACACCCATGTATGCTGCTCAACTGCCTAGGATCTACAACCCTTATTTTGCCTGCAAGAAGGCAGCGTTGGCCGCATGAGCAGACATGCATGTACGCCAGTTCAATTCATTTTGCTTGTGCATGCAGGAGGATGACCATACAAACATGAATACTATCTATGATGAGATCAGGACCATCTCTAGCATATTCAATGTTCAGAGCAAGGGCGAACAAGTGATTGAGGAACTTGAGACTGACTTTCAGTTGGTGAGTGTGCCTCAGGCATTCTCCATGGGTCAGGAGATCTTCTCTGAATGACACCTAAGCACTTCAACTTGTGAATAGGTGTCTCAGGCATTCTCCATGGGTCAGGGGGTTACATTCAAATGACAGCTGAGCACGTCACCTGGTGCAGTACTGTTGGATTCCTGGAAAGATCGATAGTACATCAATACGAATCTTTGTGTATTGTGTGCCTTTGTCTGCATATCTAAATGAAGGCTGCTCACACCCAAGGATTGGGTGCTCCACAGTTGCATGTGCGCTGTTGCTCTCTTTTGCCTTTCCCCCCCTCATTTCTGTATTATTTGGGACAATGTCCTTGATTAGGACTCTTGCTTGCTATTCTGCTTCCATCATCAGCTCCTTGCATAATCTCCACCTTCACGCTTGATCTCTTTGTTTGGCACTCCTTGTCACATACAGGTGAAGGATCTTATGGCCAACTGGGTAAGTGGGACATGCCAATGCTCCTTTGCTGTGCGGTGGGTGCTTGTGCAACAACTTTGCAGAGGACAAACTTGGAAGTGCACATTGTGCAGGCCAGCCTTGCCCTGTTGCTGGTGCATTGTGGTACATTTGGTTCTGACACGTATCTTAAGAAGGCCACAGTACAAAAATGTGCCACAAACTTGACCAGCTTGGGGCCGCCATATTGTGCACTCTGCTGCTCAGGATGGAGATCAACCACTGCGTGCTCTCTGGTTGGACGGATGGGATGATGAGGCGCCTTTCGTAGGCGCATGCTGCGGCGCTCCTGCGCTGATTATGAAAGAGGCGGGCTTGGAAAATGTCGCCAAGGACTTGGGGAGGGAGGAAAATGCCAACTGGAAGTCCATGGCCTGGGAGGTGAGTCCATAGCCTGGGAGGTATACTACGACGACCAGTTCACTAGCACACCATGCTAGGGTGCTTGCACAACAGGTGCACTGTCCCAAGTAGGTTCAGATAATTGGGTCCGTGATGGAGTGGTCAACGCATGGCCTGGATGGCGCATGGCGCACTGGCGCTGGTGCCAGCACCCTTTGACTTGAGAACCCCTGTGCCTACCTGCCCGATCACTTGGCCGTGCATGCGCGTCTGTACCTCATGACCACTGCCACCTGCATGCCCCTCCAGGAGATCCTTGCTGCAGACCCGGACGTGATCATCCTCATTGATGCAAACTGGTGAGGGCCTGCGATGCAAGCATTTGGCAGGCAGTACGCAGCACATGTTTGCGTGTCTGTGCCTGCAAAGGCACGTGTGCCCCAGAGAAAGGTGCGGCGCTGATCCAGCACACACTGATTACCACAGCTTGACACACAATGTGCTTGAGGGCGCTCAAGAGCGCGATGCACTCCCTGACTGGGGAGCTCCTCCATGCTGAGCCGTCTCACCAGGACCTTGTGCAAAGTCTGGCGGTGATGGCCCGGCTCTTCGCTCCCCTCATGTGCAGGGATACGGCATCTTCAAAAGTGGAGCAGCTGTGCAATGCAAACCATGCTGCATCCAAGCTGACGGCAGTAAGGCAGCACAAGCTCATCACCATCCCTTTCAGGTTTGCCTCTCGGGAGTGGCCCTAGCTGCCTGAGATGCTTGCTACTCGAGGGAGGGGTGCAGGCTCCTGCTCCTCAGGGGTGCTGCGCATGAGGTACCGGGCCAGCATGCAGCGAAAGTATCCTGGCAGTCAAGCAAAGCAGCTCTGCATTGCTTGCCTCAGTAAAGCTCAAGAAGTGCTCAAGCTCGGCTCGCAGTCTGCGCCGGCGGGCAGTGACAAGATCCACGCTCCTGTCCTTGTGCAGCGCCTCAACATTGGGTGTCAAGATTGGCAAGTCTGCTGTCAACCTTGCAGTGGCAGCACTGTACGAAAACGGAGCCATTGATCAGTCAGTTGCAAACCCATACTTCAAGTGAGTAATCCGCAGGCAGTGAGACCCACCATCAAGCAGATGCCCCCAACCTGCCCTGTCGCAGCAAGCAAGTGGTCTGAAGTTTCAGCTGATCATAACAACATCCACACAGACGCCCTCACTTGCTTGATGGCTGTCAGCTATCTGCTCTGCGCACTGCAGCAGGCCTCCAAGCGTAACTTGTTACTCAGTAAGTCATTGGTCTTGGGTTAGCAAGGACAGGCAGCACGGGCGCCCCTTGAGCCATGCAGCGTTTGCACTTGCGTGACACATTGCACTTGCGTGACACATTGCGCCGCACCCTGCAGGACCGTGTCTGAAGCCCGGGAGGGCTACCGCATGGCACTGTCAGACAGCGGGATGGGCTTCTTCCTGACCCTGCCGGAGGAGCTGCACGAGACGTGCCCGCTGTCCTCCTTTGCAGCAAACCAGGGGCCGCAGGCCGCACCACAAGAATCTCCCAGCGATAATGAGGGCTTGTCAAAAGGTGGGTATAGCCGCGGCCGCTCCTTTTACTTAAACCCTTTTTCTGTGGAGGATGGTGGTGGTGCAGTCAGTGGCAATGCAGGGTGAGCCGCAATACGGGGAGTGAATGGGTTTGTGGGTGAGGATGGAGTTTGGGAGTGTGCACACTGACTGGTAAAACTGTGTTTGCCGGTCATGTGGCCCTCCTTGCTGGGGATTTCAACCCCAGCTGTTTTTACAAAGGCCTGTCTGCGCACATGGTGTTGGACCCCAGCCAAATGGGCCAGAGCTCACTTTTGTGAGGACTTCTCACTGAAAGCTTTTTGGAATCACATTTTCTCTTAACATTGCGCTATCTGTGACTAGGGTTGCTTTGCTGGGGACGTTTTGGCCTGTACGTGACTGTCATAACGTGTGCATGCATTCATATATTCATGTGAACAGCTGCATCGTCTTGGGATCCTTACCTCGCAAGGTCACCAGAGTTGTACTAAAATTCAATGCTTCAAAATCGCCAAACGCCAGCATGCGTGCCCTTTGATGTGATGTCTGGATACAAAACTGATTTGTCCAACTGCCAACCAAGTCCAGATTTCACAACCACACATGTTAATGCAGGGGCAATTGCTGGCATCTGTGTTGCCAGCATTGTGGGAGGTCTTGCGGTCATCATGGCCTGTGTGGTGGCTTGGCACCACATGAGATTCCGGAGGAAGTACAGCTCCTTTCTGCAGCAGTCTCAAGAGCCAGTCATGAAGGTGCACGACAACAAGGCACATCTCACTGCCAATGATTCACCAGCATGATGACATAGTATTGTTGCCTACTGCTTGTAGTAGCAAGTTGTGTGTGCATTAGAATTTATGAATGCGTTTCGAACTTCACTTTGCTAAAGCGACACATCACGATGACTTGATGATGAAGTGCTGCAATCTCAAGCTAGCCCAATTTGTTGCAGCTCGGACTTTTTTTGGGAGATCATCTCTTCTTGTGACTTGAACTTGTGACCGTGTACTACACTGTGTTCTGTCTTACAAATCATTTGTTTTGCTTGCTCCCCAGTATGACGTGTCCACTGTGTTCATGCCAATCCATACTTAAGGCAATTTCTACCCCCATACCCTCTCACTAAGTAGAACCTGGTAGCTGGTAAGAAAGGAAGACTTTGCCCTCAGGGGCTCCCTGGTAGCTACCCTTAGTAGCTATAGCTTGTCTTTGTACTCTTCATAAAGTTTTGGTGTCTTTGTCCTTTATCCAAACTGCTGATTGATCAGATTTTTATTCTACCTTGCTGCTGACATACTTGTTGAAGTTGGATTTTTCCTATATCCACTCCGGGGTGGGAGCTCTCCCAACCTGACATCCAATTATTGTATTGCCGCCTCGTCTCTGGCGGCAGGGTGCAGAGTGTATCAGGGTTACAAGGGTAAGGCCTTCAGTCAAGAAGTGTGACTGCTAGCCTGCTCATAAAAAACCCATCAGTTCATAAAGGAAAAAAAATAGCTTGTTGTTTTCCTGGCCCAGATTGCATTGTTTAAGCCTGCGGAAGTTAATAAGGAGGCATAAGTCTTTTGGAGAGGGACCACGTGTGGATGGGTGCAGTGGAAAAGGACTTGTTGCTCATCCTGTACATCATGAGCATTACACAAGTCACAAGTAAGGGAGGCATATGTGAGTCCAGGTCACAGTTTCAATTCGTAGAGTGTGGGCACGAAGTCTGAAGCGAGCCACGCTGCGGATAATGTCACGAGGAAGATTAAGAAGCATGTATTTAGGAAGGGTGTATGGCGAATGTGTGACCATGGCCCTCCTGGTAGGGAGGGCGCACCATTGATGGTAAGTGGAGCGTTTGCTGTTGCTCTCTCGTGGATGTATATCAGAATAAGGTGTCCAATAATCCAAGTGCCTCTCCCTGAGAGCAGAGTGCCTCTCCCTGAGAGCGAGGTGTATAAAAGTGCTCTGACTTACTTTGGTACCACGGCGTGACTGTCCACCAGACACTCGGCATGACAACAGTGCCTGAGCATGCAGCCAGACCCATGCTTGCAGTGGCCTATCGTGTGCGTGCTTTTTGTTTGTGACACTGCCCATTGCAACAGGCCTCTTGCATCTCAGTGGCCAACCAAGACACACGTAGTTCCTGCTGGTTTGTATGACAAATCTAAAAATTAGGCTTTATTGCCAGCCTGGTCGTTAGGCCGATTCGTATGTTGCTGGTTTTCGCCTTATCTAGCCATACTGTGTCTTAGCCAAATAAGTGTCTGAGACTGTGTGATTGAGATCAGACAGTTGTTGGTTGGAGATATTGCACTGAGCCTGGAGTATTGGAGAGCCAGTTATTGAGCTGCAAGGTTGTGCGCGGGGTCTTAATCCCCCAGCTCGCCGCAGAGGGCACACGGCTACATAGACCATGAGCTGCATCATTCCTTGCGCCATATCATGTCTTCAATAGTCAACCCTTTTGAATCTTCATCACGCACACACGGTTTGGCTGCCATGATTCCCCTCCACCCCCCCTGAGCCTCCGAGCTTACACCGCCATCTTGCAGCACTGACCTTGGTTCTTTGTTCAGGTCATCAACTTGAAGTGTTCACAATCAAAGCCAGAAAATAGAAATTCTCAATAATGGGCCCTCCAATACTCTGGGTTCAATTATATATCTCCAACCAACAACTGCCTGACCTCAAACACACAGTCTCAGACACCAATTTGGCAAAGACACAATATGGTGCGGCAGTTGTCATGCCAGATCACTGTTATTGACTGATCAACAATTTGATGTACACGCACTACCCCCTAATACAGGGCAGATATTGACTGACAAGAAAAATAGATGCCATGGATTATATACACTGAATGAATTGAAGGTGTGGTCATGTCACGCTACCACACAGTGTGTATATCAAATGTTGATCAGTCAATAACAGTGATCTGGCATGACAGCCAGCCAAAAACAATCCATATTGTTTGAGATGAGATGGCAGAGTTTGTTGTGCCTCTGAGAAAGGAAATCAGAAACTGTCTGACAATCAGGCTTGGAGCACCTCAAAGGTGATAGATTCTGGTCCTCCCTTCAGATACCACACTTAAATCTCTTGGAGGGCACACTCAGTGTGAAGCAGTCTGCATTGAAATGGGTTGTTCTACTTGGCATTAACCTCTGCAATAATTGTTTGAAGCTGCTATTAAGTTCTGCAACGGCGTCCTGTACAGTCCTCGAGGAGTGCATCCCTTAGGCAGGTCTTAAAGCTAAACGCGAGCTTCAGCCTTAGTTCAAGACTCTTGGTTGGATCTGCTGTCTGTGCTTTTGACACCTTTTGCATCTTTGTTGGACACCAGGGCTGTGAAACGCATACATATGCCTTCGAGAAGTTCTTGCAAGGAAATTCTGATTGTTATCCACAATCTTCTCTTGCTGACCTGAGCTTCTAAAGTGAGGAGAGTGTGGAGGGAAGTTGCTGATCAGGTCATGACCTTGACCCTCAGGATTGCAACAGCAAGCATGCAATTTATTTGCAATCTCGGTTTTTTCCTTTAAGGGAGGCTCCCCTTTCGGACTTTCATGTGCAATACGGGTGTGCCCCTCTATGTCCACCTCGCTATTCAAAACAAAGTTGTACCCTGACCTCCATAGCCACATTTCAAAGGTTTCAATTGCACGCACTCTGGTGCGATGAAAAAGCCTTAAAAAAAGGATATCATGTCCTTCCTTAATGATTGTGACCAGTGCTCCCGTCAGAAACTACTTGGCATGACTGAAGTGCGGTTGAAGCGGTCGAAGTGCGGTTGAGAATTTCCAACCGGATGGCATTCGTGAGCGGTCGAAATCTACCTTGCGGTACCGGTTTCAACCGGTTGAAAATCTTAGTCTCAACCATTTAACATCTCTTCAATTGCGACCTTTCCCGACAAGTCTGAAGCTGCTGCATTAAGGCAATGGGCATACATTTGTGTCACGGTCCCTTCTTTTGCCAGGCTTTTGCTCTCAACCGTTGAGACGGCATTGAGGTGACCACATCATCCGCACTTCAACCGAGCCTGGAAATGTCTGACTCTTGCTGCTGCGCAAAATAAGGTGCATGCTCTTTTTCACTGTCAAGCCTTGTTTGTGTAATTCAAAGAGTACAATCTTTTCGTCCCTTTCTATGGCCCTTTATCTTTTGCAGTTCACATGTGCTTGCTCAAAGGTATCTTAGGTGTGAAGCGCACCACTCCCAACTGGTCTGTGTTACGTGAGTGTGGCCAAGAGCCCTTGCAATTCTATTGGTTCCGAGCGGCTGTGAGATTCTATAATGCTCTGCTATGCAGACTGCATAATGCACCTAGTAGTAGCACTCTTGCCAAAGTCCTCAAGGCTGATATTGCGATGAGCACCATCAACAAGAAGTGCTAGAGTGCTGAGTTCTTGGATGCTTTTCATGGTTTGGAAAGGAGCGGTGATTGCCAGCATTGCGTGAGAATATTTCAAACGATTCACAGTCTCAAATTGTTGTCGATGTGAGAAAGAGGTTGGGGAGTATCTGGTACTACCAGACCCGGTAGTACTAGGTAAACCAGCTAGGCAATGAAGATCAGATGGACAAGGCTGCAAAATATTTTAATTGGGTTGCTTTGCCTCTTAGGTCGGTGACTGTTGATGGACGGCCTTTTTCTGTACCTAGGTATCTGCATCTGGATTTAGGCAAGCAAACACAGCGCAGCGTGGCACGTTTTAGATTACATTCCCATTGCGCTGCTAGTCGAGACAAGAAGCTGGGAACATCATGACGGTACCTGTGATAAGTGTGGCTTGCAGGCAATTCAAGATGAAAAATACGCTCTTTTTCTGTGCCCATGCATGCAAATGTGATCGTTGTGGCTTCAATTTGAAGACTTGTTTCACGATTTACTGATGGCACACAAAAGTACTGTCAATCAGACTGGAGCACTCTATTTCTCCCAAGCTTGTTCTGAGGATGTCTTCATTTTTCCAGAAACAAACTAATGATTCCTATCGTTTTATCTCAGAGCTTATGGATGTTTTCTGTATAGCTGGTTCACCAGCAACCTGAACAGTCAAACTACCTGGCTGAAGGCCAAACTTAAACTTGTAAACTTGTAAACTTTACCTTTTGCATGCCTTGCCCAAGCAGACTGTCTTTGAAACCTTCCTCAGCGGCACAACAAACTTTCAATTGGTTATTTGACCACTTTTCGGCTGGTGATGACCTGCCACGAACCAATCAGCCTGATGACTAGGCTTGCGATTGACCCAGAACTTGCAAACTTGTCACTTGCAAGGAAAAAAACAGTGAAAATAAGTCCCATGGGTATCAACAGCCCCTTAAGTGGTGCCAACATGCTTCTTAAGGCCTTCAGGCTGCGCGACCCATCTCCGCTCGAGAGAGCACCTTTAATCTATCTGGACGCCAAGTAAGCTACGACATTCACTACATGTGAGACCAGGGTATTTCTGCACAGCTGTACAGCTTCTGCCCCTGTGCAACAAGACACACGCAGCCAATGGCACTCCTCATGATAGCTGCAGGCTACGGCCTGTAGCAAGCTAAACAAAGCCCAGCCAGCACCATCTCGTTTCCCATCCCTGCTTCTGCGGCTACCTGCTCATATCTCCACTTGCGTAGACATGCGGCTCAACTCGTTTCCAAGGTCAGACACGCGAGCCTCCAGCTGCGACACAGCCTGCATGGGCACACAAGCCAAAAAGCAGGGAAGGAAGCGTTTTAAGGCATTCACAGAGCGTCCTCAGCATATGCACAGCGTTTGAAAGGAGTGCTTTAAATATTCCCAAAGCGCCTTCGGGAGCGCTCTTAAGCATGCATCCTAGAAGCGTCTCTAGAGAGTCCTTAGTATTCACGAGCGCTTCAGGGAGCGCTCCAAAGGATTCACAACGTGTATTCAATGAGCTCTCTGAAACATTCTCAAAACGGCAAAAGCATTCACAAAGCAGCAGTGTCGGGGTACGGCCAGCGGCTGCATGCCGAGAAAGGGAAGATGCTGGTTCCGAGCTGATTGAGAGATGAAAGGCACAGAGTGGCATCTCTTGGTGCTCCTAGTACGGTTCCGTGGGAAGCCCGCAGCTCTCAGGTTTTTCGTTCATTTCCAGCGTTCAGAACAGAAAGCCTCCGATACAAAAATGATCACAGTTAAGAATGCAGAAGGGCCACACTGCAAAACACAGTGAGCAGTGCCATGGGGCAATGCACAGACACCCATGGCGTGAGCTCTGTAGGGTGGATGCGTGAAGGGCACATGTGTGCGCTCCAAACCCACCTGCAGCTGGTTGCTAAGAATGCGCACGATGGCACCCACCCACCTGTAGCTGGTTGTTAAGGATGCGCACGAATGGCACCCACCCACCTGTAGCTGGTTGTTGAGGATGCGCACGATGGCACCCATAGGCGTCGCAGGGTCTCCCAGGGTTGCTGTACCCAGCTCGTTCACGCTGCTGACCTGCGGATGCATGAGCGCAGGTAGGCCACAGTCTGGACGCATATGCCACGCACAAGACACACGACCCTCCCGGGGCCTCTATACTGTGTGGCATGCAGAAGTGGGTCTTGGGCACGCTGCTTGCCTGCACCCCACAGTCGCCCTGGGAGGCACTGGCGCCTACGTCAAAGAGACATGTTTTTCGATTGTGTGCACCGCACATCTTTTGCGGGTAGCGGGCCTACCCGCCCCCCCGCCCTCCTCACCGTCGCGTGCAAGTCCTCTCCCAAAGTCATCAGTGCAGCGCTGACCGCCTCTGACCGGGCGTACAGCCGGTCCCTCTCACGTGCATCCGCATCCATGAGGCCGCGCTCTGGGGCCAGCAGCCGCTCAGCCTCGCCCTCGATCGACGCCAGCGCATCGTGCACCTCCTGCACGTATGGAGCAGGGGCGCGTCCAGGCAAGACCAGGTGACCGGAGGCCCAGCGCGCGCGTGTGGGCGATGTGGGGTGCGCTTGTGCGTGCTGCTGCTCATGTAAGTCCTTGATGCGCGCGCTTGTGTGGCGGGGTGCGTGCATGATTCACACACGCACGCGCGATCTTGAGGGCGCCCGTGCATAGGTACAGTGTGTATGCTAGTGCATGCAAGATGCGCATGTTTTGTACTTTGTGGCCTGTTCAAGCCATGTGCCAGCACCAAGTTGTGCGCGTAATTGCGCCGCTTCTGAGACTGACAGGATAATGTGAAGGCATGGCATTGGGGCATGAGGTATTGTTAGCTGGAGAGAGTATTTTGCAGGGACTCAGCCAGTGGTCGGGGCTTGCCAAATGGTGCGCCCAGGCACGGCGTCCCGTCCTGCAGGTACCGCGCTGGGCATCTTCCCGCGCCCAGAGCGCGCGATTTGGTGCCTGTGCTTTGTCTGAATTGGCGTTTGGTAACAAGGGCAGGCGACGCGCAGTGCTCTGACCACCCCGACGTGCGTGCTTGCATCCTATTACTGACGCCAGTCGGTCCGCCCCCCGCCCTCTCCGCAAGGCGCCCCTCACAGCACACAGAGCACCCCCCGCATTGCGTGCAACAATCACCAATATCTACAATGGCGTGCGAGGGAGGGGGCGGGGCAGCGGCGCTGGTGGATGGGGGCGTGGTCAAGGGGAAAGGCTACAGTGTTGTGTGTACTTGCAAGCACACATGCCACGGCCAGTGCTTGTGTGGCACGCAAGTGCACGCGCCTGTGCATGCACACGTTTGTGCCACATTGCACACACGGGAACATGCGCACTTCTGCAAGCAGGCAGCTGATTTATTGCAAGCCACCCAACTGATGACACACCGTACGTGCGACGCACGCTCGGCTGTCCACCCCGTGCTTTGCTCACAGCACACATGGCACAACTAGAAATGGCCAGGGCCAGCACCACCACCAGCACCAGAAGAGCATGAGGGCATGTGGAGTCCTCTACCCACGGCTCATCCCTCTGCCTCGCATGCCCCTCTGCCCCGCACATCCCTCTGCCCTGCGTACCCCTCTGCCCTGCACGTCAACCTGCCCCACAGCTCTCCTTTCCTCTTTTCCCTAAAGACCTCCCTGCTTGGTTAAACTGCCCTGCCAAGTACATCTATCTCCTTGACCAAACATACCCCCGCCCCGCACCCGCACCCGCACTCGCACTCGCACCCCCACCCATGTGCGCGCGCACCTTCTGGTGCGTCTCCAGCATGTACAGCTTGCGCTCCAGCGCATCCTGCCCGGCACTGACGCGCTTCAGCTCGCCCTCCACCTCCAGCAGCGCGTGACGGTTTGACAGGATGTGGCGATCCCACGCGGCCAGCGCGGCTGCACAAGCAAACAGGCGCCAGCTCACGTGTTCTGAGTGCGCTCTTTCCTGCCCGCAGAGCGGACCAGCAAAGCCTTCGCGTGCCATGCTGCGATCGCGGCAGCGCCAGGGAGTAGCGTGGTCAAACTTACGAGGCGCACAGCCTCGTTGTGGGAAGGCATAGCTTACACCAGGGCGCGACACACAGACCCTCGAGCGCACGCGTGCACACGCGCACATACATGGGGCCACAACACACAGACACACACACAGACACACACAGGCCATGACCAGTAGGTGTGACTGAGTGGGCAAAGCCACACCCACG
>LFIK01004194.1_pt1 | contig 11666 bp, 11 predicted proteins | sample 643401 | NCBI WGS metagenome assembly LFIK01 (sample SAMN03777447, study PRJNA286221) | soda lake metagenome | biome: soda lake; feature: Kulunda steppe; material: water; isolation source: sample T5-Br brine of Lake Tanatar-5 | place: Russia: Kulunda steppe | collected 2010-07 | reverse complement strand
GCAGAACACGAGCCGGACCTGTCCGTGCTGCGGCCACGTATCGGCGGACAATCGGCAAACACAAGCCCGATTCACCTGCGTGAACTGTGGCTTCGAGGAAAACGCCGATGTGGTCGGTGCGATGAATCTTTCAAGGGCGGGGCACGCCCGGTTCGCCTGTGAAGTGAGTGGTGCAGTCATGCCGCCAGCAGCAGGAACCCACCGAAGTGATTCAGGGGCGGTTCAATGCCGCAACTGAGCGCCGTAGGAATCTCCGGCCTTCAGGCAGGGGAGGATGTCAAGGAAACCTGCATGGTGAATGGCGCCCGTTTCTGTACGCGCTCGAGGGCGGGCTGCTGCCGCTCGGGCTAGACCGGGTTGCCGGTGATGGCAGCCGCCGTCCGGCGTTGCTCGGCATGATCATGATGAAGGCGCCATTGGCAGTTGTGGGTGCTGCGATCCGCGCCGGCTGTCCGACCGATCCGGATCACTATCTGCCGGCGGTGGCCTCCGGCAATCCGCTCAAACTCGATGTCTTGCGACGTTACCGAACGCCGGCAACCGGGCTGTCGATCCCCGCATCGACGCTGTTGTCGTCGGCGCTTCCGCACAAACAGCCCGGTCTGGTGAAGCGTGTCTGGCGTCTGCGCGATGACTGGGACGCGGCCGATCTGCGAGAAAACGCTCGGTTGTTCGACATGGCGCTCTCGCAGCAGGCGCCGTTGGCGGTGATGGAGTTCCTGCTGGAGCGTCGGATTGGTCCAAGCCTGCCTCTGCTCAATGGTGGTGTCACGTCGCTACCGGCGGGGCTGACCCGGTTGCTGCTGGCGCACGGCTGGCCGCTGCCGCCCTGTGGGGAGGGGGGGTCAGGTCGTGTTGTGGTGCTTACATGCGGTGTCATTGATCCTGGCACCGGCGCTGATATATTCTACCAACACTTCGATTCATCATATGGGCTGTTGACGATCGTTGTCATCGTCACAGTTTCGCGTCCATCTTCCTCTCAATCAACGCGATGCGCTCAACATGACGTCTTTCTCCGCTCCGCTGCTCGATACTGCGACCGAAGCAACAGACTGGATTGCACGCATTCAGGCTGGGCTGATCGGCGAAGGGCAGGCGATCGCGGGGCCATTCGGGCCGCGCCCGCTGGTCTACGCCGATTTCACCGCTTCAGGCCGTTCCCTTGATTTCATCGAGAACGCCATTGCCCAATGGGTGCTGCCCTTCTATGGCAACACCCATACCGAAACGTCGGCGACCGGTATGCACACGACACGGCTGCGCGAACTTGCGCGCGCCTCGGTGCGCGCTGCACTGGGAGCGGGTGACGAACACGCCATCATCTTTACCGGTTCCGGCGCGACTGGCGCGATCGACCGGTTTGCCAGAATGCTGAATCTGCAGGCGTTGCGTTCGCCGCGTCCGGTGGTGTTTGTCGGGCCGTTCGAACACCACTCCAACGATCTGATCTGGCGCGAAGCGCAGGTCGAGCTGGTGCGGATTCCGGCTGACGCCGAGGGCAGGCCGGATGTCGACGCGCTGCGTGCAGCACTCGCGCGTTTTCCCGATGAGCGGTTGAAGCTCGGGGCGTTCTCGATGGCGTCGAACGTGACTGGCGTCCGCAGCGACCTGCGCGCACTTGCGCGCGCCATGCACGATCATCATGGTGTGATTGCCTGCGATTCGGCAGCCGGCGGTCCGTACATGCGCATTGCGATGCGCGAGTCTGCGCCCGGGGCCGATGATGCGATTGACGCCGTCTTCTTGTCACCACACAAGTTTCCCGGTGGGCCCGGGACGTCGGGCGTCCTGGCGATCCGGCGGGCGCTTTGCACCGGTCCGATCCCGGCGCTGCCAGGTGGCGGCACGGTCAGTTATGTCACCGAGCATGACCATGTTTACGTCACCGAGCCCGAGCGTCGCGAGGAGGCGGGGACGCCGGCCATCGTCGAGAACATCCGTACCGGCATGGTGTTGCGACTGAAGGAGCTGGTTGGCGTCGAGCGGATCGACGCGCGCGAGTCAGCTGCCGTTCAGCGCGCGCTCGATGCCTGGGCAGCGGTGCCCGGCATCGAACTGCTTGGTCCGCCATCGTCCGATCGGCTGGGGATTTTCAGTTTCAATATTCGCGCCGGGTCGCGGCAGCTGCACCACAACCTGGTCGTTGCCATGCTCAATGATCTGTTCGGTATCCAGGCGCGTGGTGGTTGTTCGTGTGCCGGGCCGTACGGCCATGCGTTGCTTGGTATCGATCACGATCAGGCGCTGCGCCACCAGGCGCTGGTTGATCGGGGATTGTCGTTGTACCGACCAGGCTGGGCGCGGCTCGGGTTGACGTGGTTTCATGACGCGGCGACGATTGATTACGTGATCAATGCGGTCTCTGTCATCGCCCGGCACGGGTCTGCGCTGATGCGTTTGTACGACGTTGACCGCGGCGCCGGCATCTGGCGTGCGCGCGGCTTTAAGCCGTCTTGGCTGCCGAGCGACATGGCAACATTGTTCACGCAGCGACCGGCCACGTGTGACGCGCCGCCGGGCTTTGATCAGTGCATGGCGCAGGTCGATGCGCTCGTGCGCCAGGCACAGGCGACGCCGCCAGCGCCGCCGCCCGTCACCTGCGCCGAGGAGGACGCGTTGCGCTGGTTCTGGTGGCCGGCAGAGTCTGATCGCGCCTGCACTGAACTCTATCAGCCGTCATGAAGGGCGTGGTGATGAAAACGACGGGTTCTCGTGCCGTGGAGTCGCCCATCGGGCTGCAGGCGCTCAACGCGCAGGTGCGGCGTGATCTTGCCTGCATGAATCTGCCTGCCGCGAACTGGGTGCCGTCGACCGTGGTGCCGAATGCTGAGCGCGTGCATGATGTGGTCGTCATGGGTGGTGGGATGTGCGGGCTCGTCGCCGGCTTTGCGCTGATCGCAGGCGGCATGCGCAATCTGCGCATCCTGGACCGGAACCCGGCGGGCGCGGAAGGGCCGTGGGTGACGTATGCGCGCATGGAAACGCTGCGTTCGCCGAAGACGCTTCCAGGGCCGTGTTACGGGATGGGGTCGCTGACCTTCCGCGCCTGGTTCGAGGCGCAGTTTGGCGCCGAGGCCTGGGAGGCGCTCGACAAGATTCCGCGAACACAGTGGATGGATTACCTGCGCTGGTATCGTGATGTGCTCGATCTGCCGGTCGAAAACGGCATCGAGGTGCTGCGCATCGAGCCGGAGGGCGCGTTGTTGCGGCTGACGCTGCGCGGTGCCGAAACCGACAGCATCCTGACCCGGCATCTGGTCATGGCAACCGGTCGTGACGGGACCGGCGGCCCGAACATTCCGTCGTTTGTCGACACGCTGCCGCGGTCGGCGTGGGCGCATTCTGCCGATGACATCGACTTTGCCGCGTTGCGCGGCAAACGCGTTGCCGTGGTCGGCATCGGTGCCTCGGCAGTCGACAATGCCGCCGAGGCGCTCGAAGCCGGTGCGGCCGAAGTGCACCATCTCATCCGCCGCACCGAGATGCCGACCATCAACAAGATGATGGGTATCGGCAGTGCCGGTTTCACGCACGGCTACGCCGGGCTGAGCGATGCCTGGCGCTGGCGCTTCATGCATTACGCGTTCGTCACGCAGACGCCGAGTCCGCGCGGGTCAACGCTGCGCGTCAGCCGGCATCCGAATGCCCGTTTCCACTTCGGTGCCGGCGTGCTCTCGACGCGCATGGACGGTTCGGAGATCGTGGTGACCACCCCGAAAGGCGAGCTGCGCATTGACTTCCTGATCCTCGGCACCGGTTTTCGCATCGAAGCGGCAGCACGCCCTGAACTCGCCGATTATGCCGACCGGATCCTGTTATGGCGCGATGTCTACACGCCTCCGCCCGAACTCGCGCATCCCGAACTCGGCAACTTTCCGTATGTCGGGGATGATTTTTCGTTTCGCGAGCGTGAGCCGGGGACCGCCCCCTGGTTGCAGCGCATTCACTGCTTCAACTATGCCGCGTCGCTCAGTCTGGGCAAGGTCAGTGGTGACATTCCGGGGATCTCGACCGGGGCGGGCTGGCTGGCCGGCGGGATTGCGCGGGCGTTGTACACGGCGGATGTCGACGTGCACTGGCAGTCGCTGCTCGATTACAACAAGCCCGAGCTGCTCGGTGACGAGTGGCGAGCGTCCGACTGGCCGGAGGAGGATCGATGAGCGAACAGGTTCTGGAGCGCGCAGCCGGCGTGCCGGCTGACGGGCCGCTCGCTGAGGCGCTGGCTAAGCGGTCGCGGCTGATGGCGCTGACGCAGGCGAGTCACGACGCGGCGTTGTTGCCGACCACGCCGGGTGGTCTGTCATACCGTGAGCGCGCTGCGCTGGCTGCGCGTATCGCCACGTTGTGCGCGGATGCGCCGCTTGCTGCGCACTATGCCGAGCTGGCTGGCGATCTGCCGCGCTGGGCGACGCCACATGTCCCGGGCGATGACGCGCGGATCGATGCCATGCTTGCCTACACCGACAAGATCACGCTGTCGCCGCGCGATGCGGTACCGGGCGATATCGACGCGTTGCGCGCAGCCGGCCTTGGCGATGACGATGTGGTCCGGCTCGCCGGGTTGGTCGCGTTCGTGAACTATCAACTGCGTGTCGCTGCGGTGCTGCGCGCCATGGGGGAGGGCGCATGAGCCGGGTGATCAGGAAGTTCACGACGCGTGTGCCGCACTGGCGCCCCCATGTCACGCCGGTCGACCTTGATCAGGCGACTGACGAGCAGCGCGCCGCGCTGACCGAAACCCCCTCGAACACAAAGATTTCCGAGTATGTGCTGGTGCTGGCGCATGATCCGCAAGCGCTGGCGGCGCGTACGCCGTTGTTCAACGGCATCATGTACGATGGCGATGGGTTGAGCCGGGCGGAGCGGGAGCTGGGCGCGGTGGCTGCAAGCATCGTCAACCGCTGCATCTACTGCGCGGCAGTGCATGCCAGCCGCTACAACCAGCTGAGCGGCGAGAAGGAGACCATGCAGAAGGTGTTTCTCGGTGGCGAGTCCGCCGATCTGCCGCCGCGCGACGCGGCAATCATGCGCTTCGGTGTGCGGCTGTCGCAATGCCCGCCCGAGGTGACTGCCGACGATGTGGCGACGCTGCGTTCGCACGGGCTGAACGACCTCGAGATCCTTGATCTGACGCTGTCCACCGCGCTGTTTGGCTGGGCAAACCGGTTGATGCACACGCTGGGTGAGCCGGTGGACAACCGCAACTGAACCGACCCCACAACAACAACAAACACGTTCGGCCGTCAGCCGACAAGGCCGGACAACCACCAGGAGACCCCACCATGAAGACATTCAGACTTGCCCTGCTGGCCGGGCTGACCATGCTGATGACCGTTCCGGTTGCCGCGCAGACGCTGCGTCTGGCAACCGTTGTCAATGCACCCCACCCGTGGGTCGATGCTGCCGAGTTGTTCAAGGCTGAGGTCGAGGCGAACACCGATCTCACCGTGCAGATCTTCCCCGGCGGCCAGCTCGGCAATGATGCGACGGTGGTCGACGAGATGCGCATCGGCACCGTCGATGTAATGATCGGCAGCGTCGGCAATGTTGCGCCGTTCCTGCGCAGCTTTGAATTCTTTTCGATGAACTACCTGTTCGAGGACATGGACGAATTTCGTGCCGTGACCGATCCGGACAGCGTGTTCTTCACCTGGTACGCCGAGCAGGTGGCCGATGCCGGCATCGGCCTGCAGTTGCTCGCGCTGACCGGTGGCGGTACGCGCAACCTGTCGACGGCGCGCGGCCCGGTGGCCGAACCGGGTGATCTGGAAGGTGTGCGGATGCGCACCACCGGTGCGCAGCTTGACCAGCGGATGTGGCAAGCAATGGGTGCGGTGACAACTTCGCTGCCGTGGACCGAGCTCTACACCGGTGTGCAGACCGGCGTCGTGGAGGCATTCGAGAGCACGATCAGCGGTTACTACGGCAGCCGGCTGTATGAAGTTGCTCCGTATCATGCGCTGACCGGGCATCAGATCATGATGAGTCATCTGTCGATGAGCTCGATCGCCTGGAACCGTCTGAGCGACGCCGATCGCGCCGCGGTGACCGAGGCGGCACGACTGGCCGGCGCACACGGTACCGAGCGCGGCGTCTACTATGACGGTGAGGTTCTGGCGCGCTTTGCCGATCTCGGCGTCACTGTGACCGAGGTCGATGTGCCGGCGTTTGCTGCGCGGGTCGCGGACCTGCACGACGAGGTTGCCGAGGGTCTTGGCGTCAGCCACCTCTTGCAGGCGCTGCGCGACCTGCGCTGAGCAATCGGCAATCCGGCGGACCTGATTCCGCCGGATTGCGTCGGAGCGAGACACCGTCATGGCTCTTCTGCGCGCGTTGAATAGCGTGATCGAATGGGTGTTGCTGCTGGTTGCTGGAAGCCTGTTTTCGATGTTCATCGGCACGATCTTCTATCAGGTGATCGCGCGCAACTGGCTCTCGGTCTCGGCCGGGTGGACCGATGAAGTGGCGCTGATGTGCTTTGTCTGGTCGGTGTTTCTGGGCGCTGCGGTGGCGCTGCGTCGACGCGTCCACTACGTGGTCGACATCCTGCCCGACTCTTGGGTGACCGCCACCAATGCGCTGCGACTGTTCGGCGCGCTCGCCTGCCTTCCGGTCGTTTATGTGCTGATCGTCAACGGGTTGACGTTCACCGACATGGGGTGGCGACGCGCATCGGTCTCGCTGCAGCTGCCACTTGCCTGGGTGTTCATGGCGATCCCTGTTGCAGGCGTCGCCATGGCACTGTTCTCGCTGGAAGTGATCATCGACGACATTCGGCGGCTGCGTGCCGGTGAACCGGCCGACCGACCGCTCGGGGATGCCTGAATCGATGTCACCCATCTTCACGTTGATCGTCAGCCTGCTCGTCTTCATCGCGTTGCGGGTGCCGATCGCCTTTTCGATCGCGCTGGCGTCGATGCTGACGATCTGGCAGCTCGGTCTGCCGTTGACGTCGGTCGTCAATCAGATGTTTGCCTCGATCAATGCATTTCCGTTGCTGGCCGTGCCGTTTTTTCTGTTGCTGGGGCGGTTGATGAACGATGGCGGCATCACCGATCGCTTGCTGGCATTCGCCGATGCCACGGTCGGTCACATCCGTGGTGGTCTTGGCCATATCAACGTCATGGTATCGATGATGTTTGCCTCGCTGTCGGGGTCCGGTGCGGCGGATACGGCAAGCATCGGCGCGGTGATGATTCCGGCGATGAAGAAGGCCGGCTATCCGGCCGCGTTTGCTGTTGCGCTGACCGCAGCATCCAGCGTGCTCGGCGGGATCATTCCGCCGTCGATCCTGATGGTGATCTATGGCGCATTCGGCAACGTTTCGATCGGAGCGCTGTTTCTCGGCGGCATCGTCCCCGGCCTGCTGATCGGCATCAGCCAGATGGCGTATACCTATCATGTGGCGCGCAAGATCGGCATCCGCCCCGAGGGCCGTTTCTCGTTCGGTCAGGTTGCTCGCACCGGCGTCCTGGCAACACCACCGATGATCCTGCCAATCGTCATCATCGGCGGCATCACGCTCGGGATCTTCACCGCGACCGAAGCCGCGGCGATTGCCGTCGTTGTCGGGCTGGCGCTGGCCATGCTGGTGTATCGGGCGATTTCGGTCGGACAGCTTCCGCGCATCCTGTCCGATTCGGTGATTGCCTATTCGCTGCCGATGTTTGCTGTTGCCGCTGCCGGCATCATGGGTTGGTTGATCTCGTATCTGGGGGTTGCCAACGATGTGGCTGCTTTCGTGATGTCGGTCACCGACACGCGAATCGGTCTGATGCTGCTGGTCGCCGGCTTCCTGCTGGTGATTGGGACGGTGCTCAGCCCGGTCACCGCCGTTATCATTTTCCTCCCGGTCATTCAGCAGATTGCCTCTGTCGGTGGCATCGATCAGGTACACATGGGGCTGATTGTGGTGCTGACGCTGACGCTTGGGCTGATCACACCGCCGTACGGCATCTGTCTGCTGATCGCGACTCAGATCGGTAATGTCGCCATGCCGCGTGCCTTCCTGGCGATCGCACCGCTGATCCTGCTGGTGATGCTGATCATCGTCGCCGGCATCCTGATTCCATCACTGTTTCTGTTCCTGCCGCAGACCTTCCTGCCCGACGCCTTCCCGCAGCTGCGTCGCTGAGCGGCTTGCAGACAGCGTGTGAATCGGTCAAGTTGGTTGATCAAGCCAGACAGGCAATCTGAACAGGAGGAAAGATGTCGTACGATGGGGAGCCGTATCCAGGTGTGAGGCCGGCGAGCGAGGCGAGCCGCGGCTTTGTGTTCAACCACACCATGCTGCGCGTCAAGGATCCGCAACGGTCACTGACGTTCTATACGCATGTGCTCGGTATGCGCGTTCTGCGGCGGCTCGATTTCGAGGAAATGCGCTTTTCGCTGTATTTCCTTGCCCGGCTTGCCGACGGCGAAACCATTCCGGAGGATATCTCCGAGCGAACCATGTGGACATTCCGTCAGCGCGGTGTGCTCGAGCTGACGCACAACTGGGGCAGCGAGGACGATCCCGAGCAGGCCTATCACAACGGCAACGCCGAGCCGCAGGGCTTTGGTCATCTCTGTTTCTCGGTCCCGGATCTTGACGCCGCCGAGGCCTGGTTCGATGACAACGCGGTGACTTTTGTCAAGCGTTCGGATCAGGGCAAGATGCGCGACGTCACCTTCATTCAGGACCCTGATGGCTACTGGATTGAAATCGTACAGGCCGATCGGCTTGCTGAGCTGGGGCGCTGAACCTCGCTGCATCGCCAGACACCAGCGATCATTGATCAGTCGCTGTACATCGGGCCGAGTTGCTCTTCAATCTCGCCGATCAGTTCGAGGAAGTCGGGGTCGGGACGGCGCTGGTGGGTATGAATGCGCAGCGGCGGTTGGCCAGCAATGTGAAGGACGATCACCTCGCGCTGCTCGGAGCCGAATCCGGCGCGCTCGACATGCCAGCGGCTGATTGCCTCCATGGCGACGCGGCGGGTGCTGTATAGCCCGTATGGGAGGCGCGGAAAGCGTGGCCTGATCGTCTCGGTCACGCTATCCGGCGAGACCGACCAGACGACGACCGCCATCTGGCTGAGACCGACGACCACCACCCAGCCGAGTCCAAGACCGATCAGCAGCGCGCTCAGCGCGCCGGAGATCCCTGCATCGTCATCGGGAAACAGCGCGCCGCCGAGAAAGAGGATCAGCATTGCACCGGAGAGGGCGATGATCAGTGCAACAAACTGACGGGGCTTGTTGGAGGTCTTTGCTTGATACTGCATGCGCGATGCTCTTCTCGGCCGACATGGATCTGGCTGGTGGACATCAGCCGGTACGGCGAGACGGGCAGCGGACCGGGTCGATTCATCCGCTGAGGATGATACCCCCTGTTACCGTCAATGGCGACAGGGGGGGGTAATACCACTTTTTCGGTGTTGATCAGTGCCCGCGTTCGCGCAGCCACGCATGCATCTGCGCGATTTCAGCTTCCTGTGCGGTGATGATCTCGGTGGCGAGCGCACGGATCTCGGGGTCATCGCCGAACTCGAGCACGATGCGCGCCATGTCGATGGCACCCTCGTGGTGTGGGATCATGCCCTTCACGAAGTCGACGTCAGCATCGCCGGTGAAGTCGATCGCCATGCCGGCATGCATGCGATCGTTTGCCGCCATGTAGGCGCGGACGGCAGGGTTGTCAGCGTGCCGGCCGGACTGGCCGCCATGCTGCGCATGCCCGTCGCCGTGCATCATCCCGCCATGCTGCATGGCGCTGTGATCCATGTTGCCGTGTCCTGCGTGTGCGCCGGGCATGTTGTTGTGGTGGTGGGCAAGCACGAGCCCTGTTGCACCGGCGGTCAGCACGCCGCCGAGCAGAACGCCGATGAACAAGAATTTGAAACCGTTTTTCATAATCATTCCTCATCCAGGCTGCGTTGCGCCAGCGCGGCACGGGATAGCCTGCCGGCGGTGGCGACAACATGGCCATGTTTGAATGGCATTTCTGTCAGATACGCTCCGACAGCAGCGCTGCCGGGTAGAAATGGCACTCAGACGCGAGGCGGGCGGCGCGGTGGAAGGATGATGTGTTCGGAGAACTCGGCAACGTGGCGGAATGGTCGAGCATCCGGAATCGTTGTCGAAGCAGGCTGGCCAATCGGCGTTGCCACGAAAAGCCGGCATTCCTCATGATCCTCGTCGACATGGCCGCTTGGTGCGTGCGCCTCGAGCGGCGCAACGTCGGCCAGCGAGTGCAGGCTGGTATCGGCTGGCGAGGGAACATGGTGGGAGAGATGAACAAAGCTCGAAAACAGAATCAACACCGCGACGACCAGAGACACACCCTGGACCAGTCTGTTTGCGTTGCTGTTGATGAACTGCCGCACGAACCGGTTACTCGCTTTGCTTGTTGATGATCTGACAATTGCACCAATCGACAAGACACGCCGGTAAAGGTTCAACAACCCAGCCATGCTGACCCGTGCAGCGGGTTGAACAGAACCAGTCACTGATCCTGCTGTCAAAGAAACTGTACACCAACTTTGCTGACACGCAGAAGGATTTTGACATGCTGGAAAAAAACATGGGAACCATCGACCGGACGCTGCGCATTCTTGTTGGGCTGGGCATACTCAGTCTGGTCTTTGTCGGGCCGCAGACGCTCTGGGGGCTGCTTGGGCTGATTCCGATCGCGACTGGTGCCATGGGGTCTTGCCCTGCCTATCTGCCGTTCGGCATCAAGACCTGCAAGGCCTGAACGCCCGGTCTCCAACGGGCGGCTTTTGCTCGACTGCTGCTGCCTGGCGCTGACCAGGCGGCGCTCTTTGTCACAGCGAATCAATCTGGATGCAATTTCCTGACAGCCCTGTTATTGTCGAACAGCGGCAGGTCATGTTTGCCATGATGTGCCGCCGAACGTCGCGTCCAATGTGTTGATACGGCGAAGGCTGTACAGCGTGACGGAAGATCAATAACACGAGCTGCAGAGGAGCGTCCATCATGAAGTGGGAAACCCCGAAAGCGTTCGACCTGCGTCTTGGTTTCGAGATCAACCTGTACGTCTCGACGCGCTGATGCCTGCGGACCCGGCGTCATGTGGCGCCGGGTCCGCTGCAACAGATCTGACTCGACATGCGCCTTCGTGTCCTCGGCTCGGCGGCTGGTGGCGGTTTTCCTCAGTGGAACTGCAACTGCCGAAACTGCCATGGCCTGCGTGCCGGTACTGTGCGCGCCAAGCGTCGTACGCAATCATCGATTGCGGTGACTGGTGACGACACGCACTGGCTGCTTTTCAATGCCTCCCCGGATATTCTCGAACAGCTGCATGCCAACCCGGTGTTGCAGCCGGGTCGCAGTCTGCGCGATACCGCGATTACCGCCATTCTGTTGATGGACGCGCAGATCGACCACACCACCGGCCTGTTCATGTTGCGCGAGCACCGCGCCCGCTGGCCGATCTGGTGTACGGCAGCCGTGCATGAAGATCTGACCGCCGGCAATCCGATTTTCCGCGTACTCGCGCACTATGCCGGTGTCGACTGGCACGAGATTCCGCTCGCCGGCGAGGTGTTTTCTCCGGATGGCCTGGCTGGTCTGGATTGCGCCGCGTTGCCGTTGCACAGCAATGCGCCGCCCTATTCGCCGCGCCGTGATCGACCGGTGCCCGGTGACAATATCGGCGT
>LFIK01004193.1_pt1 | contig 11666 bp, 7 predicted proteins | sample 643401 | NCBI WGS metagenome assembly LFIK01 (sample SAMN03777447, study PRJNA286221) | soda lake metagenome | biome: soda lake; feature: Kulunda steppe; material: water; isolation source: sample T5-Br brine of Lake Tanatar-5 | place: Russia: Kulunda steppe | collected 2010-07 | reverse complement strand
GACGGTTTTTTTGGTGTGTTTTATCCTAAAACACCCCTACCAAGACAACGAACACAAAACTGGGAATACCCCACCCCGACTCACACGCCTCTCCGGCTCACCATCGATCGCAAAATATACCCACCTATTCGATCGCTCAATCCAGATCGCAAACCAACACAGCGATCGTTACGTCACAGTCGCTACCTACCACTTAGCAAATCTTGTCTATATACACATATATCCATAAAAATATATTTGTTTGTATATACATAAATAATGATAGCAATTGACTTGTTGTCTCATGGCTGTCGAACCACAGCGACGACACTCTATGTAATGGATACTCTCCAATCGTGACAGTAGGTTGTTGATCAACAGTCAAATAAGCCACTGAAGGATTGCCTGATGAGAGACTTGTATATCGAGTAACCAAAGGATTTCTTTGTTTCATGCATGAACATTCTCATCCGTTTCTCGGGCAGCAAAGTCACCAGCACCCCCAATTGAAAGACTCTCCAGATAGGATTCGACACACTCCATCACTTTTATACGTCTTCGCTTTGGTGATGATTTTGAATCGCAACTGGAACAGGAATCTGTAGGTTCATACGACATCGCACCACAGGTAGTACAAATATAATCTTCTGGCTCTGTTGAAATCCTCTTCTTTAGAGAATTGTTCACGTGAATATACTGAACACTAATCATTTTCAATCTAATCGTGAATACTACAACAGACGATCATCCCTATCAAATAAGTGCTGTGAATGGTTCGTCTCTTAGTATGAGTCTTCGTACCGATGGACAAGGAGCATCTCTACCAACACTCGATTCATATTTTTCCCGGGAGGATGTCTCTATGGATCTTACGACGTGTGGTCTCCTTGTCGATCAAGCAGAGAAACTTGCGCAACTTTACGCTCGCCATCGCGATTGGACGATGGTAGAAGAGATATGGCATGAAGAGCGCTTCGACGGTCGAAGTACTCGCGGAAGTTCTCAGGGTATCTATCGAGTTCTCAGTTCTCGGTTCAAAACGACGAGCGGAAATTTACCTGCCGTTGTTCGTCTTCCATCTGTTTTTGACCAGTGCGAGACACCACGAGATAAAGCACAGGTACTGTATTTTTATCTCATTGAGGACGATCCGCTCGTCAAGTACATTGTACATCAGTATGTGAAACGACTGCAGCAGTCTGGTATTGAGGGACTAAATTTTCAACAGGAGACCATTGAAACTTTATTAAATAGCTTTCATTATGTGGATGGAGAAAAATATGACTACGCTGAATCTACAACACAACGATGGGGAGAAGGCATTCGATCAGTATTACGCGAAATAGACGTTATCGGAACCTCACAAGAAATGCAGGGACAAGTTCCTAATTTTGGCACGATTCCACTTCTGGTTGCATCGGGATATTCGTGGGAAAAACACGGTAAAGACTGGCTCACTCAACCGGACGGCTGGTTATATTTATTCCAATCAGAACAATACTGGGAATCGTTGGCTAAACGTGTCAGTGATCACCCTAGTTGGGAGGCAAGCAGAATCCACGGTGAGCTTCGCTTGCAACCGGTTAATGAGACATTTGGTTGGGCAATAAAAAGAGAGGGTAACAAATGAACGTTGAGGAGTGGTTCGCTGCAGATATTGGTGTGGATTTTGAGGAATCAGTTCGGATCGACCGAGAGGATAGTGGTCGGGACCACCGATTTGAGTCTATCGACACATACCACGTGACCGGAGAATCTGAGGACTTTATGAGTGATTTCTTTTCTCGTCTTCTTGGCCGGTCAGAAGATATGCGATCTGGTGCGAACTACTGGCTCTATGGATACTACGGAAGCGGGAAAAGTCATCTACTTAGCGTGCTTCAAGGATTGATGGATTCTGAGTGGGTTGAGCATCAAAATTCCTTATGGAATACGTTAGCGGGTCACCGCAGATTAGCTTCGCTCGAAACAACATGGAAGTCGATCCACGAGGAGTACGAAATTATTCCTGTATCGGTCAATCTCCTGAAGTATCAGGGCCAAAAACAACGAAGTTTTAACGAGATTGTCCTCCGAGCTGCTCACACTTCTGATCGGCTCACCGGTGTTGACGGTGGGTTTTCTTCCCAACTCAATGTTGCTTACTTTGAGGACTGGTACCGAACGACTGACTCTTGGGGTGAACGGACGGAACACACCCAGTCCGCACTACAGGGAATAGTCGACAACCCTCGTGATTACGACTGGACGGACGTACAACAATACAGTGTATTAGCGGAAACCATCCTCCCAGAACTGTTCCAACAGGAAACGGGCACGGTGGATGGACTTGACGACCTGACACCATCCGATCTCAACCCAGAAGAGATGGTTTCACGTCTCGAACAACTACGATCGGCCCGAGAGAAGGAGACTGAAAAGCCGGTTAAAATCGTGGTACTCCTCGATGAGGTTAGTCTTTTTATTGGGACTGACTTCGACCGACTCACTGAACTACAGACTCTTGCCGAAAGCGTCGATGAGATCGGCGATGGAAATATTCAGTTGGTGGCAACCGCACAGGCCAAAATAGAGGACGTTCAACCACAGTTCGCAGCCCACGGTGCGGACTTTAGTATCGTCAAGGATAGGTTTCCCCACCGATTTGGCCTTCCGAGTAGGCATGTCGGTGAAATCTCAACCCAGAGGCTGTTACAAAAAACAGAGCAGGGATACAAAGAGACAGAGCGACTTCTCGACCAAACCAGCAATGAACCTGAAACGCTCCTTGTATATTCGGGAATCGAACAAAATACCGAACCACCGCTCGATAGCATCAATAGACAACAATTTATTGATTTCTATCCTTTCCTCCCATATCAACCACCGTTATTCCTTGAAATTCTCTCAAATCTGCGGCAAGAAGCGCATGACCCAGCAAAGTCTATTTTTTCTGGCACAGCTCGGGCAATATTAGCACTCGTTCACGGGCTTTTACAAGAGTGGCTCGAAGCAGGTTCGACCACACATGTTATCTCACTCACCAATCTGTACGACCTCATCGAACCAGAACTCCAAGATATCACACCGCAGGATGTTGAGGTAATCGAGGAAATTAGATCCAAACACGAATCAGGAGTGTTGTCAGAGACAGATGTGGCTGTCGCAAAGGCTGTCCTGCTGCTTCAACACGTTCCAGAAACAATTACCATGACAGAACGCAATCTCGCCGTCGCTATACTGAGTGATCTTGATGGACCTACTCAATTTCAGATGGAGAATCGGGTTGAAGGATCACTACAGCGGCTCCGGAAATTTATCCGCCCCTCACATAGCGAAACTGGGCCACAGTACACGTTTGCGAATCAAGAGGAGCGCGAAATATACGAAGAAGCAGAAAAAAAACTCGGACAGCCGGATTGGGACTCGATCATCGATGCAGTGGATCAATATCTGTGGTCAGATGTCGTACGAGACCTCTCGCTCCCATCGTCAGCTGAATACGGGGACACTGGACAGAAATACCAAGTCCGGTATGCATTCACGATCGACGGTGTAGAGCTCGAAACAACTATTGAGTCCGAAGATGCACTCGATGTCGAATTAGCAGTTAGTGGACTTTCCCTCAGAGAATTATCCCCGAACGACAATAGAGACCCACTCGAGTGGAGTATTGGCGACGACGGATTGACTGACCTCCGAGACAGCCTTACTGAGTGGTGGTCACTCAGAGCCTCTGTTGGTGACAACGCCCTTCCACAGTCAGTGGAGCGTGATCTCTCTGATAGAGCAGCCCGGGTTCGGAGTAAACTTGTCGAAGCCCTCAAGAGTGGTACATTTGCCGTGAAAGATCGGGCAGACATTCGCGGAATTAGTGCCGCAGTAAACGAGTTTATTAAAATCCACTATCCAGATGATTTCCATCCAGTTATGCTCCAGATCGGTGAGGAGCACTTACAAGAACTCTGCGACCTTTCCGCTCAAGACCCATTACCAGAGTGGGCGCAACAAATAGAGGTTGCAACTGAGGATCCAGAAACTCACGGCGGGTCGATCCAAAACAACGTCCGGGCATTCACAGGCCAGCAACTGAAACAGAGAGGTGGAAACCTCGCGATCGCAACTATTTTAGATGGCATTACAGACCGGAAGCAGATATATAAGGATGCGAGGCCAGCACTTTGTTCGATCATCTGGGGGCTATGTCGAAAAGGGGATTTCCTCCCCGTGGATGAGACTGGTAATTCCGTAGAACTGGATGCAGTCATCAATCTTCGAGAACTGACAACGACTCGCTTGAAAATTGCCGGTGGAAGTGGCGTAAGAGAGGCGCTATCACATGGTGGATTCATCAATAGTACCGAAACCCTCCCTGATGGACTCGTTCACTTACAGACGGCAAACCAAACGCTTGCGGGGCAAATAGAGAATCTCACTGAAGATGTACAATTGACTGCAGGTGGCGATGTGGAGACAGAACAGATTCGAAATATACTGCAATCGTTCATAGACGCATTAACAAAACAGAAACAGAATGCACTTGACCGACAGAGTGCCGTCCAATCCCGAGATACTGACTGGATGCAGACTGTTGAAGCCACAAACGCTGCTCTTGAGTGGTATCAGAGCGCCCAAGAGATCTGGACGTTACGCCTTCCTGCAATAGTACGGCTCGACTCGCAACTCGTTATTGCTCAACAATCATATGACTGGGTGAGCGATGAATGTGATCAGGCTGTTCGGAAAATAAAAAAGCGTCTCGGCGAGTTCAACGGACAGTGGTGGACACACGATGGTTGGAGCCGGCTTAATGATGCGATCGCGGTCTCGCCAGCAATCCATAGCGAAATCACGGCTGCATGGAGCGAATTCCAAGAATCGACTGGAATCGAATTACTCGTTGATGAAATCAGCGAAAACGACTGGGTTCTACCAGCCAGCCAACTTGGATCTAACGTTCGGCCAGCCTTCGAAAGCACATACATCACACCACTTCACCGCACTATTTCGTGGTACAACAACATCTCGGGGGCAGTCGACACTGTAACTGGCGGAACAACCAATACAGATGCTGACGATTTCATTAGAGCAACAAACACGATACGTAATACGCAACGGCTTGAAGAGCTAACAGGAAAAGATCTCGATGAGTTGCGAACACTCTTCGACGAACTTCGTGACACCGTTGGGGATCGGTCACCAACTGATGTGGCCGCGGTTGCTCTGCTACCCTTTGATCGAAGTTCTATTGACGCCGAACTTGAGCGACTTGCCAAGCAGTACGATCTCTCTATCGAGCGGACGGAAACGGGGGTGGTCGTTCGATGACAAGCTCAAGTCCGCTCGGTGGGTTCACTGATCGACTTTCCCGGTTTGCCAATGGGAGTCGTGGGATCCGGAATCCATTTGTGATCGTTCCTGTCCAGCCAAAGTACGAACAACGAGTTGCCGATCACCTCACTACGTGGGTATCGGACCCACACCAGACGGAGGGCTTCCCTGAGCAGGGAACTGCGCAGTTACTCAGGCTCGATGAGCTTTTCGTCAAAACCGAAGTATTCGACCTTGCTGTCGATCTTGGAACAAACGCTGAACCCGCCGAAATTACAGACACTATGCAAGATTGCTTAGCTGATGAACTCGTTAAAACGATGATCGAAGAGATCGACAAACCTCATACACAAAGCCACGTGGTAGTGTTAACCCATCTTGGTAGTCTCTATCCATTCACGCGTGCATCCGAGATCTTAGATGAGCTCGACCGCAGAAATGTTCAATCAACAATCGGAATACCCTTCCCGGGGGATATTGTTGGCGGAAAATTGAGTTTCTTCGGTGAAGAATCGCGTAACTACTATCCAGCCCACCAGATCGATGGGCGTATCGAGGGGGTGCATCTGCAATGAGTGATACTCGAATTCACGACCTCTTCCACCAGTCACCAACACGTGAACTTGAAGAAGTTCAGAAGGTTAACGCCCGTGAACGAGCCAGAAACGATGTCCGTGAGTTCTACGAAACAGAAAGTGCGCGAAACGTCCTAACAACGCTTGGCTCTCTAGTCGATAAGTACCCACATGAAGAGCCACGATTTCTCTATATTTCAGCAACGTTTGGGTCGGGAAAGACTCACCTTCTCAAGCTTATTGGATTCGCAGCAGATACGCAATCTGAATTCGCTGATCTTGGTGAAGGACTGGCTAACCGTTGGCCGGGATTCCAGTCCTTCCGCCAGAGTATTGCTGACTCACACGTGGACCGACTGAAACCGGTGTTTCTCAATCTCTTAAATAGAGACGCCTCTCAGGAGCCACCACTCCCGTACCTCATCTATGAGGCGATCGGAAGAGAACTCGGTTATCCCACTGACCCCAATTGGCTACTAGAGTGGGCATGGCAGCTCGATATGAATCACGGGGATTGTTGGGAAAAACTGCAAGAGCTTGAATACGACGAAAAAACATTTGAAACGGTACACAAAGAACGGGCATTGCTCCGAAGTTGGCTCTACGAGGCTGTTCCCACATTAGATGAGTCACCATACAATTCCCCGGATGAGGTCAAGCGCTCTATTGATGAGGCTATCGATGAAGTTGATCCGGATGAGTTCGAAGCCGAAGAGCTTGTAGAACGAATCGAATCGGCTCAAGCGGCCTTGAGTACCGAAAATACGACCACAGAGTTGTTACTTGGGCTTGACGAGGTGGCACTATTCATTGGAGATGGGAGACACCGATACAGAGAGTTCCAAGAAACAATGAGAGCGCTCACCGATTTGGCGATCGGGCCGAATCCGCCAATCATTGGAACAGGTCAATATCCGATAGAGCACATTCACGGTGAGTTCGACGACACTCCTGTCACCGACCAGCCATGGTACGGCAAGCAGGAACCGCTTGAAGGTGCCGACACAGAAATTATCGTTAGAAAACGATGGCTCCAAAAAAATAAATCTGGTACCGAGTCGGTCAGGTCAGCTATTGAGACAATGGACGATCTGTCACTCAATGCATATACCAATATCAACGGCGCAGACTCGAACGCGATCGAGTCGTACCCATTTCGAGAGTCTGATCTTGGGCTCTTACGGCGAGTGATACAGCAACTGATGCCTCGTGGACGAGTAACTGAAGAAGAGTATGTACAGGGACGGGCCCTCCTAATTCTCGTCCGATCGCTGTTTACTCGCTTCGAGTGGGGTAACAAATCAGTTGGTGCACTCGTCACATGGGACGAGCTATTCGATCTATTGGTCGAAGAAACAACATACGTTCCTCTGTGGGTGCAAGAAATGATTGACCGGATTGACAATCAATATGATGCCGAAACGCACAACGGGATATCACCTGTTCGGGTTGCAAAGGCACTCTTCCTTCTCAATCAGGTTCGGTCGACTGTTCCATCCACACCGGCGAACGTTGCCCGGCTGTTGGTTGATTCAACAGACACTTCGTTAGAGACCGTCATTAGTGACGTCGAATCTGCGTTCCTGAATCATGAGTATGGACTTGTCGAGCATAGATATGTACTAACCGAAACGAACGACCACGGAGAAAAAGAGTATCTGCTCGTCTCCGAAGAGCAGGAGGACATTCTCACACGAGCAAAGACACGTGCTCAGCAGATTTCTTCTCACCGTCTTTCAGCCAAGTTGCAAACGTATCTACAAGAGGGAAGTACCCACCTCCTTTCCGCAGGAAGCCGTCATGAGGTCGATATGACAAACGAGCGTAATATCCCACTCCGCTTCGAATACTCTGTTCTCGATCCCATTGAGCGTGCTCCAACACCCGAGTTCGATGCTGTCCGCGTGCGTCTGGTCGCAGATCGCCCTGAGACAGTTAGTAAGCAGGTGGATGCGTGGCAATCAACTAATGAAAGCCGTGATGGTGGTGAACACGTTCTTGTAGCCGTTGAAATCTCCAAATCGGTAGTTGACCGTCTCCGCGAGGTCATGGGGATGCAAGAGATTCTCTCCGAAGAAACGGAGACCCATCCGGATCTAGAGTCTGATCATCGTGATGAACAGCTGGGCTTAGAGTCGTCGGCTCGTGAGCAACTTGACGAAGCGAACATATACCTTCGGACTGGTAGCTCGAGAGGACGCTATGGGAGTGTATTCACACAAGCAGTAGCTGAAACCGTGCAATCGGTGTTCGGTCAGACTCGCTATGTCTTGACGAACGGTATCACCGAAGTCAGCGATGCAGAGCAGATGACCCGGTTCTTCCGAGGCGTCGACGACTGGCCACTCTCTAATGAGGACGCAATCATGCTTGGTGTTGATATCGACACACGTGAGATCACTGGTGGCTGGTGTCGGTCATTCCTCGACGAGTATGGAAGTCGTCAGTCACTTCGCGGTGAGGACTTACTAGCACAGACCGTTCAGCGTGGTGGGACGTATCGTGGAACACCACGGGAATCCATTGCGGCACTACTTATCACGCTTGCGACAGCGAATGAAATCGCGCTCAGAAACGACGACGAATATATCACCGATCCCGGAGCGATCGGGAGAGCAGTCAGAAATAAAACAAACCTAACCGACATCGGGATCCGATTCGAGTCACTGGAGGGTATTGATCCAGACCAGATCCGCTCGATTATCGAGACGATCACTGGTGTCTCACCCTCAGGTAGCGATCCAGATGCGTGGCTCTCAGAACTAGCTGACTGGACCAATGACAATAGCGTGCTGATTAAGCGAACCGCTCGAGGTGTCCGTCGTGAGTTCGGTGAGCAGGCATCGTTGAATGCGTTAGAAGAATCACTTGCACCCGCATTCGGTGGCGATACTCTCGAAGCCGAACTGTTCACTTCTGATGAGATCAAGACGCAGGCTGAGCGATTCGTTCAGGCGACAGAGCTGTTCGAACCCGACGAACACGGCGAATCGCTGTGGGATCGGTTTACCGACCGAACTATCGAAATGCAACGCTTGTACCCCGGTGCAAAGGTTACGGGCGAGATGCAGCGTGTCGTCGACAGTGACTCGGTTCCGAGTGTTGACCGGCTACAGACGATACTCGACGAGACGTCGGTTCACCGACGACAGACCGTTCGAGAGCAGTACGAACGCATCACCGGTGACGTTCCCGATACTGATGATCCATCAGAAGTCGTCTCCAGCCTCGTGACGTGGCTATTCGCTCACGATGGGAGCACTAAGGAGACTGCTGATCGTGTCGCTGTCGAGTTCGAGGGCGTAACTATCGATGAATTGAACGATCTCTTTGAAACAGCGTGGGACGGCGATACGTTCTCCGAATCTGATCTGGTCGATCCGACCGTGGTTCAGGAGACCAAACGATTTTCGAGTGCTCGCCGGCTCCTCGAAGGAACGGGAGGTGAACCGAGCCGCTGGTCACAGCTTCAAAATGCGTCTCGACGCCTCGTAGCGGAGTATCCGAACCACCCAACCACAAACAAGGTTCAGACGATGCTCGCTAGTTCTCAGCCGCCTAACGTCGAGGATGTCGAGCGACTTATTGATGCAGCCAAGAGTCCGTTCGAGGTCGACGAGCGATTGGCTGAACTCGCTGAGGAACTTCAGGCGCAGTATCCCGACCACGAGACGACAATCGCCGTCGTATCCGCGGTCGAATCCGACACGCCGCCGAGCGACCAACAGACTGGTGAACTGATCGCGGACGCAGAGCAGTTGCTGGAAGGAGTCGACGAACAGCTACGGCGAATTCGGAAGGTGCTTGATGATCTCGACGATGGCTCTACCGTCCTCGTCGAACGGCTTGAGTAGCACTTCTGTTGCGAAACTACGAAGCTATTTATTTTCAGTTCGTACTATTGCAACACCATGTACACTGAGGCGGAACTCCGAGTAATTGCGACACTCGATAGTGGCTCATCCATCTCCGAGCTCGCTGAGGACCTCGACCAGAGCGTGAACTACGTTTCCGAACTCGTCGAGCGGGTAGAAGCGAAAGGCCTTGTCCATACCTATCGGTCTGGAAAAACGAAGCGAGTACAACGATCGGATGCAAAGGCTGTCGAACTGTTCGATACGTTCGTCCAGCAGTATTCACACATTCCGTTTCCTGAACTACTCGACGGTTCGACGCTTCGTGTGCTCTATTATCTTGATTCTCCACGTTTAGCGACTGATCTCGCGGATCTGGTTGGCGTCCATCGGAGTACGGTTCACAGAGCGCTGTCGCCATTACAGAATCGTGGGATCGTCTACAAATCTGACGGGAAGTACGTGGTCAATGACGAGTTCGAAGGGTTGGTCGCGCTAGCACAGGAGTTTGCCCATCTTCGGAATCGTACTCGTGTCGAAGATCACGTCGACTCATACACGATCCTTTGGGAGTCACCCGAAGCGTTCCTCGTCCAGACTAACAACGTGATCGAGTCGGACGGGTTCGTCATCACCGGGCCAGAACGATTTCAGATGTTCGACATTCCCCTGCTGGCACGCAAACGACGGTACTACCTCTATTCAGAGTCGAAAAGCGACATTTCAGCAGCCGAGCTGTGTTGTCATATGCTCGTTATTGACGACGGAACCCGAACCCGGTCGTACTGCCTGTTGTTGTTGAAAAGCGAGAGTGTGGATCGAGACGAAGCACTGGCATTCGCTGAAATCTATGGTGTCGACACAGTCGTTTCCGATCTGTTCTCGTACCTCGACACCAAGGGAGAGAAACGAGCCGACCGGTTGCCCACGTGGAGTGAGTTTCGTGAACTCGCAGACGAGTACGAGGTGGCTGTATGAGAGCACGATTCGACAGCGAGTACATCGAATCGGAGTTAGAACGGATCGGGGCACAGATCGAGACTCCGCTGACAGTCTATCTGATTGGTGGCGGTGCGATGGCGTTTCGAGATTTGAAGAACACCACGAAAGACATCGATCTCATTGTCACAGGTGGTGACGATCTCCACCATCTGCAGACTGTCCTCTTGGCAAACGGGTACGAAATCGTCAAAGATCCCGGAGAGGAGTACGACGAGCTCGGTGCCCAGCGAATTTTCGAAAACGAAGATGGGTGTCGGATCGATATGTTCAACCAACAGGTAATCGACAAACTCGTCCTATCGGACGGGATGCGCCAGCGAAGTGAGCGCTATTTAGACGCCGGCGAGTTGTCCGTCGAACTCGTTAGTGCCGAGGATATTTTCCTGTTCAAAGCAGTTGCGGGCCGGACTGACGACATTGGAGATATGTACGGGCTGATACAGTTGGCACTCGATTTCGATGTCATCGAGGACGAACTTGAACAACAGACCGATCTCCTTGGCCAAGAACTGTTTGTCTCGTACGTCAACGAGGCGCTTTTTGACCTTGAGGAGCAGCACAATATTACAACACCGTTGGCCGAGACCGTCTCCGAGATCACCGAACGCGTCTATCGGGAACTCGATGTATTGCAGGCGATCGATTGTATCTTGACGCTGAGCAGACGGTTCCGACGCCGGAGCACACTGTGACGGACGTAAGCCCTGACACCTCTGACGAGCCGTGGAAGGAAGATGGACAGAGTTGGCACCTCAACGAGCGTTCCAACGAGCAAACCGCCGATCTGCTGGAGGATGTTACAACTGCGTTGCAAGAACTAGAGTTCCTAAATGGGCCGGAGTGGGGGCAGAAACACTACGTCGCATTCAATAAGGGTCGAAAGCGTCGTATCGCGATCCGGACGAAACGGACGTTATTCCACATCGATCTATATGATGTCGATACT
>LFIK01004192.1_pt1 | contig 11666 bp, 12 predicted proteins | sample 643401 | NCBI WGS metagenome assembly LFIK01 (sample SAMN03777447, study PRJNA286221) | soda lake metagenome | biome: soda lake; feature: Kulunda steppe; material: water; isolation source: sample T5-Br brine of Lake Tanatar-5 | place: Russia: Kulunda steppe | collected 2010-07 | reverse complement strand
TCCAGCCGCTGGGTGATCTCCTGGATCAGCGCCTGCTGGCGGGGTCGCAATACCTGTTCCACCATCCGGCCGGAGAGCCCGTCGCTGGAACGCAGATGTGACTGGACACTGTCGAGCATGCGGATGGAGATACGGTCGGTGAGCTCCTCCAGCAGGATGTCGTAATACTTGATGATTACGCTGTAGAGGTACCAGCGTCGAACGTCGATCAGGCCCAGCCGCTGCATCCGCTGCAGCAGCGTGATGACGCGCAGGATGCGCAGCAGGCGAAAGCCGCCGACCGGGATGCAGCCGAGCACGTCGTACCAGTGAACGAAGGGGTAGAAGAACCAGCGGTGGTAGCGTCGCTCGGCGATGGCCACCGCCCAGCCCAGCAGCACGTCGAGCAGGAAGATGGCCACGAACGCCAGGTCGATGGCGATGAAGTTGGCACGGATATGGCTGTCGTAGGCGTCATGCAGGCCGGGGGCCACGGCCTCGAAGGCAGCGTTCAGCGGCGACAGTATGAAGAGGCTATCGAACAGCAGCAGAGTCAGGTTGGCGACCACCAGCACGATGACCAGCAGGTCCCACACCAGGTGAATGCGTTCCAGGGCGGGATTGAGCGATGTCTTGCGGTTCTCGGGCATGGCACCTCCTTGAGCTCGCTGCCGAGAGGCGGCCGACATGGTGCCGGATGGTCGTACGGGTCAAACGTACGTATTCGAGCGCCGCTGCCTGCACCTGCACCTGCAGACTGGCTGACAGGCCGTGGTTACGTTAGTGTCGGAGCTGTTTTCAACATTCACAAACAGTGATCCGGGAGCCACCATGAGCCATACGCCGCACCAACTCGCAGAAGAGTTCCCCGCACATGCCGAGCGCATCCATGACCTCAAGCAGTCCGACGCCCATTTCGCAAGGCTGGCCGAGGATTACCAGGAGCTGAATCGGCAAATCCATCGCATGGAGACGGAGATCGAGCCGGTTGCCACCCACATCGAGGAAGACGCCCGCAAGAAGCGCGTCGCGCTCAAGGACAAGATCGCGTCCTACCTCTGACCACCGCTATCGGGCAAGTTAAAGCCTGGCGCTGAGTCTCGCCCCCGCCAACGAATCGCCCGGTAGGGCGGGTCATGTGCGGTGATCTCCCGTGACATGCCCCGCCTGCAGCTGGCCGATTTCCTGCCCCTGGACGCTGGGCAGCCGAGCGCGGCTCATCTGAAACACCCCGCGCAACAGCGTATCGCTGCCCACCGAGAGATTGCTCGTGGCGACGATCATGCGCAGACGTCGGCGGGAGATCTTGACCTGTTCGCCGGCGGTGTATCCCGGGTTGTCGGCGATCCTGCGCAGCGTCGATAGCGCCATGCCGATCGACCAGCTGCAGAATCGCCGAATGCCGACCTCGGAGGCCGGAATGCGCAGCGTGTACTCCTGCGCCAGCCGCAGGTGATGGTGGGCGACGGCCACCAGATAGCGGATGCCGTCGCGATAGCCCGGGTGATCCTGCCAGTCATGTGTCTGCACCAGATCGACGCCACGCGCCTCGAAGACGTCACGCGGGAGCCAGCAGATGCCGCGCTGGCGATCGTCCCAGACGTCCTTGAGGATGTTGGTCATCTGCAGCCCCTGGCCGAAGGCCACCGAGAGACGCCGCATCTCCTCGCTTTGATCGCGGATTAGCGGATGGGTCTCGGCGAACAGGCGGGTCAGCATTTCGCCCACGCACCCGGCAACCGCGTAACAGTAGTCGCGCAGGCAGCCACTGTCCTCCAGGCCATGGGGGTTCTTCAGGCGTTCGAAATCGGCCATGCCATGGCACATGGTGGTGACGCAGTCGCGTAGCGCTGCCTGCTGATCGACCGGCAGTTCGCCAAATGCGCGCAGTACCCCGGGCGTCTCGGCGATCAGCTCTCGTTCCAGCGGGTCTTGCACCAGGCCGGTGCCGAGCAGTGCCTCGGAGAAATCACGGGCGGCGCCGGCGTCATCCAGCCCTGCCAGTAGGCGATGGTAGTGGGCGTCCTTCTCGTCGGGCGCCATCTCGGTGCTGTCTTCCACCGTATCGGCGATACGACACAGCAGATAGGCATTGGTGATCGCCGGGCGCAGGGCTTCCGGCAACTGCGGAATGGTCAGGGCGAACGTCCGGGAGACACCGGGCAGCAGCCGATCCTGTAGGGCGAGCGAGGCGGGGTTCATATCGGGATTATCGCCGATTTCGGGAGCAGGTGGGGAGGCTCGCCGCTGGATAGATGCACCATCAACCTCTCCCTGATGCGGTGTCAGTCGTCGGTCTCATTGCCGATCGTCTGGATGACCTCGAAGCCTTCGAACGTCGGCGGGCCCAGGTACAGCCCCTCGCGCCGGCTCTGGCCCGCATTGGCGTGGGCCGCGCGAAATGCCTCGGAGTGGGTCCAGGCCTCGAAGTCCTCGCGCGAGCGCCAGACGGTGTGGGAGGCGTAGAGCACATGATCCTCCTTCCCGGGGCCGCGCAGCATGTGGAACTCGACGAAACCGGGCAGGCCCTGCAGATGCGTTTCCCGCTCAAGCCAGAGCTGCTCGAACTCTTCCACTCTCTCGGGATTGACTTGAAAACGGTTCATGGCAATGAACAAGGCGCACTCTCCCATGGCCAGGCGAATATTCCGGTGGACGATGACATCTTGCCCCGCGAGAGGCAAGGCGGCTCAGGTGAAATAGCCCTTACCTGGCGGGTACCCTTCCGCCGATCAGATAAGCCACCCGCCCCATACGCCTGACGCCGAGATAGATCGCGATCGACAGGCCGTAGACGCTGGCGGCGAGCAGCAGGAACTTGAAGGGCCATGGCCAGGCCAGTTCCGCGATCAGGGTCAGCCCGACCAGGGTGATCGGGAAGTGCAGCGAAGCAGACGACACCCGCGGCCATCAGCTAGTAGGCTCGTTTGGCCAGCCAGGCAAGAATGTTGTGATGATGGGCGCCGATGGCGATAAAGCCGACGGCGACATGGTGCAGTACCAGCAGCGCAAAGAGCAGTACGCGCAGCCAATCCAGGTCTACCCTTCGTTCCATGGTGGCTCCGGGTCGAACATGCTCGACACAGCTGCTCGATGTGCGGGCTGCCACTCCCTATCGGCAGCCCTCGTCCGATGTTCCAGGACTCCGAGGAGCGTGCTCGGTCACTTGAAGCGAGAACGCGCCTTCTCGAGGGATTTGCTCAGTGAATCCCAGGCGCGCTCAGCGCCGGCCTTGATATCGTCCCAGGCATCGTCGCTTGAGTCGCGCAGCTCCTTGAGCTTCGCGCGCATCTCCTCGCGCTGCGCCTCCAGCCGGTCGATCTCTTCCTCCCGGTTGATACGCGCATCGGCCTCGGCGCTCTTGGCCCTGGCTTTCAGCTTGTCCACTTCGGCCTGCAGCTCATCCAGTTTGGCCTGCAGCTTCTGCTCGTAGGCTTCCTTGTTGCTCATGGGGCCACTCCTTTCCGTTTTCCGGTTCGTGGAACCTTGAAGATAACCCGCCGGTGCGTCGACAGGTAGCGTACTTATCAGGATGGCATATTCCTCAGGGGCTGACGCAAGGCCGCGGTACGCCGCCCCCGGTGGCGCCTTGTCACTGCTCCTCGGTGGTTTCAGGGCGTCAGCAGGCCTTCCGCGACCGCCTCTGCGAGGCGGTCGACAGCAGCGGCCAGCTTCTCGTCGATGACGTGCAGGTACTCCGTCCAGTCGTTGACGTGGTGCAGCTCCGCCTTGCCGTCCGATATGCCGCGCAGCACCACCAGCGGCACCCGGAAGCGCATGCAGGCGCGCAGACAAGCGTAGCTTTCCATGTCCACCATCTCGTCGGCGATGGCGTCATAGGCCGCGCCGGAGACGATATTGGCGCCGGTGGAGAGCGTGGCCTCGCGGATGCCGGGGATGCCCAGAGGAAGCGGGAGCGTGGCCGACAGGTCGAGAAAGGGCGTGACGCCCCTGTCGAAGCCCAGTGCGGTGGCGTCCATGTCGCGATAGGCGACCGAGCTCGCCCGGTAGACCTCGGTCTGCTCGAGCCTCCGGCTGCCGGCCGAGCCCAGCGACACCACCAGGTCCGGCAGATGCCCGCGGCTGGCGAGGGTGGCCAGGGCCGCGGTGAGCTCGACCGCCGCCTCCACGGGGCCGACGCCGGTCATCAGCGGGGTAAAGCGCTGCCGCAGGTGCGGGCCGTACTCGGCCTCGGCGGCCATCACGAAAAGCACGTTGTTGCCGCCGAGGGAGGTCAGCCTGGGCTCGCGAGGATCATCGGCCCGGGAGCCATGAGGTGGGGAATCGTTCATCGACGCTGCTTGCCTCGCCATCAGGGTGCTTCGCCCCAGTGTAATGCTTCGGCGAGGGGATGTGCTTCGATCGCAATCGGTTCAGGATGGCGGAAGGTCACGGGGAAGAACGCCGATGCATACCGGAAGCTTTCTGTGTGGGAAGGTAGGGTACGAGTACCGCGGCGAGATCGACGAGATCTCCATGTGCCACTGCAAGCAGTGCCAGAAGGCCCAGGGCTCGGCCTTCGTCGCCGTGGCGCCGATTCGCTCGGCGGACTTTCACATCACTAGGGGCGAGGCGCACTTGAAGGAGTACCGCGCCACGCCGGGCAAGGTGCGGGTGTTCTGCGCCGAGTGCGGAAGCCCCCTCTACAGCGCCCGCGACGACCTGCCGAAGTTTCCCGAATTCGCCCGCTGACGCCGCCCCCATGACGGTTGCCGAGGCCGCCTTGCTGCTTCACTCTGGGACAAGATGCCGTCACGCCATGGCCTCCCAGGGGTGGCTGTCGGGTGTCCGGCACCGCTGACGACCTCGACCACCGAGCAGGACAGGCGGAGGCAGGATCATGAGACTTTCGAGCACGGGGTTCGCGGTCCTGGGGGCCGCGCTGATCGCCATCAGCTTCGGCCTCGCCCGCTTCGCCTTCGGGCTCTTCGTTCCCCCGATCCGCGAGGAGCTGGGCCTCAGTTCCTCCGTGATCGGCATCATCGGTTCGCTGCCGCTGATCAGCTTCCTGCTGGCCACGGCGGTCGCGCCGCTCGTCACCGATCGCCTCGGCGCCCGCTACGCGGCGGTGCTCTCCGGGGGCTTCGGCGTCGCCGGGCTGGCGATGATCAGCCGGGCCACCGATCCGGTGATGCTGGGCATCGGGGTGTTTGCCTGCGGGATCTGCACCGGCCTGATGATGCCCGCGCTGTCGGCGGCCATGCAGGCCGTCGTCAAACGCTCGCTGCACGGTCGCGTCAGCTCGGTGATGAACGCGGGGACCAGTATCGGCGTGATCGTGGCCGTGCCCACGGTGCTGTTCCTGGTCGGCGCCTGGCGCCTCGCCTACCTCTCCTTCGCCATCCTCGCCGGCCTCGGGGTGATCGCCGCCTGGCTTTTCCTGCCCTCGGTCTCGCGGGTCGTGCCGTCGAACGCGGCAGACCCGCCCCCCCTCAACGAACTGCCCTGGTCGCGTCTGGTCCGGCTCACGCTGTTCGCCTTCCTGATGGGCTTCGTCTCCGCCGCCTACTGGATCTTCGCGCCCGACCTGATCGTGACCCTCGGCGGCCTGCCCGCCAGCGCCAGCGCCACCGCCTGGCTGTGGCTCGCGGTGGGGGTTGCCGGCCTCGGCGGGGCCGTGGTGGCCGACCTGGCCGATCGCAACAACCCGCCCATCACCCAGGCGCTGATGCTGATGATGCTCTCGGCGAGCCTGGCCCTGCTCGCCGCCAGCCCCGACCAGCCGCTGCTGACGGCCTTCTCGGCGCTGGTCTTCGGCCTGGCCTACATGAGCCTGACGGGGCTCTACCTGATGACCGGCATCCGCCTGCTGCCCGGCCGCCTCTCCGTGGGCCCGGTGCTGCCCTTCATGGCGGTATCGCTCGGCCAGGCCACCGGCTCGCCGGTGGTCGGCCGCCTGGTGGAGGGCTTCGGCTACGCCGATGCCTTCGCCATGTTCGCCGCGCTGGGCATCCTGGTGGCCATCCTCTCGCCCTTCTACCCGGGCGCCATCGCTCAGGCGGAGGAGGAAGAGGCCGCCGAGGAGGAGAGCGGCCTGCAGGCGGCCTACGACAGTCAGCTCCTGGACGAGGAGGGCGAGCCCCTGGAGGACCCCCTCGAGGAGGAAGAAGAACAGCAGCCCGCCGCGAGCTCGTGAGCGGTGCCTTGCCGGCCACACCGTGGCCGGCAAGGCTTTAGTCGTAGGAGATCTGCCGTCGGCGAGGGCTTCTAGGGCTGTTACGCTACGTAAAGATAATATTAGAAAAAACATACAGGGAACGATCATGGACGATGCCCCAGAGCCGCGCATCACGCTGCACCCGCACTCCCGCCGGGTGCGCGTCGTCATCGACGGCACCGAGCTTGCCGACACCACCCGCGCCATCGAGCTGCGCGAACGCGGCTACCCTCCGCGGCAGTACCTCCCCCGCGACGACGTGCGCATGGATCTGCTGACCTCCTCCGAGACCGTGACCCACTGCCCCTTCAAGGGCGATGCCTCGTACTTTTCGTTTCGTGAGCATAAGGACTTGGCGTGGAGCTACGACCAACCGCCGGAGAATATCGGGGATATCGCGGGCTGTCTGGTGTTCTATCGGGGAGTCAGTAAGTGAACGATTTCAATCCAGCCCCGTCATCGCGGCTGGGTTTTGTAGGAGCCCGATTTATCGGGCGAAAGCTGGCCTTGCCCGGCCCAGGACAAAGCGAGCCAGAGGCGGGTGCTGTTGGTTAAGCTTCCTGACTTATCACCACCCGGTTCCTGCCGCCGTGCTTGCCGGCGTAGAGGGCCTGGTCGGCCTGGTGGATCAGGGCGTCCAGGTCGGTTGCCTCGTCGAGAACGCCGGCGATGCCGATGGTAACGGTCAGGCGGTGGTCGGGCACCGCCTCCATCACCGTCAGCTCGCTGACCTTCTGCTGCAGCCGTTCCGCCACCATCTGCGCGTCTTTCGGGTGAGTGTCCGGCAGGGCGACGATGAACTCCTCGCCGCCGAAGCGCCCGATCACGTCCTGGGGGCGAAGGGAGTGCATGCAGGTCTCCGCTATCGCCTGGAGCACCGAGTCTCCCTGGCGGTGCCCCCAGGTATCGTTGATGGCCTTGAAGTGGTCCACGTCGATCATGAAGAGGCTGAAGGGTGACCGGTCGAACTGCGCACGCTGCAGCAGCTCCCGGGCCCGCTCCATGAAGTGGCCGCGAGAGACCAGGCCCGTCAAACCATCCCGCTCGGCGACACTGCGCAGCTGGGCTTCCAGCGACTTGCGGTGGGCGATCTCCTCTACCAGCTGGCGGTTATGCACGCGCTCTTCCTGCAGGAGCGCGAACTGCCTGCGCTGCAGCTTTTCCAGGCGCAGCAGGGTAAAGAACCCCACGGCGTTGGTCAGTATCAGCAGCAGCAGGATTCGCAGGGCGATCACGGCGGGAATGTCGACCACCGTCACCGCCGCGGCCAGAAAGCCCAGGTTCAGGTAGAGGCTGGCGATGGCCACCACGGGCAGCAGATTGGGGATCAGCAGGTAGAAGCCCATGGTGGCCACCACCACCGCGGTGACCTGGGTGGCTAGGCTCTCGGGACGCAGGGGAACGATCAGGATGATGGCCGTCGCCAGTATCCAGAGGGGCAGGGCGTGCAGCCACATCCTGCGGTCGTAGTCGCCGATTTGCCTGATCACGAAGGCCAGAGCCAGGCAGGAGATCACCACCATCAGGCGCATGGCGAGCAGCAGGATGAGCTCCGTGCCCAGGCCGACAAAGTGGTAGTCGGAGATGGCAAACATGCCGAAGACCAAGGCCGCCACGATCAGCGTCACGCAGGACTCGCGTCGAACGCCGGGCGCGATGTCCTGGCGATACATCGTTTCCCTGCCGGGGTCGTGAAATTGACCGGTCAGCCGGTGCAGCGGGTATCTGGTGGTTGGTGACGACAAAGGTCGACTCTCCCCGTTCTGTAACCATCGAAAGCTTCACCGTCTAGGTGAGCGACCCTATTGCCAGGCTGGCGCAATATAAGCGTTTCAAGATGGCGGGGAAACGGACGGCTGCCAACGCTTATCCCGTTCCCAACCCGCTCACCCGCATCACCCGCCGCTCCACCGCATCCAGCAGCTGTCCTCGCCCGGTCTCGACCAGGGTAAGCCAGTGGCGGGCGCGGGTGATGCCGGTGTAGACCAGTTCCCGCGTCAGGATCGGGTTGGGGGCGTCGGGCAGCAGCAGGGCGGTGTGGGTGAACTCCGAGCCCTGGGATTTGTGCACCGTCATGGCATAGACCGTTTCCACCGCCTGCAGGCGGCTGGGCAGCACCCACTTGATGTGGCCGCTGCCGTCGCCTGCCGGGAAGGCGACACGCAGCGCCGGGGCGCGGTTGGCGCCTTCGGCTGACGCTCCAGGTTGCGGCAGCGCCAGGGTGATGCCGATATCGCCGTTCATCAGCCCCAGGCCGTAGTCGTTGCTGGTCACCAGCACCGGGCGGCCGGGGTACCAGAGCCGGCGGCCGTCGCCGGTGTCGATCAATCCTTCCTTCTCCAGCGCGGCGCGGATGCGCTCGTTCAACCCCTCCACGCCCCAGGGGCCGCGGCGCAGAGCGCACAGTAGCTGGAAATGGCCGTGGGCGGCCAGCACCGCGCGGGCCCAGTCGTCCAGGGCCTCGCGGTCGATCTCGCCGTCTGCTCCGGTTGTGGGCGCGGCGGTCTTCATGATCTCGAGATAGTGTCGATAGCCCACCGGCGGCGGCAGGGGCTGGCCGCGCAGCACGCGCTTCTCGCCTTCACGGGGGAAGCCCTCGGCATGACCCGAGACCACCAGGCGCTCCAGGTTGCGGTCGCCGTCGGTGTCGAGTTTCAGGTGGGAGAGGTCGGCGTAGCCGTGGCCAAGAACGCCGCGGATCGCGGCGCGTTTCTCCCTACCCGGGGCGTTGCGGCCTGACGCGTGTTCTTCGTGGTTGACGGCGCTGGCCAGCTGGCCGATGCCGCTCTCGGCGTCGAAGCGGTGGCTGTGCCTGAGCATGGCGATGGCCTGGTCCAGCGGGGCGCCCTCGACGTCGAGCATCTCGGGCGGCAGCGCCTGGCCGGTGGCCTCGGCGAGCCAATTGGCGGTGGCCGGGGTGTAGTGACCGCCCTCCGCGCGGGCGCACAGGTCGCCCAGCACCGAGCCGGCTTCCACCGAGGCGAGCTGGTCCTTGTCGCCCAGCAGCACCAGGCGGGCCCGAGGCGGCAGGGCGTCGAGCAGGGCGGCCATCATCTCCACGTCGACCATGGAGGCCTCGTCCACCACCAGCACGTCCAGGGGCAGGGGGTTGCGGGCGTTGTGGCGGAAGTGGCGGGTGTCGGGTCGCGAGCCCAGCAGGCGGTGAAGGGTGGTGACCTCGGTGGGGATGGCACGGCGCAGGTGGTCTACCGCTTTTTCGTTCAATAAATTGGGCTCCCACAGGTCTGAAAGACCATCGAGGCTTAACCCAGCTACCTGCCCGGCAATGGATTCATTGAGGCGTGCGGCGGCCTTGCCGGTGGGGGCGGCCAGGCGGATGCGCAGTGCGCGGCGGCCTTCGCCCAGCGCCAGGGTCTGCAGCAGGGCGAGCAGCTTGACGACGGTGGTGGTCTTGCCGGTGCCGGGGCCGCCGGTGATTACGGCGAAGGGCGAGCGGGCGGCCAGGGCGCAGGCGGCCTTCTGCCAGTCCAGGGTGGTGCTGGTGGGGAAGAGGGAGTTGAGGGCTTTGGATAGAGTGGCGGTGCTGGCTGTGTGGGTGGACTCCGCCGGGCGCCTGGCGGCGCCTTCGCTCGGCGGAGCCGAGCTCCCACCAGTCTCGGCAGGGCTCTCACTAGCCTCGACAGGGCGCCCGGTGGGTCGACTTGTGCTGGTGCCGTCTTCTTCGCCCGGCAGAGCCAAGCCCCCACCAGTCTCGGCAGAGCTCCCGGTGGCCTTCACTAGGCCTTCACCAGTTACCGCGCCGCTACCGGTGGAATCACCTGCGTTGTCACCGAGCCTGGCGGCGATGTGGTGCTGGATGGAGCGCTCGTGGTGCCAGTAGCGGCGCAGGTAGAGCCGGGTGCCGTCGAGCACCAGTGGGGTGTTGCCGGGGCCGTGGCCGATGATCATCGGGTGAGTGAGCGCTTCCTGCCAGTCGGCGAGGGTGAGCTCGCCGAGCAGCTGGCTGGGCCGCGGCGGCGGGTCCTCCAGGCTGTCGCCCTCCGGCGGGAGGGAGAGGGCCAGGTCCGGTTCGGCCAGAGTCTGTGCCAGGTCCAGGCAGACATGGCCGCGGCCGAGCTGGTGGCTGGCCAGCGCCGCGGCCAGCAGAAGCGGGGCGGAGGCGTCGGTCACCTCGCGGGCGAGGAAGGCGGCGAAGGCGCGGTCCAGGGCGCGCAGCCAGCCGCGGGTTACCCAGCGGTCGAGCAGGGCGAACAGCGCGGGCGGGTCGCGCAGGGCGTCGGCGGTGGCGGCATCGGCGGTGGGTGAGGGGTCACTCATGGCTGTGCCTCCATGGCGGTGGCGGTCTCGGGTGCGCGGAACAGGGCGTCCAGCGCCTCGATTAGCTCGCGGGATGGGCGCTCGCAGTGCACGCCGCGGGAGGGGGCGTGCTGGCCGCGCAGGAACACATACAGCGCCCCGCCCAGGTGGCGGTCGATGTCGTAGTCCGGCAGCCGCGAGCGGAGCAGGCGGTGCAGGGCCAGCAGGTAGAGGCAGTACTGCAGGTCGTAGCGTTTCTCGCGCACCGCCTCCGCCATGGCCGCCTCGGAATAGGCGTCGTCGTCGCGGCCCAGGTGGTTGGACTTCCAGTCCAGCACGTAGAAGCGCCCCTCATGCTCCACCACCAGGTCGATGAAGCCCTTGAGCATGCCGTTGAGCCGGTCGGGTTCCAGCGCCGGCCGGGCGGCACCGCCCAGTGTGTGAGCGCTCACGAGGGCGTCCAGGCGGGCGGTATCGACCCTGTGGGCGGCGAACCAGAACTCCAGCTCCACCTGATAGTGGGCGCTCTCCAACCGCTCCAGGCGCAGCGGCGAAACCTCCCCCTCGGGGGCGTTCGGCACTGGCAGGTCGCTGGTCAGCAGCCCGCGCAGCCAGGCCTGCAGCGCCGGGATGCGCTCGCGCCAGCCGCGCAGGTTGGCGCGCCGCGCCAGGGTGTCGTCGAGGCGCTCGGGGTCGGCGGCCAGCCGGGCGAAGCCTTCCCGGCCGGCCCACTCCAGCAGGCCGTGGAGGAAGGTGCCCGCCGCCGGGCCACGGGGGAAACGATGAAGCGAGGCGTCACTCGTCGGCTGCGCGTTCTGTGCCGGGTCCTGAGGCTCGTCGCTCATCTCCCGGGCGGTGGCCTCCAGAGCGGTCTCGGGCTCTGTCGAAAGCCCGGATTCGGGCGCGTCCTCCACACCCCCGATGCGCTCGCCGCCAATTCTCTCGCCGCCAATTCTCTCGCCGCCCAGGCGCAGCGCCGAGTAGCTGGAAATCCACCAGTGCTCCCGGGCGCGGCGGGTCGGCGTGAGCGCCTCGCGCAGGGCCTCGCCGTTGGTCTCCACGGGCACCATGAGGTCGCCGGGTTCGGGCGCCGGCGCCACGTGCAGCTCCGTCTCAGGGGCTCCCTGGGCGAGGGGGAAGAGGGCATCGAGCAGGCCGTCTGACGATAGCGGCGCGCCGGCGGTGAGCACCTGGCCGATGGCGCTGCGTTCCAGCCCCTTGAGCGGGGCGATGCCCAGCCAGGTGGCATGGCGGGCGCGGGTCAGGGCCACGT
>LFIK01004191.1_pt1 | contig 11668 bp, 11 predicted proteins | sample 643401 | NCBI WGS metagenome assembly LFIK01 (sample SAMN03777447, study PRJNA286221) | soda lake metagenome | biome: soda lake; feature: Kulunda steppe; material: water; isolation source: sample T5-Br brine of Lake Tanatar-5 | place: Russia: Kulunda steppe | collected 2010-07 | reverse complement strand
GCCGACATCGACGCGCAGGAAGCCACCGCAGCGCTTTACGCCCTCAAAGCAGCAGGTCACCGCTGGCCGCCCACCACCCCCGAAGTCAAAGCCCAGATCGCAGGGCACCGCCTCGACACCGAGTGGGCCTGGTGGCAACACGCAGTCGCGACCGCGATCGAACGCTGGCGGGCTGCAGGACCAAGGCCACGCACGTTTGTCGAGCACGACAATGGCGTAGAGGTCATCGTCGGACGGTCGTCCTGGGAAGAAGACACCGACCCACGGGTGGTTGCCCTGATCCGCCTCGCTGGCGGCATCGCCTGGGTCGCACAACACTGGCACGACAGCTTCTTCCGCAAGGACCTCCGCGAACTCGTTGCGAGCCAGACCGGAACCGTTGCAGCCATCGGGCAGGACGACGCCCGCAAGATGCTTCAGAAGACGCACGAAGCAGCGGCCCAGCTCCCCAGCGAAGCGCGCGCCAGCCTGCCTTCCCTGCCAGCACCCCAACAGCACGCTCCGTCCACACCGGAGCACTTAAACACGAAAAACCTGCGCTGAATTAGCTGGAATACAGCGAGATGCATCCTCGTGTGCCGTTCGGGAGGCGGTTCCCCGCCCGCAACCGGAAGGTGGTGCTATTCCCGGACACCCGTGTTGCCTTGTTGCCTTACCGGTTCGGTAACAGCTCGCAGAACGCAGTCACAAGCACTTTCCCCCGAGAGGCCTCACGCTCCCCCAGCCTCCCCCGCAACACCTCAGCAGCCACCTCGACATACTCCGCCAGTTCAGCGTTGATCCGCGGCTGCAGGTGAACCGCAGAACCCTCGCGCGCAACCGGCAACGCACGCCGATACGCGCGTCTCAGCCCCTCCGTGTCCAGCGCTGCCAACTCCGCAACGGCGAGCGCAGTCAACTCTGCGAGCGAACGGCCACCGAGATCACCTGACTGACGCCTGCGAAACACCTCATCGCGAATCCGCTGTTCCAACGATGCGGACACGCGGAGCGACACGCGGACGCGCTCATCAACAGCAGAGAGCAACGGGGACATCGGCATGCACTGACGGTAGCACCGATCACCGCCCCGTCGCGCCAGGAGCCACAGAGAGCGACGGAGAGCAGAGATGGACGTGAGTTGGGGGCCAAGGGAGCAATCATCGCTGCATGCCCACAGTGGGCACCTCAGCGCCTCTGAGCAAGCAATACAGCAAGCAAGCGAGGTCACAGGTGCCCTGCGCCAGGCCCCGCAGACGGCACAGCACAAGCAAGCAAGCAATACAGCAAGCAAGCGAGGTCACAGGTGCCCTGCGCGAGGCCCCGCAGACGGCACAGCACAAGCAAGCAAGCAATACAGCAAGCGAGCAGGCAGCACGATCTCAGGCCTCGAGTAGCCCCACACCCCCAACGCAAGCAAGCAATACAGCAAGCAAGCGAGGTCACAGGTGCCCTGCGCCAGGCCCCGCAGACGGCACAGCACAAGCAAGCAAGCAATACAGCAAGCGAGCAGGCAGCACGATCTCAGGCCTCGAGCAGCGTGGCCTCTTCCTATTAGCTCCTGCCCGTGATGCACTGCCCTGATGGTGTGGTTTGAGTGCAACGCGACTGGTCAGGAGTGTGTGGGCGCTTGCCTACGGAAGGGCGGCCATGCCCAGAGTGGCGCGAGGCTGATGGCGAACAGGACCAAGGCGGTATTGAGTGGGGCGTGAACGATGACTAGTTGCGCTGCGTCGATTGCTGTCGGGGAATCGACGTGGGTGTTGGCATCGCCCTTGGTCCAGACAAGCGTTTCTGCTTGACGCTTCGCCTCCGCGCTACTTGCCGCCTGGGTGTGGAGCACGCGGTGGATGACTGGTTGGCCGTCTTGGATGACAACGGCGATATCGCCTGCGCGCAACTGGTGGGCGGGTGTATTGACTGTCAGAGCCAGTGTGCGGGGGGGGAGAGTTGGTTCCATCGAGTGGCCGATGACGAGTACGGGTTTCCAAAGCCCCAAACCCGCTGAGGTCATGATGGCTGCTGCTGCAACGGTGAGGTAGGTGTTCGCTACGCGGTTCGCGGGATCGTTCGGGCGCATGGGGTGTCCTGTTGGAGGGTTTCAGGACACGGTCGTGTAATGGCTGTCGTTGTCTTGGCCTCTCCGGGGGTGTTCGGGCAGCCCACAGGAGAAGCGGCGCAAGCTAGCAAGCAATAAATGGAGAAAGCAGGCAGCGAAGCAGGCAAGCAACATGTATCTTGTGTTACCGTCCGTCCAGCCTGATAGGAGTGTGCATGGCAAACATCCTCGCGTTTGGGACTGGCAAGGGAGGCGTGGGGAAGACCACCCTTGCTGTGAATGTCGCTGATCTCGCGGCAGCCCGGGGAAAACGAACTTTGCTGGTCGATATGGACTCGCAGGCCGACGCAGCCCTTGCTCTGGGTGTTGATACCGACGACGGGGGGTGGGCTCATCTCGCGCTGCTGAAGGGACAGGAGTTCAACCCTGTCACCGAGGTCCGTCCCGGACTCGATCTCCTGCCGGCGGGGGAGGACACAGACACTCTGTCGGACGTATTGACGCGGGCCGAGTCGAAGAACGGACCCGAAGCGTTAGCGAACCTTCGCCGGGTCTGGACAGATGCCTTCGCTCCGTACGATCTCGTTGTGGTGGACACCCCTCCCGCGCGCCAGTCGCGAACCCTCACTGACGCGGTTCTGCAAAGCTCCGACTATCTGGTGTTGCCCACACGAACCGACATCAAGTCCATTCGTGCGATCCAGACGCTGGCTGGTCGCTACGTAGCGTTACGGCGTCAGGGGCTGGTTTCGCAGCTCACCATCGCAGGCGTCGTTCTGTTCGCTACCGGTTCGGCCGCTACCTCGATTCGGGCCGACACGCGCATGTCGCTCGAGGAGGCGCTCGGTAGTGCCGTCACTGTGTTCGAGTCCACCATCCGCGCAACCGAGAAGGCCGATCGGGATGCGGGCTTGGACGGTGTCACAGTTCGCGAATACGCGGAGGCAGCTCTAGGAGCGGGTGAGGATGGGCGCTCGTACTCCCGAACCGCGCCGGGTCTCCTTGAGGACTACGAGCGCCTACTGGTGGAACTAGCTGACAAGATGGAGATGGCCCTGTGAGCAGCGAGCGGCGAATGAGTAGCAAACTAGGCAACACGTTTACCGACACCTTCAAGGATCTCGGCGACGAGCTCGAGGCTCGCCCAGCCCCAGAATCCGACGAGGTTCTTGACAGCTTCCTTGGTGTGGCGAAATCTGAATCGGACACGGCAGCGCAGGAACGTGACGAACATGGTCACGACGAGCCGTCGGTCGTGACCGATTCTGAGGGCAGCGTTGCGCCTACGGCAGCAGATCAGCCGAAACCTGCGGATAGCTCAGCCGTGCCCATCAGTCAACCGGGTGGCGGCAAACCTAAGCAGAGCAAGAAACGCAAGAAGAAGCAGACGTCCGCAGCGAAGCAACACCGTGAATACGGTGCCCCCCTGTCGGTTGGTGTCAGCCTGCCCCCAGCTGTGCACGCAGCTACCACAGCGGAGTGGGAACAGCGCCGCCTATCCGTTCCGAAACTGCTTGTGGAGGCCCTGGACCAACGCGGCGATGTGCCAGTCACCTTTGATGACGAGCAGCGATGGAAGCAGGAACGCAGCGAAGCCGGGGGAGGGTCCGTGCCCCGAGTGCTTCGACTTCAAACGGGTCTGCGTGACCAGATCGACGGTTTGCGAGGACCAGGCGTTTCTCGCTCAACCGTTGTGGGGATACTGCTCAGTGACTACCTCGGGAGCCGCCCCGGAGATCTGTTGTAGGCGGCGCCCCGCGAAGTGGTCATGCCGCTTGGCGACGGCCCGGTTCGCCCGCCCGTCTATTGCGCCACAGCCGTGCGTCCGCTGGTGAGCGTTTTTCTTTGTCGGTAGTTGTACAGGCAGTAGTGGGATAGGGCGGTGGCGGCGAGGGCGGGTTTCCGGAGCCCGCCGGGCAGGAGACCAAGAGGCATCGGGGAAGCGGTCTTGGTGGCTAGTGCGGTCCTCGTGGGCCTGATGCTCGCTTCCTTCGCCAACGTGCCGATACGCCGCTGGTCGGCTGGTGGGGCGGATGACGGCCGGACTGGTACCACACCAGGTGCCGGTGGCCCGCATGTACACGTCAGCGCGCCACCGCCCGTCAACCATCACACCGGCCCGACCGGCCTGGCGGGACACGACTGTCGAATGTGGCACGTAGCCGTCAACACTGTTCGGGCGGCGCTACGGCCGGCCGTGCACGCAAGGTGGACGGACAGGAACGATGACTTCCTTCCCCGCCTTCAGGCGGGGGTTTCCTGGCGGTGGTCACGCTGCTTGGCGATCTGCCGGCGGGTGCGGGCCTGGTTCTTCGACCCGCGCTTCTGGCGGGCTTTGCGGCGCTGCATCCGTGACAGCCGGGTGCGTTCCCCGACGGTGAGTAGATCATCACCGAGCTTGCGACGCTCATTACCGTCCGGGTCACCGTCCGGGTCCCCGTCGGGGTCGACGTCGGGTTCAAGGAGTTCGCGGTCCAGCAGCTGCCCGTCGGAGGTTGCGGCCAGCACCGTGACCCCACGGTCCACGCCGACAACGGTGCCCGGGTTCGGGTGAGCCACCTCAACGTCAGGGACCTCGAGGGCGAACGCCACCGTCCACGTCCCGACCCGGTCCTGTTTCAACGTCACGTTGGTGACCGTGGCACCGTCAGGTAGCCCCCGGTCCCACCGGAAGGTGACCCAGCCGAGTTTGGCAAGGTGAAGGCGGCCCCACCGTTTCGAGATCCGCACCGGCTGGGTGAAGTCCCGCTTGCGTGTTGCGGTGGCTTTCTCCGGGAACCGGTACGACGGTGCCCACCAGTTGCGGGCCGCACGTTTGCGGGCACGGAACCTCGGGCGTCCCGCACGCCGGTCGAACAGCCACGCTTCCCACGCGGTGTCGAGGTCTTTCAACGTCTGCTGGAGCACATGCGCGGGCGGCGCAGCTACCCACGGGGCCACCTGCTTGACCTGTGTCAACGCAGCGTCCTGCGACCACCGCGACGGCCACCAGCCTTCCGGCATCGGCCGGCCGCGTGCAACCCGCAAGGCCTCGAGGCGTTCCTGCAGGGCGGCGTTCCACACGTCCCGGCAGGCACGCGCCCACGGCCCGTCGTCTGCCACCAGCGCCTCCTAGGCCGGTGTCAGCTTGACGACGTGCACGTGCCCTATCCGCATACCCGCATCATCCCACGCGGGTGTTGTGTAATGACACGCCGTCCACCTGCTGCCGGCCGGACCCTTGCCGCGGCGGCCTTACTCGGCCCTTCAGGGCCGAGTAAGGCCTCTACCCCGGGGTCAGTTGCTCTGTCGCAGTTCCACCACGTTGTTGGGCGCAAGGTCGTAGATGCCGTCCTGGTAGGTCACATCTCCTGATTTGCGCATCCGGTGCAATGCTTGGTCGATGGTTGGTATCCGGTGCTGTCCGCCATGTTCGATTCGGGCGCGTTCAACGATGCCGGCACGGCGTAGCGGCCCATGCTCCGACAGGATGGCGGTGACGGTGTCTGCTGCGGACACGGGTGATGCCTGCGCCGTTGCGGGTGTATCCCGATCATCAAGAAACACGCGGGTGTAGGCCGCAAGCAGGTGCCGGAGTTTGGCGAGGTCCTGATCGCGTTGAGCGACCGTCGCCTGCAGCTCATCGATCGTGCGTTGTTGTTCGCTCTCGATCGTGCGCCGTTCTGCCAGTTCTGTTTGCAGCGACGACAACTGTTCCTTGATCTCTGCAGGTAACGTTGGCTTGGCTCGTGCTGGTTCTGGGCTGTCGGGCCGGTGAACTAGCAGCCCCTCGCTTGCGGCGTCCTCCTCGAGGCCAGCTGCCCAGGCTGCCAACTGTTGGGTCCGGGCTTTGGGTTCGACTGCTAGGTCGCTGGGGAATGGCGCTGGGAGCCCTGCCGCAGCAAGAGCTTGTGCTGCGGCTGCGCCACGGGCGAGGTGCTCTGCGCCGCGTGGGGTGAGCTGGGCCGGATCCATACCGTCAGCTTACTTACGGGCGGCGCCCGTGTCAGTAGCTAGATGGCCGTTTCCGGCCGTTTTTCTGCAAATTTGTCCGCCACTGCCTTACTTCGCACTTATGTGAGCAGCTTACTTCTAAGTGGAGTGAGGGGGTCGGTGAGCACGTTTTGGGGTCTTCCTGCGCGGCGTGGGGCGTTCCCGCTGGTAACTGTTGGAACTACACCTTTGCAACTCACCGCGCCGCCACCTAGAACTCATGTCGGAAGATGGAGGAACATCTGATGAGTGGAGACGCACGGGACAGTGGCCGCCGACGACCTGGACCACCGAAGCGGTACTCGTCGCAGGTCAACGTGTTGGTATCTCCATCGCAGAGGCAACGCCTTGAGCACCTTGCTGCTCAACAGCACACGTCGGTGTCGGCGGTGATCCGCCAGGCGGTCGAGTTCCACCTCGAAGCGCACGCAGTCAATCCCTCGTAACAGAAGTCGGTCCGCCCCGTTACCGCGGGACGGACCGACTGAACAGCGCGATGTCGGGTTGCAGCCAGACATCTTCAGCAGCTGGTTCAGAGCAGGCCTTGATGAACACCTTGCTTCTACAGCGACCCAGTCATGCCGGTGCCTAGCGTACAGGCCCTCCAGCCTGCGGTGGGGGACCTTCTCCCTGCGGTGGACGACAGCCTTGACGCTCGGCGTCTGTGGGCTTGCGCCGTTGCCCGCAAAGATGCGACAACCACGTTGAGGTTGCCGAGCCCTTCTGGCTCGCGTGCCCGGACAGTTGCACTTGCCGACGCGTTACGCGGCGATTGGCCGCATGCCGTGGAGGTAGCTGAACACCTTGTTGTCGTAGATGCCGACGCGAAACCGCCCGTGGAACCGGAAGCGGCGTTCAAGGTTCTCTGGGATCTTGCCGAGCTTGCGGACCTCTATGGCCTGCCATGGATCGTTACCGCCTCTGGTGGCGGGGGAGGGCACCTGTACCTGTCGGTACCTGGCGGTCCTGAAGCTGTAGCGGAGCTCGGGCTGGTGTGCCGGGCAGTTCCCGGCGTTGATGTTGTCCGTGCAGGGTCTGGACGTATCCGCCCTCCGGGGACACGCCATCGTGCCGCTCGTCAGGGTGCACCACAACGGGTGCGTGTCCTGTCCCCGACACCAGACGCTGCCTATCGGCTACTCACCGGCCCACCAACAGGTGATCCCTCAGCGTTGACTGCAGCGATCACTCGGCTGTTGGTTCCCCACACGTCCGTCACCACCATCCGGGCGCCATCGGGCGTTCCTGCTTCGTCGCGTCGTGGCTTGTCGCGGTGGGCCACCGACATCGTGTCGGGTCCCGCTCCTGCAGAGGGGCACCGTTCCGGGCCGGCCTATGGAGTGTTGGCCGACGCAGTTCGAGCAGGCTGGACCTTCAACGAGTGGTGTCACTACATCGACGGCACGTGGCTCCTCGACTACCACCGTTCGAAGGAACGGAACCTGCAGCGTCGGCTCCAGCGCGAGTGGACACGCGCGCAGAGAACAGCGAGGACCGTACCCACACGCACAGCCGATACCGGCGGAATCAGCCAGTTGGACCGCTTGCGTGTAGGCGTTGCGACGGGACCAGGAATTGACGCTCGGTGGTGGCGTGTCGGCGGGGCTGCCGTACTGGACTGTGTCCTTGCCATCGGTGCAGCAACGAAGGACACGACCTTGCCGTTGTCGGTCCGTCACGCCGCCGAGAAGGCCGGGATGTCGAAATCGGCTGCGCACCGGCACCTCCACCGTCTAGCTCAACACGGCCTCATCGGCCTAGCAGACACGCAGGACGGGCACGGCTGCCTTGCCGTGACGATCAACCAGGATGCCATCGCAGCCCTAGCCGTGCCACAACCCGGCCCGCAACCCCTAGAGGGCGAGGGACAGGAGTGTCCCACTTCGTGCGCTACCGATGAGGTGGCCCGGGAGGTTCTTGGAAGGCTGTCGGCTCGGCACGCGGACGTGTTCGTGTCGGGAGGGCTTGGGCATGCGTGTTGGCGGGTGTGGGCGGCTGCTCCTGCCGGGACGACCCAGCTTGGTGTGTCCTCACGCTGGGCTAGGCAGCTAGGTGACCGGGCTAGCAGGGCTGGTTTGAACAGCTGCGATGAGCATGCGCTGTTAGAGGCTGCGGCACAGCTTGGGGTGTGTGGAGCTGGCGCGATTCGTGCAGCACGGCACTGGGATGAACGGGAAGCGTTTCGGCCCGTTGCTGCCCGCATCGTTTCCGCTCAGTCGCAGCGGCAGATGGTTCTGGATGCTGCATGACGTTGCGTTGAATACAGCGGCACACGCCGATGGTGGATGGTGCCGGAAACGAGAGCGGGCCTCCCACGAATGGGAGGCCCGCCGGACCCGCTCAGGGCTGCGACGGGGGGACGCCGCCCTTGAACAGCGACCACTGTAGCGCACTGCGGGTTTGTTGTCGCGGAGCCCAAACCGGGGTGGTGACGGCCTCGCCAGTCAGGTGACTGTGGACGGTAGTCGAACTGGGTGGGCTGCCGTGCAAGTGTTCGGAACACCAGGGGGAACTCTGGAAGGAAGCACCGTTGGGTCGATGGCGGAGAAACGGTCTGCGGGGCGTCGTGGCGAGATCAAGTGCGCATCGTTTATAGAACGGCGCTTTGCGGGTGATGAGAACACCTACGTGTTCCATGATGTGGACACGCCCGGGATGCGGGCGAATCTGGATCATGTGGTGGTGCGTGGGCGCACCGCGGTTGTTGTTGACGCAAAATGCTGGGCCCCGGGCTTCTACTGGACAGCTGGGGGGGTAACACGCAGGGGAGTTCGCCCGGTCCCGCATGCCGATAGCGAAACGTTGCCTGCCACGGTGCTTTCGCTGTCCCGTGCAGCGTCTGCGCATGCCGGGTTCGACCTTGACATCCGGGCGTTGCTGGTTGTTGTTCCATCGCAGCCGAAACGGCTTTCGGTGTTGGCGTACCGGCCGGCGGGAGGCGTCCCGGTCCGCACCATAGGTCCTGGAGCAATGCGGGTGCTGTCACGCATGCTTGGAACTGATCGTGCACGGTGCGATCCGCTTGTTGATTTGTTGTGGAACTTGACCCGTAACCGGGAATCCAGGCGGGCTATGTGATGGCGGGCCGTATGCGTAGCCCGTGGGTCGGTCGGCAGCAGAACTTTTTTGTGGCGGCCGGCGTGATTGTCGGTGCAGCATGGTTCGGAGCTCCCACGGCCGGCCTGTACGCGGCCGTGTTGATTGTGGTGTGGACGTGGCCGGGCCCTGAACTGTTTGAACCGCAAACGCCGGGTGCGGAGCGGGCACAGCAGGTCCAGGCGTTCCGTCAGCCGCTGTTCTTACCGTTCCGAAAAGATGTCATTGGGTTCGGCCCTACCGGATCTACAGTCGAGGAGACACGGGCGTTCGGTTGGGGTCCCTGGGCAAGGCTGTCCGCTTGGCTGAACGTTGCTGGCACTGTCGTTGTGCTGCTGCTTTCGGTGCCGGTTCCGCGTGCACATCCGGCGCTGTGGCTAGCGGAAGCAGCGCTGACGTTTCTTCTGTTGCAAGGTCTCGCGGCTGGAGCCCGTAATGCAGCGTGGCCAGCAGAGGGGGCTGCGTTCCCTGCGGTCCTTGCCGACCGGGCGATGGTTACCGCTGTTGTTGGGAACCGGATGGGGCTGTTCCTTGCTGCCGGTGGGGGAGTGGCCACTGCAGGTGCGGTTCTTGTTGTGGTATGGCGTGTCGAAGCTGTTACGGACTGGTCGGCGTCGACAGGTTGGCTTGCGGCTGTGTCCGTTACTGCAGCGGCGGTTGCGGCTGCCGTAGCTGTGCTGGTGCCATATATCCGTGCCACGAACCAGCATCTCCGCGATCACCTAGCGGCATCTGAAGCGTGGCAGCTGCGGTGGATGGCGGTACCGAAACTGAACGCGCTCCCTCCGACATTCATCAGTGAACACCCGCAGCCGCCTGTGGATGCGGGGCTGCCGGAAACGCATCGGATCGCGTTCTTCTCGGTCCCAGCTGGCGCGACGATCGAGGATTTTCGTGCGAGAACCGATGCGCTGACGTCAGCTATCTCCACTGATGCGGAAACCGCGGAGCTTGTTCTTGTCGCGCCCATGCAGCAGGTAGGTGATGACGGCCAGCCGATTCCGGGCACACGGCAGGAATCGACGTTCAGCGTGTCGTACTCAACCGTTCCGTTTCCACCCAAAGCCCATCTTGTTGGCGGACTAGACGACTGGTCAACCAAGTTTGCGATGCACAGGTCGTTCGACCGTGCCCTTGCTGGGTTGAAGCTCGGCACACCTGATCTTGTGCGGGTCCAGCCACTACACGACATGCGCACCGACCGTGCCCTGTGGGACACCGTGTGGATGCTGCCGGCAGATCTGACGTACGACAAACTGATCGGCAAAGCTGACCAGATCGCCGAAAAGATCGGAGCGCCGTGGTTACGTGTCGGCCGCCGTATGCACGACTCGCAGGGCCGCCGCGTCACCGACGGGCATGTGTCCATCATCTTTGGGGCCGATCCAGCAACGGTCACGTTCGCAGACCCCGCAATCCGTCCATGGCTGGACTCTCTCGAACTTGAGCGGGCGTTCGTGGCGTTGAAATTAGGGGCACCTCTGCTGCAGACCACGGACCGGCTGTCCCTGCCCGGAAAACCCGAGCTGACTGAGGCACGGTTCCAACTGGAATCGGGAACTGCTTGGGCAGACGTGATCCGCAAAGCGGCAGGTGTGGCCGAAACACTCGGTGTGCCATGGCTCCGTGTCACACGCAGAATCGACGCAGCTGGTGAACCGTCACCGTTCGTTTCGGTCGTGTACGGCGCGAAACCCGCCGAGACGGAACTGGCAACAGAAGCTGACCGGCTCTTCGTTGAAGCAGCCGATTGGGATACGTGGTTTCGGGCCTGCAAACTCGTTGGCCCCGGTGGGACCGTCCCGCGACTGCTGCACCGCGAACACATCACCGATGGGATCGTTGCAGGCACGTTCCGGGCAGCTGAAGGTGTAGCAGTCCAAGAGGTACGGAAAGCAGTTCCTGCGTTGCAAGCAACGTCTGGTCTTGCGTACCTCGAGGTTCACGACGACCCAGATGGGCAAGCAAACCGGTTCCGGCTACTTTACGCCGTTGAAGACCCGCTTCCGTCACTGGTCCCGGTCGCTGAGGCAGTTGAACCTGAACGTGGCCTGGCGGGGGAGTGGCATCTTCTTCCGGCAGGGGTCACAGCAGCTGGTGAACACGTCGGTTGGGACCTTCTTGCCGGCCCGCACGGGCTGATCACCGGACAGACCGGTTCTGGAAAGTCCGTGATGCTGCAGGCCATCGTGTATTCGGCGCTGTTACGCGGCCTTGAAGTCAGTGTGCTTGACCCGGTCAAAGAAGGTGCAGACTTTCGGTTCGCGGCACCGTGGTGTGAACATTTCGTTGTGGAACTTCATCATGCTGCTGACGTCATCGAAGCGCTGTACGAAGAGGTACGTGCCCGCAAGAAAGTGAACGCCGAGAACGCTGTTGGAAACTGGACGCAGCTACCTGAAACGCTTCGCCCGACACCGAAACTGATCGTTCTTGACGAGGCGTTCTCCCTGCTGGCACGGATGTCGGGAAAGACTGACGCAGCAAAGTTCGACAACGAAGCGAAGGACCGCATCGCTGACACCGTCGGGCGGATCGCACGTGAGGCCCGCTCGGCTGGCG
>LFIK01004190.1_pt1 | contig 11669 bp, 9 predicted proteins | sample 643401 | NCBI WGS metagenome assembly LFIK01 (sample SAMN03777447, study PRJNA286221) | soda lake metagenome | biome: soda lake; feature: Kulunda steppe; material: water; isolation source: sample T5-Br brine of Lake Tanatar-5 | place: Russia: Kulunda steppe | collected 2010-07 | reverse complement strand
TCCCGGAGGGACTTCACCATCAACGCGATGGCGGTCCCCCTCTCCGGCGACCTGGAACTCATCGACCCGTTCGACGGGCAACAGCACCTGACCCGCGGTGTGCTCACCACACCGCAGACCGCTGCGGTGAGCTTCCGCGACGACCCGCTCCGGATACACAGGGCCTGGCGATTCGCCGCCACCTTGGACCTGGCGCTCGACGCCGAACTGCTGGCCGCCGCCGACACGGCGCGGCAGGCGCTGGGTGTCGTGTCTCGGGAGCGGAAGCTCACCGAGCTGGACAAAGTGCTCACCCACCCTGATGGTGCCGTCTTTCCGCGGGCTGTCGAACTGATGCGCCAACTTCAGGTGCTTGACGACGTCCTTCCGGGCGCCCCTGGCACGCTGCAGCCACCGCTGCTACCCGACCGGGACCGCCGCCTGGTGTGGCTGGCGGCGTCGAGCAGCCCGCAGCTCCCTGCTGTGTTGGGGATGCCGGTGTCGGACCAGAAGCTGGTACGGCACACGCTCGCGGTCGCCGCACAGTTGGAGGACGCCGATGTGGTGTCTGCACGGGCTGCGGTCCGGGCCCACCCTGACAGGGTGCTGGATGCGGCCGCGCCGCTGCTGGCACCCGAATCGGCTGCTGCGCTCCAGGCGGCGCGTGCGGCAGCGGACCGGTGGCGTGCGCCGCTGCCGGTCGACGGCGACGACCTGCTGGCCGCAGCGGGCCGAATGCCCGGACCCTGGGTCGGGGAGCTGCTCCGTAGTGCGGAGCAGGACTGGCTGGCCGGGGTGCCGCACACCGACGTGCCGGAACGGTTCCGATCGGTGCTGCTGGCACGTGCTGCTCACACAGCCTGAGACGCCAGGGAGGCGGCAGCTCCAGCTGCCGCCTCTGTGCTGTGCGCACCAGTCAGGTCACTTCGACCCGGACCCTGCCGGCGGCACGGAGCTGGTTAGCGACCGGGGCGAACTTCTCCTCTTCGCCGGGCTCGAGTAGCACGAGCGCTTCCCACTCCCCTCCCACCGCCCGGGGGCCGACGACCCGCCCGGGCCAGCTGCTGGTGTCGGGCCGTGTGGCGCCACCGAGACGGACGGTGACCAGGGTGGCGAAGGGGGGAAGGCGGTTGTCGCGGGCGGCGGCCCACGCCCGTTTCGCACCGGCGAGCTGGTCCTGCTGTTCGAACAGTTCCGTGAGGAGCGGGTGGTCCGGCTCGTTGGTGGCGACCAGCAGCTCCCCTCCCCTGCCTGCGGCCTGTGCGGCGGCCAGCAGCATCGGTGCGGCGACCGCGTCTGGGTCGAACCCCGGCCGGTTCAATGCCCTGTCGATGTCGATGCAGGTGACCAGTCCGGCGCGCGTTCGGTGTGCGAGCTGTGGGAACGTCGCGGTCTTGACCTCGGTCCGCAGCCGCTCGAACGCCGCGGCGGTGCGCGCTTCGTCCCAACCTGCGGTCCATACCCGCGTCTCGCTACACGTGCCGCAGGGCCCCAGGTCGTGGGGGCAGATCGACTGTGCGGTGCCGACGTCCTCGCAGATGTCGCATGTCCGCACGTTTGAGCAGCGGCCACAGCGTCGGAAGGAAGGCAGCCGCTCGACGAGGACGGTGGCAGGTTTGCCCTGTTCGGCGGCGTCCCGGGCCCTGGTGATGATCTCTGACGGCAAGGTGCGCTGCTCGGGTGGCAGGTCGGCCCGATCCAGCAGCGTCATCGCCGGCCAGTCGTCACCGCTTCCAACCTGCTGGATCCGGGTCTTGGTGCCTAGAGCTGCTGGGGTGGGTCGCATCCCGATCAGGGTGAGGTGCGCATCGGCCGCCCACGTGCGGGAGATCGCCAGGTCCCGGGCGTGGGTGTAGGGGGCGGATTGTTCCTGGTGGCCCGGATGGTCCTCTTCGACCACGACGATGCCGCCGAGCTGTTTGGCGGCGTAGAGGGCTGCGGTGCGGGCACCGATGCCGACGGGGACGGTGCCAGCGAGGAACCCGCTCCAGGCGCCGTGGTCCGCTTTGCTGTCCAGACGGCACGCGCCGGAGTCGAACAGCTTCAAGGTGGCTGTCACCAGTGTGGCAGAGGGGCAGAGGATCAGCACCTGACTGCCGGTGGCTTTGGCGATCCGTGCCGCTTCTCTCGCGGCGAGCTCGGCGGGTCGCACCAGCGGCGCGCGGAGCAGGTAGCGCCGATGAGGTGTGGTACTGGTGTCCCAACTGGCGGGGCTGTCGGCGTCGGCCACCTTCGGCGTGAGCTTGACCGGGCCGGGATCTGACGGCGCTGCGCCCTTCCCGGAAGGGGGTGCAAGCCTGGGGGCCAGCTGCTCGAAGCTGGTGTAGTGCCGCTGGGCAACCATCCGGGCGTGGGCGATGTCCTCGGCGGTGGTGCGCTGGCCATAGACGCCACAGATCGTCCGGGTGGCCTTGTCCGGGTCGCCCGGGCCGAGCACCATCCCGACCTTCGTCGTCTTCCCGAACGGCACCTCGACCGCTACACCCGCGGCGGGGATCCCCCCATCTGGGGCGAGATAGCTCAGAGGGCCGATCCGGCCAGCTTTGTCGCAGAGCACGTTGACGACCCGGTCCGGGTCAGCGGCGGGGGCCGGTGCCCGGTCCGGGGCTGGGGGCGGGTCAAGGAGCGTCTGTTGGGTAGCCATAGGTGGGATGGTGCCGCTGCCCCCCGGCCGGCAATGCAGGGTGCAGCCTGCGAACAGCGCAGACGTTCGGCAGCTGGCAGGACCCCAGATACAGGCACACTCCGGCGGAGAACGGAGGTATCGGGACGGCTACTCCGCGGTGGGTGGGCGTGCGAAGGTGACCCGAACCAGCTTGCCGTCCGCCCATCCCAACGGCAGGATCACGTCGATGTCATCACGGTGGGGGTCTTCGGCGCGTTCCACCGCCCGGCGCGCCGATCGGTGTGCGGCTTTGAAGCCTGCTTCTGCGGTTGTGAGCCGGTAGGTGGTGCCTGCCCACTCCCGCAGCTGCCGCCACGCGTCGGTCTCGTCGGGGTAGGTGGTCAGGAACCGGATGGCGGCGTCCACACCCGCAGCCGGGAGCCGCTTGTTCGGCTGGGCCGGGACGGCACGCAGATACGGGCGCGGGCCCTTGGGCGTGGGCGCCTGGCTGGCGGCGGCGGGAAGGTCACCGACTTGGAGGTCGGCGGCTGCCTGGTCGTGGAACCGGGTGGCCAGCAGCCGGCGGAGCACCAGGCCACGAACCAGTAGCGCACCTGGCGCTTCACGTTCGGCGAGGAACAGCTCGTCTGTCAGCGTGGACCGTTGGGTGAGGCGAGGGGTGACCACCCCGGCCCGGAACTGTTGACCGTCGGTGTCCCGGCCACGGAACTGCCAGATGCCCACCCGGCGGGAGGCGCGCGGACCGGAGCGGTCCCGAAGCTTCTCGTCGTAACGCACCTCGAGCTGCAACGTGGCGGCGGCGGGCAGGTAGCGGGCAACATCGTCGCCGGTGAAGTCGCCGGCGGCTTCGGCAGACAGGCCGTCCGGGGCGGTCTGGAGCAGCATCGCGACCTCACGGAACCGGGGGGCGACCATCGTGTTGAGCTGTAGCAGGGCGGCTTCAAGCTCGCCACGGGTGGTAGATAGCAGCTCGAACAGCGGTTCGGGGTCTCCTGTGGAGGTGGTGAGCACATTGCGGCGGAGAGCGGTGACCTCGGGATACACCCACCAGTCGAACGCCAACCCGTTCCCGGCATGGGCAAGCCGGCTGGGGAAGGTCGGATCGGGTTTCTGCAGCCGTCCACGAGCGATCTCGAGATGCGGGCGCAGCTTCGGGCCGGTGCCGTGCGGGTCGTAGAACAACCCGTCGAGCCAGAAGGCCGGGTAGGTGCGCTCACCAGTGCTGATCTCGGCCAGCTGCGAGGCGGCCCAGTGGCTCCAGGCGGCCGCCCGTCGGTCCGGGTCGGGTGTGAACCGGTCTCCAGGGCGGGCCCGCCCGAGCCAGGAAGCTACGAACGGTGTGGAGAACAGCTCGTCGCTGGCGCGCGCTCCGGTAGCTGCACGGGGGGACGGGTTCGAGGTGGCAGTCATGGGCCCCACCGTGCGCGCACCTGTGGCGTGGTCAATCACGCGCGCGCTTTGCGCGCCACCGATGACCGACAGCTGCGGTGTGGCACGCACCGTCGGCGGTGGAGGTGTGGTATGGAAGATGTGATCTACGACCTGGCAGCGTGGACCTCGGTCGCTGCGAAGGAGCTGCCTGGCGACCTGACGGCGATCACCACAGCACTGGCACGCCACCCGAAGACCGACGTGGTTACCGTCGTCTGTGTTGTGGTCGCCGTCCTGGCAGCCGAACATGGCGACCGTGACCGTCTGCCGGAGGAAGTTGTTGACGTGCTAGGGGAGCCACCCCGGTTCGTGGAAGGCTACCGGGAGCTTCTCGACTATCTCGCCGACCCGTTCCGCGCCGACCTGCACACCGCCACCCCTGCGATCGGGGAGAACGAAGTGGGGACGTGGCTGTTGGACCTGATGTTCGCGTTGACGCTGCTGACCCGCCCACCAGGCGAGGGTGCTGCCGGCCAGGTGTTCTCTGCTGCAGCGATGGGCCAACGACACGGGCTCCTACCTGGTGGAGGCATATAGCCCGCCCGTGCCGGCGTGCGGCGACAGCAGGCAACGGCGTCGCGGACGCAGACCGTTGGCTTCGGCCCCCCGGCAGCCACGGTGCCGGCAACCACACGAGAAGGAGCGAGATGCCGCAGCACCCGCTGTTGCCGCACCGGCCACCGCAGGCCACCACCGAACCTGACAGCTCCCCCGCCACCGACCCGACCCCGGCAGGCACCGCCACCCAGCCAACAGACCAGACGTCAGGGCCGCCAGCCAGCGGGCAGCGGGACCGGGTGACCCACTGGCGCTATATCGGCTTGCTGCTCGCGGCAGCCGCCGCCTGGCTGGCGACCCGACCGATCCTGTGGTCACAGTGGACCGGTCAGGCACACTGCTCCGCCGAACCCTGCTCGGTCTACACAGAACCGTTCAAGACCCACATCCTCGTCGCCGTCGGTGTCGTTACCGTAACACTGCTGGTGGCCACGAAAACCCTGCGCTGGTGGATGCCGCTGCTCGCAGGTCTGTGGGCGGCGCGTACCGCGGCGAACACCACCGGCTTGCCGATGGAAACCTTCGGTCTTCCCTTCGGTCGGGACGGGGTGCTCCCGGCGCTGCAGACCTTCACTGAGGTGAACACCCTGCAGCTCGAACCGGGCGTGTCGGTGACCTCGGGGGTGCATTGGCCGACCGTGTGGGCCCTTGCGACCCTCATCTGGGCCACGGCAGCTGTCGGTGTGGCGGCCGCGTGGGAGATCCGCGCGGTCCGTCGCGAACTGCATGGAGCGCCGACGGTCATCTCCACGTTACGGAACGTTGCCGCCGCAAGCCCTCTTCGCAGATGGGTGGCAAGCCCCGACGAAAACGAACGTTGACCCCAGTGGCGGCCACCAGACGGTGGCCGCCACATCCGTCTGTCATAGCAGCACCGGAGATATCACCACTGTGGTCGGCAGCTGCCCTCCCGAACGCAGCACCACCGGCTTTACCCCCTCCTGCAGCTCCAACGTGACCGTGTCAGCCGTGTGCACCTCCAGCGCATCAGAGAGGAACCGCCAGCTTACCGCGAACGGCAGGGGTGGTTGACTGTCCACACCGTCGGCCTGCCCGGCGGTCAGCTGCCGGCTTGCGCGCCCCACACCCCTCTGATCGACAGAGAAGGTCACTGTCCGCCCCTCGACACGTCCCCGCACCGGAACCAGCTCCTCCGGGTCTTCGCCGGCGAACGCCCCCAACTCTCCGACCGCCACCGCAGCGTCGGCCCGGTCCAGCTCCAACCGCACCGGCGCGGCCCGGTCGAGCAGCTCCCCCGCCTCGAGGGGGAATGGCCGGTCGACTAGAGGGACCCGCAGCACGCGGTCCTGGCCGTGGAACCACAGCGCCCCGTCGCCGGTGTCGCCGACCGCCTCGAGGGGATGCTGTTCCAACAGGGAGATGCCGGCGGTGGGAAGGAGCCCTTCGAAGCGGCCGAAACCGGACCCTGGCACCACCACCCGGGTGAGGCGATGGTTGTCTGTTGCCACCAGCGCCAGCTCCAGGTCTGTGGAGCGGAGCTGGACCGCATCCGCCGTACCGACCGAACGTTGCACGTTCCGGGCCGCGCGACGCAATCCATAACCACTGATAGCGACCGGCTCCTGCGCCGGCAGGGTGAGGTCTGGGACGGTCACCGCAGGCGGGTGGAACCGGGTCTGGTGTCCCGTGTCCGGATCGGAGAGGAGCGCACCGCCGGTTTCGCGTGTCACCGCAACCTGGGTGGCGCTGGTGGCGTCAAGCCACCGTTGGAACGCACGGTAGGGCAGGGGCTGCTGGCCGGCGGTTGTGACCGTCGCCGGGATGTGGATGCCGATGGCGAGTTCGCCGTCCGCACCGATAACTTCGAGACGTTCGGGACGGGCCCGTAGCAGCAGTGCGGTGTAGGCCGCCAGCGCCGATTCGCTGCTGTGGGGGATGACCTCCCCGGCAGCAGCTACTGCCCGCCGGAGCGCCGAGATGTCACAGATCGCCTCCATCAGCGCAACCCCAGGTCGAACCGGTCCACCTGTGGCGGACGGCCACGTAGGGGCGGGTCGGGCGGTCCCTGGGGTGCGTGCAGCAGATACGGCTGTTCCTCGGGGTAGACGAGCCCGAGATGTCGGCGGGCTTCCACCTCGACGAACCGGCTATCGTGCAGCTGTGCGACACGCTGTTCCAGGTCGGCGTTGGCCGCCTCCAGTTCTGCCAGGGCGGCAGCAACGTCAGCGACGTGCGATCTGGCTTCGACGTGGCGGGCGTAGGGTCCCGACAGCAGGCTTACAGCAACCGCGCCACCGACCGCCAGCAGCGTCAAACCCCGCCATCGTTTCGCCAGGGGCCGAACCGCCTGTGCGGGAAGTTGGAGGAGACGGTGACGGTCGCGCATCAGTGCCTTCGCTGCCGAGGGACGCGGGGGACGGTGACGGTGACTGGCGTGGCGGCAGTGATCACCGGGGCCGATCGTCACCCCCGCTGACGGCGGCCTCTTCCTCCAACGCGGGAACCTCTTCTGCCCAGGCGGGGCAGATGTCTCGGAACGCACACCAGTCACAGAGCGGGTTGACCCGCGGAGGCCAGTGGTCGTTGCGGTGCGCGGTGCGGATCCCCCGCCAGATCGAGTCGAGCTGGGTGCGTGTGTCTGCCAACATCCGGTCGGTCACCTCCATCGTGGCGATGCCCTCGGCGGTGTCGTCTCGGCTGAGGTAGATCAGTCGCAGCTGGTAGGGGGTGATGCCCAACGCTTCTTGCACCATCAGCGCATACACCCGCATCGCGAAGAACGCCTGGTCGGCGTAGCGCGGATTGTGCGGCTTCCCGGTCTTGTAGTCGCTGATGAACAGGTAGTCGTGACCGGCGGAGGCGATCTGGTCGAGACGGTCGATGACCCCACGCACCGGGACGCTGCCGATCTTGACGTCGAAGCGCTGCTCGGTGGCGTAGGGGTCGAAGTTCGTGAGACGTTCCAGGATGAACGCGTTGTGGCAGAACGTGGAGATGGAGGTGAGCACCGCATCTTCGGCGGGCAGGTCGGTTGACACCTGTTCCGCTCCGGGCGGGCGGAGCGTGTCTGGCAGCCAGCCGGGGATGGCGACCAGGTGCGGATGCCCCCGTTCCAGGTGGCGGCGGTAGTGGTCACGCCAGCGGGGGATGACCTGGCTTTCGGCCCACGCAGGTGTCCGCTCCTCTCGGGGGAGCTGGAGCAGCTCTTCGAGGATCTCGTGGGCGACGGTTCCCTGTAGCGCGGCGATTCCGGGCGGGTCGGGCAGCCGCAACACCGCCTTGTAGTAGAACTTCCGGGGACAGTTCATCCAGTCTTTCGCCCGGGAGGGCGAGAGGCGGTCAGGTAGCGGCGCAGATGTTGGACTCATAGCGGTGATCGTGCCGCGGTGGCGGTCTGCGCCAGTGCCCCGGTCCCCCGGCGTCGGACCGGCCCGCAGCTACGGTGCCCCCGAGTGCTACTCCCGGGAGTGACGATGCGAACACCGCCGACCCCTGCCGAGCTGCGTGCCGCGGTCGCAGACCTTCCCCGGACGTTGCAGCCTTCTGCCGTGTGGTTCGCGGCGTTGCCGCTGGCGTGTAACCCGCTGCAGGTGTCGGATCGGTCTGCCGGCCCTGACCTGTATGTCGCGGCGGCAGAGGCCGCCAAGGCGCAGGCAGGCCCGGACGACGTGTTCCCTGACTTGGACCTCGGGCCGGCAGGCTGGGTGCGTGCCCTGCCCTCCCCCCGCGGCTGTTTCCTGATCGGCACCCACCTGCTCGGCACCTCGCCTTTGGTCCTCCCCGGCGTCACACCACACCGGTTCGCCCAGCAGCGTGCCCGCTTCGCCGCCGTCGCACACCGGGAGGGCCTCACCGCCGCCACCGAGCAGCTGTGGCAGGTCACGCCGGAGTTGCCGGGAGGGGCGCGAGTTGCGCAACAGGGGGAAACGCCGGACGGCGGCCTCGAAGCGGTCGTCGACCGGTTCTCCCGCTGGGGGACGTGCGCGGTGGAGGTCACCGCCGAGCAGCTGCTGCTGGACGTAGAGGTCGCCACCCACCATGTTCGCCTTCCCCTTACGTTCGCCGGCGCCAGCGTGCAGGTCGGTGTGCCGGTGTGGCGGTGGGACCGGGGGGTCGCACCCCCCGCAGCGTTGCTCCCCTTGCCTGTGCCACTGCTGTGGGTCGGCGCTGACCGGGAAACCGGCGCGCCCCTCGCCCGCCTCGACGGGGGCGGGCCTGCGGGGACGGTGACGGTCAGCTGCCCCGTCCGGCCAGTTTGAACATCGCCACCTTCACCCACGCCAGCTTCGGTTCGGGGACCCGCACCTTCACGACCGCTTCCCCGGTCCGCAGCTCGGTGAGCTGCTGGGGGGACACTTTGTGCTGCTCTCGGCTGGAGACTGTGCCCTCCTCCACCAGTTCCCCGTCGACCATCCGTTGGGAGACCTGGGCGCGGTCCATCGTGCCGAGGTAGTCGGCGCACACTTCGGCGGCTTGGCGGTCGCCCTGGGCCATGATTATGGACACGTTGGTGTTCTGCGCCAGTTGGGCGAACCCGGCCCCTTCCTTGAACCGGGAGCCGCCCGCGTCGAAGTCGAGCGGGCTCTGGGAACAGAGCACCACGGCGATGCCGGCGGACCGGCAGCGGGACATCAGGTTGAGCAGCACGCCGGTGTCGATGAAGTTGGCCTCGTCGATGATGAGGAACCGGGGTTTCTTCGCGTCTACAGCCCGCGAACCGGACCGCGAGCCGGCGTAGGCGGCGAAGCGCAGCAGCACCGCGGTGGACACCATCTTCGACAGTGATGGCAGCCCCAGGCTGTTCACCCCCACGTAGCTGATGCCGCCCGCGGTTACATCTAGCGACGGGTGAGATGTGTGGCCGGGGCGGAGGGTGGTGCGGCCAGCTTCGGTCTCGTACATCGATGTGAGCCGGGCGCCAAGGCCAGGGGCGGATTTGACCACGTCCTGGTCCGGATCTTTCAGCCAGGAGAAGTCATCGTCCGTCCGCCCCGGCATCGCCTCGAGCACCATGGCACGCATCGCCTTGGTCGCCTGCTTCAACGGTTTGGAGAGGGTGGAGCCGACCGCGTAGATGTCAGGGTAGGGGAACCGGTCCGGGTCTGTGTGGTGCGCGTCGAAGTGGAGGGTGACGAGCTGACCGAGCAGCTTCTCGTTCAACGCCTGGTAGTAGGGCGCTTCGAACTCCTGCATCGCCAGCATCGCGTCGCGTGCCTCGTCGGGGTTGAGCCCCTGGAGTGCGTTGAACCAGTTCGGTGACTGCGGGTCTGAGAGCGACGTTTCTTGGTAGGGCATCGCCCGGTCGGCGGCAAGGTCGCGGGCGAAGTCACGCAGACCGCCGCGGGCGGTGTCCTCCTTGCAGTCCAGGATCATCCCGTCCCAGCCGAGCATCGCCAGGTCACCTGCCAGCCGTTTGATCGTCTCGCTCTTCCCCGAACCGGTCGAGCCGAGCAGCATGGTGTGGGTGCCGAGCTCCTTCTCGGTCAACATGAACGGGTTCCCGAACCGGTCGATCCCCAGACCGAGCTCCCGCGTGACCGCAGCAGCTGGATCGTCCTCCCGGGTGAGCTGATGCGCGTTCGGGTCAACGAGGTCCGCTTCTGCCGGGGTGGTCACGATGTTGATCCGGGCACGCTCCTCATCGTCTGGTACCAGGTCGTCGTCACCCAGCCCGCGTTTGGCGAACAGCGGGATGATGTTGCGCAGGCCGGTGCGTGCCGCGACGAACCACAGGGCGGCGAGCAGTACACTGAGCCCCAGGATTGGCAGGATCGGTGGTGGCCAGGCAGGTGTGTCCCCCCAAGCGAACCCCCACAGCCACGCGGCGTAGCGATCCAAACCGCAGGGCCAGGTGACCCAGAACACCCCGACCGTCGCGGCGGACAAGATCGCCACCTCCAAGGCCCGCAGCCTGCTGAGGCCCCATCGGTAGACCGCGGCGCCGACGAGGGCGGGAACCGCGACGAACACCACCGCCACCAGGGCGACGACCGCAACGGCCGCCCCTTCCGACATGCGCTGGGCGAGATAGCGGTCGTAGTCGGGTGAGGAGGTGTAAGCCTCTACGCGCGCTTTCTTGTAGCGCTGGTCAGCTCGTCGTGAACGTTCTTGGGATCCCATAGCCCCAGCATCGGCCCAGCCGCCGGTCCGACGCTGGGGGCACCCGACCGAGGAGTGCCTATGGCGGCGCCTACCGATCCGTCACCTCCGCAGCAGCGGATGACCCGCTGGTCTGCGCTGCCAGCGGCCCGGTCGAGCGCGCCGGTGTTGAAGATCAAATTGTGGCTGGTGTTCGGTGCGCTGGTGACCGCGGCAGCGTTCGGGGTGTTCGCCACGATCGCCTGGGTCGCGTTCACCCCGGAGATCGACTCGTCGGCGAACCAGCCCCAGGCGCGGGTTGCTGCCGAGATGGTGGCACGGGACTTCCTCGATGGTCGTGACACGTTGTTGCCCACCGCCGACCGTCTCGGTGCGGGGTTCACGCAGGCTGCCCCAACGGATGAGGACGGGGAGGAGACCGGTTCGGCACCACAGTTGAACTGGCGGAACCTGCAGTGGCGCAGCTTCAACCGGCACCGCGTCAACCACACCGACGGTAGCTACCTCTACGAGCTGCACCGCTTCGACGTCTTCATCGACACGACACGCTATGAGCTGTCGTTCGCGCTGGATGTCGCCAGGTCCGAGCCGAGGCTGGTTACACGACCGACTCTGACGGAGCGTCCGGCACCAGAGGGTGGCGGCGAGCCCCTGGACTGGGACCGTATGACACAGGCCGCCCTCCCCCAGGCAGCGGCCGACCGTATCGCGGTGTGGGCGCAAGCATATGTCGCGGACAACCGGGAACAACTGAAGAGGGTGACCGGAGACACCCGAGCGGGAACGAGCTACCGGGGCCTGAGCGGCCCGTGGCAGCTACGTGGAAACCCGGAGGTGATCTCGGTAGTGGATCGTGGTGACAACGTGTGGGTTCGGGTTCGGGTTCCGCAGGAACGCGCCAACGGTTTCGTTCTGACATCCGAGTATGACCTGCTGGTAGCCGACCTTGACGCTGACCCGCCGAACGTGACGGCGTGGGGACCGGCTGGCACCGCGCCCTTCCTGCAGACGTACG
>LFIK01004188.1_pt1 | contig 11673 bp, 19 predicted proteins | sample 643401 | NCBI WGS metagenome assembly LFIK01 (sample SAMN03777447, study PRJNA286221) | soda lake metagenome | biome: soda lake; feature: Kulunda steppe; material: water; isolation source: sample T5-Br brine of Lake Tanatar-5 | place: Russia: Kulunda steppe | collected 2010-07 | reverse complement strand
CACTTGTTTCTCCAGCGCTGCACCCACAGCTGCCCCTGCGGCTCTCCACCCCTCCGCACCCCAGGCCGCCCGCCCCCTACCCTCCCCTCCGCGGCCCCCTCCCCTGCCCCCGCCCACCATGCCGTCCCCACGGGCACCTGTGGCCCTTGGCAAGGCGTCTAGGGACCGCAAGTCCACCGGGGACACACCAGAGGGGAAGACGCGGCGCCTGTCATGCGTGGAGGCAACACACGCCACCTCCCCCACCAGGTCACGCCCCTCAGCAGGCCCCCCCTCTGCGGCTCCGCTTCCCACTGCGGGTGCCACCTTGGCCCCTAACACCCAGTTCGTGCCTTCCTCTTGCGGTGTCGCCAACGCTGCGGCTGCATCAGCTGCCCCTCCTGCTGCCCCCCTCCCTGCTGACCCAGCTGCAGCAGCCAACAAGACGGCTGCCCTGCTAGGCATCATTAGACGGCACCATATTGTGCTGCTAACTGAAACACGCACTGATGATATGAACAGGCTCATGATTGATTTGAGTGCCTCGCATAAATTCATAGGACACACTAGCATTCCCCATGGCTGCGCCAGCAGGCGTGGTTCTGGAGTGGCTGTTGTGGCTGCCAACTCTTGTGCAGACTTCCTGATTTTGCATAAGGTCTCACAGAGCCTCAATGTGTGTGGGTCTGTTGTTAAGGTAGTCTCTTTGGACTTGCTCAAAATGGTGCTGTTTACATTCCGCTCCAAAGCAAAGCTTTGCCGCGTGCACAAGTGACTGACTCTTTTCTTGCTCTGGCGGACGAGTTGTCGCGTGCCTCCCAGGTTGCTCCCCACTTCCTGCTGTCCAGTGACCTCAACGCTGGTGTGAGTGCCAGGCTATTAATGCGGCTGGAAGGCTGCTAGCTGATCTGGCTAGCTCTCTAAATGGCATTCTGGGCACGGGCAGACAATGGGCAGGCCAGCTATGTGGGGTTGCCTGGGCAGGAGGTCGCTAGTCGGCATGACCACATCTTCATGTCTAGTGCCTTTTTCCGGCTGGCAGATGTTGCCAGTGAAACACATCAGTGATCACTGTACAATTAGCTTGCGCTTCTTGGTTGAGGAGGCTGGTTTGCTTGCAGATTGGTCTCTGGATGCTGGGCATAGGTGTGGCCCTGGGGGCTGTGGCGAACGCTTTGCTCTCCGCTGGTGGCCGGACAGGTCTGCGGCTTATGTAGCAGCCCTTGAGGCCAACGTAGCCCTCCAGGGCCAGTTTGAACAAGCTATTGCCAAAAAGGACCTTGAAAAGGCGTGTTGTCTGCTGTGATCTTTGGTTGTGCATGCTGCTGGTGAGCCTGGAGTGGACACGACCAGAAGTCTGAGTCTGTGCGCTCATCTCAAGCGCAGTCGGGGGGCCGCACGGGACCCTCCATGGTTCTCTGATGAGTGTGCTATGCTCCGCCGTCATTTCAGGGAGGTAGTGGGTAGTGGGCAGGCAATTCATGCTTGCAGGGAAGCTCGCAAGCTTTACAGGGCTTCTGTGCAGTGATCTAAATGCGCTCACAGTAAGCGTTTGAGGGCTGCGTTTTTGGACAAGCTGCTCTCGGAAAAGGCAGACCTGCATTCCATGTTGCGCTACCCCCAGCGCGCACACCAATCCCCGCTTACTGAACAAGCATGGCAGACTTACCTAGATGATCATTGTCCTCATGGGGAGGTGCAGGACTCACGCCCCTCACCTAGTGACATGGCTGTCCCCCTTGGCAGAAGCCCACCCCCCCGGCCCAGCTGCTTGCAAACGGTGCTGCAACAGGCTGGTTCCCCCTTCCTGACTCCATGCCTGCTCCAGATTTAGGAACCATGTGCTCTCTCCTTGCCGAGCACTTGAAGCGCTTGAAAGGTAGCTCCTCCTCTGGTTTGGATATGGTGGCCACACCTTTTCTGAAGTATGCCGTTCATTATGTGCCTAGGGCTGAGGGTCGTGGTTTTCATGCGGAGCATGTTCTTTTGCCCCTCCTGGCCCAGCTCTCTCTGCTGTCTTTTGAAAGTGCCCGGGCTCCAGCTGATTGGAAAGTTGCAAAAATAACCCCGCTTTACAAAAAGGGCCCCATGCTTGACCCTAACAGCTATCGCATGCTGGCGGATAGTGGTACCATGTACAGACTGTATGCAAATGTCATTCGCTCCCGGGAGCAGGGCCCTGCTGACAACTTGGTGCATATCAAAAAGCAAGATACCGGACACACAATTTGGTTTCTACCCAGGCCGGAACACACTACAGCCCATGTTCATCCTTAGGCACCTGCAGCACGCTGCCCGCACCATTAAGCCAAGCAACTCTTCCAGGCTGCACAATGCTTTCATTGATTTCAAACAAGCCTACAACACTATCCCAAGGCAGGCTCTTTGGTCACATTTCCGTCGCATACGCATGCCTGCAATTCTCCTTTCTGATCTTCAAAGCCTGCATGCTGGTGACCAGTACCTCCTTCAAGACGGGCATAAAGCTGCACGGGTTAAGCCTACTGTGGGTGTGAAACTAGGGAGCCCTTTGTCTCCTCTGCTCTTTTCGTTGTACATCAATGACATTGATACTATTGCTGAGGGAGTGCAAGGAGCAGCTACTGGGACAGAGGATGTGCGGGTCACGCACATGTTGCATGCAGACGACCTGACTCTTGTAGCCAATGCCCCTGATGCCATGCAAACCATGCTAAACAGGCTTGTGGTCTACGCACGCTCCATACGCCTAACCATCAACACTGCAAAATCAGAGGTGGTCCACTTCAACTCAAAGCGCGGTGCTCAGGTGCCCACTTTTATGTTAGCTAGCGCTGCTTTGAAGTGCTCTGACTCGTTTAAGTGCCTTGACATGACATATCACCAAACACTGAACATGACAGCCTCGTCTGAGCATGCAGCCATACCAATGCTTGCTGCAGCTCATCAAATACATGGGTTTGTACGGGACACTGCCCTATGCGAAAAACCTTTTGCTTCCCTTTGGCTAGCTACGGCACAAGTAGTGCCTGCTGGTATGTATGGCTGTCAGGTTTGGAGCTCAGGGTTTTTGCGTGAAGGTGATGTATTAAGACCTACCCTCCAGACATTGCATTTTAATATCTTAAAGGGCACCCCAGGTGTGAAACAGTCTGCGCCTAACCGGGCTGTTTTACGTGAGTGCGCACATGAACCTCTGCAATTCTATTGGTTGAGAGCTGCCATTAGGTTTTACAACTGTTTGTTTTCCTCCTATAGTGCCACTCTGAAGCAGGCCCCTCATGCAGACCTGAAGATGGTGCCTCGGGCTAAAACATCTTGGGCTTCAGATATTTTGCGCGCCTTTGAGGGATTGCAAGGCTGTGACACTTGTACAGAAACTTTCTCGCAGGGGCTCCCTGTTTATCACTCAGATTTCACTGCTGACCTGAGGTTCAGGACGAGAAAAGTGTGGAGGGACATTGCTGACATGAACCCTTTGGAAAGCGACAACAAACTGGTGACTTAACATTCGTTATTTGCCTGTCCCCTCTTAGATCTTCAAGCTGATTCACGCACTCGGGTGCGAAATGGGGGTGCCCCCCTGATGCCTCCTCGCTATCTGCACCTTAATCTCCCTAAGCATGTTATGAGGAATGTGAGCAGGTTTCGCTTGCGAGCACACACCCTCGCAGTGGAATCCACCATCTGGTGCGGTGGAAAGGGCCACTGTGACAAGTGTTCCTGTGCTGCTGTATAAAATGAGGTGCATGTTCTTTTTCACTGTCAAGACTTGTTTGTGTTCTCTGAAAAGAAAGTACTCTTTCCTTTTCTTTCCTTACTGCCAATCCTTTTCTATGGAGGCCCCTTACATTTCACATGCCTAGCCAGACTGTCTTTGATTTTCTTTCTCAACGGCACAATAGACTCTGCCATTTCATTTCGGACATTTTGGACTAATTTTTGGCTGGCGAAGACCAGCAACAAACCAATCAGCCTAATGACCTGGCTGGCGGTTAACCCATAACTTGTAAGAACTTGGTAGCTCATTGCCCGCCTCATAGCTCTACCGGGGTGAACCTTAAATTGGAGGATGTTTGCTTTGAAGAAAAGGTGTAATCAAAGCTATTCTGATAAAATGCGCTTGCACTGCTGTGCACTACCCGCACAAGGGCTACTAGTAAAGTCAGCATGCTCTTGGCCATCATTGTTGCGTGAGCACAGACTCCACAAGGAACGACGAGAAGTGATGAAGATTGTGCTGATTATGCATTGCCACCAGGCATCACACCCAAATCATGACTGAACGAAAATACCAAAGATAAAAGAAGTCTTGCTGATGATCAGTTTTAGTATCATGGATGGGCCTGATCTGGCCATGAAGCGGCTCCCCCTCGCACACATGCATCTGGACCCCCATCCTTTCCAGCACGCTGCTGCTGCTTCAGCCTGTTGAAGGCAGCCGAGACAGATGCGCCTGGTACTGTGATCTTTGTCTCAGTCAGCCCCTTGAAGTGCAGGTGACCCTGCCCCTGACTGTCCTGGCTGTCATGCTGCTCTGAAGATCGCCGCCGCCTTCGTTGTTGCAGTGCATCGCCCTCTGCCGTCATCGCCCCCGCTTCTGCACCTAGGGAGCACAAAGAACACATACCATGGCTTTATAGGTCTTGCACGCACAGTAACAGCTTGGAGCTTCGTCACCAGAGACGTCAAGGGCGGGGTCAACTGCAGGTCACCTGCACGCCAAAGCTCGCACCTGGGTGACTGATATGAAGGTGGATTAGGTTTCCCATGCAGGTCCAAAATGATTGAAGCCCCAGAGGAGTGGCATTCTGTGAGCCTCAGTAAATCCTTGGAGGCGCATGCTGAGCCTCCACTTTTCTGCTTCAAGGCAAAACTGAGGTAGACAGGCTTTCCTGACCCCAAGCAGCAAGACCTCACATAAGAAACATTGAGCACGATTGAGGAGTGCCTAGAGCCTAATTGATGTCCCTGGCTCCCATGCTCAGGGCGTGCATCACTCACAACCATCCGCTCACACCTTGCAGGTGATGCTCAAAAAGTATAAGTGTTCCCAGGTTGTCCTCATAGGAGCCTTGGAGCTGCAAGCCGCCTTCCAGCATAATTCTTGGTTTCTCTGTGTCTACATCCTGTGCAAAGTGAAGAAAAAACATGGTACATGGAGAATCTCCTCGCTTCATGTGTCAGTTGTAAGTATGAGCGTGACACAAAAGCAGACTTGACTCAGCAGGATGGGCCCTAGTTCGCGAGAGAACAATGATTTCCAACCGAGTACTGGGCAAAAGGAACAAGAAAGAAAAAAGGCGCTGATAAGGGTGCGCCCCCAAGCGCGGGCACAGCAGACAGTGACTCCCCTCGCCCAGCATACATACCACAAGACTTATGCTTGACCCAGGTTGTACCAATTCAGAGGGAACGGTCATTGGCAGCTCTAGTAATATATATTGGACTTCTTCATCACCTACAAAGTGGGAGAAAAGAATGCACATGCTTTGGACAAACATAAGTTTTCAAACCCATAGCAGCTGTGGCAAACACAATGGGCAAGAACGGGAATAACCTTTAGTGCCTTTGCGCGCATGTGCATGTGCATGTGCATGTGCATGGGAATGGGCGTGGGCGGGGGGCGTGGGCGTGTGCTTGTGCGTGTGCGTGTGCGTGTGTGTGTGCGTGTGTGTGTGTGCGTGTGTGCGTTTGTGCGTGCTATTGTGTTGACCTACGCACCTTCCTCATGCACCAGCTCCTCCAAGCAGTCGTCGTCCTCAACGTCCAAGGTCATTCTTGGTGTTGATCTTTAAAATTATTTCTTTTTTTAATCTAAATGAGCTCATCCGATTTGGAGGACGTGGTGGGTAGCGTAGATGGTCATGATGATCATGATGATGATGATGATGAGGAGGAGGAGGACTCACGCCCTCACAAGAAACAGCGGTATATTTCTTTGGCTTTTGGTAGCCCGCATTGATAGCCTCCTACTGGCCTGCTGGTCTGATTCCTCAGCTGTCCTTGCTCTGGCTGTCTTTGTGCGGCAGGCAGGGGAACGCCTACAAATTGGGCACAGTGAAGAAGATTAGGGTGCATAATTTTATGGTAAGCTGATCTGTGGAGCTGCTGCTGCTAGAACATGCGGAGCCGCTCTTATGTCCCCCCAACCCCATGCTCTGATGCGCTTTCCCGCGCTTCTGGCAGACCTATGCAGGCACAGTGACTATCACTCCAGGACCACGGTTGAATTTGGTGCTTGGTCCCAATGGTGCGTGATCGGCAAGGACATAATACAGCTCTCCTTCTCTTTCTCGCTGTTGCTCCACATCACTCTTTTATTGTCACCTCACAAGAGCTGTGTTAAACAGAAGAAGTGATCCTCTCATGTGCAAACTGCATCATGATGTAAATAACCTGTAATTCATTGCCAATCCCCTCGACTTCCAAGTTTCCATGAATGAGGGATTGATGCATAAACGAAAGTACGCATGACCCTTCCTGTCCATGGAGCTCAGGCACTGGAAAGTCCTCCCTTGTGTGTGCGCTGTGCATCGGCTTGGCTGGCTCCCCCAAGGTAAGCAATCATCATTGGAGTATGAGCGTAAAGCTAAGAAGAATTAGGACAATGGAGAAGTCGCAAGCAACTGCATGCACGGCCATCTTTTTGAGCAAGTTGTCTGATGATATGAACAAACACCACCCCATGCTTGAAAGCATGTGGTGCTCTGGAGAGATAAGGCCTTGCTTGCATGCACTTCATCACATACCTACATCCATTTCACTTTCATCCCCCAGCTGTTAATGTACCAATGAGATATTGATCTCTGGTGCTCGTGCTCTTTATTCTTCATGAAGCGCTTCGTTTGGCAGCTTGGCGTCAATTACATCACATCAAATTTGCAATGGCCTTGCCTCAAATGCCTTCACTGCTGCCCAACACGCAATCTCAGCGCTTGGGTCGTGCAGACAACCTTGGAGACTTTGTGCGGCGGAACTGCAGTGAAACCTGGACGGAGATCACGCTGAGCGGGGGGGATAGAGGGCAGGATGTTGTGATTCGCAGGTGCGTGGTGCAGCAGCTGAGCAGGACCTGGTACTGTCGCAGGCAAGCACAAACATTAGGACCAGGTACTGTCGCAGAGAAAAGTTTACACATCAGGACCTGGTGCCGTCACATAAAAGCATACACATCAGGATCTGGTACCATCACGCAAAAGCATACATATCAGGACCTGGTACTGTCGCAGAAAAGCATACACATGCCAGGAAGAAAGATGCTCAAGTCCCATGAAACACATAAGTAAGACATCTTTTTTATGGCCTCCTGGGAAAGTTGCTCAAGCCAGATGTAAGTTTTTCCTCTTGCTACAAACAACTATGTACCCATGCCGGGCAGGGTCTCAAGGTTTAAGAGCGGTGATGGCACTGTCAACTGCTCGAAATACGGCATGGACCGCATTTGCAGGGACATCAAGCTGAAGTACAGGACAGATGAGGAGGGGCAGCGCATCCGTGCATATGAATCATCTTTTCAAATCAACCGTAAGTTTCCTTTCAGAGTGGGCTGCCCATTTCTGAACAGTTCCTCAAGATTGGCTCCTTATAGGTCTGGGGCCAAGCGCAATCACTGTGATCCAACAAATGTGTGGTTTCATCAATTCTGCATGCCTGCATTGCTTTGTGAGCCTGTAATGCTTTGTTCATAATTCCCGTGTATGCACTGCATGTTTGCATAAAGCCAACATAAGCATTATGCAAAGCAAGGATGTAAACACCATTTTTTTACTTGTTCACTGTGGACAAAATGGCTTAGATTTGCGCTGTGGGCGTGCCGCCTTATGAAATATGATTAAATTTGAGAATACCGGGGGGGGGAGGGGGGGAGGGGGGGCTAGCGGCCACAGCCTTGCTCAGGGACGCTCTCCTGCTCTGATTTGCAGCAACAATCACAAAGGTAATTTTCGCATCATTTTCGCAGTTTAACTCTAATCCTCATCACTGAAGTACCTCTGAATGCTGGACCCCTCCTCCTCCTCCTCCTCCTTTTCCTCCCCGAGCACCACCCAGGGCTGGACCATGTCCTGCTGCTCTAGGGACTGTGCGATTGGCCAAGCGCGGGTTGCTGTACAACCACACCAATTCAGTGGCATGCTTGGTGGTCAGGCGGTTGCATACGCTGCAGCTTGAATCCCCCCTTAGTCCTGGTCCCATTTGTCCACTCAGTCACTAGAAGGGTAACCTAGTCCCATCCTGGGCCTTTAGATGGAGGCATTTTATATTGCATGGCCATTGGTCAGTTGGAGGGCGGTTGGGGAGGTAGTTGGGCTTTCCCAGATCTCCCTGGCCCAGCTTCTATTTTTGCCAGGTCGGTTCGAGGTTTTATTCATAGAAACATATTATCACGTATTTCCACGCTGTGAATGCCCAGGCTGGCGCTATTTACATACCTGACGCATTGTGTGTTTCTCTTTTGTGCTGTCACCTGGCAGGTGTGGCGTGCACCATGAAGCAAGTCACTGAGAAAGTAGCCCGATTCAACATCCAGTTTGACAACCTTTGCCAGGTGTACACGGGTGTATGTGTCAGTTTATGTCAGTTGATTTGGAAATGATAGTTGCCATTATGAGCTTTTGTGGGGGTGTTTGAGCATGGGCATGGGCGTAGATAAGGGCTTGCAGGCTGTCCAGGGGGCTTTCTGTTCTCTTATCAACATTCAGATGAGCCAATGGGCATGGTCTGTGCGTGCACATGCTTACACTGCTCATGGAAAAATGCACGCAGTTCCTGCCTCAGGACATGGTGGTGGAGTTTGCTCGCATGGACAGCTACGAGCTGCTGCTGGCCACTATGAAAGCAATGGGAGACTCTAAGCTGGAACAGAAACACGAAGTGCTGATTGGTGTGCGCAAGCAGATCAAAGAGTCAACTGCGGTAAGATTGCCTAATTTCTAGATAGTAGGCTTGTTAATCTGGAATAAAGGCCAACTAGCAGGGAGCTGCTGCTGCTCTGGACTATTTCAACGCATCCGACTGGTGTTTGTCATCACGTCTCAAACTCCTGTCAATACGTGCACTTGTTGCATTTGAGATGCACAATAAGCAACTAGAATGACACTGTGCCAGCAAATGCATCCAGCTACTGATGACATGAATTTGGTCAAATTTAAGGAAGTTGTGATTGACCTAGATTCCTCTTTTGCATTTGCAGGAGCTTGCACGTAAGGAGGGGCACCTTCAACATCTCGAAGCAGAGCACCAGCAGCAGCAGCGAGATTACGAGCGATATGCCCAGCGTGAACGCCTGCTGGTTGAGGTGCGAGTGCCCGTGCACTCATGAGACAGTTTCTGTGACCAGTGATGATGGGCTCCTTCTCGAAAGCATGTAACCCAACAATATCTGTCTTAAGGTCCTTTGTCCGTTGCATCTCTTGCCCTGCGCAGGTCAGACTCATCAAGCACAAGCTACAGTGGTTAGGGGTGAAGGCAAACAATGATCTTCTGAAGAACGCCAAACAACGCTTTGCTGCAGCCAAGCAGGTGCTCAGTTGAACTTTGTTCTGTTTGGCCCTGGTGAAGAGAGAGAAGATTATGCACTTGCAGAGTCATAACAGTTGCAGGGGAACAGTGTCTCACTGGCTCGCTTAAGAGTCGCTCTTGGCTGTCTACATTTATGGAAGGCATCTTCTCTAGGTAGATGCTCATAAAGGCAGTGAAGTTAGAAACCTGGCATTTCTAACTAGGTCTCCATCTTTTTGGTGACGACATGAATTAATGCATTAGCCTTTAAAAAACCCTGGATCTTATCTTGCAGAGCGTTTGCAGTATACAATTAAAAAGCCAAGCTTGTTTTCACAGGCGTTGTTTCCAAAAGCGCCCTTTTTTTCTATACATCTATACACTCAACGCACACAGGCGTATGAGGAGTTGTCCAGTGAAGCCAGAGAGGAAGACGGACCTATCAAGTAAGAAGCCAACACATTTCTAAGGCCTACTGAAGCAGAATAGTAATGAAAAGGCTGCTATTTTCATGACCTGAATGAAGCGGAAGAGGCAGATGTGTCTTTTGTTTGTGCTTTAGAAGCATGTTTACTTCAGTGTACGTTGCCCTAGCTGTATGCATTAGAATGCCGTTGATACCATTGCTGGCCCAAAGTTCTACAATCGTTTGCGATCTGGCCATGTGCATGCTCATTCTTTTATATGAAGCTACTGCTTTGCAGCAATGCGCTGTGTCCTTTAATTTTAGTTCCAGTGTGCATGTGGTAGACCTGAAATTGCTCATGAATAGGGCATACTAGGGCACATATCAGTGGTATGTTTTCATTGTGCGGCCATCTCTAATTTACTATGACATATACCAGGTCTATGCAGCCTTGGGCTTGCTCATTTGCCTTCATACCCAGCCTTCTCTAGCATTTTGCCCCACTTATGATGGGTTGTTAGCCGAATGCTGCCGTAACGTGCAATGTGGGCATGCCGTGCCGCATGTTCTTGCTTCTGGCAGGAAGCTGGGTGTGCGGCACCAGAACCTGGCACAGGCCTGCAAAAAGGATGAGGCAGATGCCTGCGAAGTAGAGAAGCGGCTCCAGGCATTGAACAATAAGATTGACGCGGAGAAGCAGAGAGCCGATGACCAGATTATGAAGATTGAGTGAGTGGGTACGCTCTGGTTCTGTATTGAGCGAACGCCCGCACAGGGCTTCATGCTCAAACGGGAGTACCTTGCTGGAACTGCAGTCTGTTTTGTGAATGCCCCCAGTGTGAAGTGTGCAGTGCCTGGTCTCTACAACACACCTCTCCCGGGGGCTTTGCACATACTTTTGTAGGAATTTGCACAAGGAGAGCGACAAGCACAAGGGTGACATCGCACGCCTGCAAGCCTCAGTGCAGGCACTGGATGCTGACCTTGCCAAGATGCTGGCGAGCTTGCCCCCTGAGGTGAGCAGTATGGCACGGCAAGCTTTAAAGTGCTGCACCATGCATTGCAGCACCTCGCAACCTGTGAGCTGTCACCATACGTTGAGTCTTCTGCTACCTCTGCCGCAATCATCCATCACCAGGGCCACATGGGATGGTTGAGGGCCGCATGCTGTTGATGCGGTGCGAAACAGCACATCTAAGCTTATGGGTTGCTAGACGTGCTTGCACACAACTTACTCTTGCAACACATGAGTCAAATGGTGTTTGCAGCCTCCTGGTGAGATGCGCGTAGCTCCTTCCGCAACTGGCCCTTCCAAATACTCAATGCTGCAGGGCATGATAGTATATGGCAGCAGTGGTGGACGCCCCGCTTTGCAGCTGCGCCGCGTACGTGTTCGCGCTCACACACCTGTGTGCCCCTCCAAACGCCGTGCCCCCCGCAGCTGGTGCAGCGGCAACAAGAACTGCAATCCCAAAAGCTCGGTCTCAACCAGAGCCTTGCACAGGCTGAAGAGGAAGAGCAGGAGTGCCGCACCAAGCTGGGTCTGCTGGAGCCTCGCCTGAACAGCATCAATGGTGCGCCTGGGTGCATATGAAGGCATGTGTGACCCTTGTGGGCCTGCGTGTGCCCTGACAGTGCGCACTTGACATACCACAGGGCAGAATCCTGGGACAGGAGTGCGCAGTAGGTCGCGGGGTGCAGTCGGGCCCAATACACATGGCCATTTATAAGACAGGAACCATCTGCTTCCACCTGCTGCACCTGTGCGCATGCGCGTGCGCTCTCTCTCTCTCTCTCTCTCTCTCTCT
>LFIK01004155.1_pt1 | contig 11676 bp, 21 predicted proteins | sample 643401 | NCBI WGS metagenome assembly LFIK01 (sample SAMN03777447, study PRJNA286221) | soda lake metagenome | biome: soda lake; feature: Kulunda steppe; material: water; isolation source: sample T5-Br brine of Lake Tanatar-5 | place: Russia: Kulunda steppe | collected 2010-07 | reverse complement strand
CTCCCCCCACACACGCACACACACACGCACACACACGCGCACAAACACACATGCACGCACACATACACACACACACACACACGCACCAGCAGCGCAAACATCATGTGGTCCGGCTGCGCCTGCAGGAAGGTGCGCAGCGCGGGCGTGTCGTGCTGCGCGATGCTGAGCAGCACGTCGGTCGCCTTGAGCTTCACCGCCTCGCTGCCGACCTTTAGGATGCGCGTTATCTGCGGTGTGGGGGTGCGTGCATGCGTGCGCAATGCAACAAGTGTTTGCAGCTGCTCTGTCGGTCCGCGCCCGCGCTGCTGCTCAACTGTGGTACCTACATGCCAATTGCCAGGGGCATGCAGACGCTGTGTGGGCAATGTATGTATGTGCTGTGTGCGTAAGCAGCGCAAGCAGCTGGTGTGGCGCAGCAGTGCCACGTGCTGGCCAGCTCACCTGCTCAAACAGGCCCAGCTTGACCAGCTTTTGGAACAGATGCTGCCGGGCGTTTGGCTGTAAGTGGCGCGACAGATTGCAGAACTCCTGCAAGAGTGTTCACGGATGATGAGGGTGGGGTGGAGCGGATGGTGGGTTTGAGGCCCCCGGGGGGGGTGCAGCTCCTGCAAGCTGCTTGTGGTGCGCAGGGCCCTGCAGTAGTCAGAGCACAAAACAAGGTACGGGCCTCTGAAGGTGTGAAGCTGCCCGACCGCTGGCAGCCTGGCAGGCAGACCAGCTGCGTGTTACATGCTAGCACTGCACAGAACATGGTGCACCATGCTGGCAGCCCGCGCGGCCCACCTGCAGGAAGGCCACCAGGTCCCCCCACTCCGGGTCGCTGCTGCTGGCCGCCTCCAGCGCCAGGAACAGCTGGCTGAGGAAGCTGGGGTCGGCCGCGAGCGCGGTCACCACCTCCACGTTGTTGAAGAGGGCGAGGGAGGACAGCGTGGCGTACGTGGCGTCGTCCAGCGCCCTGCATGGAGCGCCAGGGGTGTGCGTGGGGGGGGCAGGGCTGCTCGATGAGGCCTCAGAGGAGCCAGCTGAAACGCTCAAGAGTCGAGCTTGTCCCCAAGTCAACCAGCACTCCAGACGTTGGGGAGTTGGTTGGGTGGGTAGGGGTGGGAGTGGGAGGCTCTTGCCACTGCCGACACGCTGCAATGGCTAGAGACCTGGCATGCCACGGAGGCCAGCCACGCGCCAGGGCAGCCAAGCCCGGCAAGCACGCTTGGGAAGGGCAATCCTGCGGGCACGGACCTGGGGAGGATGACGTCTTTGATGTACTGCGTGCGGTAGGTCTGGTGGATCTTGGCGAGCACGCCCGGGTCGCGGATGGGCACCACCTGCGCACGCGCATCCAGGCACAGCGGTGGTCAACCTTGGCGCGCGTACCGGGACCGAGCACACCTTGGCACCATGGAGGCACAGGCTGTTGTTTTGTGTGCACACCCAGTCAAGGAAGACGCAATGCATGCCGAGCTGTACTCTTCCCCCTCCCTGAGAGACACGAACGAAAATGAACACAGATGCATCACACGCACACACACACACCAAGGCACACACACACACACACCTCCTTGAAGGCGACGCTGGAGTTGAGGAATGCGCGGTGCGGCTGGGGCCCGTTGAGCTCTGGGTCGTGCTCCAGCGCGCCCACTACATCCATCACGTACTCCTCCTGCGTGCGTTGGGGATGTGAGAGCGCAAGCGCCAGCACCAGCGTCAGCCAGCGCGCGTGCAGGGCATGCAGAGGGATGGCCTGCTGCCTATGGCTGCCAGACTCAGGGAAGGGATGATTGAGCATGTGGCGCGCTTGATGCTGCTGCCCTCCACGCAGGCCATGCACTGTGGCACGCTTGATGCTGCTGCCCTCCACGCAGGCCATGCACTGTGGCCCGGTGCGTGCGCTGGCGGGCCGCATGGGCTCAAGCGCACGTGCTGCGTTGTGAGCAGCTCCTCTCGCGCAGCGGGGCCTCCCAGCGCAGCGCCAGCAGCAGCCCACCTTGAGCAGCTCCTCCAGCACAGCAGGGTCATTCAGCATGATGGCGCCCCTGACCGCACGGAACATGTGGCTCAGCGTGGCGCTGTCGTCCAAGTCCTCCGCTTGCTGCAGGCGCGTGTAGAACCAGCCGTCAGCCATCAGAACAAGGGGAGGGAGGGTGTGGACAGTGGGGAATCAGGGGCTTGTGAACACACCAGGCAGGAGCAGGCTGTGAGGCGTTATGCTCTCACGCACGCATGCACACAAGCGCACACATGTGCAGACACACCCACACTCATTTCCCCCCACCCCCCACCCACCCACCCACCCATAACAAACACATGTGCGCATTCACCTTGAACACATCTATGAGCTGCGGGATCCACCCGGGCTTGAGGATGACCTGCACCAGCCGGTCCCGCTGGAAGGGCGTCGCGTTGACGAGCACCTGCGGGCGCGCATGGGGCAGTGTGCCTCTGGATGAGCTCGGCTGCCTGCACGCACGCACGAGCGCCTTCCTCCCCCCCACTCCTGGTTCGGCTGCCATGAACCTTCCCTGCTGCTGCTGCTGCTGCTGCTGCTGCTGCTCCCACTGCCGCTGCTGCTGCTGCTGCTGCTGCCGCTGCTGCTGGCGCTTCCACTGCCGTCGCTGCTGCCGCTGCTGCTGCCGCTGCCCATCCAATCCCCCGCCCCCTCGGCTCACCCTCGCAATCTCTTCTATGCTGCTCAAGTCCGGCTGTGGCAGCTCGGTGTGCTTGTCGTCCATGAACACCAGCTCGCCTGCGCAAGGTATGGGCAGCCGTTGTGCACTAGGCAGCGCATCAGGCGGGCGAGCCCGACGTGCACCTGCCGCGCAAGCAGCAGCCCCACTCCCCGCAGTGCCCATCGCCCCTCCTCCCACACTACTCACCGCTCCTCTGCTGCTCCGGCTCCTCGTTGTCCTTGCCTGTGTGGTGCAGCAGGAGCAGACAGCTCGGGCGGTGCACACATGCACCTGCATGCGTGCGTGCAGCGCATGCATGGCAGTCAACCAGGCAGGGGTGCGCGTGCATGCCAGGCGTGCGGGTGCCCACGTGTGCGTGCGTGCGTGCACCCATGCAAACGCGCATGCGTGCCAGGCCAGGCCGCTCACCTTCTCCCCGCTTCTGCACCTCCGCCTGCACCTGCATGATTTGGTTCCTGCGCGCGTGCCGGTGTGCGCGTGGTGCACCGTTATGGATGTGCGCAGCAGGGACGCGGGCATGCGGACGGCTGCGTGGCGGGCTCACCAGACGTGCTCGCAGCCGCTCTGCTCTTGGAAGCTGATGGCCACGTCAGAGTTGATCTCCGCGTCGTGCCAGGTGATGATGGTGGTCTCTGGATGGCGCGGGAGGAGGGGGAGGGCGGCAGGGGTTTCGAGGGGAACTGGCGTACCGCACGTGCTGCGCACCGCTGCTGCAGCAGCAGCTGCTGCTGCCACCCTTGCATGGAGGCCCCCATTGCGGCTGGGTGGGCCTGGCAGGCCGCCTGCCGCCTGCACGCTTGCGCATGCACGCCACCAGCTCACCTTCTGCCCGCTGATACATGCCCTCCTCCCCCCGGATCCTGTGCACCAGCAGCAGCCGCTGCTGCTCCTCGGACATGATGAGCAGCCCCATGGCGTCAGGTTGCTGCGGGGGCGTGTGCGCAGGTGGGTGCGCTGTTGGGGGGGCACTCCTCTCGCCATATCTCTACGCAGAGCGTGCTGTCCCTGAACAGCGGGCTTGCACACACGCATGCACAGTGTGCGCGCATGCAGCAGCCCCCCCTCCCCCCCCTCCCCCCATCCATCCCCGCCTCACATCCATGTACTCCACGGAGATGGTGCCGGTGCCCTTGTCCACCCACTCGCCGCTGTCGCTGAGCTTGTACACCTTCACCCGCTCGCTCATCACCTCCGCCATCGCCCAGCCGCCACCTCAGGCCCACCCCAGGCTAATAAAGCTCTGAGGTGGAATGGTTTTGACTGCAGACGTGCTGACCACCACCCGCACAGGCTTTGAAAGGCATCCCGTGTCCCGCAGCACCCCCCCCATCATGGGACCCATCATGGGGTGGAGGTGGAGCTAGGGAGGTGGAGCCAGTTGCGGGGTGGGTGGCTGGCAGGGCCCACAAGGTCAGCACGCGTGCGAAGGAGCGTGACACCCGTGAAGGAGGCAGGCCAGGCAGCCAGGCGCGCACAGGCGGCCACCCCCATGGGCGGGGAGGAGCAGCAGCAGCTGGATGAGCTGCTGGAGGCCGCCAGCTGCTTGCGCGGCACGCGCGTCGTGCTGAGCGACCGGTCGCGCGCGGCATGGTGCAAGGAGCCGTGCATCTTGGGGATAGGTGCGTGGGTGGGTGGTATGGGTAGGTTAATGGGGGCCTTGGGGGCGTGGAGCCGCCCGCAACAGCGACCAGCGACGCGACCGCCCCCTCAGCTGTTGCCACCTGCTCCTTGACGCACAACACAGCACCGGCTATGGCAACGCCACCGACACACTCGCCACCTGCTAGTCCACTCCGACTGCTTCCCACCCGCTTGCGCAACAACACCTGTGTTGTTGCAGATGAGGCCGGCCGCGGTCCCGTCCTGGGTGCCATGGTGTACGGGGCAGCCTACCTGCCCGAGTCCCTGGACATCAGCAAAAGGTGTGGGCAGGCAGCACGCCGTGCTTCCCGCCGCCGCGGCAGCATCAGCGGCAGCGGCACAACAAGCAGGCTCTTGCCACGCATTGAAACGTGAGCACAGTGTGCTCAGCACACCCACCCGCACCCTGCACACAACCCCCCCCACACACACCCTCGCGCCCTGACCTCAGCTGACCTCAACCTGCCACTGCCAGGGAGTTTGCGGACAGCAAGGCGCTCACGGCGGAGAAGCGGGACCGGCTGTTTGCCGACATCGCCCAGGACGAGCGCATCGGCTACTGCGCGGAGATCCTGTCGGCGCAGTTCATCTCTGCCAGCATGCTGTCGCGCGAGAAGATCAGCCTCAACGTGCTCGCCATGGACTCCACCTTCAAGATCATCAAGGACACGCTGGACAAGGGCGTGAACCTGACCAAGGTGAGGGGCCGGCGTGCGCGCGCGCCACGTGCATGGTGCTGCCCTGCTGCCCCGCCCTCCCCGGTCCTCCAGCCAGCCAGAGGACGGCTTGGCTGCAGCTGATCGAGGGCGTGCTTGGCTTGTGCCTCTCTCCACCCAGTCCGCCGAAAGCTCATCTCCCTCCCCGTCTGCCTGCCCAGGTGTTCATCGACACGGTGGGCGACGCGGACCGCTACGCCGCCCGCCTGTCCCAGCAGTTCCCCTCCCTGCACTTCACCGTCTGCCCCAAGGTGCGCAGTGGTGCAGCCGTGCTCCGTGGGCCTGCAGAATGCAGCTCGTGGCTGCAGAGCCCAGCAAACGCGGGCACTCCTCGCCTAGGCTCTGCCATCACGGAGTGCTGCTGCGCGTGGCCGCGTGGTGCAGCCGTGCTCCGTGGGCCTGCAGGATGCAGCTCGTGGCCACACCGCCCAGCAAACGTGGGCACTTGCCTAGCCTAGGCTCTGCCATCACGGAGTGCTGCTGCGCGCTGCAGGCGGACGCGCTGTACCCGGTGGTCAGCGCAGCGTCCATCGTGGCCAAGGTGCTGCGCGACAGGGCGCTTGAGGCCAACAAGAAGGTGCGCCTCCTGCCTGGATGTGGCTGAGCTCAGGGGCGGTGGGCTCCCCGCGCGCCGCACAGCTCGCTGCTACCACCGGGCCCTCGCAACCCTGCACACTTTATTGCTACCGCCCGGCCCACGTCGCCCGGCCGCTGACAGAGGCCGCCCCTGCTCGCACGTCACAGGACCTGGGCGTGGAGGAGAAGGTGAAGCTGGGCAGCGGGTACCCCGCGGACCCGGACACCAAGGCGTGGCTGCGCGCCTCCCTGGACCCTGTGTTTGGCTTCAGCGCGCCGCCGCTCGTGCGCTTCAGCTGGGAGACTGCAAACAGGCGGGTGGGACTGCGGCCCCTGCTGCCCTGCTGCCTCGCGCTGCCTGCCCTGCCTCGAACCGGTCAGTGTATGGTGTGAGCTGCTGCGTGCGCAGGAGGGGCTGCCAATGAGGCTGTGCCAGAGCAGACCAGCACCACACCCCGCAACCGCACCCCTGCTGCAGGCTGGTCACTGAGTCGGCGCTGGACATCAAGTTTGAGGCGGACGAGGATGAGGGCAAGGGGGGCGACGCGGGGAAGGGCACCCAGCAGCGGCTGGCGTTTGCTGCGCCCTCGCGCCAGGTGGGTGGGCTCGCACCTGCTAAATCCCTGCCTTTGCGCCTGCCTGTGAGCGCGCCTGCCCCACCCGCCCACACTGCTGCTGCCGCTGCCCCTGCTGCTGCTCCTGCTGTCACAGGCTGCTGCGGTGGAGACGAGCGCGGTGGGGCGGCATAGCTACTTCCGTGCGCGCAAGCTGGCGCGCGTCGGCGACTGCTTCTGACCCTGCAGCGCTTCGTGCGTGCGGCTGTAGGTCGGAAATGTACACGAGTAGATGGGAGGAGATGGGGCCTCCGCAGGTGGTGAGCTCACGCAGGATGAGGCAGCGGCAGGGCTGGACTGCAGCCTTGGACGCGCACTAGGTTATGGGATGCTTGTACGTAGGGGCGGGAAGAAGAGCAGGGAGGGGCGGCAGTGAGGGCGGGTTTGCACAACGCCAGAGTACATGACGTCCTTTTCAATATTTAGCCCACCATGGTCAAGTTCCTGAAGGTGAGGGGGCCAGGAAGAGTGGAGGAGAGCGCGCTTGCACGCAAGCCGCCGAGTGCCCTCCCACCCGCGGCGCCCAGCAGCACCCCACGCGACCCCTCACTCGCGCTCACCCACACACACCTGCAGCCCGGCAAGGTGGTGGTGGTCCTGTCCGGCCGCTTTGCCGGCAAGAAGGCCGTCATCGTCAAGAACTTCGACGACGGGACCTCCACCCGGCCGTACGGCCACGCGCAGCTCGTGGGCCTGCAGAAGGAGCCCAGGAAGGTCGGTGGCCTGGGGGTCGCCGGCGCCGCGTTGGGCGGCAGTGCTGGGCAGCGGCGGCAGCAGTGGCAGCGGAGCGGGGCCTGGCTCCCATGCAGCAGCCAGCACACACCAGCACACGCCATCGCAGCTGCGTGCATGCACGCAGCACATTTGCAGCACATGCAGCGTGCATGCTGCATGCACTGGCATGCGCATGCGGCACGCACGCCTGCTGCTGACGGGCTCGCGCGTGCTGCCGCCCCTCGCGCCAACCACAGGTGACCAAGAGGCAGAGCCAGAAGAAGCAGGACAAGAAGTCCACCGTCAAGGTGGGTGTGCACGTTCGTGCGTGAGCAGGTGTGTGCGCATGCGTGCAAGCCAGCCCTCGCCCCTGAAGCCCACGCCACCGCCTCGCTCGCCCCCATCGCAGGCGTTCATCAAGACCGTGAACTACAACCACCTCATGCCCACCCGCTACACGCTGGACGTGGACCTGAAGTCCGTGGTCGCCGACGTGATGGAGAACAGCAGCAAGAAGGTCGACGCCAAGAAGGTGCGACGCGTGCTTGCTCGCGCAGAAGGAGGGCCGAGGACGGGCGGGGGTGCTGCGTGCAGGTGCCGCACTGGCGCGTGCTGTGTCGGTCGGCTGCCTGTCGGGCGAGGGAGGGCGGGGGAGCGCATGGGGGGGCATGCAAGCACGTCTGCATGGGCTTTCCCGGGCAGCAGCCAGAGCAGGGGCAGCAACACGGGCAGCCAGTGCAGGGGCAGCAGCTGGAGCAGCAGCCAGCGCAGGGGCAGCTGCTTGAGAAGCATCAACACGGGCAGCCAGCGCAGGGGCAGCAGCTGGAGAAGCAGCCAGCGCAGGGGCAGCAGCTGGAGCAGCAGCCAGTGCAGGGGCAGCAGCTGGAGCAGCACCCAGCGCAGGGGCAGCTGCTGGAGAAGGAGCCAGCGCAGGGGCAGCGGCTGGAGCAGCAGCCAGCGCATGGGCATCAGCGAGCGGAGCCAGGGGCAGCTGAAGAGCTGCAGAGTCAGCCTCACTGGCATAAGATGCAGCAGATGCAGGTGCAGCAAGAGAGGCATCATCGGCAGTCAGCGGCAGCCAGAGCTGGAGCTGGAGCTAGCAATGGCATTGGCAGCAGCTGGAGCAGGAACAGCAGCAGCAGCAGCAGCAGCAGCAGCAGCAGCAGCAGCAGCAGCAGTGGACATAGAGCCATGACAGCAGCAGCAGTGGCGGCAGCGACGGCAAAAGCAAGAGCACTAGCATCGGCAGCGACAGCAGCACCCCCAAGAGGCTCAATGCAATAAGAATTGCTCTGCACGCGTACTCCCATGCTCATTCCTGCGCGCCTGCCCTCCGCACACACAGGAGGCCAAGAAGCTGCTAGAGGAGAAGTTCAAGACTGGGAAGAACAGGTGAGCTTTGTGGGCTGGCAGCTGTTTGTGTGTTTTGCAAAGGCTGGGGAGTGCAAGTTTTGCCGAATTTGCTGCACACCCTTGATGACAGCTATTCGCTGTGAGGTGGCTGTAAGGTGTGCTGTGCATAGCGTTAGGAAGCATGTTGGAGGCTCTGTTTTGTGTCACAAACACATGCCCACTCATGGGGACACAAACAGAGCCTCCCTCCACCACGCTCCCTGATGCCAGCAATGATTAATAGAGCCTTGCGGATGGAAGCCTTGATGAGCACGCAAGCCTTGATGAGCATGCAGGCCTTGATGGAGCCTTGATGGAAGCCTTGATGAGCATGCAAGCCTTGATTATTTAGTTGGAGCAATCGTGGGCTTCCTAGGTCCCATTACCACATCGACTCAAAACATCAAGTGAAGACCACTCACACCCAGACCCTCCTCACCTTCCCTGCACCCTCTCCCGCAGGTGGTTCTTCAGCAAGCTGCGGTTCTGAGCTAGATGGGGTGTTCGGGACAACTTGTAAGCCGAGCAAGATAAAACGCAGCAAGGTCCAACCATGGTGATTGCATGCGAGTGCGCCACCCCGGCCGCTGCCACCCCTCGAGGTCGCCTTGTCGCCAGACGGCGACAGTAGCCCTTCACCTGATGCAGCTGGAGTGCTGGCCCCTCCTGCTCCTCGCCAGAAGCTCATGGAATTTTGTTTAAAGAAAGATGCGCCACCGAAAAATGTCCTCGCTGCTAGTTCACTCCGCTCCTCTCTCACCCCCTCTCCCTCCCTCTATTGCTCTTCTCATTTCACTCCCTCCCGTGAGCCTGCTGACATTAGCGCCCGAAGAACCAACAGCCTGGCCTCTCCCACTCACTTCTCCTCCTTGCCCGAGGGTTCAAGGCTCTTGAGCGCCAGCGCGGCCGAATAGTATTTAACAGTGTCCTGAAGGATCTCCTTCTCAACCTGCGAGCCGCGTGCAGCCAGGCAGTCGTTGGCAGCCGCACTGGGATGGAGGGCTGCGGGCCCATCAGCAGCGACTTCAAGACTTAGGGCAGCAGGTGCACCCCTCCCACAGCAGCCCACTGCCAGCAGTTGCTGCTGGCGACCTTCCCAGCAGCAGCTAGGGGAGAAGGCGGGGGAGCACCCACCATCAGCCGCTTGAGCGCGGAGCCCTCTTCCAACAGGTTCTGCTGCAGCACCTTGGAGTCCGAGAAGAAGGAGGCCACAAAGAAAGACAGCTCCTGCAGCACACGGTGGCAGGCAGCGAGGAATGGCGTGGCGACGCTCATGTCCCACTTTACTGGTGGGTAGCGTGGTTTATCCATGGAGGATGCATGGATGGGTGGGTGTTGGAGACCCTCGGGCCTGCAGCCTGCAGCCGATGCTGCAGCAACACGCTCCACCCCCTCTTGGTACACATGCCAGCAGGTCCCCACCCCAGCAACCACGTGTGCGTGCACGGCTCACGCACCCACACCTGTGGCTTCAGCTCTGCGAGCTCCTCCGGCTCCAGCTGGTCCTCCGTCGCCTGGATTTTCTTCATCTTCACATTCAGCCGGATGGTGGAGCCTGCAGCAGGGCGGGGCAGCGATGGGCAGTGATGGGTAGTGGGCACCGGCCCAGCCGCCCCGCGCGCCTGCCCCAGCTGGACCACACGCCGCCCGGCCAGTGTGCAGAAGCAGGCGCTCCATGGTCAGCCACCCCCCTGCCATCATCAGCCACCAGCACACGCGGGGCTGGCCCAGCGTGGGCGCACAGCGACCCCTCTCGCCCTTGGAGGCACCGCCGGCCTCCCGCATGCTCGTGGCGCCCGTCGTTGGCCAAACTCAGCCGGCCCAGCACCAGGCCATGGCTCATGCTTGGCTCAGCCACCCCCGTGCTTGCTTGGCGGCAGCTCACGCACATGGCCGATCCCGCCCTCCCCTGTGCTGTGCATGCAAACCTGTAAAGGGGCTGCAAAGGAGCAGGCAGGAGGAGGAGCCGACCCAAGCCCAGGGCAGCAACTCACGCATGAGGTCAGCCACCTCCTTGGCCAGCGCCTCCAGCTCCGCCCTTGCCTCCTCAGTCGTGGCCTCCTCCTCGGGCTCCAGCATCTCCACCTCACCTGCGGCAGGCAGGGGGCGCAGGCGTGCGTGGGCGCAGCGGGCGCGGGCTGCGACCAGCAGAATGCACTCTAAACAAGAAGGCCTCGACCCCCCTGTCCCGGTGTTGTTCTACCTCCCCCCTTGGGCCAGGGTGCCGTTGTTGCAAATGGGACCAGGTGCCAAGCAAGCGCACATGCATGGCACAAACACATTGCCGTGTGGATGCTCGCGCGCACAGCAAGCAGCCCTGCCGCTGCCCCTCTCACTCACACAACAACACGGGCTCCTTCTTCAGCACGTTCTTGATGGCAAAGCGCTGCTTGCCCCGGGACGTTACAAAGATGCGCCCGTCCTGCATAAATCATAAGCATGAGAGGGCTAGGTATGTGGAGGCTTGTGGGGTGTGCAGGCCATGAACGGCATCAAAGGTGCGCCCTCACATTGCTCATGCAAGCTGCCTCCTGCTAGTTGCACTTAATTCCTGCCTTTTTGATGAAGCACGGTCTCGGACAGCACTGCAGACGCGCGGCTGTCCCGGCCACTTCAGCAGCAGCAGCAGCAGCAGTAGCAGCAGCAGCAGCAGCTGCCATGCAGCCACACGCTTGCCTTCATGTGCGCAAACTCCTCGATGCGGAGGAGGGTCCCAATCTGCGCCACCCGCCCCTCCTGGTCCGCGAAGCACATCCCAAACTCCTTGGTGCCCGTGTACTCGCTGTCTTGCTGCACAAGACCCTCCTCCTGTGAGGCAGCACAGGGGGTGGAGCGGCGTCGAGACAGCTCTGCTGCTGGCGCAGGCTGGGTTCCAGCGCGGACCATGTTGAAGGATGGTTGGCGCAGTGCAGCGTTTGGAGCTGGTGAAGAGCAGGGCGCGTGCACATGGTGCCGGTCCGCTTGCACTCACCACCCCCTCTTCCCCAGCGAGCAGCGTGTTGAAGAGCACTCGATACCTGCGGGGGCATGTGCGTGCAGGGAGTGGGGCTGGGAATGTTTCACAGGGGAAGTGGCAAGCCCACGCAGGGCCCCTGTGCATGTGTGCATCAAGTGTGCATCAGGCACACAAAGCAGCGCTCCATCTCAGAGACCGAGTCGGCGATCATCTCAAGGTTCTTTGAACGCCTGCCTTCCCAGCTGGGTGCATAGCAGGCACGGCGCCTGCGCAGCGCCTCGGCCGAGTGGCGGCGCCATCTCATGCACTTTTCTCTCATCTTTGATGGGGCGCGTGCGTGCATCCATTGTGTGTGTGTGTGTGTGTGTGTGTGTGTGAAAAGT
>LFIK01004185.1_pt1 | contig 11684 bp, 7 predicted proteins | sample 643401 | NCBI WGS metagenome assembly LFIK01 (sample SAMN03777447, study PRJNA286221) | soda lake metagenome | biome: soda lake; feature: Kulunda steppe; material: water; isolation source: sample T5-Br brine of Lake Tanatar-5 | place: Russia: Kulunda steppe | collected 2010-07 | reverse complement strand
GTGGGCAGAGGAGGAGGGGTGGCAGGAAGGTCAAGAGCAGCTGGGTAAAGGCAGAGTTTGAGAGGAAGGAGACGCAGCAGGATGGCAAGACAACTGTGGAGTACAGCTGCACATGCCTGCACTGCCACAGGACGCTCATGAGTCATCACTGGGCTGAACGCAACGCGGCTCAAGGACCTCCTGCTCAATCCTGGCACCTGCAAGTTCCTGTACAGCACCTCCGCACAATAGGTGGCAAAGCAGGTGCCTGAGTTGATCATCATGACAGCGCCAGGAGTTTGCAGCATGAATGACTGGCCGGTCCATGGCCATGGAGACATCTGTCGACAGTCCAGCTGGACTGGAGCATCCATGCTGCAGAGCCAGTTGCAGAGGGGGTTGCAGCAGTGCACGTAGATGTGGAGCAGATGCAAGTGGATGAAGGGGGGTGATGAGCAGCAGGACCCCCCGTGGGGTGAGCAGCGGGAGGGAGACGAAGAGTGGGAGGGGTGAGCTCACCTCGAGGAGTGGGAATGGGGAATTTGAATTTCAGAGGAGACCTTTGGAAACAGTTATGCAGCAAAGGAGACAAATTCTGTCTCAGATTGCTGCCGAACTGTGCTCTTAGATTGCCTATCTATAATTTCTAACAGTTTTGCACCGTAAATATCCAGAAACCTGACTGTCAGACGTCAAAAATTAAAATCACCGTAAATTACGCCTGCAACTCAATTTGTGACGGTCCAAACCGTAAATTACGCCGTACCGTCAAATGACGGTTGACGGCGTCAGTAGTAAAGTGCACAACTCTGATACAAACAAACGTACAAAAAACTTACATATTACGCAATATACAATATATATGATATATAATATATACAAATATTTGTATTGGGGCATCATACAAAGATTCATTTAGGGGTGAAAGTTCTTCAGACAATCCATGGCAATATAGCACATGCATACATCAACCTACATGCACACTCTTCTGCAGACAAGTGCAAGCTACACTGTCAACGCTGGCAGAATCACAGTTGGAGTTGTTGTCAAGCATCATGCCTCAGCATGCCATCCAGGTATGGAGCAAGTTGTATGCCTTTGTGATAGCTCCAATGCAAGTAGCTTGTATGTTCTAAGAGAAAGGCCACCTTAATATGTTTTCCCTTTCTTTCAACAGTTCCTTGCTATGGAGAGCACAGAGGCAGTGCCTGAGCATGTGGGGAAGCTAGCTCGAGCACATACTGGTAAGTTCTATGACTCCCAACTTTCATAAGGCCTTGTTGCCTTGCAAAATGTTTGTTACTAAAAATGGTGCAGCGCTCACACTGGAAGATATTTCTGCAACCGTCCAGCACATTTGTTGCAAAAACGCATGCAAACCTACCTCGTCTCTGCAAATTATGCATTAGCTGGCATTGCTCAGGCCTGATTTCCATACCAGCTGATGTCATGGAATTTGTGCAGAGCCATGTGTCTATGTTCACATACAGGTGTGACCCTCCTGTTCATGGATATATGTGGTTTTACTGCAATGTCAAAGGGAAATGCTTGGAAGGCTAGAAAATGTTTCAAGCAGTGTGGATGTGAAGGATCCTGCAGGGGCAGAAAAACAAGTCAGATCAGCAATGTTCTCACTTGTCAGTATCTGCTCTTATACCTGAGACTTTGCATTGCAGCAAGATGCTGGTGCACTGTCCATCTTATGAGCTCTATGTCCTGATTGACTGTTGTTGCTATCATATCATAAGTCCCAGAGAGTATCCTTTGCATCTCCTCTTCATGATAAGGTTGCTGCAAGTCGCCGAGAAGGTCTTGTCACAAATTTCTAGAGCCTTCTACCAGGCAGCTTGGATCAGATTCTTTTGAATTTGTGGCTTGATAAGTATTATGATTCAGCCTTTGTTTTTTACTTATCTGTTAGATTTGCTTTCCATGGATCAATCAAGCATCTGTATCTTTTAAATGCCTGGCAAATTCCTGCACACTGAGCGTAGCAGAAAATTCCTTTAGGCAGCATGGCAAGAGCGTAATGTGCAGCAAGCAATGTGCTGCATGCTGAGGGCACATTTGCCTCTTCTAGACCTGACATTTTAGGTGCAGCAGCTTCAAATTGTGTTGCAGCCTCTTGGCATTCTCCTCTCTCAGTCAAGCTTCCTGGTCAACCACTTGCTTGGAGAAGTTATGGTTCATGCATGGTTTGCTATGAAGATGGATTTGTGAGCAGTTGTCTACAGTTTTGCCTTCTTCTACTCGTGGACTGCTGTCAGCCTGTCTGGTTCAGGAGCTTCTGGGCTTAGTGCATGCTATTTTCAGCAATTAATATTATGGATAGAGCAGCTATGCTGCTTGTGTGTACATCACAAACAAGCAGGATTGGAGGGAAGGGTTTTATTTTTTCAATAATTTGTACACGTTTCTAACAACTTGAGCAAGGAGCAACAAAAGATGAAATGCTCACGGGACATTGCATGATCATGCTGATGCCATAGGTGCACATGCGCCATTTCCCTCGATATCACTGTCCCACAGCTGACACCTTGAATAGAAAATAACAAGCACAATGTTTCAATATGTTGCTTCTTGCTTCAATACGTTACTTCTTGTCCTTAAATTTTATTTTTGTAGAACGTCAGCCCCACAGAGGTTATGGTCTTCCTCAACACACTTTTTTCTCACTTTGATCGGCTGACCGATGTCCACAGAGTCCACAAGGTGAGTGAGCTCTGCAGACATTTTTGAGCCGGCACTCTGTCTTGGTTTCTGATTAAGTTGTTGTACGCATGGAAGTGGATGCCAGTGTGCAAGCTGGATGGAAACTGGCATAGCGCAGCATTATGAAATGTGCTATGTTGGCTTCCAGCTGTGCCTGTGGGCATCAGTGGAGCAAGTGTTCATGCAACTAAGGTGGTGCTGCAGAAAAGTGTGCTTTCATTTAGACTGTTATTGACTGTCAACTGATATTGCAATGGAAATTTGTAGTTTTCAGTTGACCAACATGTTACAATCACCTGCTCTTGTGCGTACATGCTCTACAGGTGGAAACTGCGGGAGATTGCTACATTGTCTCGGGTGGCATCATGTCTCCAAGCCAGGGTGCAACTGGTTTCAGTTTTGTTGTTGAAGACGCCTACCAGGACCCTGCCGAATCTGCAAAGAGGGTCATGGAGTTTGCAAAAGCCATTTTGGAGACAGCAAGACAGGTAACAAGTTATACTGCTGTCTCATCATGGCTTTGATCCATGTTTCGTTCAAGTATCTGGTTGGCAGATGATTGGTTACAGATTCAAAGCATTTGCCTGAATGGGATGCAGCGCTTATGCACCTCCCGTGCACCCCTAACCCCGATACACGCATTAGACCATGTAAATTTATAGCAAATAAACTAGTTGTACACACATGTTAAGATTTGGAAAGTGCTAATGTGCAGTGTAGTGCGAGATGCTCCGCTATTCAAACATGTTGAAGCCAATATCTCTCGTCCTGAAAAGTGCACCAGAAAGCTAATTTTTTTGGTGCATCTGGCAATGCCAAGCAGGCAGGGTGGGGGTTTGCGTGTGGGCCAAGGTGCAGGGTGCAGGCAGGGGGTAGACTGTAGACAGAGCACCATCTTGCACACACACACCTCCGAACCGGGTACTCTGTGTCTTCAAAAATTGTGCACTCATGCCCCAACATCAGGTTTTCTTTTGGGGCAAGTCAAGCAAGGGGTCCCTGAGGGCCTGTAGGGTGGATATGGAAAAATCCTCATCAAAATCTGCATAGGCTACTGATTGGCCTGATTTTCTTTTGTAAGAAGCTTGTTAATTGCCCCTTCGTGTGTTTGCTCAGTTGTCCTTGCAATTGAGCAGGGGCAAGGCATCAGCAGAATGAGTATTCACTGAACTCCAGCAGGGTCATTATCCACACTTTCAGCTGGCTGTACAATCATCCTCCCGCGAAGCAGCATCTATCCAGCAACCAGACTAATTCTATTTGGGTGAGCGTATTCAATGGAATGTGAGGATCTGTCCTCCGGCAATCTGACTCGAGTCACCTTTTCGGGACAGCTGTGCTAAGCAGGCCCTCTAAAGGTATTTAATCCAATGGAACGGCTGACTTGTTATTTTGGTATTCATTGTCCGGGGTGGCAGGTCACCACTGTCAATAATTGAACTATTCATCCTGTAGTGCAAATTGCATCATTTTTTAACTGTGCTCTGGGTGACAAGCCTTGATTTTTGCAAAATCATGTGCGTGCCAGCCGAGCTCCACCCCGGAGCTTCCCAAGCACCCCTGCCCCACAGACCAACCCAAGCATGATCATAGGGGACCATACGACAAATGCCATGGGTTAGACAGGCTGGGGAGCGTGGTGTTGGGGATGACCTGTGTGCTTGGCACCTACCCCACATGCCCAAGGCCCTCCTCCCCTGCACACCTAGGGCCCCCTGCACAAACTTCACATTTGAAAGTGCTTGAAAATTTCTTTAATTCCTGCATCCTCAGAACGCAAGAATTGCACTGGGGGGGGTTCAACATAGGTTGCCTAAGCTGACTATAAATGATCACGTTACCAGGCACAGCTTAGGAGATCAGGCTGTGAATATAGGGTTCAAGCTTCGACAGTAAGCATGGCTTTCCAATGAAGCAATTCAAACAGCAAAACCTCTGAAAGAGCAAGTATTTTAAGACTTTAACTTGCCAATTGGGGGTATCTTATGGGGAGAATGCAAAAGTGAGCGCACTTGGGGCCTGACATAGACCCATATGATGTTGCGGTTTACACAGAGTCACTCAGAGTGCAACCCATATTGTGCTACATGCCAAACCTGTGTGCAAGAAACCTTATTGCTTAACATTTCCAGTACTGTTTCAACAAACCGTGCAGGTGAAAATGCCTGATACACAAGAGCCTGTCAAAGTCAGGGTGGGCTTGCATACGGGCGACGTGGTCACCGGCTTGATTGGCTCGAAGCTCCCCAAGTTCAGTATTTTTGGGTACGTGCCTTGTTGACGAGTCTAGTGTTGGCATGTCAAGTGTGTGTTGTCTGGTGTTAGCATGTTCGTGCAGTGCGTAAGTGTGAACTAAGGTCAGTGCACAGGAGAATGCCTGTCGTTTATGGCACATCTGTCTCAGTGTAGTTTTTGTTCCCACCCAATGCCAGTCTCCACTCAGGAATTTTTGTGTCAAGCTTACTCCCTTGGGCGGGTGGAAACGGAGTACCTGCGCACATGCCTGATTGATGGCAGTCACACACGATTCTAGAATGCCGCTCTAGTGCAATATCTGAGAGATGCAAGCGCAGCAATCCCTCCTGTTACGATCCCTCCTGTGATCTAACATTTTTTGTTTTCTGGCTCTACATATGGCGCGCCTTTGCCACTCACCATCAGTTAGGGAACAGCAGTGTGTTAGACATTGATACAGTGTTTTGCATGAATACTTAGGTTGAGCAGTGGTCTCGCTGAGACTTTTCAACGACGAGACTTGCCAAGACTCGCTGTCTCACTTCCCTTGTCAGTGACAAGCGTCACCACTTTGTCACTGGAAATCGGCAATTTTTAAGCCACCCCCTCCCCTAAAGGTTTGAAGTATATAGATGTAGCGCAGAGTTGATGATAAGCTTGGAAATGACTGACAGGGTGATGGAAAAGATCTACCATCCATCCATCCATCCATCCATCCATCCATCTATCCAGGCTAGCACCCTGCTGATGTCTAGTCCAAATGTGAGAAATGATGGGAGGAGAAAGGAGAAACGTTCTCCAATCCATGCGCATCAGCTTGGTCTGTGGGCTTCAAAGGAAATTCCATGCAGCTGCCCTTGCCTTCGTGCGGCTGATGCACACTCCATGGCTTGTACCTGCACCTCACAGCTTGTGCCATTACGCAATCTGGTCAGTTTGGCAGCTGCACACTGAGCACCACAGCTATTCTTCGTGCACTCCAAGGCTTCAAGCGTGCACAGGAGTGCATCTGCTGAAGCATCCAGGACTTAATAGGGGATGACCTAAAGCCTGCGACAGCTTTATTAAGAGACCTAAGTTGCCAAGGAATGGGCTGCGGGACGAGCAGCTGGAAGGGGGAAGGGACTGGGGGAAAGAGGACGGAACAGTGTTACTCATCCCGGCCTCCGGGCGGCCCAGTCCTGGTAAGTTGATTCGTCTTTCATCATTGTTAAGTAACCTGGAAATTCTCAGGTCAAAAAGAGGCGCCTGTGAAAAGCAGTTGTGTAATGATAACCTCTCATCTAGGCCCTTTCCATTTACAACAAGTCTTGCCGAGTCTCAGCAAGTCCCTTGAGTAGGTGGGACCACCTTATTTACCCATCCTAAGGAAAAGTTGCTTTCCTTCATTGAACACAATTTAAAGTTGTTCACGCTTCCATGGAGCAATAGTAAGAGAGCATCAACAGAAAAATATAGAATCGAGAGAAAACACTCCTAAATAGAAGCAGCGTATATACGTACATCAAGACAAACACATTTCCTTCAAGCTTTCTAATTATGCATGTGTATAAACTGTGTATGCGTACTGCTTGCTCATACATATGTAATCGTACGAAGTATAAATCAAGTAATACTTCTTACAACGTGTGTTTGCGTACACTTGTACTGTTGAACATGTATAGGTCATTTGTTTACATATTTGTAAAGTTTGCAAGGGTATGCAGCTTGGCGGATAAAGAAAAAGGAGCAACAAGAAGAGAACAAATAGTACATTTAAGAGCACTCTTAAATGAGTGCCACGGTGAATAGAGTGAGCGTCTGGGGAGGAGCTAGGAAATGCTGAGGATGCTGGGCTAGGTGGAAAGGGTTAGGGAAACTAAGGTGGACACCAGATGAAGCTTTAAGGCATCAAGATGCCCTGGTAGGTCTGCCATGGCAAGGTCAGGGTGAGACACATCAATTCTATTGCTGGCGGAGGGCCAAGTTGAGGCTCCTACACATCAGCAATACTGCAGCAGCAGTCAGTAGCCACCTTCCAGCAAACACCTGCAAAACAATTGCCATGCTGGAGAGGTAACAGCACATTTTAGCCGAGCATCTAAGAGACACACGCATGGCAAACATGAGCAAGCATCCTCGTATTTACATCCTAAAAGACCCATAGAAAAGGAGGTCACAAAAAAAGTTGATTTGAAGGTGACTTACAGAGGATCTATTGGAGTTCTGTGACTTCAAGGAAGACATGGTTCCTCTTGCTTTCCTTGCCATCAGCGTGCTTTGCGGAATCGTAGCACTTCACATCTTGCATATATCCTGAAATAAATTGGGTACAGTGAAGAGACTTTTTGAGAGCTTTCCAATGACCCTACTTTTGTCCAATTCTGCTCAAGTTGGAATTCTGGGCATACACGGGGTTGCTTGTAGATACGTGCGAACCACAAAGACATAGGTATGTAGCCTATTATTTCAAAGAAATACACATTAATCCTAATCGTATGAGAGCACAGGCATGTAAAGCAATACAATTGCACGGGGGGCTGAAGTCCAGAATGGATGCATCCATCTTTACAGGGAGGTGAACAGCACATTTCAAACTTAATGTCGATAGGTCTCGTCTGGTTTCCAAAAGGTTCCAGTAGGGGGCGTCATGCCCAATCTGCTGCAGTGAATCCTAGTTACAATTACTGTTTGTCCGCTGTAGATCCCAGGCCACCCACCACACAAAAAGGTTGTGGTTCAACGATTTTTGGTACGTTCAGAGTTTGTTGCAATATTGGAAATTTAGATAAGTTGTTCACACAATTTCAGTCCATTTTGCTTCAACAATTTGGCTGATGGGTATGCCCAAATGGGATGAAGGACTGACCCTTTTTTTACATTATACCTAATATCCAAACAATAAAGATGCATACCCGTGTGCTTTAAGATGAGAATGGCTATAGGCAAGTCATGGCAGGTGCCTTTGTTTGACCAAAAATGGAGGCAGCACACCCACCCAGGCCCACAAAGTCACCCCTTGAGGGGAGTGTCCAAATGCATGATGCTCCGAGTCTTGTGATTTTTACCAGCAAGTTCAGATAAAGTAGCATGCCCAGAGTTATGCACATAAGCCCCTTGCCCTGAAGAAGTGTGATTGCATCAGCGGTTGTGCTCACAATCAGTCTCAGTCCGCTTTGGCTTGCAGTTTGTCTAGTGCAGTTCTTACAATCAGTCTCAGTCAGCGTTGGCTTGTAGCACCCTTTGTGAAGTGTCAGCTTCTAATCAGCGGATGTGGTACCAAGAGGATGAACAGGGACTTGCAAAAGCAGAGCTTCAGGATGCATAAGTATGTGTTCATTGACAATTGAAGTCACTATCTCTGGTCGCTGGCAAGGTCTGTTCCATTGCCCAACATACGAGCTTGAGGACCATGCATCTGTGCCCAAATCCAATTAATGGATTGCTGCTGTTTGCTTCAGGGACACAATGAACACGGCCAGCAGGATGGAAAGCACTGGTGGGTAAATGACCTATGATGATTATCATGGTGACTCCACATGTGGAGAAAGAATGATGAGCTTTCTGCAAAACACTCATCTTCCTTTTGCGCGCATTACTTGTTCACGCATTGAGTGCAATTGTGTCAAGCGGCCTGGACTATTGAGTTCGCAAACTCTTGTGAGGCCTTAATTATCCTGGACGGTCTAGTGCAATCAATCAAAGGTTTGGTGCACCATGGTAACGCTAAGTTGAAGCATTTGGATCGATATACATTGCACAAATTGTGCCAGAGTTGCAGGGTTTGCTAAGACATGACCGATGCACTGGTTCTCTATCCTGCAAGTGAGGGCTAAATTATGCAAACAGGGGCAACCTTGGACTTTGTTTTACGTTTTTGATTTTTTTGCGTTTGGTGCACTGATTGGTACCGCAAATCTTACGACACTGCTATGTGTTGGATGCGCAGGTGTGCCAGGTCGCATTCATGTATCTGAGACAACCCATGCGCTCCTGCTGCATGAGCAATGGGAGCCAACTGGGGGTGTGGAAGTCAAAGGCAAAGGTCAGATGCAAACATTTCTTTGGCTACCTCCAGCTAAGGAGCAATCCTCGAAGGAGTACCCGAGCTTGCCTTTGTCAAGCTTACCTTGTGTTTTACTTAAACAGGCGCACTCTAGCCTAAAAGGTTTTGGAACCCCTGTATTGGCGGTGCATCCTCAAAAGTAATTTCTCACTTCTGCGGTATGGACCTCCTTTTGATGGTGCAAACCTCTGCCTGCCTGTTCTGATAAATACTTCTCTCTAAATTGACCTCTGCCTGTTCTAAAAAGCTCTCGGTACGGACCCAGAGCCACCTCCCTTGGCAGATCTGCTTCCAGTACGTCTTCTGGTATTCCAGCCCAGATTTGATGTGATGTTGCATACCAACATGGCTGAATCATGTAGATGGCAGATTTTCCTTCTCAATAGTTGAGTTATTTTTTGCGAAGTGATTCAATTATAAAGGCAATCTGCAATCATTTCATCAGTTGCTTTGCCCGCTGTGCATGGTATAATTAATACCCATGACAGATATGCCAACGTTTCATTTGTCAGCCGAACATAGGAGCCCATTGATTGCCACTCATGAGCACAAGCATGTGATTATGCAGTTAATTGATTTTCTATCAATATAAGGACAAGCTCGCGTCAAGCCTTGGAAATGCCTGGATATATAGGTCACAACACCGCTGCATGCCAAGAAAAAAGCACTCTGCAATATGTATCAAACGTCTTTCCGACATTGTTTACTACACTAATTTTAGTGCATTTGTTGTTTGTTCGATAGCTTGTTGTTGGCTACAACATTTACTGAGTGGAGCAATTCTGGAAATCTAGTTGAGCTTATCCTATGATACATCACCAATGATGTGCCCAGTACAGGAATAGGCCACTTGTGGGCTTGCTTTTTAACGGGATTACTACTGTGCTTCACTCAGGTTTTTAAGCATGCTTGGCTTGGATTGCAATGACAGGTCTTCAGACGTCTTTGAACCAGCTTTGTTGCCAAGGATATTTACCTTTTATTATTCAGTCAATTCCAACTTGTTTAGATGCACCTTAAGGAAAGAGTGATTTGTCCTTGCGCTCCTTATCCATTCTCAGAAACATTTAACTTTACTTCAAGAGAAGTGCTGTGTAACATTTTGTTTTACTCCGGCCAGCTTTGATTGTGTCGTAGGGATAACTCTTACACCTTAGCGTCAGTAGGGGATTCGCCCGCCATGTGCAGCTCCATGCACCAGTTGCAACCACGCCAGTACAATCTATTCTTTGAAAGTGGAGCTGTGGTCTGGATTTCAAAGCTGTGCATGTCAAAGGAGGGTAGCTTGCAAAGTTTGTTTGTTTTGCTTGGTTGATCACCAGCTGGTCCCAAGGCTGATTGGTTTGTAACTAACTCATTGCCAGCCCAAGTGCCATCATCCAGTCCATCATGATGATGATGTCTGTTATGACATGATGTTGAAAGAAATAGCATCCCTTTATGCAAATTAGTGGAGCCTGGCAACTGACCCTTTATGGCTGCTCGTCATGGAGGAGATGTCAGCAATCAGCGTTTAGCCTGCTCACAGCATCCTCACGTCCGAAAGTTGCGGTTTAAATCTGAATTGAATTTTTCTAAATCGATTAAACCGGGTTAAACAAGAGTCCTCACATCACGCATCACGTTACCTCTTCTACATCCCAGACTGACCAGAAATCAAGAACGGCCAGCACGAATACTAGGGTTGCTGCCAAGCCGCGGGTGTCCTTGGTGGATGTATGGATACAGCATTTGTTGTTGGTGATGCCTTGCAGCACAGCACCATAAGCGAGGGCAATTTCATCGGCCTCACAACCATATATGACGTAGTTACCTAGCAGGTACATCATGCTGCCTTTGTTAGGCTTATTGAGCAGTCAGATTGGTGTGAGTGATGATTATGCTAAGTTCGATGCTGATGATGCTAAGTTTGATGATAAAGATCTGCTAAGATGGGGTGGGATGACACTTTTTTTTAGATGAGCATTGAGCCATGCTTGCCTTATGAAGCAATTGCTTGCAAGCATGTTCACTCACGTAGACGGGTTTGTTCATCACTTGCACTGAACGTTCATAGGGCTGGGATGAACGTTCTTCGGATGCACCTCCACTTGCTGAACGTTCGTTATAGCTGCTGAACGCTCTTCGTTGACTTGAACGTTCGTCAAACACACTCTACATTTTGGCATGCAGAACGTTCTTGCATTCGACGAACGTTCTTTACTAGCAATGAACGCTCTATATTTGCATTGGACGTTCATTGAAAGCATGAACGCTCTGTATTTACAAAGAACGTTAAGGAATTGTGCACCGCCAAGAACGTTCTTTAATCGACAGAACGTTCTTTATTGGTAATGTTCTGTCTTCGCATTGAACGTTATATGATTGCTAGAACGCTCTTTATTATCACTGAACGTTCAGCATTTGGATCTTTGCAAGAACGTTCCTCGCTTAACAGGACGTTTTTTACTTGCAATGAACGTTCTTCTCTTTCCAAGGCGCGGGGACGGAGCGAAGCGGAGGGGGCCCCGGCGCCGCCCCAGGCAGCGCGGGGGCTCCCCCGTTTTGTACCCCCCTGTTTTGAAGCTATGCAGGGACTTTACAACTACTAAGGAGCCTGCCTGCACCCTTCTTAAGCTCACAGCAAAACTGTAACGCGCAGCACGGTCACACTCTCACTTTGCAGCGCAGCACGCGGGCGCCCTGCAGGGAGCTCGCAATTTTGAAAGGCCTG
>LFIK01004184.1_pt1 | contig 11689 bp, 18 predicted proteins | sample 643401 | NCBI WGS metagenome assembly LFIK01 (sample SAMN03777447, study PRJNA286221) | soda lake metagenome | biome: soda lake; feature: Kulunda steppe; material: water; isolation source: sample T5-Br brine of Lake Tanatar-5 | place: Russia: Kulunda steppe | collected 2010-07 | reverse complement strand
GGGGGGGGGGGGGCTGCCTGCGTGTTGAACAGGAGGCTTGGGCACGCACAGGGCTGCTTGCGCAGCCTGTGCTGGGGGGCACATTGAGCGGGGCGGCGGCATTGCCCCGAATTGCGGCGATTGCCTGGGATCACAGGATGCGCACGTGCAAGTGTGTGCGCGTGAGAATCCACGTTTGTGTGTTTGTCCATATGTGCGACTCTTGTCCATCTTCAAAAGCAAACCCTGCTTGCAGGCATAGTTCGCAGGCATGTGGCAGTGCAACCGCCCCTCGTGGCCACACCGACCTTGTGCTCCGCCACCCGCCGCTCGCGCTCCTCCTCGGAGCGCATCGCGTACGCGCCACCCACACCGTACTGTCGCGCATGGAACTGCCCGCCCATCTCTCGCCTGTCGGCAGCGTGCATGTGTTTGTGCGTGTGTGTACGTGTGTAAATGTGTGTGTAATTTAGGTTTGTGTGTGTGTCTGAACTGGCTGCATGTGCACCTGCAGCATCCAACCAAAAGCGTGTGACAGGAGGTGCGCGACAGCAACACGACCTTCAACACCTGCACAGCCCAGGCGCAGCACACACCTGTCGATCTCTGCGCGGATGGGTGGCACGTCCAGCAGGTCATTGCACAGCCTGCCCAGCACGCACGCCACCTGCATGCACAAAGAAGGAGGGGCACGTTCTGTGAGCACGCGGGCCACACCCAACAGATTCCCACAAACCTGCAGCCTGTGGCTGTAGGCCAGCACATGCGAGCGACAGCGCGCATAGCTTCCAGGGCATGCCATGGCACCAGGCTTCAACCAAGCACAAGACAAACAATGTGGTGAAAGTGCACGCACGCACATGCGTGGGGCCCAGGCTGCAGTACTCCTGGATGATGTGCCGCCGCCGCTGCGGCCTGCACAGCCCGCCGCCCCCAATCCTGCTGCCAGGCGCGCCGTCGCCCTGCACCGTGGCCGTGGCCGTGGCCGCCGTCGCCGCTGCATCTGCAGGCCGGCTGACGGCTGCGATGGGCCCAGCTGGCAGCACCCGCAGCGGCGGCGCCGGCAGCAACCGCGCCCTCAGCAGCGGGCGGTCACCCATGAGCTCCAACCACTCCCACACAAACTCAGGCCAGGTCACCTGCGCAAAGCAAAGGGGGGGGAGACTGCTGAGCGGCGACTGGGGGGGCTCAAGCGCACGCATGCAATCACAGGAAAATTGATGGCGCAAAAAGTCCACGGAAGGTTAGGCGGGGCAGGGGCCAAGGGTGAGGTGGAAGGGGGGGCTCTGAGGCGGAGTCGCAGGCACAGCGCCATAGCCCAGGGCCCACATGACGCTCCGGCCCCCATGGATGCAGTACAGGGACCACCCCAGAGCCATGCTTGCACGGCCGGTGCCCACCATATGGAGACACACGCCTTATGGACGCCACAGGCACGCTCACACACCCTTCCTTCCCCCCCTCTCTGCGGCAAAAGCGCGCGCGCACACACACGCACATACACACACACATCGGCGGGTACGCACTGTCGTTCAGGGGATCGCAGCGGCAGCGCCTCACACGTGCCCCTTGCATGCACCGGCCACCCACACTTTTCAGAGGAATGCATCATGCTCGCGGCGCGTGAGCCTATGTGGGTGCGTGCGCATCAGCGCACGCGTGGCCGTTGCGCAGACGGAAGGCACTGCGTGCGCCCTCCCCCGCCTGAATCTGTCAACCGCATGCAACCGAGCCGGGAGGCCACTATGCCGTGTGCCCCCAGCCCCTCGCGCGCACGCGCACCTCATCCAGCATGTCCAGCGGCAGCTTGCGCCGCTTGCGGTCACGGGGGCTCTCGTTGCCCGCCAGCGTGCGCAGCACGCACAGATGCACCTCGTCGAGCAGAGGGTTGCCCCCCGGGCATGCAATGGCATGCACCAGCTCCTGCACGCGCGCACACACACACACACATGGGTGAGCAAAGGGGTATGAGGGGCGCGGCGAGAGCATGTGCTCAATGCAGGCGTGGGGCAAACAAGCGCATGTGCGCATGCACGTACGCACCCCTTTGGCTTTGCTGCCACGTGCCCGTATTTGCTGCCAAGGACAATCGTGCGCAATCCTACCTCAGTGCAAGGCCATGCCACAGTGCAGGACGTGTACGTGTGTTGTGCATACATCCGCGAGCGCACATGTGTGCGTATGTGTGTGTGCACACATACGTGACAGTTGGCAGGGGGCGCTGCCTGCACTTGAGCCTCCCCTGGGGTATTCGTCGGCTCAGGGATGCACAGCAGGTATGCATGTGCTTGCATGCTTTGAACTCCCAGGGCGCATGCTGTGCAAGCCAGAAGGTAGGGGAAGGTGGCAGGTTAACAGCCAGCTTGCTTGGCGCCTGGGCTCATCCAAAAAGGCATGCGCAGGTGGAGGGCGCGAAGGGGGGGATGGGGTGCATTCACCCTGCAGCTTGCACACGCTTGCTTGCTTGTGGCTGGTAGGGGTCTCAACCAATGCAGGGCACGCGTGCCAGTGCCCTTTGTCAAGCAAGGGGCATGCCAAGCCGCAGCCCTCGTGTTGCAGGTGCGCTCCCACAGCTGGATGTGCAGTTCGTAGGGCATTGTGAGGGGTGCGCGGGCAGCAAGATGGGTTAGGGTTAGGGTTGTGACAGCAGATAAGAGTCCAGATCCCGCGGTGAGGACGAAGAGAGGCATTGGGGTGCCCTTCCCATCAAGCGCCCTGCTCCTCAGCTCGCCTGCCCTGGCAGGGGGCCCAGACCAACTACCAACCAGCTGCCAACTCTCCTTTCAGCAAACAGGCCTTGGTCCTGTCCCACAGGGCATCAAGTCAATGTTCGCCAGTGTGCACACACCTGCAGGGAGAAGGGGCTGAGGCGCAGTTCCCAGGAGAACGCCCGCAGGATGGTGTACGCGCCCACCGCGCTGGACAGCGCGGCGGCGGGGATACTGACAGCAGGCGTGATGGCATCAGCCTTGCACTGGCGGCCACCAGCGACGGACGCAGCCCTGGCGCCCCCACTGCTGCTGCCCAGTGGGAGCGGCACCAGAAGGAGGGGTGGCTCTGTGCCGCCGCCCTCCTGCTCCAGGTCGTCGTCTGGGCCGCTGCTGCTGCTGTACGCGCCCGTGGCATCGCCGCCCTCCTCATCCTCCTCATCCGCCTCGCTGCTGCCGGAGTCCTCTTGGGAGGAGGGCGGGGGGGAGGAGGGCGCGGACTGGGAGGCCCTGGAAGGCCGCCCGCGTGGGCGGCCCCTGCCCCTGGCTGCTGCAGGCCCCCCTGTGGGCGTGGAGGCTGCGCTGTGCGCCTTGCGCCCCCCCCTGCCGGCTGCGTGCTTGCCACTGCTGCTGCCACTGCGGCCTGGCCCAGGGGCCTGCGGGCCTGCAGCCTCCCTGGCCCCTGCCTTGGAGCCAGGGCCATTGGTAGTCCGTCCCCGTGCCTTCCTGGCCCCTCCACCTACTGCAAAGTCGGAATCTGAAGAGTTAGTGCCCTCGCTCTCGCTCTCCTCGCTGCTGCCCTCCTCGCTGCTGCCCTCGCTGCCCGAAGCCTGCCCTGCGGACCCGCTGGGCTTGCTGGGGGCGTGATCGCCGGGCTGCTGCGCGGCCTTTAGGCTGCCGGACCGTGTCTTGGGCCGCTTGGGCGGGGACAGCCCGTCGTCATCCTGGCTCGCCCCCGACGCCCCGGGCTCTGCAGAGGAGGTCGTGCCCTGCACCTTGGATGCAGCTGCCACAGCAGCCTGCTGGTCCGGGGATGCGGAACGCTTCGGGGGCTTGGGTGGCATGCCCTCGAGACTGGGGCGGAGAGACTGGGCGGGCTTGCTTGGGTTGGAGAGGGTCTCAAAGCACCATGGCCAGGGCCCCAGCGATCATAGGCTGACCCAGCACGTCGTGGGAAACCTGGATGTGTGGAGGGCAGGGGCTGGTCAATCAGAAGTGCGGGAGCTGGCACGGGCTGGCCTGGGATGCAGGTGGGATGGAACGCACTGCATACATCGCAGGCGCCGATGCTGCTGAAACAGCTCCACACCTTATAAATGATACCTGCACCTTGTTAACAGCAAATCAAGCGATGCGGGTGGCCTCTGCGTTCCACTGGTATACCTGACCCTCAGCAACAGCTTAAAATGGGTCCCCCTTCCGTTATTTAATTATTAAGTTTAATCAGGCCAGTCAGGAGCATCGTTATACTCGAATTTCCTTTTGAGGCAGGCGTCTACGTCTTCACAACTTTGCCGCATGCCGCCCATTTAACACCAATCATGACCCCCCGCCACCACCATCCACAAAACTCCATTCCCAGCTCGTAGTTGCAGTCTAGGCATCGTGGGGTTTGGCAAACTGAGGGTTTTGGCAAACTGAGGGTTTTGGCAAACTGAGGAAAGCATGCACAGCACAGAGCAGGCACGGCACAGCTTGCCACTTTCCAAACTGAGCCTCCCAGCCTTGTTGGGCCCCAGCGCGCCTTAACCACCCGCTGCCCTGCAGGCATTTTGAAGGCTTGCATGTGGCTGTGCCCATGACACTGTGGCCAACAACTCTCATTTGTGCTGTGTCCACTGCCTGATCATGTCGCGCATGATGTGCCAACTCAGCATCTAAACTGCAGACCTACCGTGACTTCCCACAATTCTGTTTGTGCTGGGCTGGCCAAATTGATACTCAGGCACTCCATTCTGTTCGAACCACGAGCGCTGCCTGGCAGGCCCAACAATTCAGCTAATCTGCCCTCATTCGGCAGGTATAGCTTTGTAACCTAACCTATGTATGTAACCTATGGCCTGGTCAACTAGACAGATAGATCTGCTTTCAAGTTGCCAACATGAGAAAGAGTGTAACATGCCATTTTCTGCTAGATTTACGTTCCATTACTGATCAGGAGGTGCCTACGGTGTGTTCTCTTTTACTTGGTTTGCACAGAAATTGCAAGTGGAGCGTGTTTGTTAGAGCGAGGCCTTGCTCCTCCTGAAAATAGTCCAGACAGAACTCTCTCAAACTTGCTCATTCCTCATCCTCATTCTTCTGCGTAGAAGATGACAGTAAAGCCTGATCTCATCTTCGTTCTACCTTCAGATGGACACCTTTCTGCACATGGAGATATCCACACCACACAGCCATCTGCGTGGGATGTGGCAGGTTGTTGGAAAGGCATGATGCGGCAGCGTACATCCTGACACGCCACTTTTTAATACAATTGATCAAACCTCAAGGTTGAAATTGTATACCCTGAGCACAGGACCATTAATGGATTACAGTGCGCGCCATCATTGGGGCTAGGGGGAACAATCTCGAAGGCTATACTTAGTACCTTCGTCACCACTACTGTCCTCTTTTTGCATCAATGTTATTGCATTGCTGTGAGAGTGCAAGGAGACTCTGGTTTGTGGCACAGAGGGCATGTGCACCATATGCCCTTCTACTCCCCCGATCTGGTGCTGCTTGCTTACCTCAATGTGCATTGCAATCCCTGGTTGACCGGCTTGCAGCGCCAAGATAAGCAGGGACCCCACCATCCTGCAGAGTCTGAGGAAGCCCATTCTCAGATGATCTGAGTCAGATCTAAGTGCACAAAGGTGCCAGTCACAAAGGCCATTGCAAGGAGTTATCAATTGAGCCGTACTGGCTGGTTCTAATTAGCTCATGGGGATTATCCTTTGATACCTGTCTACAAAAGTTGCGAGCTGTCACGCCGAGAAACTGCTGCATCCAAATTAGACTCGCGGCATGGCCATAACATGGCTGGTATTCAAAGTTTCGTAAATGGTTATGAGGACAGTGTTGGTTTATAAACATGCAGATTGGTCAGGTTGCAGTCATACCCGCACACTTACACAGTGAAGACTTAGACCAGACGTTCTCTTGAGCATTCTCCTCAACTTTAAACCAATTAGGAGAGGTCTGCTGGCTTGTCTGCCCGCAACCCTCCTGATTCTCACTGACTGCTTTCTTCTTTTCTGGCGAAGGGGCTTTTCTGCTCAAGCGGCCCCATTTCCTTGATTGATGTGAGGAGCTTTTTGCTGCTTGCGTAGTTTTTCTTTCTTTGTACTTAGCCTGTCTTAGCAAAGGGGACACTGCCATTGTAACAATTGGCATGCAGGTCCTTTGCTTTGTACCTGAACCTTTGTTCATCTTGATTGACATACAATTCATATTCATTGACCTTCCGTACTCCCAGGACTTTTTGTGTGGACAGAGGCCACTTGGAATCCACACGAGGAGTCACTGCCATCCCAGACATCGAATGCTCTCTGTGTTGGCTGCCAGAGATCAGCAAAAGACAAGCAGCCTATTTGAAATAGGGCAAAGCAATAGCCAAGTGGTAATTGCCAAGTCAATGCCAGCATCTGCGCCAAACAGATAAGTGGCAGCTTGCACTAAGAAAGAGCGCAGCTAAAAAACCACCCACAGGCGCCACCGCGACATTAAGCAGTACATAGCCACAGATCTATGGCCAAGGCGGGGCTGTGGTCCGTCAATTCCCAGCCCGTGCATCTACTGCCGCAGCGGCAGCACCCACTGGCGGGCACCCACTTGACGTCCTGTCAGGAGTTAGTAGGAGTTAGAAGTTGGTGGGTGAGTTGGTTGGGAGGCGAAGCCGCGTGCGCTTCCACCGACCAACGGTGCACCAACTCGGCAGGGGCAAATAGGTGGCGCAATAACACCATTTTTGCGGCAGTGCTGGTCTCGCGGCGGTGCGAACGAGCCTCGGATGGCCTGTGCGTGGATTCCAGTCTGGACTCAGTGGTGACGCGGGCGGATGCAAAAGCATGGAGCCTGGACGCTGGGCGGGCCATCGCCCGCGTCAGGGTTGCAATCGAGCAAAGATGTTTCAATCATACCATCGCAGCTAGGAAGCGCGTGCAGGTGGGTGCGTGCAGCGCGGAGGTCAAGGCCGATATCGATGCAAGCATGCGCGACGCAGGCCATTGTGATGCTTTGCACCCTGCAACCAACACCAGCCTCGTTTGATGCTGTATTGATGCTGTATTGATGCTTTGCACCCTGCAACCAACACCAGCCTCGCTTGATGCTATCGTATTGATGCTTTGCACCCTGCAACCAACACCAGAGCCTCGCTTGATGCTGTATCGATGCTTTGCACCCTGCAACCAACACCAGCCTTGCTTGATGCTATTGTATCGATGCTTGGGACCCTATCTGTGCAATGACATCGCAGACTGCTCCCTTTGGGTTGCCAGCGCTGCAGCAGGGCTGCGTGGCTGGCGCGCGTAATGGGTGTGAGCATCCATACAGGTGCGCACAGCGCACGCGCGAGTCACAGCATGCGCTCGCCCCCCTGCCTGCACTCCTCCCATCTTCTCGCCTCTGAACTGCCAAGGGAGGGCGGGGCAAACGAAGGAAGGGCCAGGTCAGTGTACGCTAGCACATGCTGGCCCAGCCCGTGCATCTACCGCCGCAGCGACAGCTTCTGGTGGATAGACCTGGCCAGCGCCTGCAGGGGGCCCTTGTCCGTCCCATATGCCCCACCGCCCTTGCCGCCACCCTGTCCCCCCGCCCCCTCCACCCCATCCATCGCTGGCGCGCTTCCGGGCCGCAGCTGCTGGTCGCGCGCCCCCCCGGCCGTGGCCTGCACAACATCGCTATCACCTGCTGCCCTTGTGGGCAGCAGCGGCTGCCACTTATTTTGGTGGCGGGCGTGAGCCTGGCCCTGGCCAAGGACCCCACGTCCCTGCAGGGCATGCGCAGCCCCTGCGCTGCTCCCTGCGCTGCCAGCATTGCCCGGGCCTCGAGCAGCCCATTGGTCAGGCTGCGCAGCGCCTTGGCTCCTGGCAGCTGCGCCATCAGCCTGGGCGCCATCAACACCGCCAGCCACCCCTGGGGGGTTTTGCATGGGCCCAAGCCTGCTGCCTGCGGCGGGCCCCCTGGTGGGGCGCCCAGCGACCAACGCAGCCGCATCTGTGAACTCCGACAATGAACCTGCACCTCCTGCTGTGCTGTGCGCGCCGCCGCCCTCTGGCGCTCCACCCATGCCTTCTGGGGTACGTGCAGAAGGGGGTGGCTGCACAGCCTCCACGCTGCCTGTGTCCTCGGCAGCTGCTCTGTCATGTGGACTGTGGCTGGGGTGCACGGTGGGGCACTGTGGGTGTGGGAGCAGCAGCGGACCGGGTGCGTGTGGCAAAGTAGGGCTCATGTGCGGCGTACAGGTGCGTATCCGTGCTGGACGTTTGGTATGGCCGGATGTGTGCGCTTGCATATACATGTGCAAAAGCTTGCAGAGGCACGGTTGAGCGGTGTGCACGTGCGTGGGCCTCCAGCGTGCAAGCAAGCAGAAGTGTAGAGGGGGCCCGTCCCTACACACTCACACCTGCAAGGTGGGCTTGCTTTTCTTTTGCTTGTCTCCCAGTTGTGTTCCAGCAGACAGGCTCACATCAGATGCGTAACATGGACGCATTCACACAGGCACACGTTTTGTACTCTGTCATATCAGAACCACTTTGCACGCCCACATGTACATTTGCAAACTTTTGGACAAATACACACCGATGCACTCCCATGCATATGCAGACGCACGCACACATGCACGTATGCATACACACATGCACACACACACACACACACACACACACACAGGCACGCACATGCACGTATGCACACACAAGCTCACACACCTGCATGCATGCGCACACACACTCACACTCACCTTTGCGGCTTGCCAATGTGCTGGCGCCCGGGACAAGGAGGGCGGGGATGACGCGAGCACCTGCCCACAGCGCACACATTTGACACGCAAGGCAGGGGCAGGGCATGGGTGCATGCCACGAATGGGGTGAGCAGCCTGCGCCTGCGCGGTGAAGCTGAGCCACAGTGTGCTGTGTCTTGCCTGCTGCTTTTGCAGACCAAGGGAGGGGGGAAGAGATGGCAGAAGTGGAGCTTGCACACGGCCTCACTGTACTTGCGCAGACCAGCGAGCTGCTTGTGCTGGCGGTGCTTGTGCCTGGGCACATAGGCACACAACACACAACACACGCTCACAGCAACCAGCACGGGTAGGCGCACAGTAACAAGGGCAGCGGCAAAAAACGTGGGTAGGCTGGGCAGCGAGCAAGGCCACCGCCGCACCGCACACACACCTCCAGCGCCACGCGCAGCGCCGCACTGCGCTCCAGGACCACGCGCGTGCCATCGCCCACGGGGTCTTGTGCTGCAGCGCTGTCGCCGCCGTCGCCGCCATTGCCGCTGGCATGCAGGCCCCCTCCGGTGGTCAGGCCCTGCACGGGCGCCCCGCCGCTTGTGCGCGCAAACGGCAGTGCGGGGGCAGCCTGGGCGCTGCGGGCGCCAGACGCACTGTGAGGCCTGGCCTTGCTCGGCATGGGATGCGTGGCCGTAGTTCCGGCAGCGCCCGTTGCGCCTGCCAGGCTAGCGCGCGTGCTGGGGCCGGCGCTGGGGGGGCGCGAGGCGGAGTGGCTGTGGCTAAGGCTGAGGCTGTGGCGTGCGGGGGAGGCAGCGGGCGCGGCGGTGGCGGGAGCGAGGGCCCTGCTGCTTTTGCGCAGCTCGCGCAGGGCCTCATCATGGCGGCGGTCCTGCGCGCATGCGCATTTAGTCCGTGTGCGTGTGTGTGCATGTGTGTGTGTGTCTGCATACGTGTGTGTGCGTGTGTGTGTGATCTTCAGGGCTTGGCAATGGGGTCCGCCTCACACATGCATGCACACGCACATGCATGCGCACGCGCACAGCACCAGAACACACCTGGTGGCGCCCCAGCAGGCTGGACGCGATCAGCTTGTGCTGCAGCTGCTTCCGCTCCTGCTGCGCTTGGCTGGCCGTGCTGTGCGCATGGCTGAGCTGCTCCTCCAGCACCGCCAGCGCCTTCAGCGCCACCTGCGTAGTAGCGACTCGCAGCAGAGGCACAGGCATGGGTCTCCAGCTCTGTCTGTGTGTGTGTGTGTGCTATGAGTCGTGCATGTGTGTGAGACCCTCTGTCCACGCAGTGCGTAGTGCAGCCAACGCCGCTTGCGCCACCTGCAGGACAGCGAATCTAGGCATGTGCATAGAGGCCGTGATGAGAAGCACGATCAGCTGCAGCTCTCGTGCCCAAACGGTACTGTCTGCATTGATTCATGCTGCCAGCACGCCGCATGTGCTCCTGTCCCCCTGCCCCAAAACACACACACACACACACAGGCCGGCCTGCAGCTAGCGCTTGCATATCAGCTGGCACGCGCGTGCACCCCACTTTCGTCCCCTGCTGTTTCTTGCATGCATCCTCATTGCAAGGAGATGCAGGCAGCCAGGCGTGCAGTGCTGCTCCGGGCTGCTCTACAGCTCATGCTTTGTCGCCTACATGCATGCTGCTTGGCCTGCAGGGATGGCTTGGGCTTTCCAGCCAAGAGGTCACCCGCGCAGAGGAGTTGGCCACACGTGTAGGGTGTGAAGGGGGTGTAGGGTGAGGGGAGACATGTTCATGATGCAGCGGCTCGGGTGAGGCCACACAGGGTGTGAGGGGTGATGGGTTTTGTGCTATGCCTTGAAGAAGGGAGGACCCAATAGGAGAGCTCACGCACAAGAAAAAGGTAAGCACATGCCCCCATGCTGCCACCTGCTCACCGCGCAACCGACCCACACCCACCCTTACAGGCATACAACCACACGCATAAGCATGCACACACAATGAACAATGCATACGCACACTCCTGCTCTCTCTCTCTCTCTCTCTCTCTCTCTCTCTCTCTCTCTTTTTCTCCCTCTCCTGCACGCCCACTCCCACACGGGCAAGCACAATCTCACCTCCCTCTCCCCGCCGATCTTGTCCACCAGCTCCCGCTGGTGCGCTGCCAGGCTGGCGGTCTGCTGCGTGCCGTCGGCCGCGGCTTTGCACACATCCTGCAGCATGGCGATGGCGCCTGCAGGCGGAGGTGCACGCACGCAGGGGCAGAGGGGCAGTGGTGTACCACGTGTGCTCTGTCGGCCGCGGCCTCGCGCGTACACCTCGTGCAGCAGGGCAAGAACGCCTGCTATGCGCTCATGAGCATGCAGATGTGCATACGTACACGCATGCATACATCCATGCACATGCGCACACACAAATTCACTGCACACACTCACACTACGCATACAGACACACTTGTATGCATGCACAAATATGTACTCATGCACTCACACACTTGACCTTGTGTGGACACAAACGCTTATCGACTCACCACCTGGGAACACACACACATGTGCACACAGTGCAGCGCGCAAGAGAGCTCCCCTGCCTGCCCGACCTCACCATGCAGCTGTGCCTCTGTCGCCCTGTTGGCCGCGCGCACTTCTTCTGCCACGCAACCTGCGGACTCCTGCTGCCGTGCCTGCGCTGCCGCCAGACCGTCCATGGCCGCCAGCAGCGCGTCGCGCATCGAGTCCTGCTGCTCCCGTAGGCGCTGAACCTGCATGCATGTGTGTGTGCGTGCATGTGCGCATTTGCGCGTGTGTGTGAATGCATGCACGTGCATGCATGCATGCATGTGTGCATGTGTGTTTACATGCGTGAGCGTACGCAGATGCGTGCACGTGCATGCATGTGCGTGTGCCAATATCTGCCATCATTGCCAGTGTAAGGAAGCAGGATGCTGGGGGCGCAAGGGGGGGGCGTTGTGCCTGTGGCCAGTGGGTGATGGTGGCCATGCACTGGTGGCGCTGGAGGCGCAGGTGGTGCGCTCGTAGAGGTGTCTGCAGGCCATGCAAAACGAGCTAAGCTGTGCACAAGGCTCGTAGAGGTGTCT
>LFIK01004182.1_pt1 | contig 11696 bp, 12 predicted proteins | sample 643401 | NCBI WGS metagenome assembly LFIK01 (sample SAMN03777447, study PRJNA286221) | soda lake metagenome | biome: soda lake; feature: Kulunda steppe; material: water; isolation source: sample T5-Br brine of Lake Tanatar-5 | place: Russia: Kulunda steppe | collected 2010-07 | reverse complement strand
TTCATTGCCCTTGGGGGTGCACTGAGATCTATAACAGATCTGTATAACCATTTATAACGTTATATTGGTATATAACGTGATATAACGTTATAGAACTTCTCATATAACGTTATACGCCGACCCCTAATGATTATTGAGACATAATGTAGCATCCCACATTATTATGAAAGCAGTTTTAAGTGTATTTGGTGGTAACATAGTTTATCAAACGTAGGCAACAAAGCCAGGACAATTAAGCAGGGTCTGGCTATGTCTCCTCTGATCTTGAATAAGACACTTCCCCTTTGGCCAATGCCAAAAAATTCAGGAACAGATGATCATCAGCCTACATCATGGCCCAATGCAACATATGTGCTACCAGGTTACTGCAAAGATGGCCTTACTCATGGGACAAATCCTCCCTCTACACTGGAAGCTCAGGAATGCAGCAAAGACTCCCTGAACAATTTCTCCACTGGGTTCGACGCCATTATAAAACTCAAGTCATGTTGAAGCGCCATTAAGAAAACTGGACCACTCTTCAATTAGGAGATTGACACACAAAATTAACACACTCTATTCAGTATGTCCGCCAAGAAGGAGCTGCAATTATTTCATCAACAAAACGAGCATGGGGGGAGAGGGATGTCCTCATGAAATTACCCTGTCCCCCAATAAGCAACTCTTGGTCCATATTGGGGTTGAGCCTGGTGCAAGTACCAGGACACACCTCTCTTAACACATGCCACCGGGGTTATACCTGCTGGCGTAGTCTCCTCTCTCTCTCTCTCTCTCTCTCTCTCTCTCTCTCTCTCTCTCTCTCTCTCTTTCTCTCTCCCCCTCCTTCTCATGATTGCAAACCGCAACGCTTGTGCAAGCGTTTACCAGAGGGAAGGGACAGGTGTTCCAGGGTTAACCCTGCCAACGTTGGCAAGGTTATAATCCCTAGAGGTGCAGCAAAATTGGGAACAGCCTTATTAAGGAACTGGGAAACCTAATAGAAAAAGTTTAATTAAGGATAAGAAACTTTGTCACATGCTCAGTCATATGGCGGCATTTCTGCTGATGATCTGCAACAACGATCTCTCCATAAACAAAGATATGTGCCTTAATTGAACAGAAGTCTAAGGTCTCAATGAAGATTACCAGTGACAGCCTTCCGCTTCTGAAAATCCTGCTGCATGCAGCCAAACACCCGTCCTGCCCCGTGAATGGCATACTGCTCGGCAGTGTGCACAAGAGCAGCAATGGAGATGGGGAAGGGGAGGCCAAGGTCACGGACATTGTTCCCATGTTCCATGCTTCTTGTCACTTGGCCGCTCCTACAGAGGTCGCCCTAGCACAGGTGGGGGAAGACGCAAATGTGCTGCCTGGCAGCAAACCTGAGACCCTTGCACGAATGTACCTGATAAGCTCGCACACTTTGGAGCAAAGGACCTGCTTTACGGAAGGAGGGCGTCAAGCAGCTGCTGAATCGATGCCTGTGCCTGTGCCTGTGCCTCAGAGTTAGTGTCGTCGTCCAAGCAACCCTACAGGCACATCATATGATACCATTACTACACCGCAATTTTTTGGACTTTCTATGTGCTCGTCCATGCCGTAGATCGTTCCATGCCCGTCTCGTTCTGTGCAATGTTGGTGCAGAGCTGCCCCATGTGCAAGCAGGGACGTTGTTACATGAACTGGATATTTGTATGTAAACTAGCACAATCTGCACTTGGCATGCTTGTAACCGCTTATCCTGCCTCTGCGCAAGTGCGGGTTTGTGAGTACCCCCCCTCCCTGTTGGGACCCAATTCCAAGATGCACCCAGGGGCAAATGCTCAGGCTCACAATATGACGATCGCTGCATGCAGGCCCGTTGATGCAGCCAGCCATGCACCCAACATGCTCACACACACACACACACAACACACACACACACACACGCATGCACGCTCGCGCACACAAACACACACACACGCACAGGCACACGGACACCGCATGCTCGCATATCTACACACGCACACACACATAGTCATAGATTAACAAAACTGACACACTCATATGCAGGCCACACCAACAGAGATCAGTGTATGTGCAAGTGCAGGTGGATGCACAAATACAACAGCCCTCTAGCTCGGGCACCACAATTTTGGGCTACTACCATTCAGACTCCCGTATGCAATCCGTGGATCTGCCTCCTGCTGGACGCCTTGTGGCAGACAAACTTTCCGCTCGCTACCCTTCCTCCTTCATCTTGCTGCTGGATAACAAGCGGCTGGCGCAGTTCTCTGCTGGGGATGCGGGTCAGCAGCCCTTTGAGCTGCTCACAAAAGATGGGGCCAGAGGGTGAGTGGCTTGATGCACATGCTTGCATCTGTTGCTGGCTGTCCAGTCTAGGAGATGGCCTAGATACTGCTTGCAGCTGGGGTTTCTTTCTTGGTGTGGTGGCATACTTTCTTCTCAAGGCAGCCATGGCATAATTTTTGAGTTTGGAACCCGTGTGCAAACAGACCATGGCTGCTGCATTTTCATTTCAATTGATTGACCCTATTATCGTTCAGCTTTCTCCAGTAGATCCAATGACTTAACAAGGCAGTACACATTAACACCTCAGATCCCACATCTGTATTCTCTATCACTTACCCTAAAAGTGGGCATATTCTAAGCGCTCAAAATATGCAATAGGTCTAGTGTTTACTGACAGCACAGGAATGACTAACTGATAATGCGTTGTGGTTTATCCATTCAGACAGGAATACATACATGCTCTCACAAGAATACATGCTCATGTGCATGTACACATGCGCGCACCCACACACATACACACATTGGCACACGCACACGCGCGCACACACACACACTGCAGGTGGAGACGGGATCCCCACCAAACCCTGTCGCTAGCACGTGGTGGCTGGAAGGAGCTGCAATCAGATTTTGTGTCTGTGTTCAGGCAGCGGATTTTTGCCACCTTCTACGACTATGATGACCACTTGGATGACATCAGCAAAGATCCCTTAAACCCGCACCTCAATTCCATGGGCAAGCTAGCGCTACCAGGCCAGAACATGTGAGGAGCAATAAACCCCTTAATGCTCCACGATTTTCACACCAGGACAGATGATTTTCTTTTAAAGCAGTATGCTGTATGAGTGCCATTGTGCACAATGCATGTGGTTGCCTGAGATAAAACCCGCAAAGGAAAAGTTAACTTAGGTTTCCTGGCAGTAGGGTATTTCACGTGGTGTTGCTGAGATTAGTGATGTTCAGCCAGTAGTGATGGCTGAGTGGTGCCCATTGCTTGCTGATCTGTCAGTGGTGTTATGGCCATGCTGCGAGTCTAGTTTGGATGCGGAAGTCTCTCGGCGTGACAGCGGCCTGATTATTCTAGCTGGACGCACAGCTTGCCTGAGACAAGCTGAATGCTCTCCATGGTGTAATTAGGCCCCATCCTGAGCTTCAAGCACTGCAAATTGCACCCGTTAGCATGGTTGTTAGGCTGGTTGGTTATCGGTTGCAAAAAGTAGTCCATAATGTCTGAAACAGAAAAGCAAAGTTATGAGCTATTGTGCTGCTGAGAAAGACGAAGGTAGTCTCATTAGGTTAGGATGGGTTAGGTTACAAAGTTACAGAGTTCAGCTCAGCTGAAGGAAACAAGCAGAGCCCCCGACGAAGTTTGATCCCCGAACCATCAGGTTGCGAGGTCTCATAAGTTAAGTAACAAGTGAGGTCTCATAAGGCAAGCCACACAAGGGGTTACATAACAGGGCCTTCACTAAAAGCTTCAGCCATGAAGGTTCTAAGGTTACAATGGGTTTAGACCTTCAGCCAGATGGGATGATTGCTGGGCTTGTTGGACATTGCCAGCAAGACAAAAATTATCCATAGTCTCAAAAAGAAAAAGAAATTATTTGTATGTCTGCTTCAAGAGAGAAAGAAAGTCTACACCAACAAGGTACCCCCTGTTTGCATTAATTAAGGAAGAAGTTTACATCTGGTGCAAGCACCAGGCAAACCTCCATCATCTACTAGAACAAGTTGTCAAAGTAAAAAGCGCCTGTGTCTCCATTGTAAGTCCTACCAGCGATTGTATTGTCGCTCCGTGAGCTCAACAGCATGTCAGCTTGTATAATCTTTCTCTAAGTCACTCTCTGCGGTGGAGCTATTATTTGAGTCCAAGCTTTGTACAGTCACATCGCGAATGCGGCAATGCCGCATGGAACCAGTTAAACTGTAAAGGCTTCTGACCATACTCGCGCATAGCGCATCATGAAGGGGTTGTATCCCTGACAACTGTAATCCTCTTCAGCACAATCAGCAGCCCTTTTTATTCAATCCAAATTATCCAAAGGCAAATTGCCTTGAAGGTATACAGAAGGTAAGCCTTACCTGAGGGGCATCCGCAGAAAGCAAAAAGAAATAAATACTGTTTCATGTATGATACTTACCAACCAAACTTCACTTGAGTTGTTGCTGAGGGCGCAAGCTTCCTTCTGTTTCAGAACACTACTAGTAGGTGTCACTGTGTCTTTTTTCGGAAGAAGCCAGAAGTTGTAGTGCCCGTGCTTTTTGTGTTGATTCTGGTCGCAGGCCTGGAAGGCATCGGCTTGTCACGCCAGATTAATGCAGTACCAGATTTATGCTGCATTGTGACCCGGAGGTTGGTTGAGTTATGGCCATGCTACGAGTCTAGATTGGATGCAGCAGTCTCTTGGTGTGACAGGCTTAGCTGCCTTGTTGGCAGATATATCTTCCAGCATTCATACAGCAGTGCAACCTTACCTAGCCTTCCTTCTGTTTCACTCTCGTCCTCTTTATTTCGTCATTTCCTCATCTTCTGTGTCATTTCCCTCAATTTCTATCTCTTTGGTAGGCAAACATGATGGAGAATCCAGAGATTGTCTGATCCTTCAAAAGTTGGCCAAAAGATTGCTTGCATGAATACAAGGTGGATACATGTGTTTGACACTCCACCTCGCCAGATCCACAGGCATTGCCTGGACTTTGAAAGGTTCGCATGCAGGTGCTGCTACCCTGTGAAGAGCAGTTGCTAGAACAGCGCAGCAGACAGGATTACGAGGAAACAGGCAGACCCAGGTCAACGTACTCCACGGTGTACATCGTGGATGCAGCGACATGCGCATGGGGCAAAGGAGCCCCCGCCCGCACGTGCTCTATGGCGCCCTGTAGTGGCAGCAACTGCTGACACGCATCCACCTGCATGTGCCAGGCAAGCCTTCAAAATAAAGACAGGACCAGGCAAGGCAAGCCCTTCAACTTCATTTAGCTTGTTCGAGTATGCCCATGCTAGGGCCACATGTCACGAAGCCGTGGCTTCCTTGGTCTGTTACACCACACATACATGCGCACCCATCCGAGGAAAGCCACCAGGAATGTATGCAGGATACACCAGGAATGTATGCAGGATACACCAGGATTTATGCAGGGTACACCAGGGATGTATGCAGGATACACCAGACTGTCGGGTGCTCTGGCGCTTTTCGACAAGCCCCCTCCATTCTCGTTTCCTGGCACACTCTTTGAAGTGGAGATCAGCACGTCAGTGCTGATTGACCTGTCTTTAAACGGAATCCAAACACGCACTGTAGCACCGCCACAAAGCAGCAGGCAGCAACCTCCAGCAACCTCAGGGGCTGACATTTTGCAGCAGGGAATCACAGCCCTGCTCTTGCATGTATTCACGCCGAAGGCAAGCTTGGGTGGAACTTGGGCAGCAATATGACAAAAAAGGGTCTCTCAGGGGTATCTTTGGAACGTGACCACCCCAAGTGGTATCTATAGTCCATGAGGTGTGCGTACGCAAAGCGAATATGTGAAGCATTTTCCGCAGAGGATCAATGTCAGCTAGCTCCACACCTTGGACTTCAACGCTGTTTGCAGGCCGTGCAGCGCAGCTGGCAGCTGCTTAGCCATGAGCAAGCGAGGAAGGTGGCTATCAATTAAGACGCGCAGCCAATCTAGAACCTGCGCAAACCATTAAAAAGACACACATGAGGGTGCGCGCAATGTTGGCAATGCTTGGCAATGCCGCAAGCAAGGTACATGAACAAAAAAAAGGAGGCAACTTGTCGATGCTCTAAGCCAAAAGCAGCCTCATGGCCAGGCTGATGGTGAAAGGTCCATTGTTTCCTTCAGGAAGCCCTCCATTCTCCAGCTGGCACTACACAGTATAATTGTGCAGATGACTGCATGTCCCATTACTGCGCTTGCTGCAGCACAGCACGCGCCGGCAGGGTCCACCACAGATGAATTGTGAGGCGCACGGCTCATGCAGGGGTGCGCACCTGGGAAAAAGTGGGAAACATGAGAGGCGGGACCACCGCCGCTGCATGAGCGCTGGTGGTGGCAAGCTGTGCGAGCGGGCCCTGGCTGTACCGAGCCATCCATTTGGCCAGGTAAGCCAGCAGGCGATCAACCTGGGTGTTGCTGAGCTGGCGCACGTGCGCCTGCAAGCACACAGCAGCATGAGCCGCGCACAGCGTGAGGCGTTAAGACATGGGGGTTGTCGAGCCGCGCACGCGTTAGGCGTAAAGACGTGGGGTTTGTCGAGCAGCGCATTGCAGTGGTGCCCTGCTCTTTAGGTGCGCAGTGAGAAGCAGTGCTGCAGTTTGCAGCTGGGCATGGCGGTCGCAGGCAGGGAGCTTGAGGGGCTTCCTGGACCGACCATTCAGCTTCATTGGCACAGCTGGAGATGAGTGACCTCATTCAGGTCGTTCCCAGGTCTGACTGGATGCCTTGGACCTGGATGAGGCACCTCATAAGGAGCACTCTGTGGTAGCTGGCTCTGCCTGGACTGACAAGTCCGCGAGATACAAGCGCACTCATTTGCACTCATATACATGCAGGTATGTACGGATACATGCCTGCATGCATGCGTACATTCATAAGCACCATGCACGCACACATGCATCCGAACAAGCATGAATACATACATGCATATGATTGTGTATGCATGCACGCATCACACAACCGTCGCTAAGATGCGCCGGAGCACGTGTCACACACTCGCATGCACACTCGCATACACATGCACGCGCCATGCAAGATTGCCCGCACCTGCAGGCCAGCAGCATCTGCGTGCAGTGCCAGGGGCACATGCAGCAGCACCTCGTGCAAGGCAAAGCCATCAACGGCCGCAGCAGCGCAGTGCGCCTGCGCCAGCGCGACTCGGCGGTGCGCAACCTGCAAGACATGGGGGCAAGCGGGACTGTCTCAATCAAGGGCTGCTTGAGAAGAGTGGCTTGATCCTGTGATAGCTACTCCCAAATGCAGGGCAAGCTTTGCCTCATACGCTCTCCAGGAACCTTGCTAGATCGGCCCCTGGTGTGTGTGTGCTCGTGTGAGTGAGCATGTGTGTATGTGTGTGTGACTTTGCCTTAGCTGAAGCTGCGGCCCAACCGGTAGCCTCTGCAAACCTGTGCATTCAACCAACATCTTTGAACACACACACACACAACACACACATGAGCTGGAGCCCACCTGAATGTCTTCGTCATGCTCGCTGCCTTCTAATCCGTCGATGGCCATTGCAGCCGCCCCACTCCCTGGCGTGCATGACTGCAGCTGCTGCTCGGCGTGCTGCAGCACGATCTCTGCTGTCTCCCTGCAGCAGGTAAGGGTTACATGGCTGACTTTGCAGAATAAGGGTGACTTAGCTGAAGCTTGCCAGGCCTGCAACTTGGACCTTACCCTAGGAAGGCACCAATACATGCGAGGAAAGGTAGGGATTGAGAAACAAAAATGGTCCAGACACATGCGAAAACAGGTGGCACCTGAGAAACAAGAACGATCTCTGCTGCAGGCCAGCCTAAAGATGCACAGCCTCAGCGCACGTTGCCACCAGGCAAGAGTGCGCACGACCTCAGTGCACGCTGCCACCAGGCAAGAGTGCGCACGACCTCAGTGCACGCTGCCACCAGGCAAGGGTGCGCACGACCTCAGTGCACGTTGCCACCAGGCAAGAGTGCGCACGACCTCAGTGCACGCTGCCACCAGGCAAGAGTGCGCACGACCTCAGTGCACGTTGCCACCAGGCAAGGGTGTGCACGACCTCAGTGCACGCTGCCACCAGGCAAGGGTGCGCACGACCTCAGTGCACGCTGCCACTGGGCAAAGGGCATTGACAATCTTGACTGCTGAGGCGTGCTGCATACCAAAGCAAGCGCAGTCCTGAAGCGTGCATGCCTGTGCAGAAGCCCAGCTCATGGATTTCTCAATCTCCAAAGCAAAAAATTGTCAAGGCTGTGCGCAAGTGGGACATCAAAGAAGGCAGGCACTCCTCATGGCGCACACACGTACTGTTTGTTGGTGCATGTGAGGCACAAGTGCGCGCACACACATTCGATTTCCATCTTAGCGAAAGTCCAGCTCCCACCATCACACTCGAGTGGATGCGATGTGACGCTCCCGCGCGCAGGACGGCGTGAACCTCGTGCTGATGCCCATGCATTCGCGCAGCACCACAACGCGTACGCGTCCCTGAGCTTTCGGATGCGGTGCGCCGATGCCTGCCTCCTTCCCCCCCCTTCTTGCACGCGCGCACTGCAGCCAGCCCACACCCCCATGCCCGTACGCCCACGCCTGCGCGCGTCCTCATTGCGCAGCGGGACTAACCTGAGCTGGCGGTGGTAAGCCTTGCGCGGCTCCAGATTCCCGGCTTGAGTGGGCGCCAGCAGGACCTGCACCACCTGGGGGGCAGCACACAATAGAGGCGGCGTGGCCGCGTCAGCACGGGTGCACCCTACCGCGTGCCAAAGTATGGCTGTGCCGTGCCAAAGTATGGCTGCGCCAAAGTATGGCTGTGCAGCGCACACACAGCCTGCTGTCCACAGGTCGGCGGTTGGTGATGGAGGCAACACTGCATGTGCATCATGCACTAGGCGGGCTCTGGGCAGAGGCGCCATGCCTGCACCGCCAGCATCTGGTGCTGAGCACTTGTGAGGGGAGCCAACACTGCTGCCTTCACACTTATGGACCAATAGGTGCATCAGCACTAGAGCCAACACTGCTGCCTTCACACTAATGGACCAATAGGTGCATCGGCACTGGAGCCAACACTGCTGCCTTCACACTTTTGGACCAATAGGTGCATCGGCACTAGAGCCAACACTGCTGCCTTCACACTAATGGACCAATAGGTGCATCGGCACTAGAGCCCCCAGCCAATACTCCAATGGCCCATGGATAAAAAGGCTGCGCGTGCACAACCTGTGGACCTGAGGCCGTGCACACAACTGGGCGAGCGCGGCAGCGCTTACACCTGCAGGGAGTGCACAGGCCGCACGCGCATGCCAGTATACCCACACATGCCGGCTGCCCACAAGGCTGTAGCTGGAACTTGTGGAGCGGGCAGGCACAGGGCATCGAGCCATGGCCCCAGACCCGCCTGTCACCCCTTGCCTGTGCCCAAACCCTGCCCCGCTCCTCCTCCCCAAACCCTGCCCAAGTACTTCCCTGCACAGCACGCTCACCCACGCATGTTGCACAGCGTACTGCCGCACGCCTCTCATCCGGGCTCTAGAAGGGTCCTCTCCCAGCACCACTTGTGCCCTGCCCCCCGCCCCCGCCCCACCTGCACCAGCTCCGCCGGTTGCACATCCTCCAGCGCGCTCGCCGCCAGCGGCAGCAGCGCGTACTGCTGCGCCTGCGCCAGCGCCAGCAAGACGCCGGAGCAGCCGGTGAGCGCATGGATGGGTAGGGCCTGCGGGAAGCACGGCAGTGAAAACACGCATGTACACAATCATGTGTGTGCGTGTGTTGTGTGTGTGTGTGTGTGTGTGCGCGCGTGTGTTGCGTGTGTTGCGTGTGTGTGTATGCGCACGCGCACGCTTCCAACGCACGTGTTAGTGTGTGTGCACTTTTGCGTGTGTGTATGTGAGTGTGGCGCGCTCTTGCGCTTGTGCGCGTGCACGTGTATGTGTGCGCCCATGCAAATAGGCATGTAGGTGTGTAAATCGGGCTGACAGGTATGGTAGCAATTAGGCACATGCGTACCAAAAGCGACAGCAGGGTTCTGTGCAAGCGCGGGGGGGGGATACACTAGCACAGGTGCGCGTGCATATGCGTGCACACGCGCGCACGCTTGCCGCGCCCCCTGCAGCAGCACACAGAGGCACACAGAGATACACAAAGGCACACAGATGCACACAAAAGGCACACAGCACCTGCAGTACCCCCTGCAGCAGCTCCCAGCGCCCCCCTTCCGCGCACGCCAACGCCGCCAGTGGTGCAAGCCGCGACGCTGCCAGCAAGCTGCACCGTCCCGCCCCCTCTGCTTGCTGCCTGCTGCTGCTGTTGCGGCTGCCACCTAGTTGGGAGAGGCCCGTGTGCCTGCCTTGCCGCCCTTCGCGCGCCTGACCTTGGCCTGGTTGGTGGCCCTGCTGCGCTGGGCCCTGGCCATAGAAGTGCTGCTGCTGCTGCTGATGCTTGTACTCCTGATGTAGGTGGTGCTGGAAGGAGGCCGCCACGAGGCTGGTGGCCTGCTGCAGGATGCTGAGGGGGGGGGGTTGCTGCTTGAGCCGGGCCTCCGCGAGGGCGTGCTCCAGCTGCAGGAAGCGCACGGATATGGGCAGCCGATGTTGCTCAGGGCGCGCAGGTGCAGGTGAGGGAAGGGGGCGCACGGGCGTTGCCTGTCGATGCGGCTCAGGGCGCGCAGGCGCAGGCAAGTGAGGGGCAGGCGCTTGTGTGGCTGCTTGCCACTGTGGCAGGCCTCGGGGGGGCGTTGCATACATGGTGTGAGTGTTGCATGCATGGTGTGAGTGTTGCATGCATGGTGTGAGTGTTGCTTGCATGGTGTGAGTGTTGCATGCATGGTGTGAGTGTTGCATGCATGGTGTGAGTGTTGCATGCATGGTGTGAGTGTTGCATGCATGGTGTGAGTGTTGCATGCATGGTGTGAGTGTTGCATGCATGGTGTGAGTGAGAGCAAGCTTGACGTGAGGATGGTGGTGTAGACACTTGTGGAGCAGGGGCATGTCACGGGGAGCCAGTGGGCTGTGGGGACCATCACACGCCACTGTGCGCAGCACGCGTGCGCACGGCGCATATGGGCGTGGCACGCTGGCGGACACCGACAAGGAGCCCTGAGTTGATTTGTGCTGAGCACTGCCGGCGTGCACGCGCGCAGCGTGTGCCTGGGTCGCGTGGCACACTATTGCGCGTGCGTGCGCATAAGCTCAGCGGCGCACACACAAATCCAGGCACGCACCCAGAGGCCTGTGCGGGTCCGCGCGCGCATGCATGCATCACGCATGTGCGCCTGCCCTCCTCAATCTAAGAAGACCTGCCTGTACGCGGAATGCTTCCTCACCTGGGCTGGTGATGCGTCTGCGGTCTGTGTGAGCCCCTGCACCCCTCTAAGGTCCTGCAGCTCATAATCCGTCGCAGCCAGCGGCTGCGCAAGCCTTGCTGCTGCCTCCTCAACTTGCACGCCGCCTTGCACACTGCCAGCTCCCATCGCCGCGCCGCCAGGCGCTTGCGCAGCTGCGTGCGATGCCTGGTGCTGCTTGGCGTGCAGCGTGGCGGCGAGAGCGCCCACGTCCAGTTCTGTTTGGGGTGGGGCCAGGGAGGCGAGCACCGGGGCTGCAGCAGCTGCTGCTGCTGCTGCTGCTACTGCTGCCCCAGGTTGGGCGGAGCTGACGGATAAGGGTGGCTGGAATGGGGAGGGGGGGGTTGAGAGGTTGGGGGCCACTGCCAGGCGGCCTACCATGGACAGC
>LFIK01004181.1_pt1 | contig 11696 bp, 17 predicted proteins | sample 643401 | NCBI WGS metagenome assembly LFIK01 (sample SAMN03777447, study PRJNA286221) | soda lake metagenome | biome: soda lake; feature: Kulunda steppe; material: water; isolation source: sample T5-Br brine of Lake Tanatar-5 | place: Russia: Kulunda steppe | collected 2010-07 | reverse complement strand
TAAGTTAAGGAATTAGGTGCATGCACTCCGCAGTCGGGATCTGGTAGGTGCTCTAGATGGGCCGCCCTACTAGAGCACAGCAGCGGCGGCGGCAGCATAGTGAGGACAGGATAGCAAAACAAGCTGAATCTGGCAGGCAGCCTTGGTTGTTCAAAAGCTATTCCAATTGGCTGCTAACAAGCATGCTGCGCAGCAGGCAGCCCCACCCACCATTGCTTAAGCTGACAGATGCGCGCCAGCAGCTGGCTGAAGCGCAGCAGCAGCTGACAGCCCTCCATCAGCAACTTGCAGAAATTGACACAGCCCAGCAGCAGATGCAGCCGCAGCTTGCAGAGAAAGAGCAGCAAGTGGAAGCACTCCAGGCGCGCGTGCTTGAGCTTAAGCACTGCTTGTCAAAGCTCGAGTTGGAGTCGAGGCAGGTTTGGCAGCAGTGTGCGGAAATAGCAGCCGGGCAGGCGCAGCTGCTGAAAGATCTAGAGATCGGCATGGACGAAACTGTTAGCTGCGCACACCATGCTGGTGAGATCTTGGAGGCCATGGAGATCAGGGGGAGGCAGCTGGAGTTGGAGCGCGCTCGGCAGCTACATGAAAAGGAAAAGGAGGTATACAAAGCAGCTCATGCGCAAGAGCAGATAGCTGAGCAGCTTGCAAGGGTCAAGGAGCAGCTGCAACAGCGAGAGCGCGACTACGCAGATATGCAGGTGATATCTTCGCGGGTGGTGCTTGACTGGAAAGCTGAGAAGGCCCCCAAGAGGCAACATCTGCAGCGCTACTGCCTTGAGAATGGCATAAAGCACAAGCAAGCAGACGGTATCCCAGATCTCTGCAAAGCTCTCATAGCTTCTGGTGTCAAGCCTGCACAACAACCAAAACCGCAAGGGCAGCAGCAGGGGCGGCAGCGGATGCAGCAGCAGCAGCAGCAGCAGCAGCAGGGACGTCCACGCAAGGGGCCGCAGCAGCTGCATGCTGCTCCAGGTACACACAGCACGCCCAGGAAGGGCTAAAAGAAAAAGCAGCAGAGGAACTGACATTGTTTGTCAATTACACATAATATCTATTAGAAATGTTTACTTAAACAGGAGCAAACAGGAGCAATCAGAGCATTATCACACTGTGTCATGACGCAAACAAATCCTGCTTTGCAGCACACATGTTTAGGATGGATCGGGATCTGGTGTGAAGGGAGGATCTGCTGCTGCAGGTTGTCCCTCGCTTTGGGCCTTGACGCCCTGTAGTGCAAGAGCGCATACATGCGCACGACAGGGGTACCAGTGGTGAATAGAGCAGGTCTGGGTGCATGCATCTTTGCACATAGATCTGGCAGCGCTGCTAGTTACTTACATGTGGCTGCCTCCAAGCTGCAGCAGCAGCTGCTGCCTCCATTTCGTGCTGCTTCCACTTCAATTCTTCTTGGTCAGCCTTCTCCTGGGCTGCAGCCCAGTCTGAGTCTGTGGCATGATCGAGGATAGCTTGGGCTTCGGCTGAGAACACATCTGCGCCCTTTAATTTTCCACAGGTTCGTTTAAGCTTGGCTGCTAACAGGTGGACCGTTGCAGGACGGGGCGGGCCTGGGGTGGGAGTGTGGCTAGAAGCACTCATGCCTCTATAATATCAAAAGTATTATAATCATTAAATATCAAGACAAAACGCGGAAGGAGGAGCAGAAAACGGAGGGACGGGCTCGAATCCGTCCTTTCCCCCGTGCCTCCGCTTACAGGGGGGGGCCCCGGGGCCAAACTAAGCACCCTGCGAGCTGGGGCAATAACTCCTCCTTTTCAGACACAGCTTGGCTGAGCTGACTATAAGAATACTTTAAAGCAGTATTCTTAATTCTTGGGGCATTTTCAAGTTTTGATTTTGGCACGCGCTCTATCTGAAAATATCATAGTGCTGTATAGCACTTTATAGCGCTATATAGCGTGTAAGCAAACATCGATCCTTACATACTTGGAGAGAGGCACCGTACACGGGTCCATCATTCCCCCATCCAATCCCTTCATGTGAAATGCCACCCATGCCCCCTCCTGAACTCGTTCACCAAGCAGCCCATTCTCTTTCCGGACACGCCAATGTACGCATCACACATTCATTCCCTGGCTGCTAGCAGCTGCCAGTCAATCACCTGCATCCGCTCCGCCAGCCGCACCGCCTGCGCTGGCTTTCCCGCCTTTGGCTGCGGCCGAGCCTGCATGCCAACAAACACCATGCAGCTGTTTTCAGCCAAGAGCACGACGAGAGTACACAGTTAGTTCAGGTGTGGCCCCGGTGCGCCCCTACTCTCAGCTGCAGCGCCCTCACATATGCACCGCAGTCAGGCAGCCCAGCAACAGACAGCGAACAGGCGCTGCTGCCCGCCTAACCCAGGCATCCAGCACAAGCATTGCCAGCATCAATTTGTGCTGCTGTGCTCGGCACTTGGTGTGTGCTGAGTAACACTGGGCACGCGTGGCTTTGCTCAGCAGCTGGCGCATCTGTGCCACTAAAGTGTGCCATCTGTGACATGAGAGCAACTCCTTATGTCCTGCAAACACACAGGGGTTCCCAAAGCACCGCAACCTGCATGACCCCACAGGCTGACCTTTCTTCTGGACCACCCCTGCGCCTTTCAAAAGAGTGCATGCCACCATGCACCCAACTCCATGCGCACAGGCAACCAGGGCATGTATGCAAGGTTCAGGCAGGCAGGCGCATGCACGACCCGCGTTTGCTGCAAAAAAAGACAACTTCACACGCGGGACACACCTCCGGGCTTCGCCGCGGCTGCCTTCTTAGCGACGTCCGCCCTGGAGGTGCGCGATGGTGCGTAATCTGTGTGCTTGGGGTTCTTGGCAAACTCGCCCTCGATGGCCGCCATCAGCGCTGGCTTGACGTCGCTGCGGATCATGTCTGCAAGGGGGGAGCCCAGAAACCTGCAGCGGCGTGCACGGGGCAGTCAGGCAGGCAGGTGGGCGCTGCATGCCCAGCGGCAGCCGCTGCGGGCCAAGCATTAAAAAGGGGGGGAGGACTCAGCAAAGGCAAATAAATGATAGCCAAACAGGTGCAGGAGTGCAGCGATTGTGCAGCATAAACAAGGCACCGCCCAGCTGGCTGTAAGGCATGCATGCGCACATGTACAGCACACACGACACACACAAGCAAGACAGCCACCAAGAGCAGCGTGCGCACCTGTGGAGCACGCCCAGGAGGTGGATGGCGCTGTTGCGCACGCCGGCATTGGCCGACCCCAGGTCCTCCTTGGAGCAATCCAGCAGCATCTGCAGATGCATGAGCACAGGAGACATGCGCAGATGGAGGGGGACAGCGCACCCCACGAGCCAACGGTGGGCTTCTGCAGCACAGGGGAGTGGGACAAGCGCAGCTGAGCACGTCACCAGGTTGCCAAGGTACGAGCAAGACTTGCCGCACCCACAGCACAGACGCATCAGGAAGGTGTAAGGCCAGCGCAAGGGGATCGTGTCACACACCAGCTTTGTGCGCTCTGTGCAGCCAGTGGGGCCCTCCCCAGGATTGAAAAAACTGAGCTTGCTGCACCGCTCTTAAAACATGGCCGAATTGGAGCTGCACCCTTGGGGCATACCTCGCACGCCGCAGGCATGCATGTTGTTGGTAAGCAGCCACACATGCGCACACCAGACAGCAGCTTCCTTCCAGGCAGGCAGGCAAAGCCAGCAGTGGTGAGAGGTGGCACAACACAGTGCTGCTGTGGTGCAGAGGAAGCGATTCACTGCCCTTTGCGGCTGCAGGCATCCATGTTTGCGCACCTTCACGTTGAAAGAGCCAAGCCCAAAGTCTAGGACAGCTTGCGCGATCCAGTTCAAGACTTCACTCAAGATCTGCGTGGCAGAAACGACAAAGCAGGCTGGGAGATGCATTCAAGCCAATGCCCCTGGGGGTTTGGAAACACTGCCGCTGCCGCCGCCGCTGTTGTTATCCGCTGTTGTTGTCCGCTGCAGCTTGAATCACGTCCCATTAAGAGTATTGAGACACACAGAGGACAGGCTGGAGCAGGGCGGCCCCGGCGCACCTTGGGGTTCTTGTGGGCAGCGGCCCGCTTGTGCAGCATGCTGGCCACAAAGTGAGGACCCACGGCTTCCGCAATGACGGTGAGAGTCTCGAAGCTGGGCCCTTTGAGCTTCATGTCTGACACCTGCGCACGTGCGCGCGTGCGCAAGGCAGCGAGAGTGGACCTCAATTGCAGCGCTTGTGCCGAGGCTGACATGCGGCAACGTACAAAAAAGAGGTGCAGCGACCAGCACAGGGCACACGTGACTGATCGGGAACTGGAGGTGAGGCAGAGACAGAGGGTGGGAATGCATCTGGCGCAGGCGTTGCGAGGCACAGGGCACTGAGCTGAGGGATTGAAGGAGGGCATGAAGCGCAGTGGGAGAACAGCCGCGTATGCAGCGGCACCTCACAGGGCCGGGGCGCCCAGTTTGAAATGGCACGAGTCCTCAGCCCAAGGAGTCCAGGCATCGGCTTTGAGTCCCAGCTAGGCAATACGGGCGCAATCGGGCTTGTGCTCTTCCTCAGGGAAACAGCATCACAGCCAGGTAGGGTGCTGCAGGGTGCTTGCACTCCAGCACGGGACACAGGGTCCAGAACTGGCAGCCAAAGTCAGAGCCAGGCCCCGGGACAGCAAGCATCACCGCTCTGGGCAGACACGCCTGCCTTCAACTCAAAGGCATCGCAGAACGGCCGGACGAGCCGGGCAGTGGCAGCATAGGCATGGGCACTGCCCCTCCTCGAGGATTGTGTCTCACCTTCTCTACCAGGCCAACAATGGCGGCGTACGCGTCCCTCAGCGAGAAGGTGGGCACGCCACCAGCCATGATGCGGATGACCTCAAACTGCTTTGCCATGACCTGCACGGTGTGAGTGACCTCGATTGCATGATGCAGATGGCCTTCCTGGTTGGCAAGCCAATAATAGGGGGGTCCAGCTGGGCTGCACTAAAGAGAGCCTTTGGCCATGAGCAGCACCCTAAGCAGCACCATACACTTGGCCATGAGCAGCACCCTAAGCAGCACAATACACTTGCCTTAAGCTTCGACCTGAGGACTGTTGCAACTAGCGCTCCCAAAAAATACACTGCTGACTGGGCAATCAACCAGGCAGCCTTGCGCTTGATCTCCGCAGGCACGCAAAAGCAGGCTACACCACCTTTCCTAAGCGGCAGGCAGTGCCAGAGCAACGGAGCAAGCCACTGTAGGCCAGTGCCAGTAAGCAATTTGCACCTTCCTTCTTTCCCTACCTGGAAGTTCTTCTCTGCCCATCCAGGCATGTGCGCCATGGCTTGCACTATTGTCGAGCAGTACTCCCCCATACTGCCCTCCTGCACTTTGCCCACCACCATCTCCATTGTGTCTAAACGCGCCTGCAGAAAGCACAGAACGGAAGTCCCAAGAGTGTCCCCCAAGCCGACAGCGTTGGTGTACTAGGGGTGGTGGCACACACCGACATCAGCACGCAACACCGTCTTTTGCGCGCATGACTGGCTGCACAGGTGTTGACGTGCAGCAGTTCCAGCTTTCCTACTTCATGCGCTGACTAAGATCAAGACAAGGCTAGGCCAAGCCCCTGCAGATGGTGCACATCAAATATACAGTGAACGTTTGTGAAGGCGTGCACCCGCAAGCGCACATGCAAGAGCATAAGCAGCCACACCTTCCATTGGTCGTCCTGCAGCCCTTTGACGGCCGTCTCGCCAAATAGATCCATCAGGCAGACCAGCGCTTCATCGCGGCTGAGCGTCTGAGAAGCAACAGTCGCCTCATCCTCAACATCTGTGTGTATGTGTGTGTGTGTGTGTGTGTGTGCGCGCGAGTGTGTGTGTGCAAGTGTGTGTGCACGTGCACGCGCATGTGTGCAACGTGTGTCAAACTTGTGTCTCGTGCATTTAGGTAAGCCATGAGCCAGGTCCCTCAGGAGTTTCCATGCGATTGAGCCAGACAGACACGCCTGCAGCATCGACGCCCCCTGTGACCTGGTTGACCTTAGCGACCTGATAGCAGCGCACGTCCGTATTGTTTCCAAACAGTACAACCTCATTGACACAGCATCCATGCCAGGGGCACGGCAATGGGGCAGCCCCCGGCACGTACCCTCTCTCCCGGCGGCGGCAGCTCCGCCTGCCTTTTTTGCTCCAGCAGCTCCGCCTGCCTTGCTGCTTGAAGCGCCGGCCTTCCCAGCACCTGTGCTGCTTGAACCGGCGGACGCCGTTGCTGGCCGGCTGTTGCGGCTCCCGCCCACGCCCTTGGACCGTGACGCTGCCAGCGCAGCAGCAGCTGCCGATGGCCCCCGGGCCGCTGGCATGGCTGCCAAAGGCGCAGCAGCAGTGGTTGGCGTGGCACTAGCGCCTCCTGCCGTACCGCCGCCGGCACCTGCACCCGCAGGGGCGGCGCCGCCGGACACGACAGCCTGCGCCTCCGCTAGCATCTCGTCCAGGCGCTTCTGGCGCGTGTCATCCATCTTGGTGGTGAACTTGGAGAGCACTGCGCGGTTGCCAAACTGTGGGCGGCGCGAGCGGCAGTGTGCTAGACTAAAGGAGCCGCTAGGGAGGCAACACAGGGATGCAGCCCCTGGCGGCCCTGTGCTTGCTGGCCGCCCATCGCCAGCCACATACCCAGCAGGGGCTCTATCATGCGCAGCACAAACACACTCGTGCTGTGCACAGGCTCACATACGCACTCAAGCAGAACCGCTTGAGCACAAGCACACACCTGCACCGGCGCGCGCGCACCTGGATCGCAAACGCCACCATGAACGCCAGTGCAGCCTCGCGCAGCGACGGCGCCGCTTCCTCCGCGCACTTGGATGCAGGCTGCAGCAGCAGCGGCGCCAGCTTGGAAAGCGTCTGCTTGGGCTCCTCGCACACCGCCACGCGCAGCCAGCCCAGGGTCTCCTCTTTGACCTTGGGGTTGGCGTGGCCCAAGCCGCCTGCAGGCGTATGGGCAACCAGCCGCAAGGTGCTGTCAGCCACAGCTAGCACGGGATGTGAGTTGGCATGGCCAGCCAGCCGCACAGCGCAGTCAGCCACAGCTGACGCGTGGTGTGCAGCCTTCTTAAGCTTAAAAATCCTTGTGTGGCAGGGCACAACACACATGCTTGCAGCAGGGGCCTGCGAGTGAGGGAAGTGGGACCGCTGTCCACCCCAGGTGGCTGCGCACCTGCACAGCCACAAGACCAGCACTTATTCACCTGCTAGCGTCTCGGCCACGTCCAGCAGGCTGAAGCAGTACTTGTGCATTGTGGTGAGGGACTCGTTGGCGGCCTTGCCCACGGCAGGGTTCTTCTCCTTGAACTTCTCCAGCAACACCTGCAAAAGGGCGCGCAGCATGCCCAGGACACATTAGCTGCAAGTTATCCAAGAGCACCTGCAAGAGCCCATCACAACCACGGGAAGAACATTGACAGAACCAATGGCCAGTAAACATAATCAAGGCACTGGGCGGATTCACTGCTCCCCTCCCACCAGCACCAACAGGCACACACGCGCATGTGCATGTGAGTGCACACACTAAACAGGCGCTGCCTTGTCCTTGTTTAGCATGTGACAAAGATGTGACACATACATTTACACACGTAGACCATTTGTGTGCTTGCAGGCTCACTAATGTGCACACATGCAACTGCAGGTTGACACACATCCAGTCTGTGCAAGAGTGCGCACACAGCACGTGCCGCTCACCTCCACCAGCCCCTTTGCTGTGCCTGAATACGCCTGCCGCAAGCCCTTGGCCAGCGCGCCTGTGCAGTGCACCGCCTCTGCCACCACCGCAACGTTGTTGTCCTTCGTGATGATTTTGCGCAGCTCACGGTTGAGATCGCCGTAGTCCACGTCCCTGCACCGGCGTGCATGCACCGCGCAGCACCCTGATTCAGTGCTTTCTGCTGAGGTGCCCCTCTGACACACATCCCTGCGCCGACACGCAACCACCGCGCACGCACTCTACCAGTATGCAGCCAGCGCCCCCTGCCAATGTCAACATTGAACCCCCTGATTTTGGCGATCTCGGGGTATTTCTGTGACCAGCAGGGCCAGCCACTCACAGGGAATGATACCAAAAGGAGCCAGCAATGTAGCAGATACAGCCTGCAAGCACAACACGTGTGCTTCGGGTGGTCATGCAACCCCTGCTGCTTCATCTCCCTCAAGCTGCAGTGACCAGTTGCCTGCAAAAGACACGCATGCACTCACCTGCCCCCCAAACCCCTGCCCCTGCCCCCCCCTCACACACCTGACCCCCAAACACCTGCACCCACACCCCCACACCTGCCCGATGCCAGCTTTGGGTGGGCGCACAGCTCACGCAGGTGCGTCAACGAGCCCTTTCGGTCGGACCACTTCTTGGACTCCAGGCCCTCCCAAAACTCCTTCTTCAGCTCCTTTGTGATGTCCTTGGGGTCTGCAAAGTCATAGGGGTCCATCTGCAGGGCAGGCGTGCACGCACGCAGAGCAAGTCACTGGCTGAACGGTTAAGCCAGGTGGGCGCAATGGCAATGCGCACACACACACACCTCGGGAGGTGCCTCCTCGGCTGGTGCGATCGCCTCGGGGGGCGCATCAGCAGGCGCCACGCCTGCATCTGCTGTGGGCCTGTCACCCTGCTGTGCCTGCATTGCCGCCAGCCGTGCCTGCTCCTTCCGTGTGAGCCGCTCTGGCTGTGGCCGCCCTAAGCTGGAGACCTCCTGCGGTGCAGCCACAGGGGGCAGCAGGCATGCTGGCCTGGGTGGCAAGAGCAAGTGGCGTGCAGCTCTGATGCTTGGGCAAGACTGAGCATGCAGGCCAGGGGTTGCTCGGGTGGGCTGCAGGCCTTGGACGCCAGTTTGGCTTGGACCAGTGCTCAGGCACCAGAGGGTGCTTGCGCGGGGCGTGGCATGTGAAATGTGATGGCTCAGGCGTTGCATGTCCAACCAAACCTGGGAGCTGAGACTTCATGAGGAGTGTTACCAGCCACAGGCCCAGAGAGCTTGCTCAACCAATCATCCACATGCATGTAAGCCGTGGGCCGTACAGCTTGGCCATGCACGAATACAGAGCGCATACTTCACATCCTCTGTATTGAATTGCGCGCAGTGGACAAGCCAAGGCCATGCACATGAGACAGATTGGCTCTGGCAGAGTAGGTAGGTGCGTGCACTCCACCCAGCCTGTAAGGTTCGCATCACAACTGTACAGGTAACTCACAGATGCACACAAACAAACAAACGCGCGCACACACACCTGCATGGCCCGCTCGATGTCTTCCTTCATGGCATCCCTCATGTCTTTGAACAGGGAGGTCCGGATAACCTCGATGCCCACCCAGCGCGAGAGCTCCACCTGTGTGGCAGTGTGGCCGGGCTTGATGGCTCATGGCAAGTGAAGCGCTCCCAGTGTGTGGACTATCAACTGCCTCAGTAATGTCCCACAGGGCACCAAGTCGATTTTAGCCAGCAAGCTTCCCTTGGCCTGCATCCCTCCTGAGATAGAAACCACACGCGACCCTCTCGGCGTCATCACGAGATTGGATCCAGGTTGCTCAAGTTTTGACGATGCAACACACACTCACCACAAGCTCCTTTGCCTTGTCTCGAGCCTTCCCATCCTTGGTTTCAAACAAGGGAGGCAGCGCCTTCAGCACAGGCTTGGGGTCCACGACCTTGGTCCCAAATTGACTGCCCGATACACCAAGCGTTTTCCACCATCAACAGTCAGTGTGCTTATTTGAGTAGGAACTTGATTGATGATGTGGCACAAGCATTCATCAAGGGAACCATAGTTATGACTGCCATGCACGCAAAAGCAGGCTTAGGTGCTGGTCACAGACCTGTCAATACGTCGGCAAGATTTCACGAGCAAATAACAGGGTTTACGACTTTCCTTGTCTGAATTGGTCACAGATAAGCAGCACACAAAGTCAAGAGCACGAAGCGATTGTTTGTCCATGCAAGCGCAATGCGTTCACCATGAGGGAGAGTGTGAGCGCTCAGCGCGGCGTACTATGCTGATTCCTTCTGCCCAGATGCCATCCATCGTCAACAGATGCTGCACTGTCCATTGCAATGTTATCCTGTCAGGATTGCCCGCCGCACCCACCTGATGGCCTGCACCAGCACATCAATACACGCGACTGCCACTTTGGGCACCTTGTGCTTGAACCCTGCAGTCAAGGCCTCCTGCATGCAAGAGGGCATTTGATTGAAGGATGACGCCCTGTGTTGCCAAGTAAATTTGATTGGAGCAGGATAACAAGCCCATGTGGGCAGCACAGGGCAGCACAGGGCCTACCGTGACAGCAGGGGCTTGTTCAAGCTCTACATAGTTGAGCAGGACCACCCCAGCTCGCTGCACAGTGGTGATACGTCCTGCCAACGCTTTATTTATGATATTGGTACACGTTTTGTCGACACTCCTGCACCAGGGCGGGACAAGACGGGGCGGAAATGAGTGTGCAAGCCCAACAGTCAACTGTTTTGGACCAATCCACTGACCCTCCTCTGCCAGCTTTTCCTTCGTCAGCTTGGTGCCCGTTTGACGCTCCACCATTCTTGAGTGCCCATACCTTGCAACATGCTGCTCTGTAGCTTTGGCTTGAAAGGCAGCCAGGGCATCCAGGGCTTTGTCTTGCGCAGCTGCGTTTGAGTCCTGAACTGCCTTTGGGAATAGGGGCGCTGCAACAGCGAGGAAGGCACATCATAACGAAGGTGATGTGCCGAGACAGAAAGTGTTGGGAGCCTGGATGGAAAAGAGATGCTGGCTGAGTGTGCCTCCTCACCAAATTCTTGCAAGCAGGGATCATTTTCGTCGTAAACGCCGTTGCAAGCCACGTTGATTTCATCGAATGCAGCGCTACGGACCTTCCAGTTCGCATGCGCTATGCGATCTGCAAAGGGCAGCTTTTTAGCCTCCGCAAGAGCGGTGGCCTCGTCTGCCATTTCTCACAGTAAATCAGGATCTCAACAACAAGGTAGAAGCATTATCTCATAATATAAAGTGCCGTCGTATCTGCCGTGGTCGGGGTGAACTTGCATCGAATCGCAATTCACCCGTTGTAAAACTGATATATATCTTGTATCTGCACCTCTATTCTTAAAGAAGGAAGGATTGAAGAAGGGCAATGACCAATATAACACAAGGGGGTGCCTTGTGGGATCTTCGCCATTCACTTTAAGAATTTTTTTCTGAATCTTATTCTTTAAAGATTGCGATGAACGTTTAAGGTGAAGAGGTCATATGAGTTCCCTGCAGAAGTACCTCGTGCCGGCTAGCATTGGCATACCAGTGGGCATACTTTTAGCTTTGATGTGGCTTTTCAAGCCTGCACAGGTCAGTACAGCTTCTACCTCACAGCAGGGTGATCCAGTGGTAGCCCCTGAGCCCATTCAGAGCCTCAGCAGGACCCAACCCAAGAGCAGATAACATGGGGTGGAAAGAAGTTCAGGAAATGGCATGAACGTAAGCACAGCATGGTTGTCAAGATGGCACTGACAGCTACGGTATGTCAAGAAAACACGCAGGCACCTACACATACACGTCCACACTCACTCTCACTCCTACAACTAAACCAAAAACATGTACAGATACGTGCATGCACGTGCGCCCGCGCACAAACACACACACACACACACGCACACGCGCGCGCGCACACACACACGCACTCATGTACGCACGCACGCACACACGCACACACGCACACACATGCACGTACCCACAC
>LFIK01004180.1_pt1 | contig 11698 bp, 9 predicted proteins | sample 643401 | NCBI WGS metagenome assembly LFIK01 (sample SAMN03777447, study PRJNA286221) | soda lake metagenome | biome: soda lake; feature: Kulunda steppe; material: water; isolation source: sample T5-Br brine of Lake Tanatar-5 | place: Russia: Kulunda steppe | collected 2010-07 | reverse complement strand
GAGCCGGCATCCTGCTCGGTCATGAACATGGCACCCTGCAACTGGTCCTCCAGCCGCTCCGCAGTCAGGCCGTCAAGGAACTGGCTGACCAGTTCCTGCGAGCCGAACCTGCGCAGGGTGCGGGTGAGGGCGTCGGTCATGCTGAGCGGGCAGCAGAGGCCGAACTCCGCCTGCACGAACAGGTAGGTCAGGCCGTACTTGATCACCGGCGGCAGCGGCTCCGGGTGGTCGAACACGCCTGCCCGATGCGACATGGCGGCCAGGCCGAAAGTCTCGAAGGCGTAGCGTTCCAGTTGCTGATAGGCGGGATGCTTGCGGATTTCCTGCAGATCGGCGCCATGGCGTGTGCGCAGCGCCAGCGTCGGCGGGTTCTGGTCCGCCTGCAGGGCGAGCTGTTCCAGCTCGTCAGCCACCAGCGCGCCGAGCTGCTCGAAGCGGGACAGGCAGCGTTGCAGGGCGTTGGCAGGCGCGTGCAGCTCCAGCAGCCTCCGGAAGTCCGGGTCCGCATGAAAGGCGTTCTGGCCGCGGCTGTCGGGTATGTTCCTGTGAATGTCGACGGTCATGCCCCCTCCTGTCCTGTCTGCCCGTGATTTATAATGCGTGATAGCCTCTGTCGGCAGCGGTCCGGCGGGGGCTTGGCAGGCGCCCGGCCGCGGACCGTGCGGCATTCACCCTCATCCAGGAAAATCAGTATGACGGCACCGCGCATTCCCGACCATATTGCCCAGACCATCATCAGCCCCCAGGCCTATGCCGAGGAACAGCCGGTGCAGGAGGCCTTCGCCTGGCTGCGTAGCGAGATGCCGCTGGCGGTGGCGGAGCCGGCCGGCTTCGATCCGTTCTGGGTGGTCACCCGCTTCAACGACATCCAGAACGTGGAAAAGCAGAACGAGCTGTTCCATAACGGCGATCGCGCCACGGTGCTGACGACCATCGAGGCCGACAAGGTGGTGCGCGAGATGATGGGCGGTTCTCCCCATCTGGTGCGCTCGCTGGTGCAGATGGACCGCCCCGAGCACTTCCACTACCGGCACCTGACCCAGAGCTGGTTCATGCCCCAGAATCTGCGCCATCTGGAAGACAACATCCGCCAGATTGCCCGCGGCTTCGTCGATCACATGGCCGAGAAGGGGCCGGAATGTGATTTTGCCCGTGACGTGGCGTTCCTGTATCCGCTGCACGTGATCATGGAGATCCTGGGCGTGCCCGAGGCCGACGAGCCGCGCATGCTCAAGCTGACCCAGGAGCTGTTCGGCAGCGCCGACCCGGAGCTGAACCGCACCGGCGACGCCAGCGCCGGCACCGAGGCCGGCGTAGGGGCTGTTGCCGACACCGTGGGTGAATTCATCGAGTACTTCGGCGCCATCACAGAGGATCGGCGTGCCAACCCGCGCGACGATGTGGCCAGCGTGATTGCCAACGGCAAGGTCAACGGCGAGCCGCTGGATCATCTGGCGGCCATGTCCTACTACATCATCGTCGCCACCGCCGGGCACGACACCACGTCCAGCACCACCGCCGGTGCGCTCTGGGCTCTGTGCGAAAACCCGGATCAGTTCGCGAAGGTGAAGGCCGATCCGGACCTGATTCCCGGTCTGGTGGAGGAGTCCATTCGCTGGGTCACACCAGTCAAGCACTTCATGCGCACGGCGACAGACGATGCCGAAGTGGCCGGCCAGAAGATTGCGAAGGGCGACTGGCTCATGCTCTGCTATCCGTCCGGCAATCGCGATGAAACCATTCATGACGAGCCCTTCAAGTTCGACATCGAGCGTTCGCCCAATCGCCATGTGGCGTTCGGCTACGGCACCCATGTCTGCCTGGGCAAGCACCTGGCGCGGATGGAAATGCGCATCCTCTGGGAGGAACTGCTGCCGCGGCTGGAATCGGTGGAGCTGGCGGGCGAGCCGAAGCGCATGCTGGCCAACTTCGTCTGTGGTCCCAAGTCGGTACCCATTCGCTACAGGATGCGCTGATCGAACGGGGTCGATGTGAGGGCGCTGCGCTGGCGCTGGACAGGGCTGCTGTTGCTGCCGCTGCTGGTCAGCTGCAGCAGTGCCCAGCGCGATGCCCTGGAGGCCTTCCGGGGCTCGCCGCTGGAGCGCCAGGCCCGCGCCGTGCTGGAAGAGCGGCTGGGTCCCTATGCCAGCGAGATCGGCCAGGCCCGCCGTCAGGTGGAGAGCATGCGGCCGCTGTTCGAGGCGCTGGGTCGGGTCGTCGAGGCAGTCTGGGGCGAGGACGACGCCGAGGTCGCCTCCGAGCGCCGCTACGTCAAGTACGGCAATGACTACCAGGCGCGGGTGATCGTCGACTTCGAGCAGGGCTGGTTGCGGGTCGAGACGGTGGCCGAAGAGGCCCCGCTGGACAAGCTCGAGACCGCCATCGTGATGGCGCTGCTGACGCCCCGCAACCTGGGGCTGGAGGACATCTTCTCCGACGCCGAGCCGGATTACGGTGAGGAGCCCTTCCTGTACCGCCAGGTGCTGGATCACGACGACGAGCCCGTTCGCTATCAATGGCGGGCCGAACGCTTTGCGCGTCACCTGCTGGCCACTGCCGTCGAGCGTGACAGCTACCGGGGCCGGACCCGGCATGCGGTCCAGGTCGGGCTGGTGGCCAACCACCTGAACCTGCGCCAGCTGCAGTTTGCCGATGCGGTGCTTGGCGCTTCTCGTCGTTATGGCATCGATCCGGCCCTGATCTATGCGGTCATAGAGGTCGAGAGTGCCTTCAATCCCTTTGCCATCAGTCCGGCCAGTGCCTATGGTCTGATGCAGGTGGTGCCGGCCACGGCAGGGCGTGACGTGTTCGAGCGGGTGCGCGGTGAACCCGGCGAGCCCACCCGCGACCAGCTGTTCGATCCGGACTTCAACATCGACGTCGGCACGGCCTATCTGTACCTGCTGGATCGTCAGTACCTGGCCCGCATCGATGATCGTGTCAGTCGCGGGCATGCCAAGATCGCCGCCTACAATGGTGGCCCGGGCAGTACCCTGCGCGCCTTCCACAGCGATCAGGGCCGGGCCCTGTCCCGGATCAACGGCATGACGCCGGCACAGGTCTATCGGCACCTGGTGAGTGCCCACCCGTTCGGCGAAACCCGCCGCTACCTCGAGAAAGTCCGCGCAGTGGAGCCGCGTTACCGCTGAAGCCGGTTCGTCATTTGCAACCCGCCGGCGAGCGAATCGATTTTTTGCGAAGCGGGTCTCAGAAAACGGCAGGTTGTGAGAGCATCTTGGTCAGCATAAAGTCATGAAGAGGTTCTCGTTCACGGTGCAGTGAATGAATCCGGCCAATCCGCAGGGAGCAGGCCGAATGGATATCCGGCTGGCACATTTCCCGACGTTCACGGACAAGAGCATCCCCCTGGGCCTTGCGTGCATCAATGGCGCGCTGCAAACCGTGGGCACCCGCCCCCGCGTATACGACTACGATTTCCTGCTCAACGTGGAGGACCCGGAGCTCTACTACCAGGTCCACCACTATGCCTGGCAGGGCGATGAGCATGTGGTCAATTTCCTGGGGGGCGCCGATCAGGAGCTGGTGCTCAGGACGGTATTCCGGGATCAGCAGTGGATCGAGCGCCAGGCCCTGGACGATCCGGATCGCCATCGCTTTCTGGTGCGCATACTTGCGTTCATCGACCGTGCGGTCGAGCAGCTGCTGGAAGGTGATCCTGACGAGGTCTGGTGCTCGACCTATGTCAGCAACTTCTGGCTGACCATGGTGGCCGCTCGGCGCCTGCGCGAGCGGGCGCCTGGGCTCCGGATCGGATTCGGTGGGCCTTCCATCTTCACCGAAGAGGCGCGCGAGTTCGTGCTGCTGAACCGGATTGCCGACTTCTGCTTTGTCGGTGAGGCCGAGCCGGTGGTCATGGACTATGTGCGCGCCGGAGTGCCGGTTCCGGGCATGGCTCATCTGCATGACGGCCGCGTGTACTTCGAGTCACGCAAGCTCGACCGGCGGCTGGAAACCCTGCCGCCGCCGGATTTCACCGGTTTCCCGCTACCCGGACAGGACCTGCGCGCCTACCTGCAGCGCGAGTTCAATGGCATTCCGGTGTTCTTCTCGCGCGGTTGCGTCCAGCGCTGTGCGTTCTGCGCCGAGCGCAACATCTGGCAACGGTTCCGGGTGAAGTCGCCAGAGGCCATCGTCGAGGAGCTTCAGTACTACCAGCGCAATTACGGAATTTCCCTCTTCTACAACTGTGACAGCCTGGTGAACTTCACCGAGAAATGGCTCGATGAACTCTGCGACGCCATGCTCGAGGCGGACCTGAACTGCAGCTTCTCGTTTGCCTTCGCGATCGGCAAGCGGTTGCCGGCGCAGCTGGCGCAGAAGATGGTGCGTGCCGGCTTCACCCGCATCTTCATCGGTGCCGAGCATGCATCCCAGCCCATGCTGGATCGCATGAACAAGGGCACGGTGGCCGAGGAAGTGATCCAGGTGGCAGCCGACGCGGTCGAGGCCGGGTTGTCCGTGCAGCTGGGTACCATCGTCAATTTCCCGGGCGAGACCACCGAGGACGTACTTGCCGAGATCCGGGTGTTCAAGGAGATCGACGACGCCCTGCGCGAGCGTGGTGTACCCGACAACCTGCTGCCGCGAAGGTCGCTCGCCAACCGCTTCCGGCTGGATCCAGGCACGCCGATGCTGGCGGCGCCGGAGCAGCATGGCATCCGCGTCTCCCGAATGCCCAATCCGCTGGATACCGAGCTTCCCGGGCTTGATCGGGTGCTGCTGCGCTGGGATTACATCGAGCCGCAGGACGTGGAGTTCCATTTTTACCTGGCCAGCCAGTTCGGCAATCTGCCTGACCGCTGGGCGGTGCCTGCACACCTGGCCTCGCGCATGGCGAGCGGCCTGGCTGGCTTTCTGGCCGATGACGACAAGCTGGCCTTTGCGCCCTGGTGCCTGGTCAGTCGGCCAGAGGCAGCAGAGCGATCCCTGCGACTCTTCGACCGGGTCCTGCCGCTGTCAGAGAAGATTTACCAGCTGCTGCGCACGGTCACCTCCGGCATCACCCTGGCAGAGGCATTCAGTCACTTGCAGCAGCATTTTCGGGTCAGTCGAGCACTGTTCGACAAGACCGTTGCGCTCTTCTATCTCGAGCGGGCGCTGGTCTTCAACCACGTCGCACCGCTCGGCCGGGAGCCGGAGCCCAGGCGGGCCCGGGCTGGCGCAGCGGTGCCAGGGCGCCGTGCCGGGGCGGGCGCGCAGGCGCCGGCATCGGCGGGTACCCCGGCAGACCCCGGCACCATCCCCGTGCGTTGGCATCCGGGGCAGGACAAGGCCGCAGCAGGGGCTGCGATGATCGTTACGAGTGGAGGAGACTGAAATGAGCGAATTGCAACTGACCCCCATCAGCATTGGCAACCGGGAAATCGGCAACTCGGAGTTCTGCGCAGCACTGAAACATCGCAGTCTGCAGGATTACCAGCAGCTGGTGGATCGGGTGGCGGACTATCACCTGGTGCGCGAAGCCGCCCAGCGCCATGGGTTGTCTGCATCCCCCGCCGAAATCCAGTCCGAGGCGGACGAGTGGCGCCGCAGTGCCAATCTGTTGTCGAAGACCGACACCGAGAACTGGCTGGGCTACAAGAACCTGACCGCAGATGATCTGGAGCAGCACGCCGAATTTCGGGTACTGGCGAAGAAGGTGTTGGAGAAGGAATACGGCACCGGCGCAGTACGCAAGTGGTTCGAGGACAACCAGGACCAGTACGTGGTGGCGGCCCTGTCGGTCATCGCGGTGGACACGGAAGACAAGGCGAAGACGCTGGCAGCTGACCTGAAGCAGGATCCCCACCAGTTCTCGAGGCTGGCACGGCAGCATTCCATGGAGCCGCAGACGGCGGCCGCTGGTGGCATGCTCGGCTGGGTCACTGTCAACGAGGTCCCGCAGCAGGCCCGTGGGGCCGTGCTCAACAGCAAGGGTGAAGGCGAGATCATCGGCCCGATCAAGAGCGAAGGCGGTTGGGACCTGATTCAGGTCGCGGCCATCGAGCGGCCAGCGCTGGCCGGCGCCATGGAGCGGGTCGCCATGACCGACCTGCTTGCCGACTGGCTGGCTGCCGAGCGCAAGCGCACCCAGGTAAGCTTTCGGAGGACAGGATGACAGTCTCTCAACCCGTCACCTTTGTCGATGCGGCAGCGGCAGACGCGCCTGCGCGTGGGCTGCCGCTGGCTCCCGAGCACGAGCAGCCGTTTGCGCCGCCGGAGCTGTACGAGAGCTGGCGCAGTGACGGCAAGGTGCTGGTCATCGACCCGCCCTCGGGACGCTGGTGGATTGGTCAGTCATCGCGTGTGGAGCAGGGGCGCGACAAGGTGCGTCACGTGAATACCCTGACGGAGCCGGTAGATCCCGCCTACGAGGACTACCCGGTCATGCTTGCGGTCATCAAGAACAAGGACTGCAATCTGGGCTGTACCTACTGTTTTGCCGAGGCGGATACCACCCGGGCCTACCTGACTGGAGAGAAGATCTGCAGTCTGTTTCATCAGATTCTGGCCAATTTCCCCAACAAGCAGAAGATTGTCTTTCTGTTCTCCGGGGGAGAGCCGCTGCTGCACTTCAAGACCATTCGCGAGGCCGTGGCCCGCTTCACCGAAGAGGCAGAGCCGGCACAGCGTGAGCGGGTGATGTGGGGCATCATGACCAATGGCACGCCCATCACCGACGAGGTTGCAGGATTCTTCCGGGAATACGGGTTCAACGTCTGTGTCAGTATCGACGGGCCCCCGGAGATTCATGACCGCAATCGCCCCGTGCTCAACAGCAGCCGTGGCAGCCATGCGAAGGTGGAAGAGAAGCTCGAGTTGCTCACCTCTCATGGGCTGAGCTATTCCAATATCTGCACCATCGTCGAGCCGGAAGACCTGATGCCGACCTTTGACTATCAGGTCGGAAAGGGGCGTCGCAATCTCTACATGCGACCTCTGCGGATGCAGGGCCGGCAGATTTCCGGCGAGGGCAGTAGTGCGGTAGAAGAGTACTTCGATACCCAGCACGTGATGGCCAGCGAATTCCTGCGCATGGCCGACCGGATCATCGAATACAACCGTACTCACGACGACAAGATCGTCGAGCAGACCATCGCCAATCATGTGCGGCATCTGATCGATCCCAAGAAGACCTTCATGTGTCTGAAGGGACCCTGCGGTGCCGGTGCCGGTGCCAAGATGGGTGTCGACTGGGAGGGCAACCTGTACCCCTGTGACACCCTGGTGGAGTTTCCGGAATTGCAGATCGCCAGTGCCACCCAGGTGGATCACAGTCGCGACTTTGCCCAGTTGTTCCGGGATTCGCATGTGCTGAAACAGATGTCCGGGCGGCGCCCGGAACACATCAGGGAATGTTCCCAGTGTCACGTGCAGAAGTTCTGTGGCAGTGGTTGCACGGCCACCTCGTATTCGGTGCACGGCAATCTGCGATCGCCGTCGGATCGGTGCGATTACGAGCGTGCGCTCTTCGAGGGGCTGTTGTGGCGGTTCTATGACCAGCCTGATTCCGCGCCGCTGCTGCTGGGAATGGAGCGCTCCACGAAGCGTTCCCAATGGGCACGCCCGAGCGTGCTGGAAATGTGTACCGGCGGCGCACTCTGACGCCGTCTCAACTGTCGAACTCCTGACGGAGCGGAGGAAGCATCATGGCCAATATTCGCATTGAAGATCTGGAACCCATGGACGAGCTCAGCGATGACGAGCTGGGTGAAGTGGTAGGCGGGTTCTCGCTCATGGACAGTTCCACCATGTACGACGCCTGGACACCGACCACGACCAGCTCGTTCCAGCTGAAGGACCCGACCATGACCATGTACGACGCCTGGCTGCCGGGCTGAGGCAGCCGGTGCAGCGTGCATGTTCCGGTGCGCGCATCGGCTCCTGCCGGTGCGCGCGCATCTGTCGTTCGCATTCCCCTGTTGGCGGGTCCCTTGATCGGTTCGGTTCCTGACCCGGCGTTACCATTCCCTGCATGACTGAATTCGACGCTTTCTCTGAAGGCCGGCGGCGGCCGCTGGCACTGATCACGGGTGGGGGCCGCGGTCTGGGGCTGGAGATCGCCCGTCAGCTGGCCCGGCGCGGTCACGACCTGCTGCTTGCGGTGCGTGATCCAGCGCGCGCGCGCGATGCGCTCATCGGGCCTGGTAGTGGGGCGCGCGTGCGGCTTCTGGAGCTGGATCTGGCCCGAATGGACGCCCATGCCGGGGTGCTGGACACCGTGGCCACTGCACCCATCGACGTGCTGGTCAACAATGCGGGGGTATACCCGACGCTCTCGTTCCCCGATGCGCCGCTGGAGGCCTACAGGCTTGCCATGGAGGTACATCTGTTCGGCCCGCTGCAGCTCACGCATGCGGTCCTGCCCGGCATGCTGAGGCGCAATCATGGACGGATCGTCAATCTCTCATCCGGTGCGGGCAGCTATGCGGAGGGGATGCCCGGACCCGCTCCCTACGGTATTTCCAAGGCGGCCTTGAATGCGCTGACCGCCAGGGCGGCGCGTGAACTGCCCGCCGGAGTCGACATCAAGATCAACGCGGTCTGCCCCGGCTGGGTCAGGACGGAAATGGGTGGGCCGCAGGCGCCGTTGTCGCCGGCCCAGGGCGCGGACACGGCGGTCTGGCTGGCCACGCTGGGCGCGGACGGTCCCAGCGGCGGGTTGTTCCGGTTCCGCAAGCCCATCGGCTGGTAAGGTCGACGGACGATCACCGCTGCGTCCGTGTGCTGCGTCCGTGTAATGCGGGCATCGCCTGGCCCGATGGTCGTCAGTCCTGCGCGGCTTGTATAGAATCGCACCCGACCAGTCGCCAGGGGCGGGCGTGGTGGAATGCAGCATGCCGACAGGGTCCGTTCCGACGTTTCATGGTACATGCGGTGTCGGCATGTCCGGCTTGCCGCCTGCATTTCCCGATCCAATCTGGCCGCAGCGTCCGGCACTCGCCCGTGCTGCTGGAGTCACCAAGTTCTCGAGGAAGCTCACCTTATGCCATTGATCAGCATGCGCCAACTGCTGGATCACGCCGCCGAACATGACTATGGCGTGCCGGCCTTCAACGTCAACAATCTCGAGCAGATGCGCGCGATCATGGAGGGTGCGCAGGAAACGGATTCGCCGGTGATCGTTCAGGCGTCGGCAGGGGCGCGCAAGTACGCCGGTCCGAACTTTCTGCGCCACCTGATTCTGGCCGCGATCGAGGAGTTTCCCGACATCCCCATCGTCATGCATCAGGATCACGGCGCGTCGCCGGCAGTCTGTCAGCGCTCGATCCAGCTGGGCTTTTCCTCGGTGATGATGGATGGCTCCCTGCTGGAGGATCAGAAGACTCCCGCCGATTACGACTACAACGTGCGCGTGACGCGGCTGGCGGTGGACATGGCACATGCCTGTGGCGTGTCGGTGGAAGGCGAGCTGGGCTGCCTGGGATCACTGGAGACCGGCCAGGCGGGCGAAGAAGACGGGGTGGGCGCTGAAGGACAGTTGTCTCACGACATGCTGCTGACCGACCCGGAGGAGGCTGCCGACTTCGTCAAGCAGACCGGTGTGGATGCGCTTGCCATTGCGATCGGCACCAGCCATGGCGCCTACAAGTTCACCCGCCCACCCACGGGCGACATTCTTGCCATCGAGCGCATCAAGGCAATCAACGCCCGCATTCCCGATACTCATCTGGTCATGCATGGTTCCTCGTCGGTACCGCAGGAGTGGCTGCAGGTCATCAACGAGTTCGGTGGCGAGATTCCGGAAACCTATGGCGTTCCGGTAGAGGAAATCCAGGAAGGGATTCGCCACGGTGTGCGCAAGGTCAACATCGATACGGACCTGCGGCTGGCGTCCACCGGTGCGGTACGCCGATTCCTGGCAGAGAACCCGGCCGAGTTCGATCCGCGCAAGTTCCTGAAGGTGACCATTGGCGCCATGAAGGACATCGTCAAGGCGCGCTATGAAGCATTCGGCACTGCCGGCAACGCCAGTCGCATCAAGGCCGTCAGCCTGGATGACATGGCTGAACGCTATGCCGCCGGTGCACTTGATCCCGTGGTGCGCTGAGCCGCCACAGCCTGCGCGGGCGGGGTGCATCACGCGACCCCGCCCAGGGACCGTCAGCTTTCGTCAAAGGTCTCGGCCAGCAGGTCGAGCAGCTCCTGCCAGGACGCTGCGTCTGCGTCCGCGTCGTAGGCCACCGGCATGTCGAAGGTCTCTGCCTTGGCGTCCGCATCCGGATTGGTGAAGCTGTGGGTGGCGCCATCATAGCCGACGAAGCGGTAATCCACCTCGGCAGCTTCCATTTCATCCTTGAACGCAGCGACCTGCTCGGGTGGCACCATGGGGTCATCGTTGCCGTGCAGGACCAGCACCCGTGCCTGTACCTGGCCGGGCTCGGCCGGATGATCGGTGCTCAGGCTGCCGTGGAAGCTGACAACCGCCTGCAGGTCGGCCCCGGAGCGGGCCATCTCCAGCACCACCGTGCCGCCGAAGCAGTAGCCGATGGCCGCGATGCTGTTTTCATCCACAGCGTGCAGGCTGCGCAGGTAGCTGTCTGCCGCAGCGAAGCGACGCATCATCAGGTCGCGATCCTCTCGGATCTGACCGGCGAACCTGCCGGCGTCTTCAGGGTGATCGGCGACCCGGCCCTCTCCGTACATGTCGACAGCCAGGGCCACGTAGCCGGCCCGGGCGAGCCGCCGCGCCTGCTCCCGGGCGTGCTCGTTGTGGCCCCACCATTCGTGGATGACTATGACGCCGGGGCGGGCACTGGTGGCAGTGGCGTCCATGGCCAGGTAGCCCTGCAGCTCCATGCCGTTGTCCAGGTAGCGGACTTCCTGGCCTTGCAGCGTGCTGGCCTGGGCGCTGGTCAGCAGGAGCAGCACCAGCAGCGCGCAGCAGAAGGGGGCGATCAACTGACGTTTCATGGGCATGATCCTCATGTGATCCTGGCAATCGTGCCAGGGTTTCCATATTGCATTGACGGCCGACCGTCTGCTCGTTCATGAACAGCCATGGCGGCTGTCCGGCCAGGCAGCCGGGCCGGTTTCAGGCATGACCGGTGGCCGTGTCCACCGCTCGCCGCAGGGTGGTGGTCATCTGTTCGATGTGAGTGTCGTCCAGAATGAACGGTGGGCCCAGGCAGACAATGTCGCGGACCTCGCCGGTACCGCCTGTGTAGAAGAACACACCTTCGTTCAGTGCCTGGCGAATGATCCGTGTCCCCATGGCGTCCGCCTCCGGGAACGGGTCCAGTGTCGTCCGGTCGCGCACGACCTCGATGGCCAGCAGCAGCCCGCGACCGCGCACTTCGGCCACGTGGGGGTGTTCCGCAAAGGTTTCGGCGAGCGCAGCCTTCAGGCGCGCGCCCTGCCGCTCGGCGTGCCTGACCAGTTGTTCCTCGGTCAGGATGCCGAGCACCTCCACTGCAGCGGCACAGGCGGCCGGATGGGCGCCGAAGGTGTGGAACATGACCGACATGCCCGCCTCCTGCAGCGCGTCGCCGACCCGCTCGCTGGCGTAGACGCCTCCCAGTGGCGCATAACCGCCGGCCAGTCCCTTGCCGGCGACCAGGATGTCCGGTCTGGCGGCCCACCATTCATGCGCGAAAGGACGGCCGGTGCGCCCGAAGCCGGTCATGACCTCATCCATGATCAGCAGCAGCCCGTATTCATCGCAGAGCTGGCGTACGCCGGGCCAGTAGTCATCCGG
>LFIK01004178.1_pt1 | contig 11703 bp, 8 predicted proteins | sample 643401 | NCBI WGS metagenome assembly LFIK01 (sample SAMN03777447, study PRJNA286221) | soda lake metagenome | biome: soda lake; feature: Kulunda steppe; material: water; isolation source: sample T5-Br brine of Lake Tanatar-5 | place: Russia: Kulunda steppe | collected 2010-07 | reverse complement strand
TCACCGATCTGCAACAAGGCTGGTTGTTCTCGTCGAATGACGACGCCCCGCCGAGCGACAAACAGCCCGAGACCGACACCATCACGATCACTCGGCGGCGAAAGTTCCGCGACAACGCTGTTACCGACAGCGGCTTGCGCTTCGATCCAGACGTCCCCGTCAAGGTCATTCGCGCCGCGCTGCCCGAGGGGATCACCGAGGACGACGTCATCGACTGGCGGCGGACGCACCGCCTGGCGCAAAGCAAATCAGACTATATTGTCATCGAGCATCAGCATCCGGTGATCAAGGACCCCGAGACCGCTGAGGTTACCAGCGTGCCGGCGCCGGCAGGACTGTTCCCCGGTTCATTCGCCGATGCCAGCTTCATCGCCGGCATGCTGATCGACAAATACCTGTACCACCTGCCGTTGAACCGCCAGCATCAGCGCCTGGAGCAGGCCGGACTCACCATCAGCCGCAGCGGCATGGTCACGCTGGCCAACCGGGGAATCGACCTGCTCGATCCGATCGCCGAAGCGTTGCTCGAGATCATTCTCGAGAGCGCGGTGCTCACCGTCGACGAAACACCGATCAAGGTCGGCCCCGGCGTTGACGGTAAGCTCAAGCAGGGCTGGCTCTGGCCGATCCATGGTGAAGATGGCGAGATCTTCTTTCTGTTCGATCCCGGCCGTGGAACCACGGTGATCAGCAACGTGATCCCCGAAGACTTCCAGGGCGTGCTGCTCACCGACGGATACACCGTCTACAGCCGTCTGGCGCGCATGCGGCCGAACTTCATCCATGCTGTCTGTTGGGCGCACACGCGGCGCAAGTTTGTCGATGCGATCGAAACCGAACAGGCCGCGCAGGAGTGCCTTCTGCATATCCGTGAGATGTACCGGCAGGAGGCACTGATCCGCAAGGAAGGCCTCGAGGGCGAGGAGAAACTCGCGGCACGTCGTGCACGCTGCCTCCCTGCTGCCGAGGCATTCTGGGCAGTCTGCGACAGCGTCATGCAGCGGACCGATCTGGAGCCCAGCCATCCGTTGATCAAGGCGGTCGGCTACGCCTGCAAGCGCCGCAATGAACTGATGGTCTGCTTCAGCAATCCCGACGTCCCGCTCGACACAAACCACGTCGAGAGAGCCAATCGACCGGTGGCAATGGGAAAGCGGAACTGGCTGTTCGCAGGCAATGAAGAGGGCGCCAGACGCATCGGCATCATCCAGAGCCTGCTCGCCAGCTGCAAGCTCCAGGGCATTGACCCACGGACCTGGCTGATCGATGTGCTGCAGCGCGTCGGCTGCCACCCGGCGAGCCGAGTCCACGAACTCACGCCGAGGTTCTGGAAGCAGCACTTCGCAGACTGTCCACTCGGTTCCGACGTCGACACATCCTGATTTCCATCAGTCCGTCGAACCCCCTGATACTACTCCGCCAGCCCTCTCAACAGTCGTCATGACACGCCACTGCGCGTGCGATGACGGCTGCGCAGGTTTCGTCAATGCGTCAGCACATCTGATTTTTGCGGGCTGAATCTCGCGATCAGCGTTCAGTGCGCTCGGCTGTTGTCAAGAATGCCGCGGAATGATCGGTTACGGCCATATCGACCTGGGCATGACTCTCCCGCCCAGCATCGCCGGTGAGGTCGCCGCAGGCGAACTCACCGCGCTTGGCCTTTTCTCTGAAGAACGTTCGCCGGTCCTGCCCGACACGCCCACGTTCCGCGAAGCCGGCTACGACGTCGTGCTGCATGCCTGGCTGATGATCTTCGCCACGAGTGACGTGCCGGCCGAGACGGTCGAGTTCCTGCAGGACTGCTTCATGGAGGCGCTGGAATCACCCACTGCGCTGGCGATGAGCGATCGCGTCAATGCGGGGATCGAACCGCTGAACTCGGCCGATGCGACGACGCTCTATCAGAACACGGTTGCCAATATCGGCGGCATTCTGCGCGAAATCGGCGAGATCGACTGATCTGCTGCTGACCTGAACCCCGCCGCCCGGTAACCGGGCGGTGCGGTCCCTCATCCGAGATGACCGCGACGGGCAAACGCCAGTGCTCGCATCAACAATGCGGCTTGAAAACGGGGTCAGCCCATGTTCTTTATCGATTCCTTCGTCGATGCGCTCTGGCTGGCGCTCAGCCCCGAGGTCATCTTCTTCGTCGCCATCGGTGTCGCCATGGGGATCACGCTCGGAGCAATCCCCGGGCTCAGTGGCGACATGGCCATCGCCATCCTCCTGCCTGTCGTCTTCTTTCTGGAACCTGCCGCCGCGCTCGGGTTGTTGACCGGCATTTACAAGGGCGGAATGTTCGGCGGCTCGATATCGGCGATATCATTCGGGGTGCCGGGCACGCCGGGCTCGGCCGCTACTGCCATCGACGGCTATCAGGCCAAGCTCAAGGGCACCCCCATCAAGGCGCTGAACACGGCGCTTTATTCCTCGGTCATTGGCGATACGACCTCCGATTTCGTGCTGATCTTCCTGGCGCTGCCGCTGGCCATCGTGGCGTTGACCTTCGGCCCGGTCGAGTTCTTCGCGCTCTACGCCTTCTCTCTCCTGCTGATCTCGGCGCTGACCAGAGGCAAGGTTGCCAAGGGCGTGGCGATGGCGGCGTTGGGCATCCTGCTGGCCATGATCGGGCGGGACCCGATGGGCGGCACCCTGCGCCTGACCTTCGGGATCCCGGAACTGGCCGGCGGTCTGGCGCTGATTCCAGTGCTGGTGGGCATCTTCGCGGTGTCGGAACTGATCATTCAGCTTGGCCGCGCCTGGCTGGAGCGTGCGCGCAAGATCGTCGCCGAGACCGACATGCGCGCAGAGAGTCTGCTTGGCGATTATAACCCATCGAAAGACAAGCTCAGTTTCGCCGAGTTTCGCGCCACCTGGAAAGCGACCTCGATCGGCACCACGATGGGCACGCTGATCGGCGCTCTACCCGGCGCGGGCTCATCGCTGGCGGCGTTCATCAGCTACGGGCTGGCGCAGCGCTTCTCGCGCAAGCGCGACGAGTTCGGCAAGGGCTCGCTTGAGGGTGTGGCGGCAGCCGAGGCCGGCAACAGCGCCACATCGGGCTCCACGCTGATTCCGCTCTTCGCTTTCGGTATTCCCGGCTCGGCCACGGCGGCGCTCTTTGGCGCAGCCTTCATTCTGATGGGCATGACGCCGGGGCCAAGGCTGATCTATGACCACACGGATGTCATCTATGCGCTGTTTCTGATCCTGATCTACGCCAATCTGATCAATCTGGCGCTATCGCACTTCCTGCTGCCGCTCTACTCCAAGATCGCAATGATCCAGTCGCGCATCCTGCTGCCCATCGTCTGCGTGCTGGCGATTCTGGGCACCTTTGCAGCGGGCAATTCGGTGATTGATGTCTGGGTGCTGCTGTTCGCGGGGTTCCTGGGCGTGGTGCTGCGGCTCTACAGCTACCCGCTGGCGCCGCTGATTCTGGGCTTTATCGTTGCGCCGGGTGCCGAGCGGGCGCTGCGCCAGTCGCTGCTCATCGGCGGCGGCGAATGGACCGCGCTGTTCAACAGCCCCATCGCTATTGGGCTGTATGCGACCGCGGCGATCATGATCGTTACCTTCACCTTCATCCTGCGTGAGCGCAAATAGGCTTCGGGGAGGCAACCATGACCCGCTTTCTGACCGCCATGCTGCGCCGGCAGGACTTCTACACCGGACTGGTCACCATCCTGGTCGGCGTGGTTGGGCTGCTCGATATTGCCTATGGCAACTGGCGCCCGGGGCCCGGGCTCGGTCCGCACGCCTTTCCGCAACTGGCTTACGCTGCGCTGGTCATCGCCGGGCTGGTGATATGGCTTGATGTGGCGCGCGGCAAATCTGACGAGCGCCCCGAGCACCTTCGTGTGAGCCTGCTCACCGGCGTCGTGCTGGTGGCAGCGGGAATGGCCATGTTCTGGTTGGCAGGCCGGCTGGGGCTGGGGGTCACCACGCTGATCGCGCGCTGATCGCTGCGAGCTTCGTGCTCACCCGTGATCCGCTGAAGCACTGGCCCGGCACGATTCTTGTGCCAATCGTCGCCAGCGTTGTGATCTGGTTCCTCTTCGTCTGGCTGATCAGGGTGCCGCTTCCACCCGGCCTGCTGTTCTGAACCTGCCCCCGCGCTGGCCTGGCGCGTGTGGCGCAATCCTGATTGCCATCCTTGATGGCCGGCCTCATCTGTCACCTGCAGTGGCATCTCGACGAGATCACTGAAACGTTGGTTCACGGGCTGAGTGCGGGCAAATGGGGCTATCGCTGGTATCTTTGGCTGTTTCAAAGCGCCGATGTTGTGTATTTCCAGCTCGACCCGACACGTTGTACCGGCACTTGACTACATGGCCGCCAACTGGCAGTGGATCGGTAGAACCAACGGTTGCGGCAAGAAGCGAACCACCCACGCCCAGGCATTGCCCGCCAAGGATATCTGGCTTTACCCGCTGCACTGCAACTTCCTGAGACACTGGCGCCGCTGACACGCCCATCTGGTTGCCGAATAGTTACGAACTCCGTGTGGAAAAGCGCTGAGACGGCTGCGGCCAGAGACTGGTTTCACCATATGGCAGAACGCCGGTCAGCTGACCATGTCGGCGCTTGTCTGGATTGTTCGGCAGACAGGCTTCGAGCCAGGTGCGTTCCTGTCCTGCCGGGTGTGTTTGTCGGACACGCCATCGAACGTCAACTGCCAGTGTTCATTGCCCGTTTTAACTGTTATCCGATCTGAGTGCCCGGGGGCTCGGGGCAAGGACAGGATGGTTGCAAGTATTGGTTTGTCAGGGAAACAAAATTCCGGCCAAGGGTTGACTTGCACTTAATTTTGAATTATGTATTAGATATGTGGATGAGATGTTTATTTTGCTTTAGTCGTCATCTGTAAACGCCTTTTCGGGTTTGCGGCTGTGTTGTTGGGTACTCAACAGGAAGGACAAATCCATGCGCATTTCTTATATATTCCGCTCTCCCATAAAAAATCTGTTGTTTTTTTTGGCGCTTTCTTTGACTGGCGTCTCTGTCGCGCAAAGTGATATTCGTCTAACTCTAGGCCATGCTAATGACGCAGGGTCTCTCCAGGCGTTGTCAGCCGAGGAATTTGCTCGACGCGCCAATGAGCGACTTGACGGTTATACGGTTCAAGTCTTTGGATCCAGTCAAATGGGTAACGATACAGAGCTGCTGCAGCGCCTGCTTATTGGCACGGTTGACATGGCCATGCCGTCCACTGTTATGTCCTCGGAGGTTCCTGAGTTCGCGGTATTCGAGATGCCGTATCTGGTACGTGATCGGGAGCACATGAATCGCATCGAGCAAGCCTTTTTCTGGGATGAGCTCGCGCCACTGGCTGAGCAGAAAGGTTTCAAGATTCTTGGCCTGTGGGAGAACGGCTTTCGTCATCTGACCACCTCACGTGTCGCCGTTACCTCACCCGAGCACCTTCAGGGGCTGCGGATACGTACACCTGGTAGTCCTTGGCGCTTGGCCATGTTCCAGGCGTACGGGGCTAACCCCTCGCCAATGGAGTTCTCAGAAGTCTTTTTAGCACTGCAGACCGGGGTGATGGATGGCCAGGAAAATCCCTTCTCGCAGATTTATACTTCGCGATTTTATGAAGTCCAGCGCCATCTCTCCTTGACTCGCCACGTCTACACGCCGCTTTACTTGACTTCAGGGTCCAATCGCTTTTCACGCCTACCTGAGGAGGTTCAAGAGATTCTGATCTCTACGGCTCGTGAGATGCAGGATTTCGTTTACGAGACTGCTGAAAGACTTGAAAATGAACTGCTCCTAAGGCTGCGCGAGTCAGACATTCAGATTCATGAGGTCGACACAGACGCTTTTATTGATGCAAGTGCTGCAGTCTATGAACGGTTTGCTCGGGAAGTGCCGGCTGCTGGGTCTATGGTCGAGAGGGCTGTCGAGCTTGGTCGTATTGACTGATTGCTACCATTCCGGCCGGGCTTCAACCTCAGTCTGGCCGGACTTATGCCTTCGAGACGTAAAAGGGTTCCGCTGTGAATTTCACATCCCGCAATTCAAGATTTTTCGACATTCTTGAGTTAACTGGCCTGGTTATTGACAAGGGTCTTCGGGTCATACTCGTTACATTGATGGTAATGCTCTTCTCTCTTGTCATCATTGCGGTCTTTTTTCGATATAGCGGCAACTCTCTTCATTTTTTTGATGAGCTTGCCGCGATGCTGCTGTCCTGGATCACTTACTATGGTGCAGCATTGGCGGCCTTACATGGACGTCACATGGCGACGACAAGCATCGTTAATGCCATGCCCAAGACCGCGCGCATTTTGATTTGTCTGATGACTCGGGCGCTGATCATCACGTTTCTCGTGTTCCTTGCAATCATGGGCTTCCGCGTGCTGGAATTCATTTCCGGCATGCATCTCAACTCGTTGCCGAACTTCCCTAGGTCAGTCGCACAGCATGTGGTCCCGGTTGGAGCCTGTTTATACATTCTGGCAGAGCTAATTCGTCTGCCACAGTCTCTGAGAGAGGCCGCGGCTGGAGAGATACCAGCATCCGAAGGATAATTGTTGATGATCATTATTCTGGTGTCGATGTGCCAGTCTGTGAACAGGCCTACATTATTCACTCTGTGTTTGACTTTTTTCTGCAGCCTGTTTGGTATACGCATGCCATAAATGGTGGCGATCGATTAATCAACTCGGGCGTATCTTTCACAATGCAGAGCGTATGTTTTACGAGGATTAAAACATGATCATCCTGCTCGTGCTCATTTCGCTGGTCGCTCTCATTCTATTAAGCGTTCCGATTGCAATCGCGCTGGGCGCCGTAGGAACACTATCATTGTGGTTTCAGTTCGGTGATCAGTTCCTGATGAATGTCCCTCTTTCCATGTATGAGGGTACCACCCGCTTTCCATTGATTGCCGTGCCCTTATTTGTTTTGGCTGGGGCAATCATGAACTGTACAGGCATTTCTACGCGACTGATCGAGTTTGCCTCGGCGCTGATTGGTTTTGTGCGCGGTGGAATAGCGATGGTCAATGTCGGTGTGTCCATGTTCTTCGCCGAGATCTCCGGGTCCGCTGTTGCTGATGTGGCTGCGGTTGGCTCGGTGCTGATCCCGGCCATGAAACGTAAGGGGTATTCAGCGCGTTTTGCCGCTGCGATTACCTCGTCCTCGGCATCGCTGGCGATCATTATCCCACCATCCATTCCCATGATCCTGTATGCCGTGATCGCTCAGGTTTCAGTTGTCCAGCTGTTTGTGGCTGGAGTTGTTCCGGGGGTTATTGGCGGCTTCGGAATGATGGTGATCGCATATTTTTATGCTCGTCATATTGGTTTACCCGCTGAAGATATCTTTCAGGTGCGACGCGTTTGGGTCACGTTCAAGCGTGCAGCTTGGGCCCTTACCCTGCCTGTTATCATTCTGGGTGGAATACTTGGTGGGGTTGTCACTGCCACTGAGGGGGCTGGGGTCGCTGTGCTCGCGGCTCTGATCATCGGACTGGGAATTTACAGAGATCTCTCGATCAAGGATTTCATTAATAGTTTAATCGAGAGTGGCGTTCAGACTGCAATAGTGATGCTGTTAGTAGCATCTTCGGCGGTGCTGGGCATGTATCTCACTATGGACGGCGTACCGCAGCGACTGGCGTCACAGATCCTGGAGTTCACCCAAAACCCCTATGTCATTCTGGCCATGTTGAACTTCTTGTTTCTTATGATTGGAATGATTTTACACTCGGCGTCAGCTATTATTTTGGTGGTTCCCATCGTGATGCCCTTGGTTTTGATGGCGAATATTGACCCTGTGCACTTTGGCATTATTGTTACGCTCAATTTGGCTATTGGCCAGCAGACTCCACCAGTAGCTAGTGTGCTTATGACCACTTGTTCTATTGCCAAGGAAGATGTCTGGAAGGTCACTTGGGCGAATATTCCGTTCCTGATTTTGCTGCTGACGGTCCTCATGCTGGTGACATATGTGCCCTATGTATCACTTGGGCTGGTTGAAGCATTTTATCGGTGATTTCTTCGACGGCGTGCCTTTAATGCCGGAGTTTTCGATGCTTAAAGAGCTTAGGAGTTAATCAAGAATAATGAAGATTGTGGATATTGTGGCAACTGCTGTGAGTGCGCCGGCCGAATTCAACGTCTGCGGATCCAGGCGAGTCGCTGCTCTGGGGCTTTGCATCGTCGAGATTACCACCGATGAAGGCCTGACTGGGGTCGGTATGACGGGAATTACCGAAGAGGAGGTGGTTGCCTACACCATCAACACCATCACGCCTCAAGTCCTGTTGGGCGAAGATCCGTTGGCGACCGAGCGGATCTGGGACAAACTCTATTGGCTACTTACACCGCGGGGACAGTCGGGCTACGCCTGCCATGCCATCGCTGCAATCGATTTGGCACTTTGGGATCTTAAAGGCAAGATTCTTGACCAGCCAATCTGGATGCTCCTTGGTGGCAGCCGCGCTAGCGTGCCTACATATGCAACCGTCGGGTATCCATTTTTTGATCGCGAGCAGCTTGCTGAATACGCGAGAACCTGGCAGGACAGGGGATTCGACAAGTTCAAGATGGTGGTGGGCCACCAGGCCCTGCGACGACGGGATGAGCCTCGCTCCGTCCGTAGCGTGCTGGCGGAGGATATTGAGCGGGTTCGAACGTTGCGTGAGGCGGTGGGCGCCGACGCTGAAATATTTGTTGATGCCAACTGCAACCTGGATCCGAGCAGCGCCGAATGGCTGGCTCGACGTCTGGAACAGTACGACATTTCCTTCTTCGAGGAACCCATTATCGGAAATGATACCATGGCTCTGGCGGAACTCAGAACCCGCACCAGCATTCCTCTTGCAGGAGGGCAGAATGAAGGGCAATCCGGCAAGTTTCGGGATTTCCTGTTCAATCACTCTTTGGATGTGCTCCAGCCAAACGTCGCTATCACTGGCGGTTTTACTCAGTGCCTGAAGATCGCCGGAATGGCCGAGGCCTTCAACGTCACTATCGATAATGGTGGTGCCTGGCCGTTTCACAATATGCACCTGCATGCCGGGGTCAGAAATGGCGGAATGGTGGAATACCATGTCTTCTCGGTGGAGTGCTTGAAAACGATTTTCGATGATCTGCCGGTGCCTCAGAACGGTATGATTTGTATGCCAGAAACACCGGGGCTTGGATTTTCATTGAACAAGGAGGCATTGCTCGAACTGGCGAAGGCGCCAACCTCTCTTGGTGCAGGTAAGTAACTCAAGCTCGCCATCCGCATGTATTTGGGTTCACCCCCTAGACGTTTATTGAGGCTGTTATGTCGAACGAAAATCCACAGTTGGCACGCGCGCTCGCCGATTATCATATCCCTGAGTTGGTGAGGTTGAATGCCCTGCCCCTATCACAGGCCATTCATGCTCGCGAGGTTTCCTGCCGTGAGGTCATGGCTGCTTATCTTGATCACATCGAGACAGTCAACCCGGTATTCAACGCCATCATTTCACTACGTGATGGGGACAACCTCATGGCCGAGGCTGATGCCTGCGACCGGCAACTGGATCGCGGCGAATCCCGCGGCTGGCTGCATGGTATCCCTCAGGCCATCAAGGACCTGGCAGTAACCGCCGGTATTCCGTCGACCTTTGGTTCACCGCTGCTCAAGGACAACATTCCCGAACAGGACGGCATCATGGTGTCCCGCATGCGTCGTGATGGCGCCATTTTCATCGGCAAAACCAACACGCCGGAGTTCGGACTGGGTTCTCAGACGCACAATCCGGTATTCGGCGCTACCCGCAATGGTCATGATCTGAGCCGCACCTCGGGTGGCTCCAGCGGCGGCGCGGCAGTGTCCCTTATCACACGAATGCTGCCAGTCGCGGATGGCAGCGACTTCATGGGATCCCTGCGTAACCCCTCGGCATTTAATAATATTTTTGGCTTTAGACCGTCGTTTGGTCGTGTCCCCCAGGGGCCGGTGCTGGATGTGTTCGGTCACCAGTTGGCCACTGAGGGACCGATGGGCCGAACGGTCACCGATGTGGCCCGTCTGCTTGTGACCCAATCCGGTCCCGATCCGCGCTTCCCGCTTTCCCTGTCCCAGGATCTCCAGATTTCTCCTGGCGAGCTGTCTCGAGACTTCACTGGCAAGCGGATAGGCTGGCTCGGTGATCTCCAGGGGTACCTTCCTATGGAGGACGGTGTGTTGGCGCTCTGTGAAGAGGGGCTCAGGACTTTTGTTGACATGGGATGCCGGGTGGAAGAGGCGATACTGGGTTTTGCTCCGGAAAAGCTCTGGCAAAGCTGGCTGGTATTGCGTCACTGGGCGATGGCCGGCGCTCTGATGCCCTTTTATCAGGACCCTGAGAAACGTCGGCTGCTAAAGCCCGAGGCTTGCTGGGAAGTGGAAAACGGCCTGAAATTATCAGCCATGGATGTGCACGATGCCAACATGATCCGTACCGATTGGTATCATTCGTTTCGTCTGCTTTTCCAACAGTACGATTACCTTGTGCTGCCGTCGGCACAGGTTTTCCCCTTCCCGCATGAACTGCCTTGGCCGAAGTCCATTGCCGGCCGCAACATGGACACCTATCACCGCTGGATGGAGGTCGTCGTGCCGGCTTCACTATCGGGTTGCCCGGTGATCAGTGTGCCAGCGGGCTTCAATGCCAATGGAATGCCCATGGGGATGCAGATCATTGGCCCACCGCGGGCAGACCTGGAGGTGTTGCAACTGGCTCATGTCTACGAACTGGCGACAGGCGACTGGATTAGCGCGGTACCCCCGACTTTCCCAGAGTCCCCGTTGTCTCGGGCGGAGTAGTGCGTTCGGTTCATGGTTTACGAATTTGCCCATCGCTCATCTCGCGCTATAGATCGACTATGCTCGAACTGGGATGGTTAGTACACCGTGGCCGATCTCACGCAGATTGCGCTACCGTCATAGATATGGATAGTCGCCATGTCAACCATGACCCAATTGGCCAAACGGCAGGTCGTGTTGCCTGCTGAGTGATTTCAGCAGTCTGCGCTCGCTCCGGGGGCGCAGGTGAATGTGCGACTTGTGCCGAATGGGGGGATTCTCATAGAACCCGCGCGAACAGCGGCAAAATGTCGCATTCGTTGTTGTTTGGCCTAGTGATGTATCGCGCAAGCCTATTGCCATTGAAGATATGGGCGCGGCTGGTGCTACGCGAAGCCGATGCCAGGGCGGCTACGCAGATTTCATCAAGTTGCCATCAAGTCTCAGTTTTCCACCGCATCTGCGGATTTCAAGCGAAGGCTGCCACCCTGGCAAGCTGCCTGATTACTCATCTGAACGTTTGTCGCTGGAGTCATCAATCGAGACGAATGATCACGTTGCCGATCGCCTGCCCACTGTCGATGAGATCGTGGGCGTCGGCTGCCTGTTCGAGTGGAAACCGCGCTGCAATGGGGTGCAGTGACGTGTTGCTGTGCAGCAGGTCGTTCAGCCCGGAAATGGCAACGCTGCGCGCCTGGGCGTTCAACGTATAGACGATGAAGAACTGCACACGCAGGTTCTTGAGGATGGCCGGAAAGAACGGGATGCTGACGGTTTCCGCGTCGCTACCATAGATGACCAGATCTCCATCCGGACGCAGAATCTCGGTATCCAGGCCGATATTGCCGGCGCTTTCGACTTCGATGACACGGTCGACGCCCTGACCGCCGGTGATCGCGGCAACCCGCTCGGCAACAGACTCGGTGCGGT
>LFIK01004175.1_pt1 | contig 11709 bp, 10 predicted proteins | sample 643401 | NCBI WGS metagenome assembly LFIK01 (sample SAMN03777447, study PRJNA286221) | soda lake metagenome | biome: soda lake; feature: Kulunda steppe; material: water; isolation source: sample T5-Br brine of Lake Tanatar-5 | place: Russia: Kulunda steppe | collected 2010-07 | reverse complement strand
GCCGTTGGTGACCGGATGCACGCCGCGGCCCGCGGTGTAGAACTCGGCCGTCGAACCGGTGCGCGCCCAGATCGCGATCCCGATATAGAGCGCGAAGGTCGCGCCCACCACCAGGATATTGAGTATGAACTGATCCATTGTCGTGGCTCCCTCAGATTTCGTCCACGCCGTGCTTCTTGTCGAGCCGGTTCATGTACCAGCCGTAGAAGAAGATCAGCGCGATGAAGACGAGGATGGAACCCTGCTGGGCGAACCAGAATCCGAGATCGGTCCCCCCGATCGGGATACCGCTCAGAAGCGGCCGCAGAATGAGCCCGAAGCCGTAGGAGACGACCGCCCAGATCACGAGACATATCGTTATGATCCGGATATTCGCCTTCCAGTAAGCCGAGGCGGATGAGTCTTCGGACATGTTTACCTCCCTGGAAATTTGACAAGACTGACCGGCCCGGCGCGCGCGCCGGTCTCTTCACTACCCGCCCCCCGAAGGGATGCCGGTATCCGCTTTAGCTGCGCGCGCGCTCCGTGATCCGCGCGAGCGCCGTGGCGACGGCGTCGATGGAGGCCATCGCATCGACGCGTTCGAGGGTGCCGAGTCGCGCATAATGCGCTATCAGGGGTGCGGTCTGTTCGTGATAGGCCTCGAGCCGGGCACGCACGGTCTCGGCATTGTCGTCGGCGCGGCGGCTGAATTCGGTCGCGCCGCAGTTGTCGCACACCCCCTCGCGCGCCGGCGGCTTGTTGGTGTCATGATAGCCCTCGCCGCAGGCCGCGCAGGTGAAACGCCCCGAGATGCGCCCCACCATCTCGGCATCATCGACCTCGAGCGCGATCGCCGCATCCACCTGCCGCCCGCGCTCGGCCAGCAGCGCGTCGAGTGCCGCCGCCTGCGCCTCGGTGCGGGGGAAACCGTCGAGCACGACCCCGGCCGCGGCGTCGGGAGCGTCGAGCGCGTCGCGCAGGATCGCCACGACGATGTCGTCGGAGACGAGGCCGCCGGCCTCCATCACCGATTGCGCCGCACGCCCCGCCTCGGTGCCCGCGGCCACGGCCGCGCGCAGCATGTCTCCGGTGGCGAGCTGCTTGAGGTGGAAACGCGACTCGAGCATCCGCGCCTGGGTGCCCTTGCCGGCCCCCGGCGGCCCGAGCAGGATCAGCACGGGCGCGCGGGTGATCGCGTCCGGGGCGCTCATGGCTCAGCCCCGGTTCATGCGGTTTTCGACGAGATCGTCGACCACGCCCGGATCAGCCAGCGTCGAGGTGTCGCCGAGGCTGTCGGGATCGTTTTCGGCAACCTTGCGCAGGATCCGGCGCATGATCTTGCCCGAGCGGGTCTTGGGCAGCCCCGGCGTGAACTGGATGAGATCGGGCTTGGCGATCGGGCCGATATCGGTGCGCACCCATTTCTCGAGCTCCTTGCGCAGCTCGTCGCTGGGCTCCTCGCCGGCCATCAGCGTGACATAGGCGTAGATGCCCTGCCCCTTGATGTCGTGCGGATAACCCACCACGGCGGCCTCGGCGACCTTGGGATGCGCCACCAGCGCGCTCTCGACCTCGGCAGTGCCCATGCGGTGACCGGAGACGTTGATGACGTCATCCACGCGCCCGGTGATCCAGTAATAGCCGTCCGCGTCGCGCCGGCAGCCATCGCCGGAGAAGTAGTAGCCCTTGTATTGCTGGAAATAGGTGTCCTGGAAGCGCTGGTGATCGCCCCAGATGGTGCGCATCTGCCCCGGCCAGCTATCCTTGAGCACCAGCACGCCCTCGGTCTCCGTGGCCTCGATCTCCTTGCCGGACTCGGGCTCGAGCACGGCGGGCTGCACGCCGAAGAAGGGCGTCGTGGCCGAGCCCGGCTTGGTGGGTGTCGCGCCGGGCAGCGGGGTGATCAGATGGCCGCCGGTCTCGGTTTGCCACCAGGTGTCGACGATCGGGCAGCGCTCCTGCCCGACGACCTTGTGATACCAGTTCCACGCCTCGGGGTTGATCGGCTCGCCGACCGTCCCGAGCAGCTTCAGGCTGGAGAGATCATGCCTGGTCACCGGCTCATCGCCATGCGCCATGAGTGCGCGGATCGCCGTGGGCGCGGTATAGAACTGGTTGACGCGGTGCTTTTCGCACACCGCCCAGAACCGCCCCGCATCCGGGTAGGTCGGCACCCCCTCGAACATCAGTGTCGTCGCGCCGTTGGCCAACGGGCCGTAGACGATGTAGCTGTGCCCCGTGACCCAGCCCACATCGGCGGTGCACCAGAACACGTCACCCTCGTGGTAGTCGAAGGTATACTCGTGCGTCATCGCCGCGTAGACGAGGTAGCCACCGGAGGTATGCACCACACCCTTCGGCTTGCCGGTGGAGCCGGATGTGTAGAGGATGAAGAGCGGGTCCTCGGCACCGACCTCCTCTGCAGGGCAGTCGGGCGCGGCCTGCGCCATCATCGCGTTCACATCGACGTCCCGCCCCTCGATCCAGGTGGTCTGCCCGCCGGTATGCTTGACGACGAGACAGCGCACCCTGTCCGAGCAGCGCTGCAGGGCGGCGTCGGTGTTGGACTTGAGCGCCGTCTTGCGCCCGCCGCGCGGCGACTCGTCGGCCGTGATGACGAGCTTGGCCTCGCAGTCATTGATCCGGTCGGCCAGCGCATCGGGCGAGAAGCCCGCGAAGACGACCGAGTGGATCGCGCCGATCCGCGCGCAGGCGAGCATCGCATAGGCCGCCTCGGGGATCATCGGCAGGTAGATGATGACCCGGTCGCCCTTCGTGACCCCCTGCGCGCGAAGCACGTTGGCCATCCGGCACGTTTTCTCGTGCAGCTCGCGGTAGCTGATATGCTGCGCGGGCGCATCGGGCTCGTCGGGCTCGAAGATGATCGCGGTGCGGTCGGCGTTCTTCTCGAGATGGCGGTCGATGCAGTTCGCGGCGACATTGAGCGTGCCGTCCTCGAACCAGCGGATATCGACGGAGCCGTAATCGAAAGCGGTGTTCTTGACGGTGCTGTAGGGCTTGATCCAGTCGAGGCGCTTGCCCTCCGCGGCCCAGAATCCCTCCGGATCCCTGATCGAGTCCGCGTATTTCTCGGCATAGCCCCTGGCATCCAGATGGGCCCCGGCGGCGAATGCCGGTGGCGGGCCATACGCCTTGGAAGCGCCGCCCGCGGCCTTGGTATCGTTTGCCATGACTCCTCCTCCGTCTGTGCCGCCCCGGTTTGCGCCGGCGCTCCTGCCCCGCCGGCGCGGCGACAGCTGCTCCATCCCTTCGAGGCAGTATAGCCCATCAGTCAATTTCCATGTAACCCCCTTTCTTGCTTTGGTTTTATTGTAAATTTGTTCACAGGAAACGCCGAAAACCTGTAAATGATGCCTGCGGGCACGGTCTTTAATCAAAGCAGATCAAAACCTTGCCTTTCAATTCCTGAGTGCAAACCGGGCATTTCGGGCAACAATCTTGCTCAGCATCATGCGGAACACGCGCCCGCAATGGGCGCGACGCGGCGTCAGGCTTGTCGTCGCAGCGCACCCGCCGCCGCGCGCCGAGCGGCTGATTCGCGCGCGCGGACGCGCCGGCCGCGACATCGTCCGATCCGACATGCAGGAAGGGGCGCAAGCTCGCGCTTGCGCCCCGGCAGGTCCGTCGATGGAGGTCCGGCTTGCGGCCCGGCGGTCTCAGTTCGGGTTGTCCACGCGGATGGTCACATGCGCGCGCCCCTTGACCGCGCGCGGCCATCGCAGCCGCACCGCGCTGCCGCCCGCGCCCTGCCCGGTCAGCACGTACGGCGTCGCGAAGACCGCCTCGCCGCTCTCGTCGGTGACCTCTTGCTCGAGCACGAGCGACTGCACGTTGCGCGCGCGCCCCTCGAAGGGCAGGTAGCCCCCCGTCTCCACGGTCCAGGTGTCGTCCTCGCCGATCTGGTCGTGGCGCAGCATGACCGGGTTCGCGACCGGCTGCAGCACCGCGTTGAAGGCGTTGTTCTCGACGACGACGTTGCGAAACCGCGTGTAGTCGAGATCGGCGATGCTATCATCGACCATGTCGACGCGCTCGATCGCCCCGTTGATCATCCGGAAGACGTTCCCCGACAGGTTCAGCCCCTGAATGTAATGCCCGGGCCCGAAAGGCTTGATCACGAACAGCCGCACCCAGGGCGCCACCCCGATCGTGGTGAAGGTGTTGCCCGTCACGGTGAGCCCGCCGAAGGAGAACTGGGTGCCGAATTCCGGCGTCGCGCTGTGCTCGTTGGTCCACTCGATGAAGCAGTTGTCGATGTAATTGCCCGTGACCGTGCTCATCACGTTGGGCTGGGTGAAGACGAGCCCGGCCTGGCGGATACCCTCGGACTCGTTGTCTCCCTGAAAGAAGTGATTGCCGATATAGATGTGGCCCGAACCGTTGGTGACCGCGAAGGTCCCGAACAGCACCACCCGGTTGTTGCGGATCTTGCTGTCATTGGCGTTGACATTGAGCGCGATCGAGGTGCGGTCCTGCGCGCGCAGCGGCATCTCGTTGGACTCGAACTGGCAGTGATCGACGAACAGCCCCTGGCAGCCGCGCCCCGGCGAAGTGATGCCGCGATCCTTCGGCCGGTTGAACACACAGTCGACGATCCGGAAGGCCAGCCCCTCCTGCGCCAGCATGATCGTGCTGGCATGGCCGCGGCACTGGAACTCGACACTGGTGATCTCGAATTTCGACAGCTGGCTGAAGCCGGAGAAGTCGAGCGCATAGGCAAAGCGCGTGAAGGTGTATTCGTGCGTGCCCTCGGCGTCATGCAGCGGCTGACTCAGCGTGAGCGTCTCCGCGCCGGGATTGCGCGCCACCACATAGACCTCTCGGCCCACCCCGCTGCCGGTCACGAGCGCGCCGACCGGGATCTCGTCGGCATTGTCCACACCGGTGAGCAGGCGCGAGTCGTCGGGCGAATAGGTCGCCTGCCGGGTGAAGCTGCGCGTATCCCAGGCCGCGCCTTCCTCGAGCTGGATCTGCCCGTTGGTGATCACGCGGCGCTGCGCGAAGCTGTCGCGATTGCCGACCACGGCATGCACATCGACGGGCTCGGTGAGCGAGAAGCGCCGGCCCTTGAGATCGAGCACGACATGCTGGGTGAAGTTGAACAGCGCCTGCAGCGCCTTGCGAAAGCCGAGCTCGTCGTCGCCGAAGGCGCGCGCATAGGTGGGAAAATCGTAGCTGCGCGTGAGCTGCAGCCGCGACTCCGCCGCCATCTCGAGCCGCCCCTCGAAGCGCACCGGCACCGTGATCGTGAGCGTGTCGCCGATATGATAGACCCCGTCCGATACCAGAAGCTGCCGCCCGGCCGCCTCCGCGGCGTCGTTGGCGGCTTCGAAGGCGGCGCGGTCATCCGTGTCGCCGTCGCCGATCGCGCCGTAATCGCGCACGTCGATCCAGTCCATCATCTCGCGATGGAAGACATGGGTGACATCGGTAATCTCGATATCGTCGATGCGCACCGTGCCGCCCGTCGGGCCCACGAGATCGAGCCCGAAATGGCCGTATTGCGGCTCCATCCCCCAGACCATGTCGACACCGGAGCGATCGCCGCTGCCGATGATCGCCTCGACGGTGACGACGGTGCCGTAGTCGGTGAGGGCGAGCTCGGGCCCGGTGCCGGGCACGTCCTCCACCGCGTCGCCGCTGTCATCCCCGGCCCAGCCCGCGATCCGCACCGAGGGCAGATCGCCGCTGATCGCCTTCACCCGTGCGCGCACGCGCAGATACATGCCCGGCCGCAGCGGCACCTCGCCCTTCCAGCGCAGCCGCTGCACGCTCTGGGTCTTCGACAGTTCGAGCGCACTGCCGAAATCCTGGTCGGCATCGACGATCGCCGCGTTGGGCGCGCCCTCGTAGGTGTCCGAGCCCGGCGTGCCATCCTCGCTCGACCAGACATCGAGCCCCTCGACGAAGGGCGGCGGCATCAGCTGCAGATCGTCGGTAATCGCCTTGTTCATTCCCAGCACCTTCCCATGGCCATGCTCCGCACCGCGATCCCGCCCGGCCGCGTGCCGGGCCGATCGCGAGACCGGCCCAGAGCTAGCAATGCTGGTTTAAGAGGAATTAACCCGGCCGCGCGGTGCCCCCTCAGGCCCCCGCCCCGGGCACCCGCACGACCCCGCCGATGCGCCAGAGGCCATCGATCTCGCGCATCTCGTAATCGAGCACGTGCAGCCCGCCCTCGGGCCCGGTAATCAGCACCCGCTGCCAGATCCGCGCGCGCTCCTCGCGCAGGCCGAGAAACTCGACGGCCCGCGGCCGCCAGATCATGGGATAGCCGCGGCGCACCATGGTGCCGAAACGCTCGGGCGTGGGAAAGAGCCGCTGAATCCCCGGTGCCGCATGGCCGTAGGCCGCATCGAGATCATCCGCGCGAAAGGCCGCGATCTGGTCGTTTATCACCGAGCGGATGCTCTGCTCGCGCGCCTGCGCCGGCACGGCGCTCATCAGCGAAACGACAACGAGCAGGACAAGGAAAGCGCGCATGGCAACCGCTCCGATACGGGCGCCACGAGATAAGCCGCCGCGCGCGGCCGGCAATGGCGCCGCGTCAGCCGGCGAGTTCGCCCGCCAGCGCCCGGTCGATCAGCGCCACGGTCTCGTCGATGCCGTAGAGCGCGACGAAGCCGCCGAAGCGCGGCCCCTGGCTCGCCCCCAGAAGGACCTCGTAGAGCGCCTTGAACCAGTCGCGCAGCGGCTCGAATTCGTGCGCCTTGCCCACCGCGAAGACCTCTGACTGCAGCGCCTCCGCATCGCGCCCGCCCGTCCAGGCCGCAAGGCGCGCGCGCAGATCCTCGAGCGCGGCGCGTTCGCGCGCATCCGGCGGCCGGAATTGTCGCGTCGGCGCCACGAAATCATGGAAATAGCGCACCGCGAACTCCGCAGCCGCATCGAGATCGGGATGCGTTTCGGGCGCGGCGTCGGGAGCGTAGCGGCGCAGGAAGCCCCACAGCGCGTCCTTGTCGCGCGCCGCCGACACGCTCGCGAGGTTGAGCAGCATCGCGAAGGAGACCACCATCCGGCTTTCGGGCACATCGCCGCCATGGATGTGAAACACCGGGTTGGCGACGCGCTTTTCGGCGTCCTGCCCCGGATAGGCGCGCAGCTGCTGGTGATACTCGTCCACCGCCTTGGGGATCACGTCGAAATAGAGCCGCTTGGCGGTGCCGGGCTTTTGATACATGAAATAGGACAGGCTCTCGGGGCTGGCATAGCGCAGCCAGTCCTCCATCGACAGCCCATTGCCTTTTGATTTAGAGATCTTTTGCGCGTTCTCGTCGAGGAAAAGCTCGTAATTGTAGAGCTCGGGCGGGCGGCTTCCGAGCGCGCCGCAGATCTTCGAGGACAGCTCGGCCGACGGGATCAGGTCCTTGCCGTGCATCTCGTAATCCACCCCGAGCGCCGCCCAGCGCATGCCCCAGTCGGGCTTCCACTGCAGCTTGACGTTGCCGCCGGTGACCGGGATCTCGACGCGCTCGCCGTCGGGCTCCTCGTAGACGATGGTGCCCCCGGCGACATTGCGCTCGAGCGTGGGCACCTGCAGCACCTGCCCGGTCTTCGGGCTGACCGGCAGGAAGGGCGAATAGCTCTCGCGGCGCGCCTCGTTCACTCCGCCGAGCGAGGGCAGCATGATCGCCATGATGTCGTCGAACCGCTCCAGCACCGTCAGCAGCGCCTCGTCGAACCGGCCCGAGCGGTAGTATTCCGTCGAGGAGGCGAATTCGTATTCGAATCCGAACGCGTCGAGGAAGGCCCGCAGCCGCGCATTGTTGTGCGCGCCGAAGCTGTCATGGGTGCCGAACGGGTCGCGCACCTTCGTCAGCGGCAGCCCCAGATCGGCGGCCATACCCTCGCGATCCGGCACGTTGTCAGGCACCTTGCGCAGCCCGTCCATGTCGTCGGAAAAGCACACGAGCCGCGTCGGGATGTCCGAGATCAGCTCGAAGGCCCGGCGCACCATCGTCGTGCGCGCGACCTCGCCGAAGGTGCCGATATGCGGCAGCCCCGAGGGCCCGTACCCGGTCTCGAAGAGCACATGCCCCTTCTCGGGCGCATGCGCGTCGTACCGCTCGCGCACCCGGCGCGCCTCGACGAAGGGCCAGGCCTTGGAAGTCATCGCGGCATCGCGCAGCTCGGACATGCTTTACCCCTTTGGAGACGCCGCGCAGCGGGCGCGGGCAAGGCCCGGTTCCTAGTGCGCCGCCCGCGCATCGTCAATTCCGCGCCAGCCCCGAACCGCGTGATTGCAGCGCCGCGGCGCTCTGCTACGCTGCATCGCGACGTCACCAAAAGGAGTGCATGATGACCCGCCTTCCCCTTCTCGCCCTCGTCGCCGCCGGCGCGATTCCCGCCCTGGCCGCCGCCGATACCCCGAATATCGAGTCCGGCGAATGGGAGTTCGAGAGCGAGACCAGCTTCGAGGGCGACATGGAGCTGCCGGGCGACTCGCAGACATCGCGCGAATGCGTGCGCGCCGAGGATATCGCCGACTCGATCCTGCAGATGGACGCGGAGGAGGGCGTGGACTGCTCCGTGACCGAGCGGTCCGTCTCCGCCGATTCAATGACCTACACCATGTCCTGCACCGACCCGGAAGGCGGCAGTTTCGAGATCGACGGCGAACTCAGCTTCATGGGCGACACCGCCAGCGGCATCTTCTCGGCGACGATGAACACCCCGATGGGCGAGGTCGACATGCGCCAGACAATGCAGGCCCGCCGCATCGGCGATTGCTGACACGCGCCGCGCAACGCCCCCAACCCCGCGAAAGGCAGGTGGATGACCACGACCTCCTACTCGGCCCAGGACGCCCTCGTCGCGATCATGATCGCGATTTCGGCTTCCGACGAGACGATCCGCACCTCGGAACTGATCACCATCGAGCAGATCGTGAACCACCTGCCGATCTTCGCGGACTACGACGCCGACCGGATGCGTGGCGTCGCGCAGGCGGTGTTCGACCTGCTCGAACAGGAGGACGGGCTCGACGCCTTTTTCGGCCTCGTGCGGCGCAGCCTGCCCGAAAGGCTGCGCGAGACGGCCTATGCGCTCGCCTGCGACGTGGCGGCCGCTGATGGCACCCTGTTGCAGACCGAATTGCGCCTGCTCGAGGAAATCCGCCACGAGCTCGATATCGACCGCCTGCACGCCGCCGCCATCGAACGCGGCGCGCGCGCGCGGCACATGCACTAGCGCGCCGCGTTCGGTCGCGTTCAAACATCGCCCTCCAAGCACTCGAAATCGCATGCTCGAAGCGCGCGAGTCCGGTTCGCACTTTCGCGCCACGCGTCAGACGTCCGCCTGACGCGCCCAGCGCGTGATCAACCGGTGATGCAGCGTGCGCGAGCGCGCCAGCCAGGTGCGCCCGCCCGGCGGCCTTGACGGGTCGGCCGGATCGAGCGTCGCGCGCTGTGCGAGATCGTCCACGAACACCGCGAAGGCCAGCTCCCGGCCCTGCGCGGTCGTGACATAGCCCGCGAGCGTGGAGACGAAATTGAGCGTGCCGGTCTTGGCATCGATCGTCACCCCGCTTGACGGGTCGGGCGTCCCGCCCGAGTCGCGCAGCACGATATCACGCAGGAGCGGGCGCAGCGCGCCCTCCTCGGCCGCGCGCGCCAGGACCTGCACCATCTGCGCGGTCGAGATGCGCGCCGAGTCGTTCAGCCCGGAATGATCGGCGAAGACCGGCGCGCGCGCCAGCCCGAATCGCCGCCGGCTCCAGTCCGCCATCTGCGCGCCCGACTCGGCCAGCGTGCCGGGCGCGCCCCCCAGCGCCTCGCTCGCCGCCAGCCCCAGCGCCTCCGCCGTCAGGTTGGTGGAGTAGTTGAGCATGCCCGCCACGATCGCGTCGAGCGGCTCGGAGACGTGATCGGCCAGCACCATCCGCTGCGCATCCGCGCGCACGCTCTGCACCGGCGCCGCCTGCGCCGGCAGGGCAAGGCCGTGCACCCTCGCGATAGCCCGGAAGGCATCGGCGGCATAGGCCTCGGGCTGGCGCACCGGCAGCCAGCGGCTGCCCTCCGCGCCCAGCGCCGAGCGCGCGACAGTCCATTTGTCGAGCCCGTCGCTGTTGGCATAGGTATAGACCGGCCCGCGCCGATCGACGACCTCCATGCGCGCCACCTGCACCCGCGGACGGTAGCGGCGCGCGCGCGCATCCATGTCGACGACGTAGTCGCCGCCTTCCGAGCGCCAGCCGAAATGCACCCGGTTGAAATTGAGGTTGAGCCCGGAAACCGGCGGGTTGTAGGCCGCCTCGTCGGGCAGCGCCGGGTCGATCGCCGCGATCTTCGGCAGCGCCCCGCCCTCGGTGCGAAACGCGCCCGCGATCTCGCGCACGCCCATCTCCTCGAGCTTGATCGCGAGATCGCCGAGCGCATCGGCATCGAGTGTCGGATCGCCGCCGCCCACGAGCACGAGATCCCCCTCGACGCGCCCATCGCGCAGCGGCCCCGTCGCCTCGATCCGGGTGCGGAAGCGATGCGCCGGCCCGAGCGCCTCGAGCGCATAGAGCGCCGTGACGGCCTTGGCCACGCTCGCCGGTGGCTGCGCGATGCTGCCGCCGCGTTCCTCCATCATGCTGCCATCCGCAAGGTCCATCACCGCGAAGCTCACCCGCCCGCTCAGCCTTGCGGCCTCGATCATGTCATCGGCCGGCATGGTGTGCCGGCGCGGGCGCGGGCGCTGCGCTCCGGGTTCGGCGAGTGCCGGCAGAACGGGGGAGGCGATACCTGCAAGCGCCCCGATCAGGGCGGCGCGGCGCGAGAGTCGGATGGGTCGAGCAGCCATGGTGAACCGAAAATCGAAACCGTTACAGCTAAACCGGCTCGCCACGCGCATGGCAAGCCCGATCTCACCGGCAACGCGCCCGGCTCACGGGGTCGTGCCCCCCGCCAGGCCCTGCTCGCGGGCGCGCAGCTCACTCGAAGAGATATCACGCATCGGCAGATTCACGAAACACCATGCAGGCGTCGGCGTATCGGCGAGCCGACCGGCCATGCGCTCGGGCAGCCGGAAGCGCGCATAGCGCAGCGCCGCCTTCGATCGCAGCGCCCGCATCCGCACCCCCGGGCGCGCCACCACACCGACCGGGACCATCTCCAGGATCCGCTCCCAGCGATCCCATCGGTGAAACCCGGCGAGATTGTCCGCCCCCATCAGCCACACGAACCGCACACCCGGATAATGGCGCCGCAGCTGCGCGAGCGTTGCGGCGGTGTAGCGCGTGCCGAGCCGGGCCTCGAGATCACTCACCACCACGCGTGGATGCGCCACCAGCTCGCGCGCCGCAGCCATCCGCGCCCCGAGCGCCGCCGGCCCGTGCCGCTTGAGCGGGTTGCCCGGGCTGACCAGCCACCAGACCCGGTCGAGCGCGAACCGCTTGAGCGCCTCACGCGTGACATGCGCATGACCCTCATGGGGCGGGTCGAAGGAGCCGCCCAGAAGGCCCACCCGCATCCCGGCCCCGGCGCGCGGCCAGCCCGCCCTCATTTCGGGCCCGGGCGATTGCGGCGGCGATGCGGCGCTGGCGATACTCTCAATGCGGCTCTCCCGAAAGGCAAACGATCTGCCGCCGGCCTGAATGCCGCCGCTGCGCCGCGCCGTCAACGTTCCCGCCGCGCGGCCCGTGGCGGCCGCCCCGCCATGCTATTGCACGGCGCCGAGATTTCTTGCAGCATCTGCCCAACGAACAGGCAGAGCCGGAAATTT
>LFIK01004174.1_pt1 | contig 11709 bp, 21 predicted proteins | sample 643401 | NCBI WGS metagenome assembly LFIK01 (sample SAMN03777447, study PRJNA286221) | soda lake metagenome | biome: soda lake; feature: Kulunda steppe; material: water; isolation source: sample T5-Br brine of Lake Tanatar-5 | place: Russia: Kulunda steppe | collected 2010-07 | reverse complement strand
CTTCTCGTCGAGAGTCTCGACCTCCCTGTTGCACAGCCACTTCAGTTCGCGAACTAGTTCGTCTAGTTCGAGAACCCGAATAGTTCGCGAACGGGTGGCGTCATCCAGCCGAACGATCCAACCCAGGTTGATTGTAGTCCCAGCCTGCAGCTAGGTGCAGTCCTACCTCGAGATACTTATGCCAACCCCCTCCCGTTTGAGCCTGCAGCGAGCATGGCTGAATGCATGCAGCTGCGGATGTGCAGCTGCGGATGTTGGCCACCGTGCAAAAGTACAGCCCAGGGCCCACTGAGTCCCTGCGCTGCTGCCCAGGTCGAGCCAAAGGCTGCTGCTGGTGTGGCAAAGGCCCTGGACGAGCTGGGGTGCTATGAGGTGTCTATGGGAGACACCACAGGAGTAGGGTGAGTGTGCTGAGCCTTTTGGAGGCTCATGGCTGGGACAGAAGTTTGCCTACCTGTGAGGCCAGGCATTGTCTTGTACATGAAATGTCTGTCACACGCGAAAGTGCTCAACACACACACAAACACACACACACACACACACAGCCGCGCTCTATGAGCCTCCTGCTGACCCCACAAACCCACTGCACAGGACGCCTGCCGCCGTAGAGCGCATGTTTGATGCCTGCTTAAGAGACATGCCTGCAGAGAAGCTGGCTGCGGTGAGTGCGCATGGGCCGCGTCTACCGCGCCTTTGTACAGCGTGCCCCAGCTTGCACATGCTCCCTCAGCTTCACCCCTCCCCACGCGACCATGTTTCCCAAGCCCACTCGACCCTCCCTCTCCGCCACCCCACTTCCCCCCTCAGCACATGCACGACACGTACGGCATGGCTGTGGCAAACGTGCTCGTCTCGCTCCAAATGGGCATCGCGACCATTGACAGCTCGGTGGCAGGGCTGGGGGGCTGCCCCTATGCCAAGGGGGCCAGCGGGAATCTAGCCACGGAGGATGTGGTGAGGGGCGAGGGGTGGTTGAGGGGGAGGAGGCCTTGGCCCGAGTGCTCCCAACCGCAGCTGTGCACGCGCCCTGCCCCCGGCCGGCCTCCTGGCGCCTGCACAAGCAAGTGCATGTGGTGCATTTGGCACCTGCACAAGCACGCATTCCGTCTGCGTGTACAGGTGTACCTCCTGGACGGCCTGCGTGTAAGGCACGGCGTGGACCTGGATAAGCTGCTCGAGGCCGCCGCCTTCATCTGCGCCGTGCTGGGGCGGCCCAACGCCTCCAAGGCCGGCCTTGCCCTGGCCCTAGCCCGCAGCCGCCAGCCTGCCTGAGCCAGATGTTCACATTATCTAGTGGCGATTGGGCTGAGCTTTGTTCCCAACAGATGCCTGCTATCCGCAAAAACGACATAGCGCCAGACAAAGAGGTGCGGCAGGTGTAGGGGCAGCTTCCAGCCTCGATCGCTGTATCAGCCAGATGTTTGCCGGGATGTAGGCCAGAGGCCTGGAGGCCCGGTGTTGGAGCTTACCTGCACCAAGTCAAGTGGAGCAAGCGATTGGCCGATGTGGCCAAACAATAGATTCTATTGATCGTCTATGATGCCCTCACCCCTGGTGCCAGCCCCCTAACCAGCAGAGGGGATGTAGGCCTCCACCAGGCCGCCCTCAAAGTAGAGGCAGCAAAGTAGCCCGCACTCGCGCAGGGGGCAGCGGCAGTATGTAGGCCCCCACGCGGAGCAGGGCCCGGCAGCAGCAGCCCCGGCAGACGGAGAGCACCTTGGGGCTGGGCCTGGCTAGCTAGGGGCCCTCAGCATGTCCTACTTCGTCCCCACGCGCTTTGTGTGGAGGTTCGGGGGCCGGCAGGTGCGCAGGCGCGGGCTCAAGCCAGGCTCCCATGCAGCACGTCGGGCGTGGCACACGCACGCAAGCACGCAAGCACCTCCCCATACAGGCTCCCATGCAGCACGTCGGGCATGGCGCACGCACGCACGCAAGCAGCACGCATGCGCAAGCGCGCGGGCCATCCGCACCCATCCAGCCCTCACTGTGGCCCACAGGGCCGCTTACAGCAGCTGCAGCCAGCATCAGACTGCAGCCAGCACTGCCTGCCTGCAAGCACGCATGCACCGCGTTGGGTGCAGCCTGTTGCCATGCGCGCCCGCACGCCCGCACATGCACACGCATGCACCGCTGTGCCACCAGCAGTGCATCACGCACACGAATTCACTGCTGCCCACGCTGCTGCCCTCATCGTGGACACGCACCCAAAACACGCAGGTCCACCTCTGCGGCTCTTTCACGCGATGGGTGGAGACCGTGCCAATGGCGCTGGTGGAGGGCAACCCCGGCGTGTTCGCGGTGGTCGTGCACCTGCCGCCCGGGTGAGGCCGGGGCGGGGGAGGGGGCGGGGTCGTCGGGAGGGCGTGAAGCCAGCAGGCTTTTTGGGGCTCGATGGTGGGGCTCTTGACCTTGAGCCCTTGACCCGTGCCCGCTCCCCCAGCCCAGCGGCACACTACACCCCCCCAACCACCCACCCCACTGCAACAGGTACCACCAGTACAAGTTCATCGTGGACGGCAAGTGGCGGCATGACGAGACCGCGCCCTTCATGCCCGACCCCCTCGGCAATGTGAACAACTGGCTCTTTGTGCGCAGGGTGGAGGCCCCTGGGGGGGGTGTTAGGTGGGTGGCTCAACGCTGCAGGGGAGGGAGCAAGGGAGGGGGGAGGGGGGGTGCTGTGCTTGCACAGCTGCGTCCTCGGAATTGCAGCGCTGCACGCCCGTCATCGAGCGCGCCCTCACTGGTTTGCTGGTGACCCCATCCCTGCAGCGCCGCCCCCTTTGACCAGCTTGCTGTCCAGCAGCAACAGCAGCAGCAACAGCAGGCAGCCGCGGCAGCCGTTGCGGCGCAGCAGCAGCAGCAGCAGCAGCAGCAGCAGCTGCTCTCGCAGTCGCAGCATGGGGCTGTTGCAGCCATGGCGGCCGCCACGGCAGCAGCAGCAGCAGCGGCCTCCTCCACGCCCGGTGGCGGCCAGGTGTCCATGGCGCAGGTGCCCCGTGCCTCCACCTCACCGGCACAGTCGGTCACGGACGTGGACATGGCGAGCGCGGAGGCTGCCATTGTGCCCCCCATAGTGATCCACAATCCCAAGGAGCCGGTGCGTGTGTGGGGGGATGAGTGTGTGTGTGTGTGTGCGTGTGCGTGTGTGCGTGTGCGTGTGCGTGTGCACGCTGCAATCTCAAGTGGGAGGACGCACCACCCAAACCAGCTCCATTGTTGCTGCGCACGCAGGAGTACACGCGGAAAAAGATCGCAGACTTCTTGCACAGCCACACAGCGTACGAGCTCATACCGGAGAGCGGGAAGGTGGTGGTGCTGGACCTTGACTTGCCCATGCGCCAGGCCTTCCACGCATTGCACGAGCAGGTGGGGCAGTGTGGGGGGGGCACGCGCTTGTGCTGCACGTCATCACAGCTGTGCGCCGTGTGCAATTCCATGCACGCACACACACACATACACTCGCGCACACAAAGCTCACCAATGCATCAGGACGGGCACACACGCGCACAAGCATGTCAAATAAACGCTCATCAACACACGCACACGCCACGCGTGCAGGGCATTGCATCTGCGCCCGTGTGGGACACGTACGCCTCCAGCATCACAGGCGTCATCAGCGCCTCGGACTTCATAAACATCCTCACCCGCCTGCGGCATAGCGTAACCGCGGGGGCCAACCCCATGAGTGAAGCAGAGATGGACGCACACACAATAAGGTGGGTGTGGGCAAGCAGAATGCAAGGAAGCAGGGCATTGCAGCCCTGCACGCAGGGCATTGCAGCCCTCGGCCACGCTCAGGTGGCACACAGGCAGGGCTGGGCTCATGCGGCAATCGTGCTTGTGCACAGCTTCCATGCATGCACGCACAAGCGCACACACATGCATATACTCAAACACACGACATTCACCCTATGAGCACGCCAAAACACACTGCAGGGGGTTACGGGAGGAGGTGTCGTTGTTGGGGCGGGAGCCAAAGTCACTCGTGTATGTCAAGCCGGACGACAACATGGCCAAGGTGGTGCGCACGCTGTCGCAGCAGAACTGCAGCATGGCGCCCATCCTGAGCGCGGATCCAGGGGGGCCAGAGGTGAGGCGGTGTGCGTGTGCGTGTGTGTGTGTGCCCCTGCGTGTGTGTATGCGTGTGCGCGTGTGCATGTGCGTGTGCATGTGCTTGCTGGTTGCTTGCAGCCCCTTGACAGGAGCAGGGCATTGCAGCCGTGCCTCTTGTGGTGGCCAACCACCCAGCCTGGGCTGAGCACTGGCAGCAAGTGCGACTGGGAGAGGTTGGGCGCGGCACGCCTCCGCCCTGCACTCGGCAACACTGCCAGCCTTATTTGGCCTGCCAGCCCCTCACGCCACTCCCCCACCACTCCCCGCGTGCGACAGCCCCACAGCCCACCCTGCCCTTCAATCACACCGCGCGCCGCAGGGCCCCATGGCCCTGCACCTGGCCACGCTCGCCGCCCTGCTTGCCAGCCCCTCACGCCACTCCCCCGCCACTCGCATTCCGCGTGCGACAGCCCCACAGCCCACCCTGCCCTTCAACCGCACCGCGCGCTGCAGGTCCCCATGGCCCTGCACCTGGCCACGCTCTCCGCTGTGCTCGCATGCCTCATGCGCCACTTCCGGGCCTCCCTCGCCTCGCTGCCCCTCCTAGCCCAACCCTTGGGATCGCTGCCGCTGGGAACATGGTCACCGGACGCAGGTGTGCTGATGCCCGGTGTTGGGCTGGTACGTCCCTGCATGGAGCAGCAAGGCCTGTGCGCCCATTCTCCCACCGCTTGATCGCCCTGGCTGGGCAGGCTCGCGCCCTCTGTGAAGGCTCAGCTGGCCTGCATGCTGGCACCGTTCCCAAACTTGGCCGGGCCAGGTCCACCCTCCACCCTCCACCCTCACCATGAGTAGGCAGGAACAATGAGCAAGGGAACAACACTTTATTGGTTAGTTATTCTACCTGATGAATGAATGCCCTCCTCGTGTGTGCCCATTCCTGCAGGCGTCGCCCACGCGGATGTGCTGCCGGACAGCAAGGACCGGCGGCAGTGGCGGAAGCTGCAGCCCCTGCACACAGTCACACCCTCGACGCCCCTCACACAGGTGGGGTTTGGCCAGGTGTTGCCTGTGGTGTGCAATGGTGCTCGGGTTGAGCTAGGGCTTAAAGGGCTTGTCAAGAGGGCTTGACTGCTCCTTGCACACACACCCTGCACACACACACACACACACACTCACACACACGACAATTGCAGGCCTTAGGAATGTTGTTAGAAGCGGGCGTGAGCGCGCTGCCTGTGGTGGATGAGAAGCGGTGCCTGCTGGACGTGTATGCGCGCAGCGACATCACCTCCCTAGCCAAGGCCAACGCCTACAGCCAGCTGCAGTGGGAGGATGTCACGGTGGGTGTGCCCTGTGTGTGTGTGCTTGTGCACTGTGTGCTGTGGGTGCCCTGGGTGGCCTTTCCCTGGGCATGCCATGCGTGTTGGGGAAGGAGTGGTTGAGGGAGGGGGAGGGCACAGTTGTACATGCGCGCGCGTGCGCGCGCACACACACACACACACACACACATCCACATACACACACACACATTCACACACACATACACACACACACGCACGCACACAAACGCGCACGCACGCACGCACGCAGGTGGGGCAGGCCCTCGCGTTGGCCTCCCCCACGCTGGGCGTATTTCCACCGCTGCCCCCCACCTCCCCCACCACGCATCCAGCCATGGGATGTTTGTCGGCTGAGCTGCAGGTGGGTGCTGTGGGTGCTGCCAGCCCCACAGGGGCAGAGGGCTTTGCTGAAACGCTGTGGCGTGGTGCCTGCAGTGCCTGGACCGCTGCTTACGGGAGCTGCCATGGCACCAGTCACCTCGCCCACCAAAACTTACTCGCTCACTCGCACCTCTGCTCACACACTGCCTCTCTGGCTCATCCCTCCACTCCCTGCCCCATCCACCCACTGCCACGCACCCACTGCCACCCACTCTTCCTCAGGCGCACCAGCAGGCCGCCACAATGCAGCACGCCATGGCCACGCCGGAGGGGGGCTCTCCGCAGACGCAGGCCGCCGCGTCCGGCAAGCCCGCCAACCGCGTGTGCATGTGCTGCAAGGACGACCCGCTGCGCACGGTGTGTGCGTGCGTGCAAGTGTGTGCGTGTGTGTGTGCGTGTGAGAGGTTTATATATCTTGAGCTGGATGTGAATATCCTACAAGGCAGTGGCCCTCACACGCTCCCTGCCCCGCAATGTGCGAGGGTGCATGTGTGATGGTGCATGCAGGCTTTGCGTGCTTTTGTGTGTGTGCTGGCCCCTCTTGTGCAGTGGCAGGGCGCCTACCCGCCTTGGGCGTGCGCAGCCAGGCACACCGCACCTCTGCCCACACAGCGCGCTGCCTCTCCCTTGCCGCGAGGGTGCGCAGGTTGTGGAGCGCCTGTCCATCCCGGGCGTGCGGCGGCTGGTGGTGGTGCAGCCGGACACACGGCGCGTGGAGGGCGTCATCTCCCTCAGCGACGTGGCCGCCTACCTGTTCTTGTGACGCTGGTGCGCACGCCCGTGGCAGCAGCAGCAGTCGTGGCAGGAGCGGCCGCGGCAGCAGCAGAAGCGCGGGCGGCGGCAGCAGCAGCAGCAGCAGCAGCAGCAGCAGCAGCAGCAGCAGCAGCAGCAGCAGCAGCAGCTGGGGACCATCTGCACCCCAAGTGTGGTGCGGTCCTTGACACGAGCTACATAAGCCTCCAAGGCATTTGGAGCAGTGGCCAGGGGGGGTGCGCGCCCGCCTTCACGTGTGATTCGCGTGCGTGCTCGAATGACGGAGGCCTGCAACAGAGGTGTTGCAGCCGACACTGCAAGAGTTGTTTTTCTGAGATATAGAAGCATGAGCAGCCCAGCAGCCCCGGCAACAGGCAGCACGCCCGCAGTTGTGCGCGTGCGCATCCGGCCAGCGCGCAGGGAGCAGGGCACCGCTGCGTGCCTCCAACTCAGGGGCACGCAGCACCTGGTGGTCTTCAGGGGCCCATCGGCTGAAGCTGCGCCCACCCAGTTCTCCTTTGACCACTGCTACGGTGGGATGCCCACACACTGCCCTCACCCACACACACATACATGCGGGGAGGAGACGCAAGTGTGCGTGCACCACGCTCGCTTGCGCACGCGCCTCCCGCACCAGGCTCGTACAGCACCAAACGCCCGCACGCCCGCACGCCACGCTTCCTGTGCGCGCAGTGGTGGCTGAGGGAGGGGAAGGGGGCAGGCGCCGGCGCAGGAGCAGGGGGGGGGGAGAGCGCCCGCTCCTGCAGGACCCAGCTGTCCACCTCTACCCACCCTCCTGCGGCCCCTCCTGCGCCCACCTCTGCCCACCCCTCTGCCCACACCTGCCACCCCGCGCCCTCGCTGCTGCAGGAGAGGAGGCGAGCCAGGAAGAGGTGTTCGCAGACCTCACGGGGGTGGTGGAAGCCGCCCTCGAGGGCTGCAACGCCTCCATACTGTGCTACGGCCAAACTGGGGCGGGGAAGACGCACACAATGGTGGGTGCATGGTGGCTGTGGTGGCTGCGGCCGCCCAGCAGCAGCAGTAGCAGCAGCAGCAGCAGCAAGACGCTGCAAGCACGCCGCTACCTCCCCCGGGGGCCCCCCTTGTTCCGCTGCAGTTCGGAACCTTGGAGGATGAGGAGCACGCCGGCATTGTGCCGAAGGCTGTCTTCCACCTTGGGATGGGCATCGCTGCGGCTGCCGCCACACACGGCGCACAGTTCAAGGTGGGCAAGCAAGGTGTGGGAGGCTTGCATAACATGAACAGCCTGCCAAGGTGCTCACGCGGCACACGCGGCACCCCTTGCTTGTGCGCAAACAGCGCTAGCGGCCATAATGCTTACTACCGTGGCTGTCGACAGACGTCTGCTTCCAGTTGGCATGGCGCGCAATGCCGCCAGCAGGCTAGGGCTGCCTTGGGCACAGGCACCAGCACAGGCACCACACCGTCCAGCGCCTGTTGCCGCTGTGCTTCGTCGCTCCATACACGCGCCAGAACAGCCCTGCCATCAAGCACGAGGTCCAGCGCTCGCAAATCCATCCAACGTTTTTAACAATGCTGCCTCTACTTCTTCTGCTGGCCGCTGGCTGCCGCCGCACGTATGCGTAGGTCACCCTGAGCGTGGTGGAGATCTACTGCGAGCGCATCCGCTGCCTGCTCAGTGGGGGGGCGCCAGGGAGGGACAACCTGCAGGTCAAGACGGACAAAGTGCGGGGCGTGTTTGTGGAAGGTGGGCAGTTGCCGGTGGTGGGGATGCGCATGCCACGGCCCCAAGCGGTCCCTGGTCAGAGAAGTGAGCAGCAAGGCACTCAGCATGACATGGGGCTTGGTGACTTATTGCTGTGTGCTGCCCTGGCTGCCGCTGCTGCACAGAGTGAATGGCGGCTCCCATGGGTGCTGGAGGGGGCCGGTTGCACATGTAAGGGGCCAGGCAGGCAGCAGAAGGCTGCCCCCGGGGGCAGGCTTCTCGGGCCCGAGCGCCAACAGCAATATTGCCAGACGTTGCCATTCATGGCACCCTCCCCCCAACAACAGGCGCGCACGAGATTGAGGTCTTTGGTGAGGATGAGCTGGTGCAGGTGAGGCCGGCCTCGTTCCACACACGCATATGCATGCATGCAGCCGGCCCCCCCGCCCTCTCCCTCCTGGGATGGGCGACGCCCGAGCTAGTAGCTCCAGCCGCACCGCCTTGCATTCCAGTGCTATGGGTAGCTGGTTTGGCGGGTGGGGTGGGTTAGCTTGGGAGTGGGAGGTGTCTGGACTCTTGCTCTACTGCCTCTCGTTGCTGAACGCCAGTTGGGTCCGAGCTTTGTGCTTGCCAAGCATCAATGGCAGTGCATTTACTCTGCCTCTTCCAAACTTATGCCTGCAGTGCTACCAGAGACGGTAGTGGTCAGTGCTAGCGTAGTCTTTTCTTTCCAGTGCCCGCCTGCTGGGGCGCTCTACACCACTTCTTCCCATTGCTGTCGCAGCATGGAATAGACCGCGTCAGTCGCAGTCTATTCTCCATTCATTCCACCCCTCCTTTTCCTTTTGTAACTGCAGTGCCTTCGTTGCTCGTTTCTATTCATCCACTCCCCACTTGCCCCCCCCACTGCCACCACCACCGCCAGGTGATGTCAGCTGCCCTGTGCACACGCTCCACCGCCGCGACGCACATGAACGAGGCCAGCAGCCGCTCGCACTGCGTGGTCACCATCTGGGTGGAGCGCTCAATGCCGGACGGCGCGGTGGGTGGGCAAAGCGCCTGGGGGTGGGCTGAGTGCTGCAGCAGCGTGGATGATCGCTTGGCCCGCCTTGGCGCCATGCTCGCTGCCTCGGCCAGGTCCACCAGCACCAGCTTGCCCAGCGCGGCCTGCAGGGGGGTAGGAGCTGGTTGATGAGAAGGTGGTGGTGATGAACAGCGATAGAGATGAATGTTTCTCCTCTGTCCCCCTTGCCTGTATACAGGCATATGTATGCCAGAAGTTGCTGGCAGGCAGGCAGGCAGGCAGGCGGGCAGCTGCAGTGTGCCATTGTCCACGCAGTACAGGGAGGAAAGGAGAGGGCTGTGCAGCAAGAGGCTAAAGCGCGCGGCCCCACGCACTCCTGACCTTGCACGCCAGCTGCTCACATGCAATTGCATGATGGCCTCACAGTTATCATACTCTCACTTATCCCCCTGCAGGCCGCGCTGGGCAAGCTCACCTGGACCTGGCAGGCAGCGAGCGCGGCGCCAAGGCGGGCCAAGTGATCATCCACCACAGTTATCATACCCACAATCAGACACCCCACCCCCCCTGCACAGGCCGCGCTGGGCAAGCTGGTGCTGGTGGACCTGGCAGGCAGCGAGCGCGCGGCCAAGACGGGCGCGGCGGGCGTGCACCTGGCCGAGGGGTCTCTCATCAACAAGAGCCTCAGTGGGTGCTGCTGGGTGTGTGTGCATGTGTGTGTCATGGGCGGAGGCCAGGGTGCCACAGCGCGCGGCTATCAGCAGCCAGGGGGGGAGTCAAGGAGCACCATTGCAAGTGGCATTGGCTGTGAAACGCATGACTATTTAAGCAGATGGTTTCTCGGGGGTGAGGGAGTGAGCAGCTAAGCACCCACCAGCGCGGGCGAGGCCCCCCCCCCTGCTGAATGCGCCTCGACGCCTTCCGCTTGTGGACCCCATTTGGCGCTCCACACTGCGGGCAGCGGCCGCTCCCGCACCTGCGTACCCTCTTCGGGAACCCCTCCGTCATGAAACGCCCCTCGACGTTCAGGCAGCCTGGCCAACGTGATCAACTCGCTGACGGCAGACGGCAGCAGCGGGCAGCAGGCCCTGGCCCCTGGCGCGCCCCCAAGGCACGTGCCCTTCCGCGACTCCAAGCTCACGCGCGTGCTGCAGGACAGCCTGGTGCGTACGAGGAGTAGTAGTGCTGCAGGACAGCTGGTGCGTACGAGGAGTAGTAGTGCTGCAGAACAGCTGGTGCGTACGAGGAGTAGTAGTGCTGCAGGACAGCTGGTGCGTACGAGGAGTAGTAGTGCTGCAGGACAGCCTGGTGCGTACGAGGAGTAGTAGTGCTGCAGGACAGCTGGTGCGTACGAGGAGTAGTAGTGCTGCAGGACAGCTGGTGCGTACGAGGAGTAGTAGTGCTGCAGGACAGCTGGTGCGTACGAGGAGAAGTAGTGCTGCAGGACAGCCTGGTGCGTACGAGGAGTAGTAGTAGTGCTTCTAGCACTGCAATCATTCCGTCTGCCTAATGTTAACCCTTATCCTAAGCCTTTCACTGCAGGACAGCCTGTGCAAACTACAACTAGCACTGCAAATCACTCTGTCTGCCCTGCCCTAACCCTTACCCCAACCCACACCCTGTCTCTCGCCCTGCAGGACAGCCTGTGTGCGCTGCCGCACTGCGACCATTCCGTCAGCCCCGCCTCCGCAGGCTGCCCCTGCTGCCCTGCCCCCCGGCGCAGCAGCGCACCACCTCCCAGCTGCCGACAGTTTGCAACAGCGTGCACAGCACGCGTTCCCTCTACCGCAGGGCGGCACCTCCCGCACCGTCCTCATCTGCTGCTGCTCGCCCTCCGCTGACAACGCGGCGGAGACGCTGTCCACGCTGCGCTTTGGCGCGCGCGCAAAGGGGCTGACGTGCAAGGTGCAGGTGGGTGGGTGTGGTCAGAGCGGAGGTATAACACGGAAATCCACTATGGGGAAATGGCGGCTGCCCACGGAAGAGCGCTGCAGAGTAGAGGAAAGTGGTGCATTGGCAGATGAGGCGCCCTGCAGCTCAGCTTGGGCAGCCAGGGCCACCAACCAACCAGCAGCCCCCACTGCTGCGGACGCTGCCACCAACCACCCCTGCAGGTGGACCAGCGGCGGAGCGCCGAGCGCCTGCACCAGCAGCCCCATTGATGATATCACCGAGCCAGCCACCAACCACCCCCGCAGGTGAACCAGCGGCTGAGCGTCGAGCGCCTGCAGCAGCTGCTGGCAGCAGAGCGCGCGCAGCGGGAGGGCCTTGCCAAGCAGGTGGAGGCGCTCCAGGAGGCGCTGCGCAGCGCGGCAGCAGGTGCGCGTGCGCGCGTGCCCACGTACGTGTGTGTGTCTGTGCCTGTGTGTGTGTGTGTGTGTGTGCCTGTGTGTGTGTGTTTGTGTGTGTGTGTGTGTGTTTGTGTGTGTGTGTGTGTGTGTGTGTGTGTGTGTGTGTGTGTGTGTGTG
>LFIK01004173.1_pt1 | contig 11711 bp, 9 predicted proteins | sample 643401 | NCBI WGS metagenome assembly LFIK01 (sample SAMN03777447, study PRJNA286221) | soda lake metagenome | biome: soda lake; feature: Kulunda steppe; material: water; isolation source: sample T5-Br brine of Lake Tanatar-5 | place: Russia: Kulunda steppe | collected 2010-07 | reverse complement strand
TCGGTGTCACGCACCTGATCCTGCCCCGCCAGACGCGCGACAGCGTCACCAACCTGCACCTCATCCAGCGCCAGACCAGGATCAGCACCGTCACCGAAGACGACCCGGACACCGACCGCCGCGTGCTGGTTCAGGAACACCCTTGCATCGCCATGACCGCTGAGCACCACCCCATCGCGTGGGATGCCCAGCGCCGAGCCTCCCATGGCCTGGCGATCGCGTACCTCGGTGATCCGGCCGTCGATGACGACGGCCTCCGTTCCCCACTGGTTGGTCCGGGTCGTGCTGCCGTGGGCTGGGGTGTAGACGATGAGCGCGTCGGCTCCGCGGACCACATCGACGCCCGACACCGCGAACTGCCCCCCACCTACCGTCACCGAGACGGTCGGGGAGGGAGCGGAGAACGCAGCGGAGGGCAGTGTGGCCAGCAGGCCGAGGATCAGAGAGAGGATGACCGTGAGGTGCAGAACGGTCCCGTGACGCGGACGTGCGAGCGAGTGCATGGCAGGGGCTCCTTCGTGCGGACCACCACCGACGACGCCGGCGGCGGTGCTGACGCCGGGCGAGCCCCTGTTGCTGCCCACGGTCACCACGTCCCGGCTATCGGCCGAGCCGAAGCCGGGTTGAGCACCCATTCGCACCCGGTGCGTGCCCCGCACAGTGACGTGCATGCCGCTCAAGCCCTCGGTGCGCGGTGCCGAGCACGCGTCGGCCGGCCACGGTCCGCGACCTGGCTCCCGCGTTGTCGTGGGCCTGTCGCCATCGACAGGAGCGCGATCCGCCACTACTGGCTGTGCGGCTCCGGCTCGGTTGCGGGCAGGCTGAGGCAGGCCCGAGTGCCATCCTCCTGGGCGACGAGGTCCAACCGTCCGCCCTCGGCCGCTGCGAGCGCTCTCGCGAGGGGGAGTCCCCGCCCACCCCGCCGGCCGAAAGCAACCTCACCCTCACCCTGACATCGAGGTTGTGCACCTTCGTCCCGCACGCAGATCCGTAGCGCTCCTGCGATGCCACCCGTCCCGGCCGCCGCGACGCGATCGGCCGTACGGTGCTCAACCACCACATCGACCGCGCCCCGTCCGTGCTCGAGTGCGTTGTCGATCAGCACCTGGAGGATCTGCGCCAGTGCGGCTGGGCGAGCCCGGACCCGAGGGTCGGTAGCCAGCACCTGCAGCTCCACCTCACGTCCAGCCTCCGCGGCCTGCGTTCGCCAGGCCGGCAGCCGTTGCAGTAGGAAGGCCGCTACCTCGACCTCCGTCTCCGCGACATCGAGACGGGTGAGGGTGACCAACTCCTCGATGGTCCAGCCGATCCGCTCGGCCTCCTGCTGGGCCGCGGCCAGCGCGTCAAGCAGCCGGTCCCGGTCCCGGCCGCCCGTCGACGATGCGCCCGTCGCCGAGGCACCCGCCGCCGAGCCACCCGCCGCCGAGGCAGCCACCGCCTCCGCGGTGTCCAACTGCAGGCGCAGCGCCGTGAGCGGGGTGCGCAACTGGTGGGAGGCGTCCGCGGTGAACGCCGACGCCCGCTCGACCGTGCGGCCGAGCCGGCCGGCGGTGTCGTCGAGCGCGGCGGCGATCGCGTCCGCCTCCTCGATGCCGCTGCGGGGCGCGCGGGTGGAGAAGTCCCCGTCCCCCAGTGACCGCGCGGAGGTGGCCAAGGCTTCGAAGGGCCGGGCGATCCGACGGCCGTACCACCCCGCGAAGGCGGCGGACGCCGCCGCGACCAGCGTGGCCCCGGCCGCGATGGTCAACCACGCCCCCCGGATCCGTGTCGTGAGTGCCGCAGCCGACTGATCGGCCTGCAGGACCAGAGGCTGTCCGCACACCGTGGTCGACAAGGGGACGGTGACGACGAGGCGGTCATCGGTGACGGCACGCCCCACCACGCCCGTACTCGCCTCACGCAGGGGCTGTGACGCGATGCGGGCGGTCCCTACCGTCGCTGCCGTGGTGGCCACCAACCTCGGCTCGAGGGTCGCCACGGACAGGGTCGCGGGGACCTCCTGCAGTTGTGCGACCCGCAGCTGCACCTCACTGCAGCTGCGGGCGGTCGCGTCCAACAACAGGCTGGCCTGCTCGGCCACCCCCTGCGTGCGTTCGAAGGCCTGGGTGGTGAGCTGCCCACGGACCGCGATGGCCAGCGGGAGCGACAGCGCGATGATGGCGATGGCGACCAGCGCCGTGGTCGTGGCGATGAGCCGGCGCCTCACGGCGCGTCCCGTGATGGCCCCAGGCCCGCGCTGCCGTCGCCGCCCCGAGCCTCCGAACCACCCTCCCGTGGCACGTCAGCATCCGGACCCTCCACCTCGAAGCGCAGTCCGACACCGCGCAGGGTCGTGATGTAGCGCGGGTCGGCCGGGTCGTCGCCGAGCTTGCGGCGCAGCGAGGACACGTGCACGTCGATCGTCTTGGAGTTGCCCATCCAGTGCGTATCCCACACCTGTCGGGCCAGCTCCTGCCGGGTGACCACACGCCCCGCATGACGGACCAGGAGAAACAACAGGTCGAACTCCTTGGCCGTCAGGGTGAGTTCCTGATCACCACACCACGCACGCCGCGCCGCCGGGTCGAGACGCACGTCCCGCGCCACCACCTCGGTGCCCGCACTGCTATCGCGGCCGGCTCCTGTAGCCGGCACCGCACCGTCGCGGTGTGCGCCGGCCCCCGACGCCGGTGGGAGGCCGGCCCCCGAAGCGCGACGCAGCAGCGCCCGCAGCCGCGCCTGGAGCTCGGCGAGCCGGAAGGGCTTGGTGACGTAGTCGTCAGCGCCCGCGTCCAGACCGACCACGACGTCGGTCTCCGCGTCCCTCGCGGTCAGCACCAGGATCGGCAGGTCGCTGCCCAGTTCCCGACGCAGACGGCGGCACACCTCCACGCCGTCGATATCCGGCAGCCCGAGGTCGAGCAGCACGGCGTCGGCGACGCGGGCCGCGGCGAGGGCGGCCTGTCCGGTGCTGACGTGTTCGACGTGGTGACCTTCGGCTTCCAGCGCAGCGACCAGCGGTCGGGCGATGCCCTGGTCGTCCTCGACGAGCAGCAGGTGCGCGGGCGCGTCCATCAACTCCCTCCGCGTGCGCGCACGAGCCTACGACAGGCAGGGGGCCATCCGACCACCTCCTTCACCCGGGCCGGACCCGATCTCACCTCGGCTTTACCCGCTGCGACCCTGGCTTCACCGTCCGCTGCGTACCGTCGAGATCAACGACCTGGGGCGTGTGCGTCGCACCTTCCCTCAGGCCCGGGTTCCCCTGTCCGGGCCTCTCGCACACGCCCCACCCCCCCTTCACCGACCGCAGCGACCGCAGTGGCCGTCGTGACCGCACCGGCCACACCGGCCGCACCGGCCGCACCGGCCACACCGGCCGCGACGGACACACTGACCGTGCACCCCGAGGAGCCCCTCGATGTCCACCGCCCCTCCCCCGCCACCGCATCCGGAGTCAGACCACCAGCGCAGCTTCGAGGACCCCGCCTGGACCCCGCCGCCGGAGCCCCGCAAGGCGCGTGCTGCCGCGGCTGCGGGCACCGCTCCCCGGGCGCGCCTCTCCCCCGGCCAGTGGGTGCTGATCGTCCTCGCCGGGGCCCTGGGCGCGATGTTCATCGCCCTGCCGGTGCTGGCCTTCGGGCTGTTCGCCCTCGGCGCCCCCGTCATCACCAGCACCAGCGACGAGGCCGTCGAGGAGGTCGTGAACGAACCCCTCGAGGACTCCACCGAGCAGGCGCCCTCCGACGGCGGCGACGCCCTGGCCACCGCGAGCCCGATCAGCGCGATCGCGCGCCAGGTCAGCCCCTCCGTCGCACGCGTCGACGCGCCCGGTGGGCCCGGCGCTCCCGGAGGACCGGGTGGCGGCCAGGGTGGCGCCGGCTCCGCGGTCGTCTACCAGGCCGACGGCGTGCTGGTCACCAACGCCCACGTGGTCGGCAGCGCGGACGAGGTCACCGTGACCCTGCCCGACGGTGCCAGGATGGACGCCGAGGTGGTGGGTGCGGACCCGGCCTCCGACATCGCCGTGCTCCGCGTCGACGCGGACGACCTGCCCGTGCCCGTCTGGGCCGACGAGGACCGCATCCCCGACATCGGTGCGACGGCCGTGGCCATCGGCTCGCCCTTCGGCCTCGATGGGTCCGTGACCGCCGGGATCGTCAGCGCGCTCGGCCGCACCCTACCGAGCCCCCAGGGCGTGCTCACCGACCTCATCCAGACCGACGCCGCCGTCAACCCGGGCAACTCCGGTGGTGCGCTGGTTGACGGCGAGGCACGCATCATCGGGGTGAACACCGCGATCGCCACCGCCTCCGGTGGCAGCCAGGGGGTCGGCTTCGCCATCCCTGCGACCACCGTGCGCTCCGTCGCCGACCAGTTGCTCGAGACCGGCGAGGTCAGCTTCGGCTACCTCGGCGTCGTCGGCCAGACCGTCGACCCCGACACCGCGCAACTGTTCGACCTGGGCGTGGAGGGGGGAGCGGTGATCGCTGACCTCGACCCGGAGGGCCCCGCGGCCGCCGCCGGTGTGGAGGTCGGTGACATCGTGATCGCTATCGATGACACCGAGGTGGGCTCGATGCCCGAGCTGGCCGGCCGCATCCAGCAACGCAGCCCCGACGACGAGGTAGTGCTCACCATCATCCGCAACGGCGAGGAGACCACCGTCGAGGTGACGCTCGCGGAACGTCCGTCGGAGCCGCAGCAGCCGTAGCCCGCGGCGCCCGGGCCCGCCCGCAGGGACTGGTGCGCTACGCCGACCGCTGCTGACCGCCTCCGCGCACCGACCCGACCACGCGGATCCGTCGGTACGCGGGAGACACCGCGGACGACCGGCTCAGCGCACCAACCCGCCCGGTGGCGCCGGCCCGACCCCGCCGAACCCGATCCCGTCGCTTCTCGCCGCGCCGCGCCTCGCCTCGGCCGCGGTCCCACGCCCACCGACACACCCGGCCCCACCACGCTCGCACGCGGGGCCTGGTGCGCTACGGCGACCGCTGCTGACCACCTCCGCGCACCGACCCGTCCACGAGGGCCAGGTGGTGCGCCGGCACCACCGCGGACGACCGCCACAGCGCACCAACACGGCCTGGTGCGGCGAGCCGGTGGCACCGGTCCGGCCCCGCCTGCTCGCGGGGCCGGTGCGCTCCAGCGACCGCTGCTGACCGCCTCCGCGCACCGACGCGACCACGCGGACCGATCGGTGCGCCGGAGACACCGCGGAAGACCGCCACAGCGCACCAACACTGGCCGGTGAGCCCGGAGTACTCGTCCCGCTCGTCCGCCACCCCACGCACGGCAGGGTGCTCGCGTCAGTCCCGAGGTGGCGGTGGTGGCGGCACCGGCCCGGCACCGGACCCGCGACGCTCGACCTGCAGCGGCTGCATGTCCGCCGCCAGGGTGCGGATCGGCCACGGGATCGTGATCCCGGCGTCGTCCAGCGCGGTCTTGCAGGCGCGGTAGCAGAGGTCCTGGATCTTCGGCACGCCGAACTCGGCGTCGAACCACACCCGCACCTCGAAGTCGACGCTCGAGTCACCGAGCCCGGTGAGCAGCACCTGGGGCGGGGGGTCGGCGAGGACCTCCGGGATCTGCTCGACGGTGTGGAACAGCAACTCACGGGCGCGCTCGTGGTCGTCGCGGTAGTCGATCCCGATGTGCAGGGTGGTTCGCCGGGTCCCGCGCCGCGACAGGTTGGTGATGGGGGTGCTGAAGATGTCGGCGTTCGGCACCAGGATCAGGGTGCCCTCGTAGGTGCGGATGGTGGTGACGCGCAGGTCGATGTCCTCGACGTAGCCCTCGACGTCCTCGGTGATGATGATCTCCCCGCGGTCGTAGGGCTTGCGGATGAGGATCATCACCCCGCTGAGCAGGTTCTCGAGGATGTTCTGCAGCGCCAGGGCGATGCCTAGCCCGATCAGCCCGAGCGCGGCGAGCATCGCCCCGATCTCCACCCCGGCGATCGACAGCGACAGCAGCACCACACCGAGCAGCAGGAACAGCTTCAGCAGGTTGGTGACCAGACGCCGGACCGTGAAGTCCACGTCGCCGCGCACCATGCCGCGGTTGACGCCCGTGAGCAGCAGCCGCACCACGGCCAGCAGCAGCAGGAAGACCACCAGGCCGATGGCGAACAGCGGCAGGCGGGTCAGGATGTCACCGGCGAGCTCAGCGAAGGCGTCGCTGATGAGCTCGAGCACGGTCGACGGGTCGGTGAGCTCGGAGAGCTCCGGGCTGTCGACCTCACGGAGGATGGGCTGGTCCGGTTCGGGTGGCGCGAGCTCCTGGGCAAACTCCTGGGCGAGCACATCGGGTGGCCGCGCAGGAGTAGTATCCACCACGTGCTCCTCGTCGACCCCAGCCAGGTCCCCCGCCCACCAACGGTGACCTCGTCCCACGACCATAGCGGGGGATCACCGAACGCCGAGCGCCGGGTGCGGCGGGGGCGCCGGTCCGGGGACCGAGCCGATCCGGCGACCGAGCCGATCCGGCCACCGAGCCGATCCGGTCAACCGCGGAGGCGTGCACCCGCGGGGAGGACGAGCGCAGCAGACCGCGGGGATAGGCGCCCGGGAACGGGAGGGCGGCAGATGGGCCGACGGACGGCAGTATCGCTGATCGCCGGGTCCGCGCTGCTGGTGCTGTTCGCCCTCGTCGCCGCCTTCGTCGTCGCTCCCACCGATGATCTCCCGCAGGCACCCGACGCTGTCGTCGTGCTCGGTGGCGGGAGCTCCGCACGTGCGGAGCTCGGGATAGCGCTGGCCGATCGACACGACGCTGACCTGGTGCTGTCCTCCACGGCGGCCGTGTTCGGTGAACGTCTCGGGCGCCGCTGCGGGTCGGATGCGCTGTGCTTCGAGCCGGAGCCCTCCAACACGGGAGGTGAGGCGGCCTCCGTCGCCCGGCTCGCGACCGAACAGGGTTGGCAGGAGATCACCGTCGCGACCAGCTGGTTCCACACCAGCCGCACTCGTCTGCTGTTCCAGCAGTGTCTCGGCCCGCAGGCGGTGACGGTCGTCGGAACGGAGCGCACGGGCAGCTTGCCCTGGCAGGCCTACGTGCTGCTCCGCGAATCCCTTGCCATCATCGTCGACCAGACGGTCCGCAGACCCTGCTGAGGTTCCGGTGGCCGTCCAGGACGCCCACGCTGTGGAGGCTCCTCGGCAACGTCACACCGCTGCCGTATCGTGCGACCCGACGTGGGCAGCCGCCCGCCCGTCCGCCGACGCCGCCGCTCACCGACACCCCACCCGCCAAGGCCGACCGTGACCGAGTACAGCGCCAAGTCCATCAGCGTCCTCAAGGGTCTCGAGGGCGTGCGCAAGCGTCCCGCGATGTACATCGGCTCCACCGACCCCCGCGGGCTGCACCACCTGGTCTGGGAGGTCGTCGACAACGCCGTGGACGAGCACCTCGCCGGCCACGCCAAGCGGATCACCGTGCGCCTGCGCGACGACGACGGCGTCGAGGTGACCGACGACGGCCGCGGCATCCCCGTCGACCTCCACCCGACGGAGCAGCTGCCGGCCGTGGAGCTCGCGCTGACCACCCTGCACGCCGGGGGCAAGTTCGACCAGCAGTCCTACGCCGTCTCAGGCGGCCTCCACGGCGTCGGCGTCTCCGTGGTCAACGCCCTGTCCACCCGCACCGAGGTGGAGGTCACCCGGGACGGGTCGTTGTGGACCATGGCCTTCGAGCGGGGACCACGGGTGGCGGCGCTGAAGAAGGTGAAGCAGGCCCGGGGGTCGGGGACCCTGGTGCGGTTCTGGCCGGACCCGGAGGTGTTCGAGACCACCTCGCTGGACCACGACACCATCGCGCAGCGCCTGCGTGAGACCGCGCTGCTCAACCCCGGGCTGGAGATCACGCTCGTCGACGAGCGGGACGGGCGATCGGTCACCTACCGGTTCAAGGACGGACTGGCCGACTTCGTGACCGAACTGCTCGGCGGTCGGGAGCCGCTCACCCCGACGATCCGCGTCGCCGACCATCGGGAGTGGGACGGGCACCCGGTGGCCCTCGACGTGGCCTTCACCTGGTCCGACGGCTTCCACGACGACCGGCTCCGCTCCTACGTCAACGTGGTGCGCACCGCGGATGGCGGCACCCACGAGGAGGGCTTCCGGCGGGCCATGACCACCACCCTGAACCGGTTCGGTCGCGACACCGGGGCGCTCTTGAAGAAGGACCCGAACCTCACCGGTGACGACGTCCGGGAGGGCCTGGTCGCCGTGGTGTCGATCAAGCTGCCCGACCCGCAGTTCGAGGGCCAGACCAAGGGCCGGCTCGGCTCCACGATGGCGCGCCAGTACGTGGAGCAGGTCGTCGCGGAGTCGCTGTCGGTGTGGCTGACCAAGCACAAGGCCGCGGGACGGCGGATCATCAAGCGCGCCGCGGTGGCCGCCAAGGCCCGCCAGGCCGCCAAGGCCGCCCGGGAGCTCACCCGCCGCAAGGGCCTGCTGGACTCCCAGTCCGCGGGGCTGCCCGGCAAGCTCGCCGACTGCACCTCCCGTGACCCCTCGGAGACCGAGCTGTACGTGGTCGAGGGTGACTCCGCCGGTGGCTCCTCCAAGGCCGCCCGCGACCGCCACACCCAGGCGATACTGCCCCTGCGCGGCAAGGTCCTGAACGTGGAGAAGGCCCAGCTGACACGGGTGCTGGAGAACGCGGAGATCCAGGCCCTGGTCAAGGCCATCGGGACCGGCGTCGGCGACGCCTACGACCACGACCGGCTGCGCTACGACAAGATCATCCTGATGGCCGACGCCGACGTGGACGGCGGGCACATCACCACCCTGCTGCTGACCTTCTTCTACCGGCTCACCCCGAAGCTGATCGAGAAGGGCCACCTCTACCTCGCCCAGCCGCCGCTCTACCAGCTGCGCCGAGGTGGCACGGTGGCCTACGCCATGAGCGATCCGGAGCGCGAGCAGCTGCTGAAGACCACCTTCAAGCGGTCGCAGAAAGTGGAGGTGCAGCGCTTCAAGGGGCTCGGTGAGATGGACGCCGACCAGCTGTGGGCCACCACCATGGACCCGCAGCGCCGGACCCTGCTCCGGGTCAACATCGAGGACGCCGCCAAGGCCGACGAGCTGTTCGTGCTGCTGATGGGCAACCAGACCGACCCGCGGCGGGAGTGGATCGTGTCGAACGCCCACTTCGCGGAGAACGTGGACGTGTGAGCGAACGTGTGAGCCGGCTCATGAGCCGACGCGTGTACGAACGTGCGGGCTGGCTCGTGACCTGACGCGTGTGCGAACGCGTCTCTCGCGGTCAGGCTGCGATCATGGGATCGACCAGGGTGAGGCCGGGGAAGCGTGCGAACCCCCGGTCCCGCGTGGCCACCTGCGCGCCGTGGGCCAGGGCCACCGCCGCGATCCAGGCGTCCGGCACCAGGTTGCCGCGGAGCTGCCCATCCGTCTCGAGCAGGTGATGGAAGCGCTCGTGTACGACCGGGGACGACTGGACCTGGTGCGCCCGCGGAGCTGCCCGCAGCGCCTCCAGGAAGGCCAGCGCCGCGGCCGTCGGCGCCGGATCCTCGAAGATCCGCCGGTGGGTGACGATGCGGACGAACCCGACGACGACGACGTCGATCAGCCCGATGTCGGTGGCTCCGGCGAGCTGGTCCTGCAGCCAGCGGGCCTGCTGCTCATGCCCCGCGGCGTCACGGTGGAAGGCCCCGACCAGCACGTTGACGTCCGGAACGATCACCTCGGTGTCGCCTCCTCATCAAGGGCGGCCCAGAGCGCGTCCCGATCGTCGAGGTCGACCAGCACCTTCCCCTCGCCGCTGCCCCAGGTCGGCAGGCTCGGCGCCTCCACCTCGTCGCTGTCGGACAGCACCCGCCACAGCCCCTCCTCGATGAGGCTGGTCAGCGTGCGGTCCTGCGCCGCGGCCCGCCGCTTGGCGGCCTCCAGCAGCGCGTCCGGGAGGTTGATCGTCGTTCGCATGCATACGAGCATACGCTGTCGCGCATATCAGCACACACCGAGAAGGCCACCAGCCATGCGCCACGTCCGACTCGACCCCTACGCGGGCATTGACTGGGCCACCGCGCACCGTTGCAAGGCCAACCTCCACGCCCACACCACCTGCTCCGACGGCGCCCTCTCCCCCGCCGAGGTGATCCACGCCTACGCCGCGCGCGGCTACGACGCGCTGGCGATCACCGACCACGACACGTTCCGTAACGACTCCGGCACGGGCGCAGCGACCTGGCCGTGGACCGACCACGGCCGTGACCCTGACTCGCTCGGCATGCTGGCCGTGCGCGGCACCGAGTTCACCGGCGATCCCGTCACCGCCAGCATCCCGCACCTGACCAGTTGGTTCCATGACCTGTGGCAGCCCGGCGATCCCTTCTCGTCGCGCAACGAGGACCTGGACTGGATCCTGTCCACCCTGCACGACCGCGAGGCCGTCTCCGCCTGGGCCCACCCGACCCGCGGCGGTGAACTCCGCGTCCACGGCGGCGACCCGCGGTGGTTCGTCGATCGGCACCTGCGCTACGGGCATCTGCGCGGGTTCGAGGTGTACTCCGGCACCGGGCGGCGCTCGGCCGCGGACTCCTCGGCGTTGTACGACGCGGTCCTGACCCTGCTGCGCCGGCGCGGGGCCGAGGTGCCGCTGTGGGCCAACGCCGCCGATGACTCCCACGGGCCGGACGAGATCGGGTTCGACTACCACGTGCACCTGCTGCCGGAACGCTCGACCGCGGCGCTGCGCGACTCGCTGGAGCGCGGGTCGTACCTCGTCGTGCAGGACCCGGAGGGTGGCCGGCTGGAACGCCACCTCGATGATGGTGCTGGCTTCTGGACGGCCGCGCCCGCCGTGGACCACATCGACGTCGGCCGGTCGTCGATCCGGATCGACGGGCAGCGCTACGACCGCGTGACGTGGATCTCCGACGGCGAGGTGGTGCACACCGGCGAGGTACTCCCCCTGGACGCCGCCGGGCTGGGTGGGTACGTGCGGGCGGTGCTCCACGGCGACCGGGGTGCCCGGACGCTCACCCAGCCGTTCCTGCTGAGCCCGCTGACGGCGTGAGGCAGCGCGCCACCTCGATGTCGGGCTCGGTGGCTTGCACGGCTGGCGCGCTCAGGGTGCGAGGAGGCGCTCCACCTCGGTGTCGGGATCCGCTTCCTGCACGGCTGGTGCGCTCAGGGTGTGAGGAGACGCTCCACCTCGGTGCAGATCTCGTCGAGCTCCGGGTCGGTGAGCGCCGAGCCCGAGGGCAGGCACAGCCCGTGGTCGAACAGCTGCGCCGAGACCGCGCCGCCCAGCACCCGAGCGTCGGCGAACAGTGGCTGCAGATGCATCGGCTTCCACACCGGCCGCGCCTCGATGCCGCGGGCGCGCAGGTGCAGGCGGACCTGCTCGCGGTCGGCGCGTGCTGACGCGGGATCGATCGTCAGGCAGGTGAGCCAGGCGTTGTCGCGGGTGGCGGCGGGGGCGGCGTCGGCGTTCGGGCCGCCGGCGGGGGCGCTGTCGGAGGCGCCCATCGGCTCCGGCGCGAACCGCACCCCGGGCAGGTCGCCCAACCGCTGGCGGTAGGTGTCGCGGATCTCACGGCGGCGGGCGATCTTGCCCTCGAGGTGCTGCAGCTGCCCCCGGCCGAGCGCCGCCAGCAGGTTGCTCATCCGGTAGTTGAAGCCGAGCTCGCTGTGCTCGTAGTGGGGCGCGGGGTCGCGGGCCTGGGTGGCCAGGAAGCGGGCGCGGGCCGCCACCTCGGC
>LFIK01004172.1_pt1 | contig 11714 bp, 20 predicted proteins | sample 643401 | NCBI WGS metagenome assembly LFIK01 (sample SAMN03777447, study PRJNA286221) | soda lake metagenome | biome: soda lake; feature: Kulunda steppe; material: water; isolation source: sample T5-Br brine of Lake Tanatar-5 | place: Russia: Kulunda steppe | collected 2010-07 | reverse complement strand
GCGGTGGGCCTCTGCAGCGACGCCTCACCTCCGCTGGCTTCCCACAGCGCCACCATCCTGCGCACCCTCCGCCGCAGCCTCTCCCCCCCCTCCTCAAAGGGCTCCTCGCTCTCCTCCACCCCCACCTCCTCCTCCTCCACCTCCTCTGGCAAGCCCTCGCTGTCCACTTCCTCCTCCACCGGCAAGCCATCGCTGTCCTCCTCCTCCTCCTCCACCTCGTCCTGGCTCTGCGGTAGCTCCTCCCCCTCATCCACCTGCGCACACATGCAGAGGCGCACGTGCGCACGCCCTCATGCCCAAGCCCACACACGCGGCCTGGGTGGCGCCGTTGCATGTGCCAGAGGCACCTACCTGCCCATGATATGGAACTGTGCCGCGCGGTCAAGATGCACGCGCGGCAAACGCACCCGCGCAAGTGCAAGAAACGAGTGTAGGGTTTCCTCATGCATGGAAGGGTGCTCAAGTCACAGCTAGGCCAAGCCCATCCCTGCCCACAGACATGCATGATCACTACCGGTGCCCCAACCATCACTTCCCTCCCCGCCCTTCAACCCCCTACACCCAATAGGGCACTGTCCCACACACCTGCATGCGCTCCCTTGGTGCTTGCCCCGCCTCCCTGCTGCCGGGCGCGCCGTCCAACCCGCTGCTCGCGCTGAACGGCTCTGTCAGCCCTAGCCTCCGCGGCCGCCGGGCTGCGCCAGTGGGCGGCAGCGCACGCGCGCTGAAATCAGGTAGCTCCTCAAATTCGATGGAGTCGCTTAAGTCGCCGGGGAGGGGGGGCACGCCAGCGTCTGCTGCGGGCCGGGTGGTGTGCACCCCAATCGCCCGAGGGCGTGCACGTGTGCTGAATGCAATGAGGGGCGCTGGGGGAGAGCGGGTCGAGCGCCGCTGCATTTTGCGCAGCTCATGGCGCGCATGCGCAAGGGCCCTGCGGGAGGGGCTGGCACGCAGCGCGGCCTGCAGCAGCACAGCGCGGTGGCGTTATGTGTGTATGTGTATGTGTGCGTGTGTGTTGTGGCACATATTTTGTGAGTGCATGCGCATATTGTGATTCGCAAGGGCGAATGCGCTTGTTTGGGTATGAGTGCGTGTGTGTATCTGTCCGCGCAAGCATTAGCAACTGCATGTGCACATGTTTTGCATTGATGCCTTGCTGGGACCAATCAGCTCTGACACAGTGTTAGTACAAAACAAATGCATGCGCGTGCGAAAGGGAGTGCGTGTTTGTGTGCATGCGCGCACATATGTGCGTGGATGCGTGTATGTGTGTGTGAATGCGTGCATGCGTGTGCACATGCGCGTGCACATGTGTGTGTGTACGCATGCGCGCCACCCCAACGCACAACATCCGCCCCAGACGCACCTGCTCCAGCAGCGCGCAGCCTTCCTTGTACTGGTCAGCATCATTATGGCAACTGATATACTGCCAGCCAAGCTCCTGGCCACAGCAGCGGCAGCCCAATGTGTGAAGGGTGTACAGGCCTGAGTGCAGCCTGCAGTCACACACACGCGCGCAAGCAAATGCTCACCCACAAGCCCGCACACACTTATGTCTGGTGCGTCTATCTGACATGCTGGGCAAGCATTTGGGCACACACACGGAGTGCATGAGGCAAGCATGTGCGCGCGCAAAGGTACGCATTTTTAAAACAAATGCACTGGGTGCATGTGCGATGCAATGTGGGGTGCCGCGGAGGTGCCGCGCGCTGGCATGGCATGCAGAATGGGGTGTGTCCGCGTGCTCATGCAGAATGGGGTGTCTGCGTGCTCGCTTTGCACGCAGTTGATGGCTGGCAGCTCATTGTGCCAGGCGGCTAGGCCAAAGGTCGTTGGCTTTTGACTCGACAAGCCTCCTCAACTTGCTAATCTGGGGGACCTGAGGCTGTGCTGCGCAGGCTGACAGCGCACAGTAACAGTTGTGACGCTTGACACGTAGCAGCCCAAGGCAGATGAGCTCGATTCATTGGCCATTATTGCTTGTCCTATCAATCAATATTGCTATCAATCACTATTGCTTTGTCCTACCACACGGGTACGGCTCAAGGTCAGTGGCGTGCGCATGCTTGTGTGCCCCAGCGCAAAGCGTCCCCCTCTGGCACAACACCACTCCCACTGCACACTTGCCGCTCGGTTCGGGGCTTGGAGATGGGCACCACGTTGCCGGTTGTGCCGCGCAGCAGGAAAGCAGGCTTGTTGAAGCCCATGTGGCCGGACCAGATGACCGCAGAGTTGTTGGCGATGTCCACCCCGCAGTTCAGGCACGTGTACCGACTTGCGTCATCATCCTCACAGTACTGCGTGCACAAGTGAGCCAAGGGAGGTGAGGTGAGGTGAGATATCATGCAAGCTGCCATGGCAGGCTTGGGCACATGATGTGCCGCATCTGCAACCCTGCCGGCAAAGCTGGCAGAGGAGCTGGCAGGCTTGCACAGGCAACAGGGGAAGGGACCGTCAGGGTGGAAGGCACAGGGTGCCATGGAGAAAAAGAAGACGTTGCCCTGAGTTTGCTGGGTGCGCAGGGAATTTGCTGGTGTGCTCGTCATTGGGAACAAGGGTTTCTGCTTGAGGAACGGGATGGCCTGTGGGGGTGCCCAAACGCAGCCCATGGGGTGAGGTTTCAACGTTCATACCTGGATGAACAGGCGTCCCATGGCAGGTCCTCCTGTCCCCCGTGGGTGGGAACCCAGGGATGTGCTTGGATCGTTCTCTTTGCTTGTACACTTCTCAGCTAATTATATGAATAAAATTAAACAAATACAAGCGTGGCAGCTCCAATTCGTTGCCAACAGGACAACTTACGCGCCAACTTTTTAGGGAAAGTTACATTTTAAAATGGTTGCGGAGAAAATGGAGACAGATGGTAAGAAGCAAGAAATGGAGACCCGTAGTGGTCCCGATGTAGCCAAGGCAGTGATCACGCCCTTGGCGAGTCTCTACATCATTTCTGGGATGCTCGAGACTGGCGTGAAGCAGAAGGAGACCCGGATGGGCCGGGTGATGCGCCTGTGTGCTTCTGTGCGAAAGCAGCTGGAACCAGCGATGCTGCGTACTTTCATCAGCACCGTTTTGACGGAGGACGTTGAGAGCAAGCAATTCTTGGCAGCCCACGCGGAGCAAGTGAGAAAAGGGGGAGTTTTGGCTTCTGCTCGAGTGACGCAACATAGTGTGCCTTGCTTGTTTGAGGGCATGGGCTGGATCAGTGAACAGGTAGGCTGTCCTGCACTGCACTGCACCGCACTGCGGGGAGTCCTCAAAAGAACATGCCTCTTTGTATTTGGGTTGAAGTGTGACGGTGGCTACTTTTATTGCGCAGGCCTCTGCAGGAGGAGATGTGGCGATGGACAGAGCTGAGGCCAGCACAAGCGGGGAAGCTGAAGCCCAGGGCCCTGCCTTCAAGCCTTCCAACACGCCTGAAGTGGAGATGCTCTGCTTCATGCTGCTGCTCATGAACCTAATGGACATGAAGAAGGCGCAGCAGGCAGGTCAAAGGATGGCCAGTGCATGCCCAGCGAGGCAGCATCACGCACATGGGGTCGCGTGTTGCTCAGGAACCATGCGCTGAGCTTCAAAACACACGACAACGAAGGCTCAACTCCTTTGCTTGTACCTTGAGTGCATGCCAGTCTCCTTGAACAGTCGTGCGTGAGCAAGCAATAGGTGAAGAGCTTCGATCAGCGCTTGACGCTGCGAGCCTGTGTTCCATGCATGCCTGTGTATTTGTATCCTTGTTGCTTTCCCTGGTGGCAGAACCCAAGGACGATGGAACAAGCATGCATGTGTACCATAGTGCACACTTTTCCGTGTGCCATCAACATGTGTGTGTGTGTGTGTGTTTGATCCGCCAGTGTATGTGATTGTGTGTGAGTATGTGTACGTGTGTGTACGTGTATGTGTGTGTACGTGTGCACGTGCAGGCGCGCACGCCTCGCCTGAGTCTAAACAGACATGTGTGGATTGCAGGCTAAGGAGGTATCCATCAAGGCCCTGGAGAGATTGAGTACGCTCAACAGGAGGACCTTGGACGTTATCGCTGCCCGCATCTACTTCTACTATGCATGGTCACATGAGCAGATGGGCCAGCTGGCTGATGTGCGCAGGTGTGCTGCCTGCCCGCGCTTGCCAGTGTTTATTGCAAGGTTTTGGAGGGTGCTCCTTAAAAAAACAGAGTAGCAAGGCCTTCAATTCTTTGCCTCAATTTGGCTGCGCAAGTATCTTGATTACATTATTCACATCAATGTCTGATTTTCAATAGTGGCCCCAACTGAGTTCAAAAAGTCAACACCGTGTAACAGACTGCCAAACCATGCCCACCTACACCTATGCTAACCTCTTATTAGTCCTGCCTTGCCTGTCTGGTTGCCACGCAAATGAAACAGTTTCATGCTTTATAATTTTTTTTGTAGCTTTTCATTGCTGTCAGATGGCGAAGGGCCTTTGCTGCTGCTGCTGCTGCTGCTGCTTGCCCTATGGCGCTGGAGGCTACCTCTTCTAGATTCTCCAAGTTTACAACCGACTACTTGGCCACTGCCTCCGTTATTCCTCTGTTGCTCCTGCTGCCCCTGTTGCTGCTGCTGCTGCTGCTGCTGCTGCTGCTGCTATTGCTTGGAGGTTCTGCATGCTGTGGTGCTCATGCTACTTTCTTTTACGCCAGAACCAGCAGATCTGCTTTTCTACCCATGAGTATGGCTCGCACTTGCACAGCACATGCCCCTATTCCACCATGTACTGCCTCTCCAACTCAGGAACTTAGTTAAGATCACCCAGCTTGTGCTCTCCCCATGACACCTTGGCTCCCAATCTTGCCCCTCACGCTTCCTAGGCCCAGGAACCTGCCCCTCATGCCGTTCATCAGTCTGTCCTTCAACTGCAGTCTCTTGCTTTGCCTTACAGGCATGTTTGCATGCTACTGTGCATGAGTAGCTAGAGCTGCGGCTGCGGCTGCAGCTGCAGCTGCGGGTACTGCTGCTGGTAGAGAGGAGGGACCAGCCACCCCTGCCTCTCCGTGTTGCCACCCTCGCGAGGTGCCTTCACGCAGCCAGCTCCGCGCTGCCGCTCTTCTACAGCCGGTCAAAACACTGCTCCACACACCCCTGGCCCTTGCTGCAGCACGCTGCTGGCTTTGCACCGGACCACCACCCTCCGCCATGACAGCATTGGGCAGGAGACCCTGCTCAACCTGCTGCTGCGCAACTACCTGCACTACGGGTTGTATGACCAGGTGTGCCTGCCGAGGAAGAGCCTGCACGCCGTTTGACTCTGTGCAGCCTCGTCTGTGCCCCTCCTTGCCCGGGCCTATTGTCGCACTCGTCGCCGTCTGGACTGCAGCACTGCGCAACTGCCGCCACAACTTTCCAGCCACTTCTCAGGGTTGGGAGCTTATTGCCAGCAATGTTGAAGGTGCCATTGTCATTCCAGGGGCTACTCCCTGCTTTGTCTTGCGACGGTGGCCTGCCGTGCTCAGTGCAATGGAAGCATGCGGCGAGCTCCGCAGCGCAGGGCAGGAAGCTCAGCACTTGCGCCCACGTCCGCGTGCCTTCTTGCGCAAACCTGTGTGCCCATGCCCGTAAACCAGCGTGCACCCTTCCCCCACTTGCAGGCAGAGAAGTTCCGCAGCAAGGCACAGAAGGAGGATGTGTTCCGCTCGCACCAGCAGTACTGCCGCTACTTGTTCTACTTAGGCCGCATCCGTGCCATTCAGCTGGAGTACTCGGAGGCGCGCGACTGCCTGCAGCAGGTGCGCAGAAATAGGCGCATGCCAGAGCCAGCTGGCCGTGCGTCGCGCCCTTGCTCTGCTCAGAGCCCACAAGCGAGCCTCCCTGCATGCATGCCCTTGTTGCAGCCAGCCGCATGCACACGCACGCGCTTAGCATCCATATGTTTTGTACTGACGCCCTTTCAGCCAATTGGCATAAGTATCTATGCGCAGCATATCAGTGGGAAATCTGGCAGGCTGGCTGGCGCAGCAGTGGCCTCTCGGCCCCTTCCCCTTCCTGCTCCACGCTCAGCACCAGCAGCACTGCATTTTCTTTTGCCTTTTGAAACAGCCCCATTTTGCATGCATGACCTGAGCGCCTTGCGTCCCTCAGCTTGCCACCACCTGGCTTGACCTCTCAGATGCTGCCTCACTCTGCGCGCGTCGCCCTGTTCCTCTACTGCAGGCCTCGCGCAAGGCCCCCAACTCTGCTCTTGGTTTCCGTGTCATGGCTGACAAGTGGTTGACATTGGTGAGTGCATTCCTCGTGGAGCTGGCGGTGCCCTTGCGCATCCAGCCCTGCGCCGCAGCTTCCTCTGCTAGCAGGAGGCTCACCCGCATCAGCCATACCAGCTCTCAGAATCAGAGTCACGTCACGGGGTGCAGGTCCTGGGCTGTGGGCATGGCCGCTCAGGCCTTGCCCAAGGTTCCTTTCTTTAGCGCAGCATGCCTCCAGCACATCAATCCAGGGCAGACACTTCGTGCGAAGTGCTGGTGTTGCCTGCCCGCATGCAGGTGCGGTTGCTCATGGGTGAGGTGCCTGAGCGCGCTGAGTTTGCTGTGCCAGGCTTGGCACAGCCGCTGCAGCCCTACTTTGAGGTCACCCAGGCGGTGCGGTGTGGCAACCTGGATGCCTTCGCACAGGTGTGTGTGTGTGCATGTACTTGCGTGTGCAGCTAATAAATTAAAGCCAAGTGCAACAGCCAGCGCCAGCAAGCCTGCATGCGCAGCCTCCACGGTACTGTTGGAAAAGATGCGCTTGCCACAGCCTAGGCAAGCGCTTGAAGCCAAAGCTTTCATGGGCTCCTGGTGTGAGTGCGCGTGTGCGCGCTCATGTGTGTATGTTGTATATATGTGCGTGTGTGCGCGCGCCTGCACCCTGAGGTGTGCATTTGAATTGGAAATCAAATTGAATTGCATGTATCTCCTTCTTTGCCACGTGCGTCGGGTATGTCAACAAAAAGGCATGCGTTGCCCCTCACAAATGCTCTGGTGGCTTGGGCCCTGGTGTTGTTTGTAGCCAGGGCTCAGCCCTGAACGCCTCCTGCTCGCATCCCTGTAGGTGGCGGCAAAACATGATGCCATCTTCCGCGCCGATGCGACGCGCAACCTGGTCACCCGCCTGCACCAAAATGTGCTGCGCACAGGCCTGCGACGCATCAGGTGTGCAGCTGCGCTTGTCGTTGTGTTCACACACTGCAGGAGCAGAGCCCTGCAGCTTTTGGGGGCATCTTTGGCATGCTTTACGCCCTTGTCGGCTGTTTCATGTTTTCGTATGGAGTCAGGCATAGACAGCCTAACAGCCTACAATCCGTTGCTGTAAGGACTGCCTACTATGCTCAATTCTTAAGCGCTGCGGACGCATCCCACCTGCCCTCTAGCAGGCGTAGTAGCGATGTGGCACGTGTGGAGCGTTGTCAGTTAGCGCTCATGCCTCTCCAGTGCTTCAGCTGCTCCTCCTCCTTCTCCTGTACGTGAGCTTTGCGGGACATTGCATGGGCCCTGTGGTCGCCTTCAAGCAGGAGGTCTGCGCCCTCTAATGCCAACTAGTGCGTTCTTCCCCTCACTGCCGCACCTGGGCCGTCGCCGTCCTGCCCATCCCTGCAGTATGGCCTACTCACGCATCAGCCTGGCGGATGTGGCTGCCAAGCTGGCGCTGCCAAGTGTAGAGGACACGGAGTGCATTGTAGCCAAGGCCATCCGCGACGGCGGCGTGGATGCTGTGCTGGACCATGAAGCAGGGGCCATGGTGTCCAAGGAGACGCAGGTGGGCGGCAGGTCCCCCCCCACTCCCCGTATCCCTGCCTGGGGTTTTCGGTGGACCACCCTGGGCAGTACTTGCTGCCGCACCATGCGTTGTGGGCGCCTTCACCTGCCTGCAAGCTGGAGGTGATGCTCCTGAGTTTGGCAGCAGGCGTGTACACACCTGGGGGGCGCGCATCTTGGGTTACAGACCATCCTGTGTCCTCAGCACGGTTGCCTTGATGTGCGCTGCAGGATGTGTACGTAAGCTCAGAGCCTGCGGAGGCCTTCCATGCGCGTGTGGCGTTCTGCCTGGATCTGCACAATGAGGCTGTAAAGGCAATGCGATACGAGGTGAGCGCGCTTGAAAGGGCTGCACGTCCCTCTGTAGAGAGGAGCCACTTACTGAAGACCATGGAATTTACGAGACAGAGACGTCAAGCATGTCATATACCTGTGCAATGCTATGAATGCACTGACCCATAGGGACCAGCCCAGTGCCGGTGGGAGGAGTTGATGTGCGCACCTTCCTACTAGCTCCATTTGTTGGGAGAGGACTTGCACCTCACCCCCATGTCGTCATCATGAGGAGTGTCATGAGGAAACATTTCTTTTTAAGAAGCAAGGAGGCCAAATGTATCCACAACTGGCGCATAGGCACGATGTCCCGCTGCCTCCTTACACTGCTCGGGGTGGATCTGCCTGGTCCAGCCAATCTTTCGCTGGCTGGCATGAGAGTCGATGGCCAACTTGATTCACATTTGCCTTTTCTTTTTCCCCTCATACAGCCGGATGCTCACAAGAAGAAGCTGGAAAGCGCAACTGCACGCGCTGAGCGCCTGGCAGCAGAAGCAGAGCTTGCCAAGGCGTTAGAAGAGGAGGGAGACGATGGCGACATCGATGGTTACGATGGATTCTGATCAGGGTCACTTGTGCTGCAGATACTTGTGGTTGGGGCAGCATCCTTGTGTGCTGAGAAGGACGTGCCTCGAGAAAGTGCCATCACATTTGACTCACAAAACTGTTATTTTATCGTTAATATTTCAAGTATAAGTCAATTCGCTTCATTATCAGCTAGCTGAGTCCCCCGCTCCCCATCAAATCTTGGGCTAGCACCTCCTCGTGCCTTTTTTAGAATCCTCAAAAACATTGAGGAAGTGCTTGAGTAAGCCCGATGCTGGTTAACAGCCAGTTTTGGGCCACCTCCAGGCCGGTGGCAGCGGGCCGGGGGGTTAGGCACCTACCACAGCGACCTACTCTGTTGCTTGGCAGACAGTTGTTGCAGCCAATCAGGCCGCAGCAGCCCCAAAAGTGTCAGGCAGCGGAGCCAGAGCAGGCAGCCCAACCGCAGCAGCAAAAGGAGGAGGAGGATGTGCTGGCCACCAGCAGCTTCGAGGATCCGATGCCCAGGGGCAACAAGGCGTTTCCCTACCCCATGCAAAAGGACCCGCAGCAAGCAGCGCTGTCCTCTATCCCCTGGCCTCTGTTCTACCCGGCAATGATGGCCTGCGTCAGCGCAGCCGGTGGCGTCGGCTTCGGGGCAGGCAAAGCGCTGCCAGGTGTGCGATGGAACGCTGAAAAGCAGGGCAGGGCGTGTGTTTTTTATGGGAGGAGGGCTTCTGACGGCTCCAATTCCCCCTTTCTCTCTTTGACAAGCTGTGCCTTGGCAGAATACTCTCTGCACATGGATCATGCTAGGTGCCATGGTCTCTGATCACGTCTGGATAAAGGCTTGGGTCAACCCTTACGTGCCCTCTCCTTAAGGCATGCTTGCAGACCAGGGTTTTGCGTTTGTACCTCTTTGCCCTCTGTCACTCGCTTCGCATTCATGAGCGTTTTTGCACAGGCCCTCACAATGCACGCCCCAGGGCGCATGTGTGCACAGGATTAAATAAGTAAAGTGTCTGCTCACGCGAGATCGAATGCACAGCTCTTACAACTTCACTCAAGCGCACCTCCGTGTTTTATCTTGACCTGCCACAGCACCTTGCGGCGTTGCACTTCCACCTGGCATGACCCACAATGCAGATAGATGAAAGGATGATAAGTAGCAGAAGTAGTAGTCTCTCATGCCCAATACATGAGGCTTTTGGCATGGGCTGGTGCGTTGCATCTGGGAGAGTTGAGTCACAAGCAAACGAGGAAGAAATGAGCATGAGGCTCTTTGCAGCCGCGTTCTTTTTTGCCTGGCTGGTACGCATATACCCACACTGCTATCCGCATTTGTCCTCTGCACCGTGGCTGATTCCCAACCCGGGCATGGGCACCTATTGGCCCCTGCACCTATTGGCCCCTGCACCAGGGGGCCAGAATCTTACGGAGCACACTGCATACAACCTGTTTGCCTTATCGAGGATCAAGGCAGGCAGAATTTTCCTCATTGATTGTGCCATACCTTGCGAAAGCTTGTAAGGGCCAAACGATGGATGGACCTGCAATGTGTGCTAGGAGGGCAATGAGGCCTGGCATACCCGTCTATGGGGTTCAGGGGCCTCTTGAACATCGTAAGACCCCCTTTTGGTTTGCTCTCTGCAGTCACATCCCTTTGGCGCAACATCCCTTGCAGTCTTTCCATTGAACCAGTGAGCCAGTCGCTGGTTCACGCTTGTGCACCCAAGCCTCTGGCGGTTTCCACTGCGACCGTCTGCCTTGCCCCTTGGCCCCCTGTAAGCTGCGTGTGAGTTTGCATTGCCGCTTGCATCTACGCGCCTGTAGTTGAGCCGGAGAACAAGAACATTGCATCCATTGCAACAGCCGCCGTGGGCGCTGCAGCGGCTGCGGCGGTTTGCGTTCAAGCCAAGCAGAAGCGCGACACTGCAGCCGTTGTGGACTTGTACAATGCAATTGTGGAGCTGCCAGATCCCAGTGACCTCACCACTCAGACAGTGGACGAAGTTGGCAGCAAGTATGGGATGAGGATGCAGGTGCGCGCGGCAGGGTGTGTTTGAAGGGGCGGCCTTGTGCAGTTGTTGCGGTGCATGTCCGCCTGTTTCGCATGCCTGGGTGAGCGTGTGCATGTGCGTGCGGTTTTTTTTGTGCAAATATCTGACTGTTCAGTGGTGTCCGATTTCGTTTGCAGCTGCAAGGTGTGTCGTACTCATTAGCACAAAGGCTGGGGTGGAAACTGCACGAGCACTTTGCTGTGTCACCTGCTGCTTGCTTGCGAATGTCCCACCCTCGTGGCCCTTCCTACAGCGCGTCTGGAAATTAAGATGCACAGAGGCATGCGCTTGTGAAGCATTTAAAGCACAGCGCTAGAAGGGGCAGCAAAGGAGCGGACTCCCCCAACAACACATGGACACACCTCCGCACGTGCACATGTGCACTAGCAGCCTCCTTGCCCGACGCTCCTGGTTCCCACTCTTTGCCTGTTGCAGAAGGATGATTTGGAGGGCTTGCGCAAGATCTATGGGCAGTACTTAGAAACCCTGATCCCGTCCGGAGACCGTCAGCTGAAGTGGGTCGCGAGATGCGCAAACATGCGTGCATGCTTGCATGCATTAGTGCTGATGTGCAGGAGCAGTGCAAGGCGGCTGCACTGCCACACGTCCGCGCATTTGACAGCTGGAGGGAGTGCTTAGCAAGCGCCTCCAGCAGAGCGACACATGCGCGCCTTCACCCGGGGTGGGAGCCTGCATGCGTCCTTGAGGTCTGATCATGTCCATGCAGATGTCGGTTCATGTCCATGCACATGCCGCGGGATGCTTTGCTGACAAGCGTGCCACGCCTCGCATCTGCCACATAGCCCCCACGGCCTTCACTGCGCCGCACCGCTCGCCCTGCGGTTGCGCCCGGACCCATGATGCCCTATGCCGGACCCATGATGCCCTATGCCATGATGCCCTATGCCATGATGCCCTATGCCGGACCCATGATGCCCTATGCCATGATGCCTATGCCATGATGCCCTATGCCATGATGCCCTATGCCATGATGCCCTATGCCGGACCCATGATGCCCTATGCCATGATGCCTATGCCATGATGCCCTATGCCAT
>LFIK01004171.1_pt1 | contig 11715 bp, 10 predicted proteins | sample 643401 | NCBI WGS metagenome assembly LFIK01 (sample SAMN03777447, study PRJNA286221) | soda lake metagenome | biome: soda lake; feature: Kulunda steppe; material: water; isolation source: sample T5-Br brine of Lake Tanatar-5 | place: Russia: Kulunda steppe | collected 2010-07 | reverse complement strand
GGATCGATCAAGCATCCATCGCACGTGTGTGGATGTCCGTGGCGACGAGAGGGTGATCGATGCGGATCTACGCGTCGTAGTGTCGCACCTACAGGCCTTCTAGTTCGTGTGGCGGTGCCTTTGTGGGTGGCTTGTCACGAACCTTGGGTTCCGACGGATGGGTCCCCTTCGAGGGTGAAAGGGAAGTTGAAAGGGGTGGATGGGGATCGATCCCCAGTCGAAAGGAAACGCTGGAAAGGGAGAAACGACAAAACGAAACGAAAGAAACGTCGAAGGATGTGGAGGGAACCCAACGACGTGACGATAGATGGTGTGTCCGACGTGCGAGAAAAAGATCGAAAGAGTCATCTGTCCAGAACCGTGGAAAGAAAAGAACGGCAGCACGGGGAAGAAAGGTCCGGAAAACAAACTACTCACCAATCAGAAACGATGGAAGCCGTACACAGACACGTGCAAAGTGTGCAAACAAGTGCTCCATCAACCGGGGAAGTATTGCCTGGGATGTGCGTACGAGAGAGGGATCTGTTCCAAGTGTGGAAAACAAATCATCGACACCTCCATGTATCGTATGTCAGACAGTGCTCCCAAAAAGAGGATGGAAAACAAGAAAGAAGAATCGTGCCCGGACGACAACGGAGACAATGGGAAGCAGAAGGAAGAGACGATCCAAAACGATAGAAACAGAGATGCGCTGTTGCCGGGACGAAACGTCACAGAAAATACTACGGACAAGGTCGAAAACGTCGCCATCGAGAATACAGAGCATCCTAGTACGACAAACGGCGTTCAAAAGCAGGAGGGGAAAGATGCGAAAGCAGACTGGATCTACGATCCCAGATCTGGGTATTACTACGATGAATCCTCTGGGTACCATTATGACCCAAAGACGCAGCTTTATTTTGACTCTCGGATCGGCCGTTGGATTACATCATGAGGCTTCAATCTTGAAACAAAGGTAGAAACCGTTGGAGCAGCTTGGCAAATCATTGTCTGACGAGGATATCATCAACGGTTTACGAAAGGGATTGATGCGAATGGCTTCGGACACGTCCATTCCAATGCTGTGCATTACTGTGAGACTACGAAATACTGCCTCTTCACAGTAATCGGTGCAGAAAAATGGAACGTTTGAACGCTTCACCACTTGAAGCGTTGGTATCCAACTTGGGTAGGCTGCCAGGCCGGCATTGAAGGCCATTGCCACATCTGGAGGTGGGAGGGAATTGTGCACATCGTGGTAAAGCCCAGGAATAAGATTGATGTGCACACCTTCCCCAAGTACTGCACTGCTGTTCTGGCTGACGGCAGGACCTACAAAATAAATATCCACCCTCACCTCGTGGTTGAGCACTCCCAACACTGAAAACGTGCACAGCTGATCCAACTCTTTCTCTGGTCCCAAAACGTGAATTGTAATTGCCTGCTTTTCGTGATCGTCTGATTGTATGCCACAAATCTTGAGTGCCCAAAACATTGTGGCTACGTAGTCCAGCACAAGTGAAAGAGGGCTACTGGTAGAAACACCGAGGCAGTCACACATGTCCTTCCAGCAATGCACATCCACGTTGTCGCCACACGAAACAGCACGATAGCGTTGCCAACAGTGATCGTCTTCCGAATTTCCGAACGATTGGCTACGAGGTGCACATTCACACTCTCGCCTCCACGGACCTTTCCCGTGGCAACCTGCTGCAATCAATCGATCACACAAGTTTGTTTGCATCCACAGGCCTTGAACTGATTCTAACTCCCGTCTCCGAGCCATCTGATCGGCGATTCTTCTGCAATCTTCTTTGTGCCCTGCAAGCCAATGAAGCATTTTGTGTTCGCTGGTGCAGTACGCGAAGGCAAGGCAACCGTCGCAGCGGAATCTTGCATCCGCAGAAGCGCTGCAAACTTGGCATTCGATGAGTGGCATTGCCTCACCCGTAACACGAATGCATCAGGCCAACATACCCACCATGTCGTCGCTGTCTCCTCGAAGAGCTCGTAAACGTCCAAACCAACACTTGCTGTTATGCCAATGGACAGCCCGGACACCTTCGAGATGGCTGTCAGGTACACTTCTTTCAGATGCAAACTCGAGAGGATTCATGAACTCGGATGATGTGTGTATAGTTCACAAGTCAGCTTGGCTGCTACACGTTCGATGTCGAGCGAATGTTGACAATCAAACTGTGCAAGATGCAAACTTCTTCACTTCCAAAGTATGGTTTGTTCCAGGAATTCGGCTGCAATACTTGCTAGAGCATCGAATCAGCCCAGGAAAAATATTGTTACATAGAGTAGGTGTCCAACGTCTGCCTTTGCAGTGTCTAATTGATTAAGTAATTGCCATATTGCCATTGGCATTGGTTGCGAGCTAGGCTTAAACTGGCAATGATGTAGCTCCCATGATAAGCAAAGCGATTGGCATGTGTTTTTTAGGGGTATGCAAGCTTGCAGAACTTCGAACCTTATCGTGTTCACTGCTATCATCAGGCTTTGGCTCTCCTCCTCTGCAAGTTAAGGAAAGTACGATCCCAATTCAGCGATGCACAACAACAGAAAGTGCAGGTGCCATGCAACCTGCATTGAAATAAATGGTCTGCTTGCTTTCACCAGTGCCAAAGAGAAAGATGACAGATATCATGCAATTGGATTCTCCAGGATGCAGTTGTCGGCTTTTGAGGCAGCGCAATCTTGCAAGCTAGGAAGGGCACCTACTTCTCTCAAGCAGTCCCTACCAGTCAGAGTTGTGATTTGGCTCGAGCTTTCAATTCGTCTTTTTCAAAGCAGTCTGAAAAATTGACGCATCTTTGAGTCAAGAAAGCTTTGAGTTCTGCCACAGACATGTTGTCCACTTGATCTACAGTGACTTTTGCCAGCGGTGTTTCCTTTTCTGGAAGTACCTTCAAGAGGAACTGCTTGACATCCATCAGCTCCTCCATGGATGCTGTGTGTCCCATCCCAGGATACTCTTTGAATTCCACATTCATTCCCTTGGATTTGAGTGTTTCACATGAAAGCTTGCCGATTTGGAAGGGCACCACTGTATCCCCAGTGCCATGGAAAAGGGCGATGGGCATATTCTTGACTGCGTCTGGCACGTTGTTTTCTTTCGTAATGTCAAGGAAGGTAGAGAGTCCCATGCAGCCGGCAATTTCTCCTCGCAGAGCTTCGATCGCTGCGTGCACGGCGATGTTTCCACCTTGTGAGAATCCTCCCAGGACCACTCTGGACATCGGGATGCCTTGTTCCACTTCTTTTTCCACGATGCTTTGGACGTACGAGACGCTTTCTTGTATCCCTTGTCGATCGATCGAACTGGCATCCAAGGAAAGCGTTCCCATGCTTATGTCGAACCAAGCTGGCATTGGCGCGCCCATGTTGATCGTGACTGGTCGCGTCTTTGCCGTGGGAAACACCCACTTGATCCACGGCATGTCCAACACACGCGGCACATCTGCCCATCCGTTTCCCGTATCGCCAAGACCATGGAGCATGATGACCGTGGCGTTGGTCCTCGTGCTTGCTCCCACCACCACTGGCGACGGAAATCGCGCCATCGTTCTCCACAAGAATCCAGTCGTCGACGTGGATTCGCGGACTGTCTCCGCACGTGCACGCAAACCCGACCACACGTCTCTTCGTCTTCCGTCGACGCCCACGTGCTTTGATGCACCTAAAGCAGCGGTGCTTGCAATCCGACGTTGGGAACGTTCCGAAGTGGCGCTTGGAGACGTGTTCGACGTGGGACCGACAGGTGGTGGTGTGACCAACAAGCCACACGTCCAGCGGTGGCAGTGGTCGGACGAAGAGATTTCCGTTTCCTTTCGCGACAAGTTGCACCGTCGTCGAATTTGGCGCGCGAGATGCGTTTTGGTTGTGCAGAAAGCGCGTAGGCAAGCGTAGGCAAGCAGGCAAAGGTGCGGCTGGATGCAGTCTCGAAGGAAGCGGGCACTGGAGTGACAGCAATTGGACGTGGCAACGACGTGGAGGAGGCGAAAGAGATGGAGAAACGGATGGTTCAGAGCTGCACACGTACCCACAGCTCATTCTTCCTCGGTTTGAGAGAAAAGAGCGGACCGTACTGTGCCACGTGATACCTCTCTTGGTTGTCGTCGTGTGCACTGGAGAGGCCGTCCGCTTCCAACCTGCGCACCAACGCATGGTATTCTTCTTCGACTCTTTCTTTGGTTGCATGGCCGTGGAACAAGGTTGCGGCTACGAGGTAGCCTCCCTCGAGATCCAGTCGAACGCCTGGACGCGATGAACTCGGAAGCGTCGAAACGTCCACAACTTTGGTGGATGCGACGAACAGCTTCATGACCTTGCGGTCCACGTGGTGAGCCATCAGGAGAGGTTGAGAAGATGGATATCGAACACCCTGGTCGTTCTTCCCATCCATGTACTCGGCGAGAACTTCGATGCCTTCTCCTCTCGCTTCGTAATCGGTGCACACGCACACGAAGGGATCGTACAAACGAAGCTCGTATCCTTCTGCAGCTCCAACAACCGTGCACGTGGGTTCCGAACACCTTTCCCTTGATCCCGCATTTCCCTGCGAGCTCTTCGCAGTCGCTTTTATCCTTCTGTGCTGTTCTTTTCTGTTCGTCCACTTCGTTGAGAACGTGCGCATCGTTCCGCGCACGACTGCTTGTCCCGCCATCCTGTGTTGCGTGGTTCCGTCCTTCGCTTCATCCTCCCAAATCGAGCATCTTCAAGACCTGCTGCTTCGAGGAACTCCCGAGAAACGCTTGGGTTAACAAACAGTGAGAATGGACCCAAGTGCACGAGTGACGTGGAAGGATTGGAACTCACGCCTACAATTGGGAGCAACGGCACGAAGAGAGAGCAAATTATCTGCGAGGCACGACCCTACAAATCCTTCGTGGGTACAACAACCCGTGCAAAACATGGACGATAAGAGTGTTTGTCTTCGATTGGCATGAATCGTGTTGTTTTCCTACTCGGAAGGATTCACCAACCAAACTACAACCACGAAGAATAATATGTCCAACTAGTTTCGTGCTTCATTCATCTACCAACTCGATGGGACATGGTTCCCGGCTGTCGAAAATTTGTAATGGCGATTGCCGGGAAGCATCCAATGGACCAAGTGTAGGTGTTGCCAGGCTTCAAGACTTTCCCCTACACAATTCATAGGCACTATTCCTATACGGCACTTTGCACACTAGCAAACTAATTGAAACCGAAATCCGATCAAAAAACTTTGTAGTCGCGCAAGATTTCGCATTTATTTTAGTGTGGTGAACGGATACACTCGGTGCCATGCTTCAACCGAAGTCACCAACTAGTTTCTTTGTAATTTTCTAGAACAAGAGACCTTCTTGCGTCATTTGTGGCAAAATAGATCAACAAGTCGATGTTCACGGTCATGCATGGATGCAACCTCGTGAAGATTCCGGTTTCGTTTTGTCCCAAACGTAATCGATCATCAACTTGTGGATTGCAAACACCATGGAAGTCCTTGGTTCATGAAGATGCAAAGGTAGAAGGAGTTTATACACCCCTCAGCAAAGAAGGTACTATAGAGCATCGCCTCACATTTGGCCTACAATGTAGAGATCATTGCGCCGTGTTCTTCTATCAACAGCTAGCATCGCATTTACGCAGTTTCTACGTAAAATATAAATTTCACAAAGGTGGCAAACCTCCTCTTTGTTGCCTTTGTTTATCCACACCCACGTCTAGTTCAAGCAGGCCTTGACTATTCGTGTCACAACCTCCCGTAGGTGTCCATCACGATAGTTTGAAATTCTTGGTGGGCTTACATTGTGTGCCCTTTGAGAGCGCTTTGGACGGTTGTTAAATGGAATGCTATATCGAATTTCGCCACGCCGTGAATTCGTGCAACGCCCTTGAAGTACCATCATATCGGGCATTTCTTTTGTGCCAACTTGCACACGATGATGAGATACCGAGTACGTCTTTGTGAGTGGGAGGTGTCGGTTGCGATCAAGCCCGTTTCTCAAAAATATGGTTGTTCATAGCAAAATCATGTGGACCTTCATACCGGAATCAAAAACATTATTCGCATATCCTCGTGCCTTGCACTATCGTTGTGGAATTCTACACGACTACTAATGCTATTGCTTTCCACTCTAAATGCAAGCTTGTTCATTCTACTTTCAAATACAACGATGACAAGGGTTGACATGTTGCGTCATTGAACATGGCCAACGAGTGTATCATCGAACATAACATAGAGCCGTAACTCCTTGAACATGCCAAAAAGAGTGCATTTGAATGAGAAAATGTTGCTAGCCCCTTTTGACGATCTGCAAGATTTCCGAGGGGAATACGTGCCACCGCAACTTGGCTAAAGGTTTACGAAGCTTGGTATGCAAAGTTCGCAAAAGTTGCACCCGTGGACACGTGCCTCCGGACATTGCTAATAAAATGGGGCATCAAGAACTCTTGACAAACGACTTTTTACGAGCAAAGACGAACGACTTTCGCATGGCAATGCGAACGCAAAGACCGCTACTCTTGGTAATACGGCTTGGTTGGCACATATGAAATCATTTTGCTCTATGGCGGAATAAAGTCAGCCAACCATCCGATGAAAGTTTATGGCGATCGTTTCAACCAATGGCATCTCTATCGCAAAACGAGCTAATTTTTCCTCTTTGGTTACAGTATGTGTGTTGCATGGAGTCCGCCATATGAATATTTCAAACACACAAAGTACACGATTTGGGAAATACGTACACTTCCTTTCGTTGGAAGTCGATTAAATGCTTTGTACTCATAGTGTAGGCATTGTGAAATTGAAGTTTCGCCTAAACGTTTCAATGCATTCGGAATTGGTCAAAGCCCACAATGTATTGATTTACGCACTATCTATTGGACTCATAAGTGTCACTCCAACATCCTTCTCAACATCATGAATAACAAATCCATTCTACACCAAATATCTACTCCAAGAAAAGAAAGAAAAGTTCACTACGATGGCTATATCAAAGTAAATGACGTATCCAAGCACTTCTAGAAATACAATGAGCAGGCTTGCCGCACACGAAAGCAAAGATTCGTGATTGTCTATGCCGTGAAGACAAAGTGAGTATCCTTTGCATGGGCAACATTGGGTCTTTGGGAATTAAGGAAAATGAACAGCTCCCGTTGTTTTCATTATCACGAGGGGTGGAAAGTTCAAAGAATAGAGGGTATTCCTCAAAACTATCAAAAGGTTGGTTTCAACTTAGCGAGTGGTCTGCAACGATTCAACCATAACGTGACTAGCACTAGATCTCCCTTGAAAACGGTTCATTCCGTATCGCACAACTGCCGAATGGAGGGCATGCCTCGGAGTTAGCTTGTGTGTACTTTCGTTCCTTTGAATTTTTTTTTATCCTACCGCTCGTTGCGTGGGAAGGTGCTAGAGGAGCACATGCGAACCATCTCACAACTCGCTCTTGATCGCATCCGTGCCATCTCCCTGTTCGTCCACGCTCAACGCCTTTACATCACGAGCAATGACAGGATTGCATTCGTTTCCTTCTCGTGCTTGGACAAGTCCGTCCTACTCGGGGCAACGTGTTCCTTGGTCTCGATTTGGTTTGTGTTTGCACCGGTTGTACGAACACCATTCCCACCATTTCTCGTCCATGTGGTTCTCATCGTGGTTGGCTCGAGCGAGTCACGTGGATGGACGACCCATCCCTCGGTGAAGGGGACACGCGTCCCAGGGTCAGCTACCGCGTCATCGAGTTGGTCGATCCATCTTCCATCATGGCGACACCGGAAGAACGGAGGCTGCTCACGAAGAGCTTAGTGAGACTCACGTTGCTCCTCGTGCTCGTGGGAACCGCGATTGCACTCACTGGTGTGCTCCATGGACTTCGTCATCCAGAAGACTGGCTGCAGTGGTTCGAAGACAATCCGAAGGAAGGTGCAGGCGTTTTCATCCTCGGATATACGATCAGCACCGTGCTGCTGGTGCCGGGAGTTATATTCAACCTCTTCGCCGGCATGGCGTTTTCGCTCCTGTGGGGATCCTTCTGCACGTGGGTAGGAACCGTGCTCGGACAAACGTTGGCGTTCCTGACCGCAAGGTACCTGCTGAGAGAATTGGTCGTTTCCCTGACTTCTGAAAGGTACAGGGCCTGGAGCGCAGTAGACGAAGCGATTTCAAGAGAAAGCTGGAAAGTCGTGAGCTTGCTGCGCTTGTCAATAGTCATGCCTTACAACTTTCTGAATTACATGTTAGGAGCATCCTCTGTCGGATTTGTACCATACACTGTAGCTTCCGCACTCGGGGTGATCCCATCCACCATCTTATTTGTGTACATAGGTTCAATTACCAGGGATATAGGCAGGGTTCTCAGCGGTGACGTACCAGTCGCAGGGCCCCTTGGTCTGTTTGTAGGTATAGTGGGTGTGGCCATTTTGCTAGGGGTTGCTTGGCACATTGCCCGGATTACAAAAAGCGCCATCAGTGATGTGATGGGCAAAGACCTTGACCACGTGCTGGAAGAGGAAGGGGGGAATGAGGGGGGACTGGAAGAGGAAGGAGTTGCACTTACAACCATTTCCTAGACAAATATTGCATATCACCATTTTGGACCACTGCTAATAAAAAGCCACGCCACTTTCTCAGGTGGATGCCCTGATTTCACGTGTTACAGTCCTCATTGTCACAAATTCTTCAGCAGAGGTGGGGTGAATACCCACACACTGGTCGAATTGCTGTTTGGTTGCACCCATCTTCACAGCCACACCTACGCCTTGCATCATCTCAGCAACATCTGCTCCCGCCATGTGCACACCAACAACCTTTTGGGAAGCAGCATCAACAATCAGCTTCATGAAAGTCTTTTCAGCTCGGCCGGTGAGAGTATGCTTCATCGGTTTGAAGGTGGAAGAGTACACATCTACATCACCAAACTTCTCGATCGCTTTTTCTTCTGTCAGACCTACTGTAGCCAGAGGAGGTTGAGAGAATACTGCGGATGGAACAAAGTCGTAGTCAGGTTTGGTAGGTGTGCCATCAAAGACAGTCTTAGCAAAGGCCATTCCTTCCATGAGCGCCACTGGAGTGAGATTCAAACGATTGGTCACATCCCCAATTGCCCAAACATTGTCCACATTGGTTTTGGAATATTCATCCACCACAATTGCGCCACTTTTTTCATCGGTTTTGATTCCAACTGTCTCCAAACCAATGTTACGAGTGTTGGGCTTTCTTCCTGTGGCAAACATGATCTTATCAGCCACTTCTTCTCCTTCATTCGTGTGCAGAGCAAAACGCCCGTCCTCCAGCTTCTCGATTTTCTCTATGGCAGCCTTGCCATGGTAGGTCACTCCTTTCTCGACTACCTGTTCCAAAATAAAGTGACGGATTTCCTCATCGAATCCTCTGAGAGGATATTCTTGCCGGCAGAAGAGATGGACTTCTGATCCAAAACTGTTGAAGATACATGCAAATTCAAGCCCAATGTAGCCTCCACCAATGATGCAGATTTTCTTAGGGAGTTCCTCCAACTCAAGCGCATCATCAGACACAATGCCGTGCTCGCTACCAGGAATTGACGGCACGAATGCTCTCCCTCCAGTAGACACCAGTATGTTTTTTGCGGTGTAAAGTTTCCCGTCAACATCCACAGAGTTGGGTCCAGCAATCTTGCCCCTTCCCTCGAGCAGCTTGACTTCTGAGCCCTCCAATAGCCGGTGGTAGACTCCATTAAGTCGATCAAGCTCTTTCCTCTTCGCAGCCATGAGCGTTTGCCAGTTGTGCTTCGGGGTCCCTTCGAGTTCCCAACCGAAACCCTTGGCATCTTCAAAGTCTTCTCGGAAGTGGGATCCAAACACAAGTAGCTTTTTCGGCACGCATCCACGGATGACGCAGGTGCCACCCACGCCTCCATCCACATCGGATGCTTTAGCTGCGAAGGGCATTTCGCAGATTGCCACACGCGCTCCTTTCGCTGCAGCCATACGCGCAGCACGCACGCCACCACTCCCTGCACCGATGGTGATGAGGTCGTAATCGTATTCGTGGGTTCCTGTAGCTCCAACGTTGGCTTTCCCACTGGCATGTACCACGCTCGTCAACTTCGGTCGCCATTTGCGCAGCGGCCTTGGCGCGACAGGTGTTCCAATGCAGGTGGCGCGCATCATCTCGTGCTCCACTTCGTCGTCGACTGCCAACTGCTCTCGTTGCTGCAGAGTCGGTTGGTGCGAAGACAGCTTCCATCTGGGTTCGAAGATCTCCCTTTCAACCCGAACAAAACGGGTTCAAGACCATCCGGTCCTTCCGATCCATTGAGAAACGATCCCAACCACCAGAGATTCCAACCGAACTGGACGCACCAAGACCAACAACCATGTCGTACGAAGTGCCCAACGACACAACAAACGGCATCAAACAACGCGTGATGTGCGAAAAAAAACAGGCGTCCGTGCGTGGGAAGGTTGTTACGCTTCAAGTGAATGATGCCGCGTGAAAATTTAAACGGTAACTCTATCGAAATATACTCAGCATGATCAAAGAGGTGAAGAAGCATAAAGAACAAGTCGACCCATGTGCAACCTCTTAGTACCTAAAATTGTTCGATTCGTAGGTCTTGTAGCTTAGCGCTCAAAGAAGGAGCGTCGAATGAGAGAGACAGTGCTGTCCTCCCAATGTTCTGTAACCCCGCTTGCCATAGTAAGCATAACTCTCCACTCTTTGCTTATGAGTGGCGTTGAGAACTTCGGGAAAGGTAGGAGGAATTGCAAAATCTGTTGAACCGAAGTTCGAACCATCGAGTAGATCGTATGTGCATCTTTGGCTTGGCTACAAATGCATGTATACCGGGATCTCGACTTGGAACATTGCCTCATCGTGTAGAATATCCATTCGGTACTCTAACATTCACAATAGTCCAATCATAGACTTGAAAATACCGTGGTTTTCCCTCGGTATAGAGTTGCAAGTATGCAACAACTTTATGTCCTAGTTTCATAGTTCCATGTAGACGTATATTGAAGTGTGGGCAATGACCATCTCGGATCCACGTTGATGAGCACAATAATCATCTAGATTCACACGCTTCTCATATTCCATACCTTGTTTTTTTGTATACGTCGAAATTTCAATGCGGATGGCTTATGTTGGAGCGTGAGCATATAGATGAGTCGAGATTTATACTTCGCTAAAACGATGTGCACTAATGCATTTTAGTCTCCACCTTGGCAATTGTGGGCTTCGAAACGATTAATTACAAATAGCGCACTTCCTTGCTTGAAAACTCGTCCTCCATGAATCGGAGAATTCGACATCATTGCAAGAATGCTTGCAAAGGAGAGAACTAGCGGGTAGGTTTGTTGACCGCATGTACCCTCACACAACCATGTGAATCTCTTTTACGTTGCACGGCTGACATCCCACCCATTCTCCTGTAAGAACGTTGTGTTGGACACTTCATGCTGCCCGTAATTTGAAAATGGACCTTGCTTCAAGAGTTTTGATTTGTCCATACGACCCATGGACTCCTCGTCCTACACAGGGAACTAAAAGCGCATAGTATCCAAAGTAAAAAGATGCCCAAGTGTTTGCGACATGCAACCAAAAATCCAACGCTTGCTTGTCGTGAGCGATTTTGGTGCACTCGTGCCGTGTAATACCATGTAAGAGTTTCGAAGTCCTAGTGTGGTTGGCTCAACGGGGAACACGACCATCTTCGGATGTGGCGGACAACGCTACTTTCATGGCTTGCAAAGCACCTT